>Ga0182021_10002767_pt1 | contig 20535 bp, 13 predicted proteins | sample 612E3MmetaG_FD_120493 | JGI IMG/M metagenome (GOLD analysis project Ga0182021, IMG submission 120493) | Permafrost microbial communities from Stordalen Mire, Sweden - 612E3M metaG (Illumina Assembly) | ecosystem: Environmental > Terrestrial > Soil > Wetlands > Permafrost | place: Sweden... | reverse complement strand
TTTCACAACTCCAACCACAAGTCTCACGCAGAAGTCCGAACGGCAATGATCAAGTTCTTACGCTATCGCTACTCTCGAAACAAGAAAAGAAAACTCAAGCTAACTAATTTGAAACGGCACTAGAGATCGAAGAAAGACGCCCAGCGAAGGGATTTGCTTTCTCAAATAGAGACAACAATACCCCCGATTTAAGACGGGGGTATCGATCATTGCGCCAGATCAGAACGATTATTTCTTCGGACCGACATGAAGAGAAGAGATGTCCATAAGATATGGCCTGAGACCTCGTTCGCCTGCCTTCGCATCGCGGTTTGAATCGAATGTCAGATATTTGCCATCGGGAGAGATAGCCGGAAATCCATCAAAGGCATCGCTATACGTCAGTCGTGTCTGCTCTCCGGTCTTCAGACTCATCAGAAAGATCTCATAGTTGTGAGGAGGCAGCACTTTGATAAAGACAAAGTGCTCTCCGTCGGGAGCGGGAAACGGGGCCCAGTTGGTACCAGCATCGTTGGTGATCTTCTTTTGATTTGTGCCATCCGTCTTGATCGTGTAGATGTTCATCGGCATGCCGCGCTGCCCCTGATTCTTCCTCTCCCACGCTCGATAGATGATCGTTTCATTGTCGAGGAAGAACGATCCCCCTTCCTGAAGTTCATCCGTGAACGTTATCTGAGATTGCTCGCTGCCATCCGGGCGCATCTTCCAGAGATCGAGTTTGCCATCAATCTGACGTGTGAACAACAGCCATTTCCCGTCAGGAGACGCGGAGATCTCCGCGTCATAGTATTTGTTGTTCGTCAGCCTCTTGACATCGCTGCCGTCAAGATTGCAGGAGTAGATCTCGGCTCCCTGGGGATAGTTGTTGGGATCAGAGAAGTTCCCCGATGGCATCCGGAGATTGTCCTTCGTCGACGTGAACAGCAGTTTCTTGCCGCTGGGGAAGTAGTATGAACATGCATCTGCACCCTGGTTGTTGATCCGGAGAATGTTTGTTCCGTCGATCTGAAAGGTGTAGGTGTGATGAACAGTGTCATCACCCAGTTTTGCGTTTCCAATGACACTCTTGCCATCCGGAGAGAAGTAAAACTCCGCCCCTTCTGTGATGTTGGGGATCTTCCATGTTCTGAGTTCTTTGGCAGCTTCTGCCTGTCCAAAACCCTCTTGTGGAACGAACAGTGCAGAGAATGCTAAAACGAAAGACAGAACCGCGACACGTGAGCATTTTGTAGCAGACGCATTCTTCTTCAATGGTGCCTCCCTGACTGTGATATCGAGCGCTGATTGCTTCTCTGTGGCCTCTCCGCAATCTTCCAGAATCCCAGAGAACTCAAACAAAGGCTTCCCACGAAACGGGTACTCTCAGAGCACTCGCATCATGGTGCAATCAGGAATCCGGAAGAGTCAGACAACGACGGTGCTGCGAAGGTGAAAACGACTCTGCAATACTACGGCAGATCGACGTCAGAGGCAAGCAGATACTGAAAATACAGCGCGAGACAGTGAACACTGACAAACAACTTCCAGGGAGGTCCCATCTTTACCCGCGGGGCACAACGCAAATTTCACCATGAAATGAAAAACCCCCAACGCCTGTCGAGCAGAACGTGCGGGGGTTGATCTCGCAGATCGTCTGGGAACTAGATCTTGCCCACCAGATCGAGCCCCTTCTTCAGCGTTTTCTGTCCGGGCTTCCAGTTCATCGGACAGACTTCTCCGTTGTGTTCGGCGACGAATTTGGCCGCCTGCAGTTTGCGGATGAGTTCGTCAATACTGCGTCCGATACTGTTGTCATGGATTTCATACGCTTTGAGGATTCCTTGGGGATCAATGAGAAACGTCCCACGAAGAGAGAGCCCTTCGTCTTCGATTAACGTGCCGTAGGCTGTGCAGACGCGGTGCGCCGGATCGGCCAGCATCGGATAGGTGATCTTCTTGATCGTCGGTGAATTGTCGTGCCACGCTTTGTGAACCCATCCAGTATCAGCACTCACGGAAATCACTTCTGCCCCTTCCTTCTTCAGCTCTGCATAATGATCTGCGAGTTCTCCCAGTTCCGTTGGACAGACGAACGTGAAGTCGGCGGGATAGAAGAACAGCACGACCCATTTTCCGCGATAGTCTTTCAGCGAAATCTTCTTGATCTCATCATTGATGTATGCTTCTTCCGTAAATTCCGGTGCCGGCGCATTGATCTTTACCATGTCTTGAACTCCATGCTGTTGATGATGGTTGGTTGTCTGAAAGCTGACATTGCGTAGCTATGATGAACTCTCTTTGCAATCGACATTCATGTTCGACGACAGACTTCTCCGATTGGACTCATTTGACATTGCATGTAAACAGTGAGATATTATCGTATTGGATTTCCAGCCGGTGTATAGTCTAAACATTTTCAGGACATCCGTAGTTCCTCAACACTGAAGGAAGCCTACATGAAGATTCCAGCTTTTGCGAAAGCAGTATTCGCATGTCTCTGCTTATCGTTGTCGTTCGCCGCGGCCCAGATCGATCAGGCAACCAAGGATGATGGCAAGTGGCTTTTTCTCGACACAGCCGATGTCCCAACGATCCATCAGCATCTGAATCATGCGATGATGTTCGAAAAATACGTTCGGGGCTACAACCTTGCCGTGCTGAAGGCAATTGATATCGTCCAGTCACACGCAATGGACGGAGGAGGATACTTCACCGGCATGTCCGCGAAGCCGACGGAATCGCCCATCGGATACCAGCTCAATCTCTTTCAGAAGCCATTGCTCGACCCACCCCGCACGACGAGCTACTGCAGCGGCTCATCTTACGGAGTGTTCATCGAGGCTCTGAACTTGATCTTTCCCGATGGCGCAAGCCGGCTTTCTCCTGAGCGGCTCGAATCGCTCCACATGCAAGAGCCTGACGGCGGTCGACGGGAAGATAGGATCAAGTTCTGGGGAAAATGGAATGATGACGGCTGGGGAACGCAATATGCGATGGTGCAATATTCAGGCATGGGAGAAGAGATTCCCCCTCAACGAGCACGTCCCGGAGACTTCATGAACATCTCCTGGGTTCACGGACTTGGACACTCTGTAGTGTTCCTGGGCTGGTTTATGAAAGAAGGGAAAATGGGGATGATTTTCTGGTCGAGTCAAAAAAGCACCAATGGTTACAGCGACGTGGTCTTGTGGCCACTCACAAGCGTGAAGGACGTCAAGACGGTCCGCATGACTCATCCGGAAAAGATCTTTTCGTTTGATGTCGGACAGACAGTGAACCGCGATCTTCCCGGTGACCTCATCGTCCCGCCAAGTCGTTAAATGATCAATTGTGCTGGCAAAGGAACCGCCGCCCGGCCTCTTGGTCGGGCGGTGTCGTTTCCATGGAGTATCCACTTGGAAGAAGTGACGCAACTGAGAAATCTGAACGAAAAGAAGGATTTCTCTCCCGATGTCCTTCGATAGACTCAGGACAAGCATCGGGATCGAATATGACATGCATGCTCTTCGGACAGCCGCACGAGAGATAGAAATTCGACCAATTCTATACTATCTTATAGGATGCAAGCGAAGCTCGACATTCATCCCATCGGTGTGGTGCGAACACCCTTCAAGTCAAAATACGCTGCACCGCGTCAGCCGGCCTCGGCATCCGAGAAAAGCGTCGGAGTTATCACGCTCAATGAACATAGCAATTTTGAGCAAGCACTTGAAGACCTCGCGGAGTTTGACTACATCTGGGTGATCTTCTGGTTCCACAAGAACAAGAACTGGAAACCGAAGGTGCTCCCACCGCATGGCGGAAGAACGAAACGCGGACTCTTCTCAACGCGCTCGCCCCATCGTCCGAACCCCATCGGCTTGTCGCTCTGCAAACTCATCGATATCAAGGGCAGAACGATTCGCATCGAGAATCCAGACATGCTGGATGGAACACCAATACTTGACATCAAGCCGTATATCCCTCACGCTGAATCCCGCCCGGGCGCGCGTGCCGGCTGGATTGACGGGTCGAATGAACAGAGCCCTCCTCTTTATAGAGTGCTTTTTGCGGCGGATGTGAAAAAGGTGCTCCAGGCGATGGATCCGGAAGAACGCCTTGAAGTAGAGAGCTATCTCTCCGGATTGCTTTCGCGCGATCCGCACCCCCATGTGTACCGGCGAATTAAGAAATTTGACAAGACTTCGTCCATCGTCGCGGTGAAACGCTGGAGATTCCTGTTTACTATTGAGGGAACGACTGTGCGGGTCGATGATGCGTTCAAGAGCAAAGAGAAGGGATTGGGAACTTGACGAGTGCGCGAACGCCATTGGAATTGCTCTCTCCTGCCCGAGATCTGGAATGCGGGCTGGCCGCGATCAACCACGGGGCAGACGCAGTATATATTGGTGCTCCCAAATTTGGTGCACGGGCAGCCGCCGGAAATCCTCTCAAGGACATTGCCGAACTGATCTCCCACGCTCATCGGTACTGGGCACGCGTTTACATTACGCTGAATACCATTCTCTACGACAGCGAGCTCAAAGAAGCATCTTCTCTGATTCATCAGCTCTACGATGCTGGAGCAGACGCCCTGATTATTCAGGACATGGGACTCCTGGAACTGGACCTCCCTCCCATTCTCCTTTTTGCGAGCACACAAACGCACAACTACGATATCGAGAAGATTCAATTCCTCGAACGCGTCGGCATCCAGCGCGTGATTCTTGCCCGTGAGTTGTCGCTGAAACAGGTGAGCGAAATCCGAAAGGCAACGTCACTCGAGTTGGAGTTTTTCGTCCATGGCGCGCTCTGTGTAAGTTTCAGCGGACAATGCTACTTCAGCCAGGCCGCGATGGGCCGGAGTGCGAACAGAGGCGAATGCGCACAGATGTGCCGTTTGCCGTACACGCTCACCGACAGCCGCGGCAACGTGTTGGCGAGCAACCAGCACGTGCTCTCTCTCAAGGACCTCAACCTGTCCGACTATCTCGCCGGTTTGATTGACGCCGGCGTGACATCATTCAAAATAGAAGGACGTCTGAAAGAACCGTCGTACGTAAAAAACATCACCGCATTTTACCGGGCCAAACTCGATGCCGTCATAGAGACACGCGAGGGACTCCGGCCTTCATCTTCAGGCAAGACCACGTTTTTCTTTATTCCGGACCCTGAAAGAACTTTCAACCGTGGTGCAACAGACTACTTCATCCGGGGCCGGAAGCATAGGCTTGTCTCGCTGCAGACACCGAAGTCCGTCGGCAAGCTCCTGGGCACGGTGCAATCCGTCGGCAACGGATTCTTTGTTCTCCCGACGTCCAGCGAGCTCCATAACGGCGATGGCATTTGCTTTTTCGGCGAAAACGATGAATTGATGGGGAGCAATATCAATCGGGTCGAAGAATCCCGTATCTTCCCGAATTCCATGGAAGGAATCGAGCCCGGCGCGATCGTGTATCGCAACTACGACCATGAGTTTGGACAACTCCTTGCATCAGACAGTGCTCAGCGCACGGTCGATATCGACCTCACGTTTGACGAGACTCCGGACGGATTTCAACTGCTCGCAGTCGATGAGGATAGAAACGAGGCAACCCATCGTCTCGTGCACCCGAAGGAAATTGCCCGAAACCCGACCGCTGCTCTAGAGACCATCAGAACGCAACTCTCCAAGCTGGGAGAAACGATCTTCAACGCAAAAAGCCTCACAATCGTACCGAAGCAAGTGCCGTTTCTTCCCGTGGGAGTGCTCAATCAGCTTAGACGGGATTGCATAGCCGCTTTGATAGTAGAACGCACAAGGAATATTCCGCAACAGGTGAAGACAATCGTCCCGAATAACTTCCCCTTCCCGCACAAGCGCCTCGACTATTCAGCGAACATTGTGAATGAAAAAGCTGTCGCGTTCTACACTCGCCACGGAGTGGAGGAGATCGAAAAGGGGCTTGAGCTCCAGAACGACTCTTCGGGGAAAATCCTGATGACGACGCGGCATTGCCTGAAGTTCCAGTTCGACCTTTGTCGTGGCGACAAGGGAGGCGCAGAGGAACTGTTCTTGTCGGACGGCAGGACCAGCTACAAGCTCGACTTCGACTGCGAACAGTGTGTGATGAAGATTGTGGCGCCGTGATCGAGCCCTGAGCGTCCCACATTCAATTTGGAAGTATTTCCGTAATTCGGTACCATTGAAAGAGTTGATATCGAAGTTCGATGCGAAGCCACTGATTGGTGGTGAGCCCAATAAGTTATGTCTGTCATTTCGAAGGATCCCCCGACCTGCCCCGAGTTCCGTTGTCGGGGAGGGGGAGACTGAGAAATCTCGGTGAGCACGGATCGGATTTCTCACTTCGTTCGAAATGACAGCATGAAGCATCGGGATCGACATGACATAGACTCCGAATGGACAACCTCGATCGCCGAGCAGAAAAGCCACGCGAATTATTTCAGCACAATTGTTACATCCCTCAATGACTCTATGAAGAAAAAGCGAATCCGTTCGATACCAGCGACGAAACTCAACCGACAGCGGAGCATTTCGTTGCGCTCACACTCAACTGGCGGACCGAAGATACAAAAACGTGAGGGGCTGTCAACAAATATTCCGATTCCATTTGAACTTGGGCTTGTGCAATCGTTGCGGGTGAACCGAAGCGCTGTCGAGGCAAGGGCGATAGAGCTCGGGACCCGGCGTACGTTCAAGGTCGAAGCTCAGGTCGCCGCGTACTTTTCTGCAATCCGATGCATCGATCTCACAACACTCGCGGGAGACGACACTGCTGGCAGAGTGGCCCGTCTATGTGCCAAAGCACTTGCGCCGGTCGAACAAGAGATCGTGCAGGCGCTTGGAATCACATCTCCTCTGACAGTTGCAGCGGTGTGCGTCTATCCGGCTCAGGTCAAGTCGGCTGCCGAGTTCCTCAATGGCCGCATCCCTGTCGCGTCGGTCGCAACCGGCTTTCCGGCAGGTCAGACGTTTCAGCAATTGAAGCTGAAAGAGATAGACCTCGCCATCAAAGCCGGGGCAACGGAAATCGATGTTGTGATCAGCCGCGAAAAGGTGCTCACCGGAAAATGGAAATCATTATACGATGAGGTTGTGGCGTATCGCGAGGCATGCGGATCGCGGGCAAAGCTCAAGACGATCCTTGGAGTCGGGAATCTGGAGACACTCACCAATGTCGCTGCCGCGTCAGCTGTGGCAATCATGGCCGGGTCGGACATCATCAAGACTTCTACCGGATTTGAGCCGACGAACGCGACGCTTCCCACCGGTCTGGTCATGGTCCGCCAGATCCGCAGATTCATGGATCTTGGGGTGCTTGGTAAACGGCGCGTGGGGTTCAAACCTGCCGGTGGTATCCGCACCGCAAAGGACTCCATGCTCTGGCTGACATTGATGCTGGAGGAATTGGGACCGGACTGGACGAAACCCAATCTCTTCCGCCTCGGAGCGAGCAGCTTGTTGAATGATATCGAGCGTCAACTCCGACATCTTGCGTTTGGGAGATACGCGAACGCACAGTACCATCCAATGGCGTGACCGTTTGGATTTCTGATTTTCGATTTGCGATTTACGATTAGGGATTGGCGCTTCGGAGTTCGTTCGCACATCTTTTATCAGCATTCTAACCTGAGAAAGCACAATGGATAAAGAGAAGCTATTAACGCTCATAGATACCCTCGACTACGGCCCCGCTCCGGAGCAGGAAAACAAGACCCGGGAGTGGCTCAAGTCGCACGGCTCGAAATTCTCCCACTTTATCGACGGCGCCTGGCAGCCTCCGAAGAATGGGGGATATTTCAAGACCATCAATCCTGCGAAGAGCGATGAAGTGCTTGCCGAGATCGCTCTCGGAACCAAAGACGATGTTGAGGCGGCGATTGACGCGGCAAAAAGGGCATTCCCCGCATGGAGCGCTTCCTCAGGTCATGAGCGAGCTCGCTACCTCTATGCCATCGCACGGGCAATAGCAAAACACGCCCGTATTTTTGCCGTCCTTGAATCTCTCGACAATGGCAAACCAATTCGGGAAACGAGGGACATCGATATACCGGTCGTCATCAGACATTTCTACTACCACGCCGGTTGGGCACAGACAATGGAGCGCGAATTCCCGGGGTATCGGCCGGGGGGCGTCATCGCACAGATCATTCCGTGGAATTTCCCCTTCCTCATGCTCGCATGGAAGATCGCTCCCGCAATCGCTGCAGGAAACACCGTAGTCATCAAGCCGTCCAAATCCACGCCACTGACCTCTCTCCTGCTCGCTGATATTCTCTTGAACGAAGTCAACCTCCCGCCCGGAGTCGTGAATGTTCTCACCGGCGACTCCAAGACAGGCACCATGCTTTACGAGCATCCGGTCCCGTGGAAAGTCACCTTCACGGGCTCGACGGAGGTCGGACGGATCATTCGGAAAGGGACGGCCGGTTCGCGCAAACATCTGACCATGGAGCTCGGCGGCAAGTCACCATTCATTGTCTTCGACAACGCGGACCTCGATTCAGCGATTGAAGGAGTCGTCAACGGAATCTGGTTCAATGAGGGGCAGGTCTGCTGCGCCGGATCGCGGCTTCTGGTCCAGGAGAGCATCCATGATGATTTCATCAAGCGCCTGAAACGACGCATGAGCAAACTGCGCGTCGGCAACCCGCTCGACAAGACGATGGACATGGGTGCGATCAACAACGCAGAACAGTTGAAGAAAATCACAGAGCTGATTGATGTCGGCAGGAAGGAAGGCGCCGTGATGTGGCAGCCGGAGAACGTCGTGTGCCCAAAAGGCGGGTTCTTCCTTCCACCAACGCTCTTTACCAATGTCGAACCGTCACATACCATCGCGCAGGAAGAGATCTTTGGTCCTGTCCTGGTGACACTCACCTTCCGCACACCTGCCGAGGCAATTCAACTGGCCAACAATACTCGATACGGATTGGCTGCATCGATCTGGTCACAGGACATCGACACAGCGATGGATGTTGCTCGAAAGGTCAAGGCGGGAACGATTTGGATCAACTCAACGAATCTCTTTGATGCAGCTGCCGGGTTCGGAGGGTACCGGGAGAGCGGCTACGGCCGTGAGGGTGGACGCGAAGGGATGTACGATGTGCTCGTCGAAGATAACCATGGGACCGCTCCCTCGTCCCAATCGTCCAGTCACCAATCCTTCGACTCGCACACAACGCTTGACCAGGACAAGTTAACCAATCAGCGATCACCAATTAACCAAATCGACAGAACATTTCGGTTCCTTATAGGCGGGAAGCTCGCTCGGCCGGACCAGGCGGGGAGTTTTTCCATCACCTCACCTTCCGGCGAATTACTGGCCGTCGTCGGAGAAGCGAACAGGAAAGATGTTCGCAACGCAGTTGAGGCGGCGCGGGGGGCATTTCCGTCGTGGTTCGAATCGGCGGCTCATTTGCGGGCGCAGATATTGTATTTCTGGGCTGAGAATCTCTCGAACGAGAAAGAACGATTTGCAGCCGGAATTGCCGCACAGACAGGGTGCACAGTGGATACGGCACTCATGGAGGTCAAGGACAGCGTAAGTCGACTCTTTGATTTTGCAGCGTACGCCGACAAATTTGGAGGGTTGGTTCAGCCGGTTCTTGGTAGACGATTGGTCGTTGGTCTTCGCGAACCCGTCGGCGTGATCGGCGTGCGGCCTCCTGATGAGTCGCCGCTTCTTGGACTGATCTCATTGCTCGCTCCTGCCGTCGCAATGGCGAATACCGTCGTTGCCGTCGCCGGCAAGTACGCATTGACAGCGATGGACTTGGTTCAAGTCATCCAGCATTCCGACGTGCCTGCCGGCGTGATCAACATTCTCACAGCGCAGAACCCCGATGCCGTAGCGAAGGTCCTTGCTGGTCACGAAGACGTCGATGCGATCTGGTCCTTTGGCAATGCAGACAGCAGCAAATCCGCCGAAGAGGCTTCGATCAGCAACATGAAACAGACGTGGGTCTCCGATGGCGAAGAAATCGATTGGAGAAACATCAAGTGCGAGAAGCTCCTTCTGAAATCAACACAGGTCAAGAACATTTGGGTGCCATACGGAGTGTAGAGACCCGATAGAAGTGTGTTGATTGCACAGCGCAAATTCCATTCATGAGGATACAATGACGATGGCCCGACAGTCCGGGCCATTTTCATTACTGTGAGGAAGGTGTAGAAATCAGAAAGGGTGCTCGAACGACAAGTATGCGAAGATGTTGAGATCTCTTGTCGTCGAAGTGAAAGAGAGAGGAAACGCGATGCCGGGCACGATCTGAAGTTTCCCGATATTGATCGCGTAGCGGACTCCGGGACTGACGATCGTACCGGATGAAAATGCCACAGAGCCGGATTCAGTTATTGAAGCGCCGTAGCTGTAGAGAACCTCAAGCATGAGGTTGACGTTCTCCGATGCAAGGTAGATTCCGCTCGTTCCAACCGAAACCGTCGAGAGAGTCCGTCGAACCGAAAGGCCACTGATGGTGGCGCCTGCGACGTTTGGCAGCACGGTCGCTCCCACATTCACATGCGAGATGAACTCATTCGTCCAGCGTTTGCTCGCGGCAATGTTTGTTTGAACACCGACGACGCCGTTTCCGAGCCCTTGTTCCGATTTTCCCGTTGGGAGAATGATAGAGAGTCGCGGTGCAATCCAGCACCAGTCCTTTTCGTCCCAAAACTGGTACCGATAGTTGATCAAGGCATCCCCGAGGCCACTCGAGCTTCCGTTGAGAGTCTGATAGGCAATGGTATAGCTGAGTTGATGAGTCTGACCTCCCATCGGCCATTCCTGCGTAAACGTGTATGACATATCCTTCGTCGTGCTGAGGTAATATCCATTGAAAATATGCTGGACCACACGATCTTCCTGATTGTATGCTTCCTCAATCAAGAACGAGTTGTCTTCAATCGCTTCAGAAAACTCTTGAGCATATACATGGGGGACAAACACGACCAAACAAAGAAGGAAAGAGTGCCAGCGGTTCAAGAGAGCGGTCCTTTCATGTGACCCCACGGTACGCAAAATCGTTGTCAATGCCAATAATCTCAGGGACAAAGCTTCGTCCCATAGCAATTGATTTTCCTCTCCTGATTCACTATATAGTGACAAATAATTCATCCCACCTTCACCGCGACACATTATCGGACCGCCATGAAAACTCTCATTCTTCACAGTGTTGTTCTTGCATGCTGCATACTCATGCTTTCCTGTCAGACCAGACGAGATTCACAGAAGCCGGACGAACTCGTCGCTCACATTGACTCCACCGTCTCCCCTGCAAAGGATTTCTTCCAGTATGCCAACGGCAAATGGTTCAAAGAAAACCCGATCCCGCCAAGCGAACAAAGCAATGGCCTCTGGCAGCTCATCCAGGACACGATCAACGCCCAGGTTCGCAATATCTGTGAATCATCCGCGGCATTAACGAATCCAGAGAAGGGGAGCAACAAACAGAAAATCGGCGATTTCTTCTTCAGCGGCATGGACAGCGTTGCACTAAACGTCCATGGCATCGCAGACCTGAAGAGTGACCTCGAGATGATCGATGCAATCAAGGACGTGAAAGGCGTTGTCAAGTCAGCCTCGTACATTCATGCCGTGTCCGGTTCGCCGCTCTTCGGCTTCGGTGTAGGCCAGGACGACAGGATCAGCAGCAAGAACGCTATCTTTATAGGACAAGGCGGCCTGAGCCTGCCCGACAGAAGATATTATTTCGATACGGACGCCGGCGCGGTCAAGATCCGTCAGAAGTTTCTCGAACACGTCACCAACATGTTTATCATCATAGGATATGACAAAGCACAAGCGACGCGTGCCGCGACAAGTCTGGTCAAACTGGAAACCGCACTCGCGAAGGCGGCCCGGAAACGGGAAGACACCCGCGATCCGATCAAGAACTATAACAAAATCACTTTTAAGCAGCTCGCCAGTTCAACGCCGGAACTCGATTGGTCTTTGTTCATGGATGGAGTCGGACTCAAGGATGTCGATACGGTGATCGTCGGTCAACCGGAATTTCTGACGTCGCTGAACGGTCAGCTCAAGACGACTCCTCTTGCCGACTGGAAAAACTACCTGAAGTTTCATCTTATCCGCGGTTTGGCGCGATACCTCGACGACAGGACCTATCTGGAGTCGTTCAGCTTCTATTCGACAACGCTGCGTGGTGTAAAAGAACCGAAGCCACGATGGAAACGCGTGGTGGAACAAACCAATGGCTCACTCGGTGAGTTGCTCGGTCAGGTGTACGTCACCGAATATCTGCCGAAAGGGACAAAGGAAAAGCTCAAGGAAATCGGCACCGCAATCCGCGATGTCTATGCCGGACGCATCATGGCGTTGGACTGGATGAGCGAAGCAACAAAAGCAAAAGCGCTTGAGAAGCTCAGCTCGATGATCATGAAAGTCGGTTATCCAGACAAGTGGAAGGACCTCAGCAGCCTGCAGACAGACCGGAGTTCCTACGTGCACAACGGGATGAGCGCCAATCGATGGTGGTTCAACTACATGATATCGAAATTCGGGAAACCGGTCGACCGGACCGAATGGGGAATGGAGCCTCAAACCTACAACGCCTACTATAACCCCTCGAACAACGAAATTTGCGTGCCCGGATGCAACATCATCGTCCCGGGGTATGAACGCGTCATGGCTGACGATGCTCTGCTGTATTCGATCATCGGCGGGTCGACCTTCGGACATGAGATGACGCACGGTTTCGACGACCAGGGCAGCAAATACGACGAGAACGGAAATCTGAACAACTGGTGGACAACCAGCGATAGCGCGAAGTTCACTGCCAAGACAAAGATGGTGGTCAAGCAGTTCAATGACTACATCGCAGTCGACAGCCTCCACATCAACGGTGAACTGACACAAGGAGAGAACATTGCCGACATTGGTGGCATCATGATGGGATATGAAGCGTTCCAGAAAACAAAGCAGTACAAAGACAAAGAGATCATCGGCGGGTTGAACCCCGATCAGCGGTTCTTCCTCGGCTACGCGCTGGCGTGGATGATCAACGACCGGCCGGAGGGAATCGCCACACAGGTCCGGAGCAACGAACATTCCCCGGCGAAATTCCGGGTCATCGGTCCGCTGACGGACATGCCGGAATTCTTACAAACCTTCGGGATCAAAGAGGGGGATGCCATGTGGCGAGCAGAGAGTGTCCGGGTGAAGATCTGGTAATTACTCCTTTCGGTTGATGTTCCTTGCTGTCATGAAAGGCACCAGATGAAAACAGACAAACGTCTACAAATGCTCTGCACTCTTGCAGCTGCTGCAGTCGTGCTCGTGACGCACGTTCCTCACAGCATCGGACAGACGCAGCGTGGAACCCATGTCGCCGTTCTCAAGACTCCCATTGCTTATCCAGACGGACGTCCCAACGCTCGCTACCGTCTCAATGCGAAAGACTACGGTATCGTTTTTCGACACGGCACAGGTCCAGGGGGATGCGATTCGCTCGGTGCACGAGACGTCTGGGTCTGGCAGCATCAAGGCACCTACCACATGCACTACGACGGGGCGGGCGCAAAGGGATGGCTTGCCTGCCTGGCGACAAGCAAAAACGCGACTGCTTGGAGGGCACACGGACCGGCATTGGATCTTGGTGAAACCGGACAGAAAGATGCAGCATCGGCCTCCTACGGAGTGACGTTCTTCGATAACAAGAAGTGGCACATGTTCTATCTTGGCACGCCACACACGTCGCCTCCGCCGGATCTGGTACCATCCTTCCCTTATCTCACGATGAAAGCCGAAGGATCATCTCCGACAGGCCCGTGGAAGAAACGATACGATATCGAGCCCTTCAGCCCCCAATCTGAAACGTACTATTCCGCCACTGCCAGTCCGGGTTATGTCATTGCTCAAAACAATGGCTATCTCATGTTCTTCAGCGCCTCGACAGACAAGCCCATACTCCGCACCCTCGGCATCGCACGAACGCATAACCTGGACGGACCGTGGAGAATCGACCCGCAACCTATCGTTCCTCCTGCGGAACAGATTGAGAACACATCTCTCTATTATGAAGCGCGAAGCAAGACATGGTTTCTGTTCACGAACCACGTCGGGTTGAAGAATGGTCTCGAATACACTGATGCCATTTGGGTTTATTGGACGAAAGACGTCGAGCGATGGAACCCTGATCAAAAAGCTATCGTACTCGACGGATCGAACTGCTCCTGGTCGAAAGAGATCATCGGTCTTCCTTCTGTCGTAAAAGTTGGATCGCGCCTCGCCTTGTTTTATGACGGCTATGCTGGTCAAGGGATCCCCGAAGGAGCTGCGAGTCACATGCGAAGAGATGTCGGTCTCGCATGGCTTGAACTCCCGCTCGATGTCGGCGAACGTTGAACTCTATCTGTACGGCTTCACTCAAGAGCCTCAGAAGAAAGAAGAACCCCATGAAGAGATCTCTCCTGTTTGCCTTGTTGATCATTCCGCTCATTTCCATCTCGCAGACACAACCCGACGCGTTGCGACAAGGTTTTGCACATCCTCCGGATGAAGCGCGGCCATGGGTGTACTGGGTGTGGATGGACGGCAATCTCAGTCGCGAAGGAATTACTGCTGACCTGGAAGCGATGAAGAGCGCAGGCATCGGCGGCTTGATTATCATGGAGGTGAACGTCGGTATCCCGCAAGGGCCGGTGAAGTTCATGAGTCCCGAATGGCGGCAAATGTTCAAGCACGCAGTCACAGAGGCAGAACGCCTCGGACTGCAGATTACGCTTATCTCGGGACCCGGTTGGACGGGATCGGGCGGACCATGGGTCAAACCCGAGCTCTCCATGCAGCACATCGTGGCAAGCGACACTACGATCTCCGGTCCGATGCACTTCGAAGGATCACTTCGGCAACCACTCCGTTGGCCCGCGTTCTTTGGCGACGGACTTCTCCCTCCCGATTTGGAAAAAATAAAGAACGATTTCTATAAGGATGTGATGGTGCTCGCATTTCCGACGCCACAAGGAAATCAGCGCACCGAAGACATTGGCGAGAAAGCGCTCTATGTCCGTGCCCCCTATTCCTCGTTTCCAAAGGTCAAGTCCTTTCTCCCCACAACTGCAGAGTATCCAACTCTCCCGGATGGTGCAACCATCAAGACCGGGGGAGTCATTGATGTTTCGAATCGGCTCCTTCCCGGCGGCAGGTTTTCGTGGGATGTGCCAGCAGGCAGCTGGACCATCATGCGCTTCGGCACCACAAGCACCGGCGCAACAACGCGTCCGGCCCCCGTCCCCGGCCTCGGACTTGAGTGTGACAAGCTGGATACCACAGCTCTCAACGCTCACTACGATGCGTACATCGGTTCGCTGCTGCGGGATGTGGGCCAACACGTGAGCCCCTCCGGAGCAGGCTGGACATCTTTGCACATCGACAGTTGGGAAATGGGAGCGCAGAACTGGACTCCCTTGTTCCGCGAAGAATTCCGTCGCCGCCGAGGATACGATCTCTTCCCCTACTTACCCGCCATGAGCGGCCGGATTGTCGAAAGTCCGGAAGTCACCGAGCGCTTTCTCTGGGACCTCCGGCAAACAGCACAGGAGTTGGTTCTTCAGAATCATGCTTTGCATCTGAAGGAGCTTGGGCACCGCGACGGTTTCGGTCTCTCCATCGAGCCGTACGACATGATGCCATGCGCCGACATGACGCTCGGGGCAGCTGCTGATGTTCCCATGTGCGAGTTCTGGCTCTACGGCTTCAACACAAGTTTCTCCGTCCTGGAAGCCACATCGATTGCTCACACCAACGGAAAGAACATTGTGGCTGCAGAGTCGTTCACGTCGCTCCCCGAAGAGCATTGGTTGGCTTATCCGGGATCAATGAAGGCTCTTGGTGATTGGGCATTTTCTGCAGGAGTGAACCGGTTCGTTTTCCACAGGTATCAGCATCAACCTTGGCTTGATCGCTCTCCCGGCATGACGATGGGACCATATGGCGTTCATTGGGAGCGCACCCAAACCTGGTGGGACATGTCCCCGGCGTACCACACCTACCTTTCTCGCTGCCAATTCATGTTGCGTCAAGGACTCAGCGTAGCCGATGTTTGCTACCTCGTCGCAGAAGGAGCACCGCATGTCTTCCGTCCGCCGAGCTCAGCGGTTCGGGGAGATCCGCCGGTTCGCCTCGGCTACAGTTTCGATGGATGTGCACCTGAGGTTGTCCTTCAGCAGATGTCCGTGAATGACGGGAAACTCACGCTTCCCGATGGAATGAGTTATCGTGTTCTGGTGTTGCCCGAACAGGAGACGATGACTCCTGCACTACTTCGGAAAATCAAGCAACTCATTGTGGCGGGGGCAACAGTGATCGGTCCCCCGCCGCGCAAGTCGCCAAGCCTTACCGGCTATCCCGCTTGCGACGCTGAGATCGCGAAGCTTTCAAAAGAGATTTGGGGAAACTGCGATGGCCATCAGATCACCCAACATCGACTGGGGAAAGGACGCATCGTGTGGGAAAGCACCCCGGAAGGCAAACCGATCCTTCTGAAGACGGCAAACGGCGCAGTTGAACCTCAGCAGTACGGTGATTTCCGGATCGTCAGCCGTGTGCTCGCCGAAATGCATATTCCTTACGATTTCGAATCCGGCGTCCCATTACGTTATGCTCATCGCCGGGACGGTCAGAGTGAAATCTATTTTGTCGCCAATCCTGAAGATCGCGTGGTGAGCGCAGAATGTTCTTTCCGCGTGAAGGACCAGAAGCCTGAGCTTTGGGATGCTCTCACTGGTCAAACTCGCACCCTGCCGCAGTACACTTTCAAAGATGGCTCAACAACCGTCAGCCTTCGCTTTGAGCCCTCTCAGTCGTTTTTTGTTGTCTTTCGAACTTCCAGTGCAAAGCAAAAACCTTCGGGAAGGAATTTCGCGGACACACAGCCTTTGTCCCAACTCTCCGGTTCATGGGAAGTGAGATTTGATCCCCGATGGGGAGGTCCAGAGAAGACGACAATCGAGCGATTGGAAGATTGGACGTTGAGCAAGGAAACAGGGATCAAATATTACTCGGGCACCGCCACGTATCAGAAGACATTTGATCTTCCGAAGCCTTCCGGAGACACAAAGTCCGGGCAACATGCACGCCAGCGAATCTGGCTTGATCTGGGAGTTGTGAAGAACCTTGCCCGCGTACGACTCAACGGTCACGAACTTGGAACGCTCTGGTGTGCGCCATGGCGGCTCGACATTACCGACTTCGTCAAATCAAATGGAAACAATCTGGAGATTGCCGTTGTGAATCTCTGGCCCAACCGACTCATCGGCGACGAACAGCTTCCTTCCGATGTTGAATACGGAAAGGATGGTAGGATTGCACGTATTCCTGAGTGGGTGGTGAAGAATGAATCGCGTCCCTCGGCAGGGCGCCTTGCCTTTGCCACTTGGCAACATTTTACCAAGGATTCGCCGCTGCTTCCATCGGGACTCCTGGGACCCGTGCAGATCTTGCGCTCAGTGGAATGAAGAGAACCAGTTTGATTGGAACGAAAATCCCCGTCTCGCGGCGGGGATTTTTTGTGGCGGTGTCACAGAGCACTTCCTGAAAGTTGCCCCTTCCTCAATTGCCCAAGAGCGTCACAAAATAGTTCGCGATGCCCTTGCAGTGTATTCGCGTGCAGCTCACTTACTGGATGCGGAACACCGGGTACTGTTTCTCTTTCAAGAGATATCCAAATTGCTCGTACTTCGTCAGTCCCCACATTGATTCCGGTTCGAGAATGCATGCAATCAGAATCGACTGCAGATGTTTTGTCGATACGATGAAATCTCCCGGCTTCAGTGTCTTCGCTATTGATCGGCTGCTGACCGACACGAACGGTTGAACATCTTCCTCGACTTCGGCGTGGAAGGTACTGTCGATCGTATAGGCTGTCACCTTCACCTGAGCTTCCTGTTTTACTTCCTGTACGATGATATGATGGCGTCGGAGGAGTTGAACGATCGCCGAGTCTTTCCGTTCGATGATGTACTGGTCGGGAAGCGAAATGCTCTTCTGCATTCTCACTTCTCCGTGGTATGGTTTCACCCGCCATGTTGTGTCACGCTGTGTGGCCACCATCCTGACAGGTATCCGGAGATCACGCATTCCGGCAAAATGGTCCATTTTCATTGCGATCGGCTTTCCCGAGAGCGTTAGGAGGCGGGCTCGTTCCTGTGAGACGATGTTGATGATCTTGTCCGCATGCGTTGAGCAGAATTCGAGGAGAGCCCGGATCGATGCAAACTGTGACTTCACACGCCTCTCCAATCGATCCTCCCTCGTCCTCCACTTTATCCCTTCTTGAATAAAAGAGACGGTTCCCAGGATGCCAAAGCTCTGCCTCCCGTCATTGATTTCAGTGGTGCTGTGTCTGACCCGATCGCTCGGAGAGCCGACGATGTATTCCTGAAAGTAGTACCCTTGCCCGTGCATATATCCGGCAACATATGGGAAAATTTCATCGTGCTGAAGCGAGTAAACCTCGTGCGAAGTGTTGGCGTTGGTCAGCATCCCGAGCTGCGTGTCCGCAATCCTCACGAAGCCCGAATCGCTCCATGAACGGCTCAACGTCCCGTACTCATGGACATCGAGCGTCACTTGCGGAAGCCATTGATAGAAGAGATCATGCAGCGCCCGCGGTTCCGGAGAAGTGAGCAGGACATGATTGCGATTGAGGTCAACGCTGTCTGATGTGCGGCGTTGATAGAGCTCGCTCCCGTCAGGATTCATTTGCGGGACAATGAGAAGGTCGATTTTCTCCAGCAGCGAGTTCAGATCCCCCGAGGCGAACCTGGCGAGCAGCATCGTCAATGCTTCCTTCCCGGTGTGCTCGTCGCCATGCTGCTGCCCAAAGAGGAGCACTCTGAGTTTGCGCGGGTCTTCTCCGAATTTCGACGAAGATACTTTCGCCACCACAAGCGTTCTTCCGCTCTTGCTCTTTGCGAGCGTCTCGACATGCACGATCGCCGTCGATCCGATTTCTTTGAGGAACACCTGGAGAGTATCATAGGAAGTCACTCTCTGGAATCCCGATCGCTCTACCGGCGCAACGTACTGAGCCTGGGATTGAGCAACACCGACACAGCTGCCTGCGAAGAAGAACAGAAATGCATAGAGCGTTCGTCTGGTGACCGGATTACCGATCATTCGAGACGCGAAGCGATGCTTTTCAGACATTGGATCCTCCATTGGCAAGATTTGATGTGCTTTTCCATGTCGTCCCGACATGTCTTTGGTCGAGACCTCGCTTTTGAGATCCCGAGCAGAATCGTTTCGGGATGACTCTGTCTATTTCATACGCTCCCCTATCGATGCTTCCAAACATAGAGCGTGTCGGTTCGTTGCTTCTCGATGGCCCCAAACCGCGGCGAATGCCATTTGAACGGGACGAACCAGTCCGCACCTTTCTTTCGGAGTTCACCATAGTCGCGCTCGTCCGCCGCGATGGTATCCACCCTTCGTTGGCTTCGTTGAAAGAGAGATGATCTTCCCGTGGGCACGCCATCGACAAGAGCGGAAGCCCAAACATTAGCAAGTTCGGCGGGGAGTTCTCTCAAGAACTCGCGACTCGACGCAACGTGGCCATCAACTCCAAAATCAATCCACCGTCCCACCGACCGGCCATGATCGTAATCGTGTCCGTACTCCATTTGTCCGTTGTGGTACCACCGCGTCCATATGCCGTGCCGCCTGCCATTCTTGTAGTCACCTTGCTCATGCACATCACCGTTGTCGCGCCAGAACGCTGCGTATCGCCCATTGAGTTCGCCGACCTCATTGAACGTTTTAAATTCAAGCGTGTCACCGCTTGGCATCCAGACAATTGTTCGCCCGATCAGTTTCCCATGGTCGCCGTACGACCGTTCCGATTTGTTTGTTCCGCTCAGGTACCATTCCTGCCACAGCCCGAGACTATCGCCGTTGTTATATTCACCGACTGTTTGTCGGGCACCGTCGGGATAGAATGCTTCGTACGTTCCATCACGCACGACTCTGGTCGGTCCGGCTGTCTTTTCCTGCCACCGTTCCCGCACCTGGTTGTTGGGATAGAAGTTCACGTGCTCATGCCTTCCACTGCAACCGCAGAGGGCGAACCCGGCGACAAGAGTTGCTCCTGTCAAGATGACGGAAGTAATCAGGATTACATGGATTTTTCCCACATTCATAGCTGACGGCTAACCATCCGTGAACATCAACATACTCAATCGTGGAAATTACTGCAAATCAAAGGCGAATTTGTTTTGTTTCGGAAGATGCGGAATTATTCCCCTGGAATAATCAGAAATGTGATAGACAGACACGGTCATTCTCAGCTTCTCCCTCCTCATTTTCACGAATCAAACTTGAGCGCATTTCACTACCACAAAACTTAGTAGCGGAATCTCACAAACGCTTGACTTCATTCCAACAGATATCTACCTTTTCCCGCATGCAGGCACCGTGAAGTTAGTTCGTGTGACCTCCGCACCAGGCATACGACAACTGTCAAACCTACCCGCTTACGCTTCGTCCGTAAGGACGATTTTCTCATAACATAGTCTCAACACGAAGGTCGCAATGCGTCCTCGATCCCTTCTCGTCATGT
>Ga0182021_10002766_pt1 | contig 20555 bp, 17 predicted proteins | sample 612E3MmetaG_FD_120493 | JGI IMG/M metagenome (GOLD analysis project Ga0182021, IMG submission 120493) | Permafrost microbial communities from Stordalen Mire, Sweden - 612E3M metaG (Illumina Assembly) | ecosystem: Environmental > Terrestrial > Soil > Wetlands > Permafrost | place: Sweden... | reverse complement strand
GACATGAACTTCACCATGATCCGCAACTGGGTGGGACAGACCGGCGACGACGAATTCTTCGACGCCTGCGACAAGTACGGCATCGTGGTCTGGGAAGATTTCTGGCTGGCGAATCCCGTCGACGGCCCGAATCCCGACGACAACGACCTGTTCCTGAAGAACTCCCGGGATTTTATCCTGCGCATCCGCAACCATCCTTCCATCGGGCTCTACTGCGGGCGCAACGAAGGGGATCCACCACCGCCGATCAACGAGGGGTTGAAGGCCCAGATCGACGCCCTGCACCCCGGGATGCGCTATATCCCCAGCTCCAACATGGGCACGGTCAGCGGCGGTGGCCCCTACCGCGTGCTGCCGCCCAAACAGTATTTCCAGATTCGCGCCACCACCAAGCTGCACAGCGAGCTGGGCATGCCCAACGTGGTCACCTTCGACAGCCTGAAACAGATGATGCCGGAAGAAGCCATGTGGCCGCAGGGCGACGTCTGGGGCATCCACGACTTCACCCGCACCGGGGCCCAGGGTGCTTCGACCTGGCTGGAAATGATCGAGAAGAACTACGGCGGAGCCGCCAACGCCGCCGACTGGGTCGAACTCTCGCAGTTCATCGACTACGACGGCTACCGCGCCATGTTCGAGGCGCAGGGTAAGAACCGCATGGGCCTGCTGTTGTGGATGAGCCATCCGTGCTGGCCGTCGTTTGTGTGGCAGACTTACGACTATTACTTCGACACCAGCGCCGGCTATTTCGGCAGTAAGAAAGGATCGGAGCCGCTGCACATCCAATGGAATCCACTCAGCGACACGGTGGATGTGGTGAACTATAGCGCCGGCAACGTCAAGGGATTGAGCGCCCATGCCGAGGTGCTGGACATGAGCGGCGCGCGTAAGTGGGAGAAATCCGCCACGCTCGACAGTAAGGAAGACAGCGTCGAATCGCCTATCAAGATCGAGTTTCCTGCCGATCTGACCCCCGTGCATTTCATTCGGCTGACGCTCACGCGCGGCAGCGACCTCGTGTCCGACAACTTCTATTTGCACAGCCTGGAAGAGACCCCCGCACCCCCCTCGGCCGGACCGGGCGGCCCCGGCGGCCAGAGCGGCGGCACGCTGGGCTACAACCTCAAAGCCATACGCAGCCTGCCCAAGGTCAAGGTGGAAGCCGCTAGCAAAATCGCGCGGCAAGGCAGCCGCTGGGCCATCGCGACCGAGTTGCGCAACACATCCGCCCAGCCGGCCTTGATGGTGCGCGTCAAGGCCGTGCGCGAAACCAGCGGCGACCGCATCCTCCCCGCCCTCTATAGCGACAACTATGTGGCCTTGATGCCGGGTGAACGGCGCACCCTCCGCACCGAACTGGAAGACGCCGACACGCGCGGCGAACGCCCGCGCATCGTCGTGGAAGGATTCAACGTTCAGTAAGGCACAACTATGCGATTTCGCACGCTGCCGGTATTTCTGGCGTTTCTGGCGATGGGCTTCGGCGATGCCGTCGGGCCGTTCGTCGGCCTCGCCAAGAACGAATTCCAATTAAGCAACACCGTCGCCACGCTGATCCCGTTCGTGGGCTACAGCATGTTCGGGCTGCTCTCCGTTCCGTTCGGCGTGTTCCAGGACAAACGCGGCAAGAAACTGGTGCTCATCATGGGCCTGTGCGTGATCCTGGTGGGCCTGCTCAACGCCAGTTTCGGGCTGGATTCCTTTGGCCGGTTTCTGCTGACGGTCCTTCTAGTCGGCGCCGGCGCGGCCATCCTGCAGGTGGCCGGCAACCCCATCATGCGCGACGTCTCCAGCCCGGGTAAGTACCCCCGCAACCTCTCGCTGGGCCAATTCGTGAAGGCCATCGGATCGCTCTCCGGTCCCGTAATCCCGGTGGTCGCCGCGCGCTACTTCGGCGCCAGTTGGAAAGTCATATTTCCGATTTACGCAGTGGCGATTCTGGTCACGCTCCTGGCGGTAGCCGCGCTACGGGTAGAGCGGAAGGAGCCGGAACATAACGCCGCCACCCTGGCGTCCTGCCTGGCGCTGCTCAGGAACGGCTACGTTCTGGCGATGGTGGCCGCTATTTTCCTATACGTCGGCGCGGAGGTGTGCGTGAGCGCCGGCATCCCGCTGTACCTGAAAGAGCGGTTCGACATCGATATCAACCGGGTAGGCCTGCTGGGCACCGGCCTGTTCTTCACGGCCCTCACCATCGGACGGCTGTCCGGCGGAGTGATCCTAAACTGGATGGCGCCGCGGAAGTTCTTCCTGCTCACGTGTGCCGCTTCCGTAGCCGGCCTGCTGGGCCTGTGGGTCCCCGACCGCACGGTGGCCGTGGCCAGCTTCTTCCTGGCCGGCCTGGGGTTCGCCAACATTTTCCCGCTGGTCTTCTCGCTGGCCGTGGAAAGCCTGCCCGAGCGCACCAACGAACTATCGGGGCTGATGGTGACGGCCATCGTCGGCGGCGCGTTCCTGCCGCCGCTGATGGGTTTGGCCGCCGATCACGCCACCGTGCAGATTGGTTTCCTGGTCCCGCTGGCAGCGATCCTATACGTCACCGGAACGGCGGTCGCCAACCGGAAGGCGGCCTGAGCGGACGGGACCACCGCAGTAGCCGAGGCCGCTAACTCGTAGCCTGCGCCAGCAGATTTGCGATGATTCTCTTGGTCTCGTCTGAAGATAACTTTTGACGCAACCAGTCGACGAACTCCTGTTCCGTCTCCAGTTGTGAGCTCAGTCTGGGATTCATCAACCGATTCACCGGCTCACGACTTAACTGTGCCGACGGCACCTCCGAAGCGAAGGAAATCGGATAGATCGCGACACCATGTTCGATCCTGAACAACTCGTACTTGTAACTGCCCAGGGACGGGACCACGAGGGTGAACCGATGAACGAATTGGCCGTTGGGGTCGACGCTTGTGTCCACGGTCGCCTCGACCAGGTTCTTTGTCTTAGTGCCCAGCAGAGAGGCCTGTTCCCGCATTATGGCGAGAGGAGTACGCTCCGGGCAGGCTGGCACTATCTCTCCCCAAAAGTCCGTCTGCGCGGCCATTTCACGAACCTCCCTTCAAAATTCTACCTCGAATAGGATTGGCAGATAATCGGAGCCGTTCGCAGGATCTGGTCTGCCGTCCGGCCGAACTAGCGAGCGCGCGCCAACCGCCCTGACGATGTTCAGGCCGGTTGGGTCGAAATGCTCCGCTAACTCCGGGCGCAGCAAGAGCTGATCGAACATATTCCAGTAATAGTTCACATGCTCCCCGGCGTCGTAGTAATACGATCCGGCGGTGTCGTCCCTGACGTCGCCGAAGTGGCTCCACATTGGATTGTAGAAGAACCGATACTCGCGGCCCTGAACCGTCCGCGTCTCGCGAGATGCCACCCGCCGTGACATCACTGAATTCAAACCGGCTGCGCTGACGAGTCCCGCCTCAAAAGGGTTCATGTTGAAGTCACCCACCAGGATCGTCCGCCGGTGGCCTGCAACCTGCTCTTCGGCTTCAATGCTCCTCGCCAGCTCCACGCACTCAAACGCTTGGCTTTCTCCCGACCAATACAACTTGCTGGGCAGGTGCGCCGTGGCGAGCAGCACGGGTGCACGCGCCGGTAGTGCAAGTCTGCGTATCGAGATCCGCTCGCTCTCAAACACTGGCTGAAGGAATTCTCGCGAGAAGCGGGTGAAGATGACTGTTCTTTGGCTGAGGCTTGCCGGGAAGTGAAACCCGGTTTCAGGCGTGCGGTTCAGGGCCTGAAGCATGGCGCCGGGATCGGTCTCGCACTCGGCCAACATGATGACGTCCACGCCGTGAATCTCCACCAACTCGGACACCAATTGTGCGAGTGGTTTCCGACCGATGTTCCAGAACAGGAATTTGGTCGCAGGCATGGAAACCCAAATCTATCACAGCGCTCCCTCACCCGCCCCCTTACTTCACCCTACCCCCAGCACTGTGTCGAAATGCGGCGCGGCCTGCTCCCAGAACAGCGCTGCTGTAATGTATCCCATCAATAGTGACATCGCGCCTGAAGAAAATCGACGCGCGTTTCGCCCACCTTGTAAACCAGGCGGTGCTCCTGCGTGGTGCGCCTGGACCAGTACCCGGCCAGCACATACTTCAGCGCTTCACGACGAGGGTAGGGCCAATCACATCCGCAACGGGTCCTAGCGAATACCGATCCGAACAACTTCACCCGGTCTCAAGCTTTCCAGTGCTTTCATCACATCGGGCAACAGAACCAGCAGATCGTCGAGATTCGTGGTACGGGCTCGAATGACCAGCAACGAAATCGAACGGCCCAGTAGGCTCTGCTGATTTGGCATATTCTGATCCACCGTGATTAGCACTTCAAAGCCCGCCTGATCCGCAGCGGCCAGGAGTGCACCATTGGCCAAGCCGGTGAGCCCCGCGTACCGGCAGGTTTGGCACTCGTGACCAGTGAGGTGATGTCGGAGTCCCTCATCTATGCGCTCGTCCAGGAGAAGTCGCATTCAATGGCTGGCAAGCAAGGATTCTCGCGCCTCTTCCAGAACTTGCAGGGCCTGCTCCTGGCTGACGGTAGGGAACCCTTCTAGAAAGCGCTCCAGGCTGTGTCCGGCCTCGATGTATTCGAAGAGTGTGCGCACCAGGACTCGTGTGCCTCGAAACGTCGGCGCACCGGACATAATGGCGGAATCGCGAACAACGACGGACTCCATGCCTTCATTGTGCCGCAATTGTCGACGACCGTGGTGGGGCGGTGCTCGATGGCGCCGGCTCCGCAGCGGCCCTATCCTAATGCCCGCCCCCCCTACTTCCTACTTCACCCCCACCCCGAGCATCGTCTCGAAGTGCGGCGCCGCCGGCTCGCGGTATACCACGGCCGTCTCCACGTTCTTGAAGCGCGCGGTCTTCAGATACCGCTCGATCTCCAGCTCCGTGAAGCCCAGCCACAGGTCGGCGTACATCTCCCGCGCTTTTTCGAAATTGTGCCGGCCCAAATCCAGAATCGCAATGCGCCCGCCTGGCTTCAGAATCCGCCACGCTTCCGCCACCGCCCGCTCCGGATGCGCGGCATGATGCAGCGCCTGGCTCAGAAACGCCAGGTCCACCGTGCCGCTGCGGATGGGCACGTCTTCCAGGTCGCCCAAGCGGTATTCCAGGTTGGCGATCCCGTGCTTGCGCGCCAGGTCGGCCCCGAACTCCACCATCTTCTCGGAATTGTCGATGGCGATCACCTTCCTGGCACGCTGCGCCATCAACTGCGAGAGGGTTCCCTCCCCCGCTCCCAGGTCCGCGATCACCATCGGCGGTATCAGCTTTAAAAGCGCTTCCGCGATCCCCTTCCACGACCGCCCCGGCACGTATTGCCGCCCGAACCTGCCCGCCAACTCGTCGAAATAGCGGCGCATCTTGTCCTGACGCTGGCGCATCGCCAGGCGCAGCGCCTGCTGGTCCTCGTCCGCTTCGGGGATTTCGCGCGCCGCCTCGTGCAGCAGGCTCATCAGGTCCGCCGGCGCTTTCAGGCGGTAGAAAGCGTTCTTCCCCGCCCGCCGGTCGTCCACCAGCCCGGCCTGCTTCAACTGCGCCAGGTGGGTCGAAATCCGGCTCTGCCCCTTGGCCAGGATGTCTTGCAGCTCCGCCACCGACAGCTCTTCCCGCTCCAGCAGCAGGAGCAGCCGCAGCCGGCTCGGGTCGGCCGCCAGCCGCAGCGATTTTAGGATTGACGCCATAATCGAAATGCTCTAATATATCAATGTATCAAGATTTCAAGATGTAAGGGAGTCGACAATGAGCGTTGCAACAATCCAGTCCGCCGCCGGATTCAAGGTGGCCGATCTAGCGCTGGCCGATTGGGGCCGCAAGGAAATTTCCATCGCCGAGCAGGAGATGCCTGGCCTCATGGCCATCCGCCGCAAGTACGCCAAGGAGCGCCCGCTCGAGGACGTGCGCATCACCGGCTCGCTGCACATGACCATCCAGACCGCGGTGCTGATTGAGACGCTGGCCGATCTCGGCGCTTCCGTGCGCTGGGCGAGTTGCAACATCTTCTCCACCCAGGACCACGCCGCCGCCGCCATCGCCGTCACCGGCGTGCCCGTCTTCGCGTGGAAGGGCGAGTCGCTCGAAGACTACTGGTGGTCGACCTACCAGGCCCTCAGCCATCCGGGCGGCCTGGGGCCGCAACTGATCGTCGACGATGGCGGCGACGCCACCCTCCTCATCCATAAAGGCTATGAACTGGAGGAAGGCAGCGACTGGACCCGCACGCCCTCCGCCAGCCACGAAGAGAAAGTCATCAAGGACCTGCTCAACCAGATCCACGCGGAGAACCCCCAACGCTGGCACGAGATCGCCCGCGAATGGCGCGGCGTCTCCGAGGAGACCACCACCGGCGTGCATCGCCTCTATAAGATGCACGAGGCCGGCGAGCTGCTGGTCCCCGCCATCAACGTCAACGACTCCGTCACCAAGTCGAAGTTCGATAACCTGTACGGCTGCCGCGAGTCGCTCGCCGACGGCATCAAGCGCGCCACCGACGTCATGGTGGCCGGCAAAGTCGCGGTGATCTGCGGCTACGGCGACGTCGGCAAAGGCTCCGCACAATCGCTCCGCGGTCTGGGCGCCCGCGTCGTCGTCACGGAAATCGACCCCATCAACGCGCTGCAGGCCGCTATGCAGGGCTTCGAGGTCACCACCGTCGAAGACACCCTCGGCCGCGGCGATATCTACGTCACTTGCACCGGCAACTCCGAAGTCATCACGCTGGAGCACATGGCCCGCATGAAGGACCAGGCGATTGTCTGCAACATCGGCCACTTCGACAACGAGATTCAGATGGACCGTCTGAACGACTCCGCCGCGACCAAGACCAACATCAAGCCGCAGGTGGATCTGTACACCTTCCCCGACGGCCACGGCATTTTCATCCTGGCCGAAGGCCGCCTGGTCAACCTGGGCTGCGCCACTGGCCACCCCAGCTTCGTCATGAGCAACAGTTTCTCGAACCAGACGCTGGCCCAGATCGATCTCTGGAAGAATCGAGAAACGTACCAGCCCGGCGTCTACACCCTGCCCAAGAAGCTGGATGAAGAGGTGGCGCGCCTGCACCTGGAGAAGATCGGCGTGAAGCTCACCACCCTCACGCCCAAGCAGGCCGAGTATTTGGGCGTGCCCGTAGAAGGCCCGTATAAGCCCGACCATTATCGCTATTAGCGGCCAGGGGCCAGACGCCAGACACCCGCGTCCCAAGGCGCGTTTCTTGCGCCGCCGCGGACGCTGGTGTCTGTCCCCGAATTTCGCTGGACGCAGTCTCTCCCCACGTTTTGCCGCCAGATGTTAAATTGAAGAACTATACCGCAGGAGGCTATCTTGGCAGAAGAACAGAAGTATCTTTTTACGTCGGAATCCGTCACCGAAGGTCATCCGGATAAAATCGCCGATCAGATCTCAGACGCCGTCTTGGACGCGGTCCTGGCGGACGACCCCGCCGGGCGCGTGGCGTGCGAAGTCCTGGTCACCACCGGCACTTGCATCGTGGCCGGTGAAATCACCACCAAGACTTACGTGGACGTGCAGCGCATCGCGCGCGGCACCATCGACTACGTCGGCTACAACGACGCCACTTACGGGTTCGATGCCAACACCTGCGGCGTGCACAACCTCATCCAGTCCCAGTCGCCCGACATTTCCATGGGCGTGGACACGGGCGGCGCCGGCGACCAGGGCCTCATGTTCGGCTTCGCCTGCGACGAAACCCCCGAGCTGATGCCGCTCCCCATCATGATGGCTCACAAACTGGTGCGGCGCCTCTCCGAAGCACGCCGCCAGGGCATCCTCGATTTCCTTCGCCCCGATGGCAAGAGCCAGGTCTCGGTGGAGTACGTCGACAACAAGCCCAAGCGGATCGAGGCCGTGGTTATCTCCACCCAGCACAGCCCCGACATTTCCATCGAGGAACTCCGCCTGGAAGTCAAGAAGCACATCATCGACCCGATTGTGCCATCGGGCATGGTGGATTCCCAGACCAAGTATCACATCAACCCGACGGGCCGTTTCGTAGTGGGCGGGCCGCACGGCGATACCGGTCTCACCGGCCGCAAGATCATTGTGGATACCTATGGCGGCATGGGCCGTCACGGCGGCGGCGCTTTCTCCGGCAAGGATCCCACCAAGGTGGACCGCTCGGCCTGTTACATGGCCCGCTACATCGCCAAGAACATTGTGGCCGCCAAGCTCGCCACGCGCTGCGAAGTACAGCTTGCTTACGCCATCGGCGTCGCCGAGCCGGTATCGGTCTCCGTGGACACCTTCGGCACGGGCGCGATTCCCGATGCCAGGTTCACCGAGCTGGTGCGCGAGAATTTCAACTTGACCCCGCGCGCCATCATCGACCACCTGAAGCTCCGCCGCCCGATCTACCGCAAGACCGCCGCCTTCGGCCACTTCGGCCGCACGGAAGACACCTTCACGTGGGAGTTCACCGACAAGGCCGAAGCGTTAAGCGCCCACGCCGGCGCCGCCCTCGCCGTGAAGTAGTGCGGTTGCGGCGCCCGTCGCCGCCCTGTTATAATCGTTCTTTCGAAACCAGTAGGAGATTCCTGTCTTTATGGCACAAGTTTGCGAAGTGTGCGGCCGCGGACCTCAATTCGGCAACCGGATCAGTCACGCCCATAACGTCACCAAGCGGCGCTGGAACCTAAACTTGCAGACGGTTCACGCGCTGGTGAAAGGCGTCAGCCGCCACATCCGCGCCTGCACGTCGTGCATCCGTTCCGGCAAGGTTCAGAAGATCGCGTAACGTGTTTGCCGGCAGGTTCCGCACCACACCATAGACTCTCAGCCACCGCCAGGGCGCGGAGTCTCGTGTCCGCGCCACGAGCTCACTCCGCCGTGAAAATCTGCTCCAGATGTTTCTCGAGGTGTGCCAGGTAGTCCTCCATCAACGCCGACAGCGTCACCGACGCCTTGCCCCCGATCGCGCACTCGTGCGCATGACTCGCTTCCGGCATCGCCTCGATAATGTGCACCAGGTGGCGGTTCAACAATAGCCACAGATTCACCAGGTCCGGCCACGGTTCGGTGAGGTAGGCCTGAGCGGCCACCCAGCCCTCCTGCTCATAGCCGGGGAATTCCAGAACCGGCACGAACTGCGCGCGCACGAATCGCTGGTGATTGTTGCCGGCGGAATCGATCAGGTGGCCGAGGATTTCCTTCTTCGACCAGCGGCCGGGCGCGGAGCGGCGCGCGGCATCGCTCTCGGAAATGTTGCAGAGCCGGGGCGGAACCGATCCCAGTATCCGCGCCAGCCGGTTGGCGGCTTCCATCATTTGAGTATCACCTTGCTCGTGCCCGTGTTGTTGGCGCTGTCGGCGGCGCGAATCGCCAGCAGGTGCTCGCCCGGCGCCAGACCTGTAATCTCCAGAACGAATTTCTCGCGCAGCGAGTCGATCACCCCATCGGCGGCCGCCACGGGCACCCAGCTTGCCGCGTCCAGAGAGTACTCGCAGCGCCGCAGCGGAGAGGCGGCGTCGGCGGCCTCGAACTCAATGTGGGCGGTGGCGCCGGAGTGGCGCACCACGCCGATAGTCACCGCCGGCGGTGTGTTGTCGATCATCACCGGGGCGCTCACCAGTTGCGCGTCGCGCGCGGTCGCCGGCGGGTTGGCTTCGCGGTCGGAGGCCACCACCCGGAAGAAGTACTTGCCGTCGGCCAGCACGTCGGCGTCGAACGTGATCGCATTTTCGTGCATGTCGCTGCGCAGCAACTTCCACTGGGTCTCGCCTTCGCCGCGGAAGTAAGCGTTGTAGACCAGACGGTCGCCGTCGGGATCGTCGGCCTGCCACGCCACCGTGATCTGTTGCGAGGCGGCGCGCGGCAGCGTCTGCGTAGGGGTGCCGGCGGGCGCCGAAGTGGTAGCGTCCCCGGTGTCGCTCACCGTAACGCTGTAGGCCGCCGAAGCCGAACTGGCGGCCTGCCTGGCGGTCTGCGATGCCGCTACGGATTGCATGACCACATTGATGCTCTTCACCACGGGCGGCGAGTTCTGCGGCAGGTAGGCCAGCATCACGCTGTCCAGCACCGGTGTGCCGGGCCCAGAGGCCCCCCCCGTTCCGCCCGCCAGTTCCGCCTTCCATTGGCTGTAGCGCGCGTTGGGACTCGCTATGCGCGATCCGGATGCGTCGGCCAGCGGCTCGGACCAATCGCTCCACGTGCGGTCGGGCTTGGCCGAGTTGCCGGAGCGCGTGCGGAAGCGCACGGCGCTGCCGGCGGGCGCGTCCGCGCGCCAAGTGAGGCTCCCCCAGCGCGAGGCCGTTCCGGAATCGTGCACGGGGGCCTCATAGAAGCCGCTCGCGCCCGGCGTTTCGCCCAGCCGGAAGATGCGGCCCATGTTGCTGGTGGCGGCCAGCACGGAATGGTCCGAGGGCAGCAGGCGCGTGGTCTCTCCCTCGCCGGTCTGCGCCACCAGCGTGACACGGCGGTCCGGCGCCAGGCCGTAGATCCGGCCATTGTTGTCGGTGGAGAAAAGAAGCTGCTTCTCGAGCGCCAGCAGATCGTAAACGTTCTCCTCCTTGGAACTCCACAGCGTCTCGACGGTGTTGTCCGGGTTGATGCGATAGACGGCCGATTTCTCGACGCCGCTCACGTCCACCACCGGCGCGAACTGGGTGCTCACTTGAGGGGTGGCAACCGCGGCCGGCGTCTGCGGCTTGGCGGGATCCGGCGGCTTGATTTCGCCGGGGCCGGCGTTCTGGGCTTCCACCGTGATGGTAGTGGTGGCCATGGTCGCGTTGGCCCCGCCGGCCATACCCTGCGCGGCCTGCGCGGCGCTCTGCGCCCGTTTGGCCACCGAGCCGCCCAGCGCCGCCGCGTACACCGTGCCATCCGGCATGGGAACGATGGCGCGGATTTCCGGCAGGCTCGCATCGTATAGCACGAAGGCTTTGTCCTTGGCGGCAATCCGGTAGAGAATGCCGTTGGGCTCGGTGCCCGCCAGCACCCGGCCTTCGGAATCCACCGCCAGGCCGGTGATATGCGACTGGCCGGTATCGTAGTACAGCTCGCCGCGGCCCGCGCCGGTTACGCGGAAGACCTTGCCCTGGTCGCCCGTGCCCACGTAGAGCGCGCCGTCCGGCCCCGCCGCCAGCGACCAGATGTACCGGCTTCCGGGCGCAAAATATTCCGTGGCCTTGCCGCCTTCGATACGGTAGACCTTGCCATCGGGAGACGTGCCGGCGTAGACCGCGCCGCCGCGGTCCACGGCGACGGCAAAGACCTCGGGCTGCTCCGCGGTCCACAGCAGCGAGCTTTTCCCGCTGCGGTCGATGCGATACACCCGGCCGCGGTGGCCGGTACCCGCGTAGAGCGTTCCATCGGGGCCTTCCGCTACACTCCAGATCACCGGCTGGTCCGACGCGAACACCGTATCCATTCTCGGCGCGAGGGAAAGCCGGCCATCGCGGCTGAGCGAGATACCATCGAAGCGGCCGCGCACGAAATCGCCGTACGAGCTCATCTCCCAGGTCTGGGTGCCGCTGGCGAACGCGTAAGCGGCGAGCGCGGCGGCGAGCGCCGCGGAGCGCATGGCGACCATCATTCCTTAATCTCCACCTGGATAGTCTTGGAGCCGGAGACCACCATGTCTCCCGCGTCCACCTCCATCCCCACCACCTTTGAGTTGCGGGTCTGGGTAATGCCGGCGAGGCTCGCTTGCGATCCCGCCAGAATCAGAGCCACCGAAGCCGGCGGATCCGGCAGGTCCGCGCCTTCCAGTTGAAACGCGGGGTCGGCGCGCCACACCCGGACATAAGCCTTGGTATTGGGGTGCAGGTTGTTCACCGTCGAGATCAACTGGCCGACGCTCCGGGGACTGGTGGCGAGCACCTGGCGGAAATCCGCGAGGTTAGCGGTGTTGGCGTCGGCCACCGTGAAGTACAGCAGCCCGGGTTCGGCCCCGATGGGCACCTGGTATTCCACCTGGCGCGTGGTCTCGGTCCCGTTCTCGCCCGAAAGCACGACGTTCAGCAGCACCTTTTCGCCAGGCCGCACTTGGCGCCGCGAAACCGAGATGCCATCGATGGTCAGTTGCTTCTTCTGGGCGAAAGCTTCGATGTGGATCGCCACATTTTTCAGCGCGAGCGAGCTGAAGCCGCCCTGCATCACGTAGGCCACCGGCACGGCGGCCGAGAGCGAAACCAGCATGGCGGAGCCGTTATCGCCGGCATACATGTTCTCCAGCCGCACCGGCGCGGGCGCATTTTGGAATTCCACTTCCCCCGTGACGCGCACGCTCGAAGCCCCCACGGTGCGCTCCGTGGCGTCGATGGCCGAGTAGACCGCCATCTGCAAGAGCAGCGGCGAGAGCAGCGAGTCGTTGACCATCTGCACCCGGTAAGACTCCACCGCCCGGCCCGCCCGCGACACGCCGATCGAGACCGGCACCAGAGCCGCGCGCTTGCCCAACTCGCCGGCGATGGCGGTATCGTGATCCTGCGAGATGGTGCCCATCCATTCCCGGGCCGAGGCCAGCTTGAAGGACGTGTTGAGGTTGGGCAGCAACGCGATGACCTCGGCGCGGGCGAAGGGCAGCGCGGTAGCGCCGACCGCCAGAAACCGGTGCCCGAAGGCCCACACGCGATTGCCGTCGATGTGGGTGACCGTGCCATCCGCGCCCACGCTCAGGTCTCCGGCCATCAGCTCGACGCTGATCATGGAGCCCGGCTTGAGATCGGCGGGGTTGCCCATGCCCGGCTCGATTTTTCCGCCCCCGGAAATGCCCTGACGCGGCTCCAGGCCTAGCGCGCGCAGTTGCGGCGCGAACGCCTCCAGGGCGGCGCGGCTAAACCCGCCGAAAGAGATGGGGGTGGCGATATCCACCATGCGCGCTTCCCCCGCGGGTCCGGAAGGCACCCCCGGCTGGGGCCGCGGCAGCACGCGTGTCAGATCCCGCTCCGCCAGCGCGATGGCGGCGCGCTCCGCCGACATCGAGGCCGATGGCAATGCCGTGGCGGGTCGCACCATGTCCTGAATCGGCCGTATGCCCGCGATAGGATCTTTGGCGAACGGAAACGCCATGGCCACCGCGCCCACCAGCTTGCCATCGATATAGACCGGGCTGCCGCTCATCCCCGCCATGACCCCGGTATGTTCCAGCGGCCCGCCCGAAAGCCGCGCCAGGATGAGCGATTCCTTGGGGCCGATGTTATCCAGTACGCCCAGGATTTCGACCTGGAATTCGTCCACCTGGCTGCCCGAGAAGACGGTCCTGCCGATGCCGCGCATGCCGGGTTTCACGTCCTGCAAGGGAAAGAATCCGGTTTGCGCGGCGAGAGCCGTGGCTAGCGCGAAGACAGCCGGGACCACCAAGCGAGGCACACAACCATTGTAGCCTTGCGCCACGCCCGAATTTCGCAGCGGCATTGACCCGGAGCGATCCATGGAGTAGTATGGAGGTGCGGGGTGGAGCAGTCTGGTAGCTCGTTGGGCTCATAACCCAAAGGTCGAAGGTTCAAATCCTTCCCCCGCAACCAAGCCATTCATAATGGCCTCGGGCAGGCGGTAGCTGATTTTCACCTCCAAGTCCTGGGGCGTCAGCTTCACTTCCCCAACCAGAGTGCGCAGAAGTTGCTTGCGCTCAGCTTGGCCACCCTGCTGAAGCAGTTTGTCCGCCTGACGTCGATAGTCCATTGCAATAGCTGCGTCAAGCTGGGGCGGACCACTCGCTTTCCGGGAGGCCGCGACCAGCGACTCCCTCTCGGTATGCAACTCCCGCAGGCGGGTGTTCGCCCAGCTCGCGTCGTTCAGCCCCTCCTCGACGGCGCGGCGGATGTTCTCGACCTTCCGGTCGATGGCGGCTACCCGCTCGCCCGCGTCCGGCCTGAAGTCGGTGGACGCCTCCCAGATTTGTCGCAGTTCCTTGTTGACTGCGCGCGTGAACTTCTGCGGGTCGGCGCATAGATCGAGTACGCCCCGCAATCCGCTTAGGACTTCAGATTCGACCTGCGCCTGGGGCACGTACACCCCCGGACCGCAGCCCATCCCACTCCGATAGGGCTGGCTTCCGCACACGTAGTAAAACCGGCCATCGGTGTGGAAGCCGATCATGTTCGCACCGCAGCGACCACAACGGAATAGACCACCGCTCAGGAGGTAGCGCGACGTGCGGCTCCGGGTGGGTCCGGCGTTGAATTGCTTCTTGCCACCAAACGACCGCCGTGCTTCGGCAATCCCCCTCGCCTCCTCTTCGGTGATGAGCGCTTCGTGGCCGCGCTCTGCAATCACCCAGTCCTCTGTTGGCCGTTCCCGACCGGCCTTCGTGTGGACGTTCCACACGGCGTAGCCGCAGTACTGCATGAGCACATGCGGCTGCAGTAGGGCGTACCACGTCGAGATTCCCCAGTATTGCTTTCGGCGACCGGGAATCCCCGTCTTCTCGCAGAATGCCCGAAGTTCTTCGAGCGACGCGCCGTTGCCTGCCAGCTCCACCAGGCAGTGTCGCGCCCATTCGCGCATCGGGCGCCCCGCGACAATCGTTTCATCCGGCACCCAGATGCTCTTGATGAGAGGGCGTCCTCGTTTGACCTCGCCCCGCTGAAGCCGCTCCGCGCGGTAGCCGAAAAGAGGCTGGCCGCCGTTCTTGAAGCACCAGCCGGTTTCGACGTCTCGGGTCTGGACGTTCGCGCGGCAGCCCTTGCGGGTGTGGAACGCCACCTCCTTGCTGTATGCTTCGTTCTTGGCGAACGTGATCGCCTGCATATAGACACCGGCGGCGGTATCTTCATCTACTTTAGGGTCCGTAACCGACAGCACCTCCACTCCGGCGCGACGAAGTTCCTGAATCTCGCCCTTGGCGGTGCTGCTGTCACGACCGAACCGCGAGAAATCATGCACGATGATCACGGAGACGTCCGGGTCGCCGCGGGCGCGGTCGATCATTCGATGAAATTCGTGCCGCCGCGCCTGGTAGCGGTAGGCACTGGCTGCCTCCTGGAACTCAGCTACAATTTCGATCCCGTGCGATTCCGCGTACCGGCGGATCTCGCGGAGTTGTTCGGGCATGGACAGCCCGCGCTCCTCCTGTTGCCCGGTGGAGACGCGCGCCCAAGCGAAGGCCTTGCGAGGAGCCTCGTTTTGGAGCAGCGCTGCACCTCCTGATGTGCCAACCAGGGAATGCAGTAAGGTTTCTAAATTACTCATATTGTGCCACTTCGGCCGCTGAGACCGTTCGTGCCACCAATGTTACCGCAGAAGAGGAGAAGGTCGGTCGGCTAGGCGGATCTTCACTTGCGGGTGCAAAGAGATCTGGATGTTCGCTGGCATAAGCGAGAGCGACGAACCGCGCCAGAAGGCGCTCCGCGGTGTCCATCTCTAATGCGGAAATGGGCTCGGGCGCAACGATCCTACGGAATGTGCATTTCGACTTTCTGGTTCCGCTTGGCATTGCGCTGTCCAACGGTTCGGTTTATCTCGAAGATCAGTTCTACTCAGCAGTGGTCAGCATCTCTCGGTTGACCTGATGTTCTCGTTCAACTCCGGTTGCGCAGCCGCGTCCTCTGTCCGGACGGTAACCGCCGGTCGCCAACCATTGCTCCACCCAGCGCACATCGATCCGGCGACGGCGTCCGACAGCGACAGACGGAATCTGGCCCGTTCCAATCAGGTGAAGACAGAGCCGGTACGGCAGACCGGTGGCTGCCGCGAATTTCGGGATCGTAATCAACTTGGTCATCATTTACTCCAAACAGGCCGGTGCTCCCGGACCAGTGGATGAGCGATGTTCATTTCGGCCTCGCCCTTCAGGCGCTTTGTCGTATGACTTCCGGCGTTGAGTGTGAAGTTCCGGGTACGCCAGCGCAGAAATCGAATGCGGCGCCGGTTTCCGATGCCCACGAAGAGATCCAGATCCAAGGCAAGAGCCTCAGCACTGGAGAGAATCCGGCAACAGCGGCCATACTCATTGCGAAGCTCTATCACGTCCGGAGTGCGGTAGATAATCTCGCGTAGTTCTGCACCATCAAACAGCATGTTTGGGGACTCCTCCGGCCTTTGCTCTCCCGATGACCCCAGGGCGAGGGGGGAAACCCGAATTGCAGTTTCTGATTGGATTTTGGAGCTTTATGTAGAAAACGTCGAGTTGTGAAGTGGTGCCCGATCCGGGCCGACCCAGCAAGCCGCTTATTTGCAGCGGTTTACGGGAGTGCTGGAGTAGTTACCCAGAGTAGTTACTGCAACTACTTCTTCGGGTTCTTCGGTCCGCGTGGCAAAGGCGACAGTCTCAGTTCCGCCCACCGCTTCGATAGCCATGCGCGGGCGGCTGCCTTGTCCCGGCGGAACCCCGCGATCCATCCGCGCGCGGTCACAAAAGGCTCGGCCGGAGGAATCACTACGTGGCGCCCATCGAGCAACTGAAATACCCCTTCTTGCGTGCTGGGCCGGCTCTCTGCAATCTCTTGGAGCGCTTGGTCTATCGTTTTGTACTTCTGGTTTCGCCTGACCGGTTTCTTCGCCTTAGGACTTTCCCTGGGCGATTGCGCTTCCAGGGCGGCACTGTCGGCGTCTTTCTTTGCCGGAGCGGGCGGTACTGAGACACCGGGTGCCGACTGTGACCCGGATTGATTGGAACTTCCGCTCTCAAGATCCGTGATGGCTCCCGCGAGCACTATCGCTCGCCCCCGCCATTCGTCGAGATCGCTCTCCGCGAACTTTCGCATCGCAAATAAAAAGGCGACATTCCAAAACCGCTTGGCGTGGCCGCCGAAGATATGCTCGACGGTCGAGTTCTTCCCGAAGACCATATCGTGTAGATATACCTTCTTCCAATAAACCCAGTCTGCAGCAAGCTCGATTTGCTTTGGTAGAAGCGCTTCTATTTTCTCTGGCGCGCCAGGAGAATGGTTGCGCCACGCTGCGGCCAGATGAAACACGTATTCTGCTCCCGCCAGCCACCAAGGGCAATCGGTGGTGTCGGGGTCCCTCTCGACATCCCACGGGTAAACTCCGCACCACTCCTTCCAATGTCCTTTCAATTCGCGCTGGCGGAACGCCACTTCACCTTCGGCCTGCGCCTGCTGGATGTGAGCCACCAGATTTACGTGCGGTAATAGGTTGGGGTCTTTTTCAACCAGATTCCGGATCTTGGGATCAGCAGCAAACGCGCCTCCTGTCGGCCTACTCATAGGCTGACCGGCAGTTCCAAGGACTACGGAAGGCTGATCGCGTGCTGCTCCCGTTTGGTCCTGCGCCGCCACCGGCTTCAGTGGACCAACTGTGGGATCGGTGCCGTCATATTTCTCCGGATTGATCCACTCAACAGAACCGTCCATCCGCGTGACGGGAACACTCTGGTCGGCGGGAGGCCGGCCCGTGCGCATGACCCATTCAACGGCCGCGAGGCGTAGAGCAGTGCGGTCGTAGGCGAAATCCCTTGGTGGCTCTTGAACTGCCAGCCTCAATGTCTGTTCAGCATCTTCGCGCGCCTGTGCGCCGTCGCCGGCGTCAATTAGTCCGCGGGCTCGCAGTGCGCTTCGCACATCCGCCGTTGCAGCCGATTCCGGGATTGCCAAATCCAGAGGCTCGTCGAGATAGCGGCCAGCGACAGCGAAGAGACACCGCTGCCACTCTTCGCCCCCCTCCCTCTCGTGGCTGGCCCTCAGGAACTTCGCTGCCCAGCGCGTGATTTGGCTGGTCACATCTGCATCCGAGAGCACCTTCGTTCCGACGACGACGCCAAGCACGCCCACCGCGTCACCGCAAAACGCCATTGGTACCCCGCCAACGACCGGATTTCGGCCAGCCAGTCGGAGGAGGCTCTTCCTAAGCGTTCCAAGTTGTGGTTTGGAGAGAACGCCCGCTTCCGCAGCAAAACCGAGAAGCGCCGCGGTCTGAAAGTCCTGATCCGCTCCTTCCTTCTGCGCGGCTCGATCCGCGATGGAAGCAAAGTCCGCAGCCTGCTCGGGCTCCCGCAGCAGCCAAGCCGCAAATGCCCTATTCAGGTCCCATTATCCTTGTTGGATTCGCATTCCGCTAGGTACTGCTGTACCAGCGCCGGGACAATCACATTGTCCATCCAAGCCTTCACAGCCGGATCATTCTTCCGCTTCCGGGAAGGTCCCGCATCTTCACTCGCCAGATTAACGATTGGACCGGGAACGCTCCAGGCATTCTGCGCTTCCTTTCCACATCTCAATACTTCCGACTTCTTCATTCATATTGCTTTCTCGTCGCCAAGGCTCACACTGCCTGACCGTAGCGTCGGAGCATTTCGGTTCCGTTCATGGTGTTTTCTCCTTTCGCCAAAATTTTCTCAGCGCCATCTTTGGCCGGGGCACTGTCGCCGGGCTGCTGCGTGGCCGTGGATGGCTACGCAGGGTCTTTGTCTACGGCGCTGCTGGTCCTGGACGATCCAGGCTGCCAGCCTTCCGCACAACATTTTTCATTCGGCCACAACTTCATGCGCCCGCAGGACGCCAAGCTCACGGGCGTATGCTTCAAGGTTCAGGTGATCCCATATGTGAGCGTTCAGGTAGACATCAATTACGTAGTAGCGTCCGCAATCAACTTGCTGGCGTTCGCCCCGTGCTTTGCGGAGCATGTAGTCGGTGTTCCACAGCTTGCGCCGGATGCGTTGGGTGACTGCTGATTCTGTGATTTGTTCTTGTCTGGATTCCACGGCCACCCTTGCGGTGGGCGTGGACTCGTTATCGTTTGCGGCTTCAAAATTATTCATCTTCTTCACCTTTTGCCCGTCCAAACACACTTTCAGCGCAACGCTCAGAAGCCATGCTTCCGCCGCTGTCGGTCATGCCGCCAAATTCACGGGAGATTTGTTTTTGTGTCGCCTGAGTTCGCCACGAACGTGGTGGCAATGCCCTCAACCAACAATCACCAGTCTAGCACGGCGCAACACTCAATGCAAGCACAACCCCTTTGTTTTGTTGTAGATGTAGATGTATCAACTTTTCGTTTCCACGTAAACCCTTGGCTGGACGCAGCTTGACTCAAATGACCTTGTTGTTTCGAGAGGTGCGCCGAAAGGCGGTAAGAACGAAAGCAGCATGATATGTTTTATCCATGCGCCGTACTTCAGAACCGCCAGTCGCCGGAACGATCATCAGCGGTGATGCTCTCACGCTGATTCCCACGTTGCAGGATCGCAGCGTGGCGCTGGCGCTTTTCTCGCCGCCTTATGCCGAGCAGCGCAAGCGGCAGTACGGTGGCGTGCCTGAGAAAGACTATCCGGCGTGGATGACGGCGATCATGGCGGCGATGCGGCCAAAGCTCACGGATGACGGCTCTGTGCTCCTGGTGATCCGGGCGCACATCCGCTATGGCGTCGTATCCGATTACGTGTTGAGAACCCGGCTGGCATTGAGGGAAGACGGCTGGAAGGAATTTCAAGAATGCGTTTGGGTGAAGCGTGATGCGCCGTTCTTGGGATCGCATGACAGGCTCCGGGCATCGTTCGAGCCGATCCTGTGCTTCTCAAAATCCACGGTGCCGCACATCAATCTGACGGCGAACGGCAACTACAGTGATCGCATCGGTCTTACCGGGGCGTTTCGGTTTGGCGACAACGGCCACTTCCACAGCAAGCGCCCGTCAAAGCCGAAGGTCGGGCAATCCAGAGGCACCGACGTGTTCAGCGCCAATCTCGCAGACAACGGGAACAGCATCATGCACCCGGCAGCGTATCCTGTCAGCCTGTGCGAACAATTGATTCTCCAATTCAGCAGAGAAGGCGATGCCGTATTGGACCCGTTCTGCGGCAGCGGCAGCACGCTGGTGGCCGCTCAAAGATGCGGGCGGCGTTGGATCGGATTCGACAGCAAGCGGGAATACGTTGAGATCGCAGCAGGACGCCTCAATGTGGCGGCGAGAGAGCACACCGCCGTCATTGCTCCCGGCCAGCCGGTTCGGTTGCGGACGGATTTTCCTGGTACGAAACAATCACGGCGCATCTACCTGAAGACCCGGAACCTGAATCCTTCCGATGCCGCTGTTTTCGAGTTCGTCCTATCGAAAACGGTGGATGCTGACGGCCACAATGCAGCCGCCGAACTTTCACACAACCAAATCGCCACCGCCACAAAGTTGAGTAGGCGCACGGTGATTAGATCCGTTGAGCGCCTGGAGAAAGCAACATTGATCGAAACGGTAAAGCACGAAGAATGGCACCGTGGAAATGCCAACCGGGTCGCAGTGGCATCTTCGTTGCTGGTGCCTTTGGGAAGTTGTGCTAGTGCCACTTCTGGCGAACAAAACCGGGGCCGTGGCACTAGGCTTCGGTTGGCTGTGGCAGGACGCTGATCGCTCCAGCGCCGCCCTCAACGGGGCAAGGAGCACCCGCATCTTCTTCTGCCGTTCACGGGCCTAGGCAACATTCGGTTCATCGATGCCACGCCGTTCCATTTCCACCAGCACGGCGTAGAAAGCAGTCTGGCAAGCATGTATGGGACCCTGATTCGCAACGATCAACGTATGCGTCAGAGGAACTACAGGGTTGACAGGGGCGGCAGCTTGGACTATCGCCGCGCCGCCGCCCAAGCCGTGGGTGTGAGTTCCGCGAGTCGCTGAACGGACCTGTCGGCCAAGCCG
>Ga0182021_10002765_pt1 | contig 20558 bp, 17 predicted proteins | sample 612E3MmetaG_FD_120493 | JGI IMG/M metagenome (GOLD analysis project Ga0182021, IMG submission 120493) | Permafrost microbial communities from Stordalen Mire, Sweden - 612E3M metaG (Illumina Assembly) | ecosystem: Environmental > Terrestrial > Soil > Wetlands > Permafrost | place: Sweden... | reverse complement strand
TCAAAGAGAGGTGTGGAGTTAACCATCCCCAGCACTTTCACCAGTCTTTTGATCTTTTTTAATTCTCCGAAATGGGTTTTGATAGTCGATAACATCGTCAGGCCTACCTGTCTGGCTGCAAGCTTACCTTCGTCTTTGTCAAGATCAGCTCCCAGTTTACCTGTCATTAGAGTGCCATCGGATTTGACCGGTCCATGTCCGGAAACATAGAGGAATTTACCGACAACCAGAACTGGTTTATAAACGCCCGCAGGTTTTGGTGCAGGAGGCAGTTTGAGACCCAGCTCAACAATTCTTAAATCGGGATCGTGTATCATTTTCGTTATAATTAATAGTTGGTATCAGGATAAAATTGTGTTACGGCACAACGGCACAATGGCTCAATGGCTTAACGGTGCATTGGCACAAGTGCTCAACGGCAAGTTACATATTTTTTTTAAATTATAGCTTGATTATTGATAATGACTTGGAGCCTTCACGCCTTTACGCCTTTGCGTCTTTGCGCCTTTACGCCTTTACGCCTTTACGCCGTTGCTCCGTTAAGCCCTTTCTCCATTCACCGGTAGATTTCTGCCTTTTACAGAATATAGCAGTAATTCAACTATTAAAACTTTGTAAACCAAAAAAGTTTTTCCATTTTTGCTGCAGTTTATTAAACGACGATGGAAATCAGGAACCTGATAATTGCAGAAGCAGCAGAGTTATTCAAGGTATACGGTATAAAATCTGTGACAATGGACTCTATTGCCAGCCACCTTGGAATGTCAAAAAGAACAATTTATGAAATCTTTTCCGATAAGGATGATCTGCTTGTAGGGGTTTTTAACTGGATGGGTGAAAAGCAAAAAGAACTTGTTGCAAGAGTACTTAACGAATCAGAGAATGCTATAATGGCAATATTTAAACTGATGCAGATTAATCTGAACCATTTTCAGGAAATGAGCCCTGCATTTCAGGCTGATATTAAGAAATTTCATCAGGTAATCTTAATGAAAAAATCCGATAAATATGAAATTCCGGATCTCAGGTATTATATCCAGCTGATTGAAAAGGGGATCAGGGATAGACTCTTCAGAAAAGAGATCAATCCTGAACTGGTAAATCGTTGCCTTTTTTCAATAATCAGGTCAATAATGGATCAGGATCTATACCCTGCAGAACAATTTCAGAGACGGGAAGTCCTGAAAAATACTTTTATCAGCTATCTGCGTGGTATCTCAACATCGAAAGGAATTGAAATGATAAATAAACTCGAAACTGAATTTTAATATGAGAATGCCTGTTAGTTAACAAGCAGGCGTCATAGCTATAAAAACAAATTTATTTTATTTTATGATGAAAAACAAAAAATTTCTGACGGTTTCCCTGCTATTTTTCTTGTCCGGTGGGATTATTTTGCCGCAGTCGGGTAGTGAATTAAAAATTTCCCTGAAAGAAGCACAGGAATATGCAATTCAGAACAATAAGATGATGATATCCTCAAGAATGGAGGTTGAAGCATCAAAAGTTGCAGTTTGGGAGACTATTTCAAATGCATTGCCCCAGGTATCCGCATCCGGATCATTTACCGATAACCTTAAATTGATGACTACCCTTCTGCCTGGTGAATTTTTCGGACAGCCGGGCACCAAAATACCGGTGACATTTGGATCACAATATAATTCCGGTGCAAGTGTTCAGGCAAGCGTGTTGCTCTTTAATGCTCCTTTATTTATTGGGATTGAGTCGACAAAACTTGCAAATAAATTAAGTGAAAAAAGCCTGGTTAAAACTGAACTTGATACCAGAGAGTCAGTCAGTATTGCTTACTATCTGATTCTTGTTTCAGAAAGGTCACTGGAGATTCTGGAGGGGAATATTGCCAACCTTACAGAAATATTGAAATCAACCAGATCAATGTATTCTGCCGGGATGGCTGAATCGACAGATGTCGATCAGATGGTTTCAAATGTCACCATGGTCGAAAACACCCGGAGCGCCATGCAGCGCACTATCGAATTGAACTACAATCTGCTGAGGTTCCAGCTCGGTGTTTCCGCGGAAACTAAGATAGTTCTAAGTGAAAATCTCGAAGGCCTTACATCCTCAATAAACATTGAGGCTCTTTTATCTCAGCAATTCGATCATAAACAAAATATAAATTATATGCTGATAGATGGGCAGGAACAAATGTCAATTCTTGCACTGAAAACTCAGAAAGCTTCAGTATTACCTACATTATCAGGATTTTATAGTTACGGTGTTAATGGGATGGGTGAAAAAGTATCGACTCAGCAATGGTTCCGGAATTCGATGACCGGATTACAACTTTCTGTTCCGATATTCGGCAGCGGGCAAAAATACAGTCAGATAAAAAGAGCCCGGATAAACCTTAATAAGGCAACCACAACAAAAGAGATGGTAACCGAACAGCTCCTTCTTCAGGAAAAACAATTGAGGTACGATCTTGTTAATGCAAACCTCCAGTATAAAAGTCAGAAGGAGAATGTTGAAGTATCAAGACGGGTTTATAAAAGCCTGGAGAATAAATTCAAACAGGGAATGGCTTCAAGTCTGGAACTGACACAATCAAATTCACTTTACCTCCAGGCTGAAAATAACTACGTATCTTCTCTGATGAACCTTCTTCAGACTAAACTTGCATTAAACAAGCTATTGAACAACATGTAGTTGATCGCTTCGCAATCTTTTAATAAAAATATTTAAATCATGCCGCATGTTTTATAATCTCAAAAATGATTCGGAGTTCTCATAAACAGGCGGGCTTAAATACCACTAAAATCAAAATTATATTATTATGAAATACTTTAAAACAATTCCGGTAATACTGATCTGCGGGCTCATATTATCAGGCTGTTCATCCAAAACCGCAAAAACTACCGAAACTGTACAGACACCTGCGAAGACTGATGAGAAGGCTGCAATTCCTGTCAAAGTCGAAACTCTTTCAAAAACAAAAATTGCCAGAACAATCGATTATACTGCATCGATCCTTCCTTTTGAAGAGGTTAATATGGTTCCGTCGACTCCTGGCAGAATAGATAAAATTTATGTTGAAGTGGGAGATAAAGTCAGTAAAGGAGATAAGCTGTTCCTCATGGACCGTACACAGCTCTACCAGATGGAATTACAGTTAAGCAGCCTTACAAAGGATCTGTCAAGGCTGGATACTCTGCTAAAAACAGGAAGCGCCAAACAGCAGCAATATGATCAGATGAAAACACAGTATGATGTGACAAAGACAAATGTCGATTTCATGGAGGGAAATACTATAATGAAATCCCCTTTTTCAGGTGTTGTTACCGGGAAATACTTTGAAAACGGTGAGATGTATTCAGGTGCCCCAACTACCCAGACAGGTAGATCTGCCGTAGTTACGGTGATGCAGGTAAATCCTTTAAAAGTTAATGTGAGTATTTCTGAGCAATATTATCCTTTGATAAAAAAAGGAATGAAAGCTGAAGTTACCGCCGATGTTTATAAAAATGAGGTATTCACCGGAACTGTTTACCGGATATCGCCTACAATCAACTCATCAACAAGATCTTTCATCGTAGAACTTGAGCTCCCAAACAGGAATGATCTTCTTAAGCCCGGAATGTTTGTGAGAGTTTCGATGGACCTTGGGGAAGTTGAGACTTTTGTCGTACCTGCAAATACCGTTCTTGTTCAGGAAGGAACAAATACAAGATTTGTATTTATTGACAGGAATAATGTGGTCGAAAGAATTGAAGTTCTCCTTGGTAAAAGATTTGATGACCAGCTTGAAATAATATCTTCCAATATTAAAGAAGGCGATATGCTCGTAACTGAGGGCCAGGCCAGGCTGATCAATGGCGACAAAATTGAAATCGTGAAATAATCTTAGGAATCTCAATTATAATAAAATGAGTATATATAGTGCTTCCGTAAAAAGACCCGTAACAACTATACTGATATTTGTCGGTCTCATGGTTATGGGGATTTATTCGCTGACGCAATTACCTGTGGATCTTTATCCTGAAATGGAATTGCCTTTTGTGGTAGTTTATACAAATTATCCTGGAGCGAGTGCATCCGATATTGAATCGAATGTTACCCGGCCTCTGGAAAATGCGCTTAATTCTGTCAGTAATCTGAAAGAAATCACCTCAACATCGAGTGATGCAACTTCCGTGGTCTTTATGAATTTTGAATATGGGACGAACCTTGATGAGGCATCGAACGATATCAGGAGCGCCCTGAGCTTTACCGAAAGAATCCTGCCAGAAAATTGTGACAAGCCCACAATTATAAAGTTCAGTACAAGCTTCATGCCCATTATCTTCTATGCAATTACTGCAAAGGAGAGTTACGCAGGTCTTGAGAAAATACTTGACGAAAAGATAGTTAACCCCTTAAACAGGATTGAAGGAGTCGGATCAGTTTCATTAGCCGGAGTTCCGGGACGCAAGGTTTATATAGATGTAGATCCACGGAAAATGGAAGCCTATAATCTGACAATTGAACAGATCGGGAATGTGCTCAGAGCTGAAAATATGAATCTGCCGGCAGGTTATCTTGAGATGGGTAAAACTGACTATCCTTTGCGTATTCAGGGTGAATTTCCTGAGAGTGAGGTAGTTAAAAATCTTGTTATTAGCAGTTTTAACGGGAACAGCGTTTATCTGAAAGATATTGCTGAGGTGCGTGATACCATTCGTGAATCGAAACTTGATACCAAGATCAACGGCTCAAGAGGAATGAGTATGTATATTCAGAAACAGTCAGGAGGCAATACTGTAAAAGTAACCAGTGAGGTCGAAAAATCCCTTGCAACCCTGATGAAGGATCTGCCACCTGACGTGAAAATTGAAAAGCTTTTCGATAGCGCTTCTTTCATTAAGGGTTCCATCAGCAACCTCACAGAAACGCTGATGTATGCCGGGATTTTCGTGATATTGGTTGTGTTGTTTTTTCTGGGACGATGGCGGGCAACTTTTATTATCATACTCACGATTCCTATCTCGCTCATTGTGGCATTTATTTACCTTTTTGTCACGGGAGCCTCAATAAATATTATCTCCCTCACATCTCTTTCGATAGCGATCGGGATGGTTGTGGATGACGCCATCGTGGTACTGGAGAATATTACAAAACATATCGAACGGGGAAGCCGCCCGAGAGAAGCTTCAATTTATGCTACCAACGAAGTATGGCTGGCCGTTATCGTGACTACTCTGACTGTTGTGGCCGTTTTCTTTCCGTTGACATTTATTAAAGGTCTGACAGGTGTTCTGTTCAAACAACTGGGTATGATTGTGACAATTACAATTGTGACATCCGTATTTGCTGCCATCACACTTACTCCAACCCTTAGCGCCCTGATGCTGAAATGGTATCCAATTAAAAAGAATGCGCCTTTCTGGACATATGACGGTAGCATCAGGAGAGGACTTAACTGGTTTGATCAATTCTATGAGAGAACACTTCGGTGGGCTCTGCATCATAAAACCGTTGTTACCATTACTGCTGTAGTTGTCTTTGTCGGTTCAATGAGTCTCTTCAGTGTTATTAAAACTGAATTTTTCCCACAGGCTGACGAGTCAAGAATATCTGCGACAATTGATCTACAGACCGGTACAAGGGTAGATGAAACGATTAAAACGGCAGATAAAATAGATAAACTTATAAAAACGAAATATCCTGAAATTAAAATTATAGCAACTTCCACCGGCGCAGATGATCAGGGAGGATTTGCATCTATCTTCAGTACGGGAGGCACACACAGGATAACATATAGCCTTAGTCTCGTCCCTATAGAAGAAAGAAAAAAATCGGTGTTTGAGATTGTTGAGGAGATGCGGGCGGATTTCTCTAAGATGTCGGAAATCATAAACTTCTCACTCAGTACCTCCGACAATATGGGAAGCTTCGGAGGAAGCACCGTTGATGTGGAGGTTTATGGATATAATATATCCGAAACTAACCTCGTGGCGGAAGAACTTTCTAAAAAGATAAAAAATATTGAGGGTGCGAAAGATGTCACTATAAGCCGTGCCAAATCGAAACCTGAGCTTCAGATAATATTCGACCAGAATAAGATGATTGCCAGCGGTATTAACACCGCCATGGCCTCGGCGGCAGTTAAAAACAGGGTGGATGGCCTGATCGCAACACGTCTCCGTCAGTTCGGCGATGAGTACGATGTTGTGGTGAGGTTTAAGAAAGATGCCCGGAACTCACTGACTGATATTGAGAATATTGGCATTACCAATCCAGTGGGACAGGTGGTAAGGCTCGGGGAAATTGCCCAGATAAAAGAATACTGGTCACCGCCAAGTATCGAGCGTAAGCGTAAGGAACGCATCGTAAGGGTTTCATTTACACCATACAAAAGATCTCTCACCGATCTTCAGATCGATGTACAGAAAGCAATTGATTCAACAGTCATGCCTGCCGGAGTTATGGTACAGATATCCGGTGCAATAAAAGAGCAGATGGATGCATTTATGGATATTGCAACGCTGATGATGATTAGTCTCATACTGGTATATCTGATCATGGCATCTCAGTTTGAGTCTCTTAAAATGCCTTTCATCATCATGTTCTCCATTCCTTTTGCCTTCTCAGGTGTCGCTATTGCATTGTTTTTATCAGATACAACACTAAGTGTAATATCTGGCATTGGAGCAGTTATGCTTATAGGAATTGTTGTAAAAAATGCGATTGTTCTGGTCGATTTCATAAATCTGATGCGTGAAAGAGGTCATGAGCTATATGAAGCAATCACAATATCAGGACGTTCACGTCTGAGGCCGGTTATTATGACTTCTGCCACAACGATCCTTGGAATGCTGCCGCTGGCAATGAGTAAGGGATCAGGATCTGAACTCTGGAGCCCTATGGGGATAGCCGTTATAGGAGGACTTACATTTTCCACGATGGTGACCCTTATCCTTGTACCCGTTGTTTATGCTATTTTCTCGAAACACGGCGAACGAAATAAAAACGTTGCTGTCTATTCTGAATTTGATTTCATGAATGGGGATGGCGATGATAGCAATAAGTAGGAAGTTCAACTTAAACATTTAATTATGAAAGCAATAATGATAATATACAACCAGGCTCATACTGAAAAAGTGGAATATTTGCTGGATAAGCTTGGAATAAAAGGTTATTCACTATGGGAAAATGTACAGGGAAGGGGAAGCAAAACTGGTGTCCCTCATCTGGGAACCCATGCATGGCCGGAGATCAATAAAAGTGTTCTCACTATAATAGATGATGAGCTGGTTGATACAGTTCTTGACAAGGTTAAGAGGATTGATACTGTAAATGAGGAAGTGGGGATACGGGCATTTGTGTGGGATATAATAAAAATGGCTTAAAACTTCTAAGTTATTTTGTTTAAGAGGCATCCGTTTAGATTTGCCTCTTTTAATACAAAATTCTGGCACGTATCGTGTAAGGAATATTCTTCAGGTCATTAAGAACCGAAGAATCGAGCTTACTCTCAGTTTCAAGAATAACATAACCTATGTCACGATCAGTTTGTAAGTATTCAGCTGAGATGTTAATGCCTCTGGAAGAAAAATAATCGTTTAGTTCGCGCAGAACCCCGGGAACGTTCTTATGTATATGTAAAAATCTTTGTTTGGAGGTGTTGGGCTGAAGTGAAATTTCGACGAAATTAACTGCCCCCATAGTCGAGCCTGTATCACTGTATCTTACAAGCTTTTCAGCTACCTCCAGTCCAATATTTGCTTGTGCTTCCAGGGTACTGCCGGCTATATGCGGAGTAAGAATTACGTTATCGAAACCCTGGAGATCATTCACAAATGGCTCATTATTAGAGGCTGGCTCTTCCGGAAACACATCAGCTGCTACACCGGCCAGGTGCTTCGACCTGAGTCCATCAGCAACTGCCTTATAATCCATAACATCACCACGTGATGCATTGATCAAACAGGCTCCCTTTTTCATGAGCTCAACCTGGTCCTTTGAGATCATTTTCCTTGTTAACTCTGTTGAAGGAACATGAATAGTTATTGTATCTGAGATCTTTAACAATTCGTTCAGACTGGAAACTGGTCTGGAATTACCAAGATTAAGTTTCTTTTCAATATCAAAATAATAAATATTCATACCCAGGTTCTCAGCAAGAATGGAAACCTGCGAACCGATATGACCATAACCAATAATCCCAAGGGTTTTCCCTCTAATTTCCACAGAGTTATTGAGTGATTTCATCCATATCTTCCTGTGGGCCAGGACATTTTTTTCAGGTATACCCCTCATTAGCATAATACATTCAGCTATAACAAGTTCTGCTACTGAACGCGTATTTGAGAATGGAGCATTAAACACTGGTATACCCAGTAATTTGGCATCCCGGATATCCACCTGATTTGTACCAATACTAAAACATCCGACAGCAAGTAGCTTAGAAGCTTTTTGAAGCAGCCCTTTACGAAGTTCAGTGCGGCTTCTGATACCGATTATATTTGTATTTTGAATTTTTTTTTCCAGGTCGTTCCCGCATAAAGCTTCATTCAAGCATTCAATATCTTTATAGCCATTTTCCCTGAAGCATTGAATGGCATTCTCATGGATTCCTTCAAGCAAAAGTACTTTTATATTACTTTTATCAATTGAAAATTTCTCCATAAACATCTTATTAAGAATAGGAAAAAAAATTTGATTTCTCATAATATTTCAAATCGTGAAATGTAATTAAAAGAGTCCGGTTGTGCAAATATAACAGACTTTTAAAAAATTACCCTTCACACATCGATTTTATAAAAGCGATGTTCATAAATTGAACAGGGACATGTCATGGCATGACTCTGAGACCTGTTATATATTGCTACTTCAGAAATACTGATGATTAATTAAGATCTGAAGTATATCAAATCAAAGTAATCTGATCAAAACAATTCTGACCTGCCGGCATTTTTATAGAAGATAAAATCGCCGGAAAAATATCCTGTTTCTGGCATCCACCTGTTTCACTTAATAATCGAATTTCCATAACTGTCAGATTACTCCGGCAGGCTTCTTCTATTCCACAAATTAATTATCATTTAATAATAAATATATAGTATAATGCAGATAATCAAAGTTATAGCAAATTTTACAATAAATAGATCATGATAACCCTAATATAATTGGGGGTAATAACTAAAAAAGGCACAAAATAATATCTTATACCCCTATGAAAATAGGGTATAATACTTAAAAAGAACTAAAATAACTTAACATACCCCTATTTAAATAGGGTATAAATGAAATAATACTATATTTGCATCGATATATTTCATTACTAACTCTAAATTTTAAGTTCTATGAAAAACACGAAATCAATTTTAGCCGTATTTACTACTCTTGAAATTTTATTTGCTCAAACCGGCATAAGACAAAAAAGAGGAGGAACTGTATCGTTTTTTAGTAAATCTGTATCAAGGTATTTTATTGCCATTATGGTAATAGGGTTAGTAATAAACCAGGAAATAAACTCAACGCCATCAACACAGATCTGGATACCATCTACAGATTTTCAAGGTTGGAAAACATTTCATTTAGGTATCGATAATTACCTTAGGACTAAGAAAATAAATGGCATTCGTGGCGCCGGAATATATGATCTGGGCTTAACGACAGGGTTGTTACCTTTCAGCAAAATTCAGGGAGAAATTGGTGTGGATTATTTGTATATGGGAGATAACATTTATGATGACCATCCAATTTATTTCAATGCAAAAATAGGGTTACCGGAAAATGCTTTGTTTAAAAATTCTCCTGCTATTGCTTTTGGAGGATATAATTTCGGATTGAAAAAGAATCTTACCGTCTATAATATTGTTTACGGCGAGGTTGCTAAAACAATACCATTTATTGGCAGGCTATCTGTCGGTTATTATAGTGGTAACGAAAAGGTTCTCGTTGATGAGAACCTTAATGTTGCTAACCAGGGTATTCTGTTATCATGGGACAGGGTTATGACGGAGATATCTGACAAACTTTGGTTTGCTGTTGACTATCAGGGGGGAAAAAGCTATCTGGGAGCTTTAAATTTTGGCGCTTCCTGGACTTTCTCTAAAAATGTATCTGTGATTTTCGCATATGATATTTATAATAACAAAAATGCTTTTTATAACACTAACAACCAGAATGTCAGCAGTTTTACAACCCAGCTAGACATTAATTTTTAAGGTATATTCTTCAATTGGGCGAATGAGCATAGATCAGGTTCAGAAAAATTAAAAACAACTAAAAAGTAATAAAATGAAAAAGATTGAAGCAATTGTCAGAACATCAAAATTTGAAGAGATTAAGAGCCAGCTTAAAGAGATTGGCATCGACTTCTTTTCCTACTGGGATGCATCAGGGGTAGGAAATGAACATGCACGTGGACATCATAGCTACCGTGGAACCGTGTACGATACACAGTATATTCCAAGGATATTCATCTCAATAGTACTTCGTGACAGTAATGTTCAAAAAACTATTGACTGCATTGAGAAAGCCGCATTCACAGGTGAAATAGGTGACGGAATGATCTTCAGCTATAACATTGAAGAATCAGTCCGGATCAGTAACGGCGCACGTGGTGAAGCTTCAACTGCAGGTCCCGGTGACAATAAATTAACATAGTATTAATTATTTAAGAGTAAAACCATGACAAAAAAAATTATATTTTTCACAATAGCATTCATTCTGACACTGGGACCAGTGAGTTTCGCTGATACAACAATACCCAGGAAACCTGATCCAAGCGGGATTAAAACAGGTACTGCCCTGGATATTTCAGCAGCCAAACCCGGCGAACCTACTCTGAATGAATTGGCTGATCAGGTCGGGAAAAACAAAATTTCCATAAATCTTGTATGGCTCCTGATGGCAGGATTCCTGGTATTTTTTATGCAGGCTGGATTTGCACTTGTCGAAACAGGATTCACAAGAGCCAAAAATGTTGCCCATACTATGGCAATGAACCTCTTTGTTTATCCTGCAGGTATGTTAGCCTTTTATGTTTGCGGATTTGCGATAATGTTTGGCGGAGTCGGAGCTCTTGGAACTTTGGGTAATTTTGATGGATTAAATCATGAATCCGGATTAACAATTTTTGGACACACCTTTGGTTTATTAGGAGGCAGGGGATTTTTTATGAGCGGGGTTTATGATGTAGCTATCCTTGGATTTTTTCTTTTCCAGGTAGTATTTATGGACGCCGCAGCTACAATTCCTACCGGCGCTATGGCTGAAAGATGGAAATTTGCTTCATTTGCAATATTTGGTTTTTTTGTAGGCGGTATAATATATCCTCTTTTTGGCAACTGGGTATGGGGTGGAGGATGGCTGGCTGCATTAGGCAGCAACTTTGGTCTTGGACACGGGCATGTTGATTTTGCTGGTTCATCAGTTGTTCATTTGACCGGAGGCGTGTTAGCATTTGTCGGTGCAAAGATGATAGGTCCCCGTATCGGAAAATACAACAAAGACGGATCCCATAACGCAATACCAGGACATAATATACCAATGGCTGTGCTTGGTACCCTGGTACTGGCGTTCGGCTGGTTTGGGTTTAACTCGGGTTCTACATTATCAGGAACAGATCTGCGTTTCGCGGTAGTAGCATTCAATACCATGATTGCATCTTGCGGAGGAGCTCTTACTGCAACTTTGTGGATGTGGTTTGTAAGAAGCAATAAGCCTGATGTTAGTATGATGTGTAACGGTCTTCTGGCAGGTTTGGTAGCAATAACGGCACCATGTGCATTCGTATCTCCCTCAGGGGCATTGATCACCGGATTAATTGCAGGTGTGATAGTGGTAGAAGTTGCTTTTTTGGTTGAGAGGAAAATAAGAGTAGACGATCCTGTTGGTGCTATTGCTGTGCATGGTGCGAATGGTATATGGGGATGTTTAGCTCTGGGTTTATTTGCCGATGGTACTTATGGAGATGGACTAAATGGGGTGAGAGGTGGAGTTACCGGGCTTTTCTATGGAGATGGCACTCAGCTTGTTGCAGAAATAATCGGTGTCACAACAAACCTGATATTTGTCGGGGTATCAGGTTACCTTTTGTTCAGGTTGTTAAATAAAATTGTCGGTAACAGGGTGTTACCAGAAGTAGAACTTTTTGGACTGGATGTTGCTGAAATGGGATCTGAAGGGTATAATGGCATAAAGATGGATAAAAACGCTGAAACACCACTGTCGAGGTAATTTTATATCGAAAAGAATTATTATCTGATAAGCTTGAATATTAAGAGGACTGATTATGAATGATCCCCGGCAATAACGGGGATCATTTAATAAATGCCAGATTAACCTGAGATCATGAATCCTCTCCTTATATCCATTACAATTAATAAAGCCCTATCATTAAAAAAACCGCCCATTTCTGTGGCGGTTTAAATTTAAATTATCGGAATAATTCTCTATTCCTCTTCTTCTTCCTCTGAGTAAGCCTTGATTACAGCATCCTGAACATCTCCGGGAACCTGTGCATATTCAGCGAATTTCATTGAATACATGGCACGGCCACCAGTGACTGAGCTCAGTGCTGTTGAATATTTATTCATCTCGGCAAGGGGAACTTTAGCTTTTATAACCTCGAACCTCTTTTCGCTCGCCATGCCAAGAACCATACCACGGCGGCCCTGAAGATCACTGATTACATCGCCCATACGGTCTGAGGGCACCATTATTTCAACATCGTAAACAGGTTCAAGTATCTTCGGCCCGGCATTTTTAAATGCCTGACTGAAGGCGTTACGGCCGGCAAGCCTGAATGAAATTTCATTTGAATCGACCGGATGCATTTTACCGTCGTACACATAAACCCTTATATCCCTTGCATATGATCCTGTTAGCGGACCAATCTCCATCTTCTCCATAATACCTTTCAGTATTGCCGGCATAAACCGTGCATCAATTGATCCTCCAACGATACTGTTCACATACACAAGTTTTCCACCCCATGGAAGTTCGATCTCCTCTTTGTCGCGAACCGAGATTTTTATCTCTTTACCACCAATTTTCTGCATGGTTGCTTCTTTTGATCCTTCTTCATAGGGCTCAATAATCATATGGACTTCGCCAAACTGGCCTGCTCCTCCTGATTGCTTTCTGTGACGGTAATCTGCCTGAGCTGACTTTGTAATTGTTTCGCGATAAGGTATCTTGGGTGAGTTGAAATTAGTGGGGATCTTATATATGTTATCAAGATGCCATTTCATAATATTGAGATGGTATTCTCCCTGCCCATGCACTATTATTTGTTTTAACTCTTTTGAATACTCGATGATAATTGTAGGGTCTTCGAGATGAATTTTATTCAGAGCTTCACCAAGTTTTTCATCATCACTTTCGCTTTGTGCCTTAATGGCTGTACGGTATTTGGGCTCAGGGAATATAACGCCCTCATATTTCCAGTCATTGCCCGGAACATTAAGTGTATGTCCCGTTTTTGTGTTTTTCAGTTTTACAAATGCTCCGATATCACCTGTATGGAGTTCCGACACCCTTGTTCTGTTTTTGCCGGCGCATACATATAATTGTGATAACCGCTCTTTTGTATTGTTATTGCTGTTAACAACATCAAGGTTTTCTGTTATTTTTCCCGAATATACTCTGAAGTAATTAATCTCCCCGATATGTTCCTCAATAGAGGATTTAAATACATAAACTGAAGCTGGTCCGGCGGGATTTGGTTTAATCACATTGCCCTTGTTATTTATTGGAGATGGCATATCTGATATTGAAGGTGCCTCATTTACAATGAATTCCAAAAGACGATCAACGCCGATATTATATTTTGCGGATAGACACATTACCGGGAATACTCCCCTGGTTATGAGTCCTTTGGCAATGCCTTTTCTTATTTCTTCCTCGGATAGGTTATCATTGGTGAAGAACAGTTCCATAAGTGCTTCATCACTTTCAGCTGCTTTTTCTACAAGAGCGCTGTGCAATTCAGCAGCTTTGGCAGCCTGATCAGCCGGAATGTCAAGTACTTCAGCTTTTCCTCCGTCTTTGCCGTAGCGTAACATCTTCATCTTAAGGACGTCAATAACAGAGTTAAATCCGACTCCTTCATTAACCGGATACTGAACGAGGACGATGTCCGTGCTTAACCTTTCCTTCAGCATTTCAATTGTTTTCTCGAAGTTGGCTTTTTCATGATCCAGGCCATTTACAACAATGATAAGCGGCTTATTGCTTTTTTCCGTATGCCTGAAATGTATCTCTGTTCCAACCTCAACACCATTCTGAACGTTGATCGTCATAACTGCAGTATCGGAAGCAAAGAGTGAGGAGATAACTCCCCCGCTGAAATCATCCAGTCCCGGTGTGTCGAGAATGTTTATTTTTTTATTCAGAAACTCAGTGTAAAGGACTGTCGAATAGATTGAGTTTCCGTTTTCATGCTCAATCGGGCGATAGTCGGACACCGTGTTTTTAGCTTCAATAGTTCCTCTTCTTTCAATAATGCCACCATTAAAAAGCATTGATTCGGCAAGGGTCGTCTTTCCCGATCCCGAATTGCCCAGAAGTGCAATGTTTTTAATCTGGTCCGCCTGGTATGTTTTCATATTTTTAGAGATATTATATGTTATACTTTTCTATTATATACTTTAATTAAGAGGGGACAAAAATAATAATTTTTTAAAAACAGTATGAGAAAGAGTGGAGAATTACAAATTTTTTATTTCCTTTGCACCAGTTTTTTGAAATACAGGAGTACCGGTTTTTCTTTCAAGGTAAGTTTATAAAACGTTTTTCGCTGGGAAAGATCGGGAAGGAACCTGTTGATAACTTACATTTTTAAGTAAGAAATATTTTTTTAGACATGCTTTAAGTCCTGAATATAGGAAATATACAGGTATCTGAACCATGTCCGTTTTATTGTTATAAAAAAATGACGTACTTGTTTGTGAATTAATAAATAAAAACAATACCTTTGCAAACCATTTTTTTAAGTGAAATTTAATGCTAAAATAAATTGGATATATGCCGACAATTCAGCAGCTAGTAAGAAAAGGCAGGAAAAAACTGGTAGATAAAAGTAAAGCTCCTGCTTTGGATTCATGTCCTCAGAGAAGGGGAGTATGCGTTCGTGTTTACACTACGACACCGAAGAAACCTAATTCAGCTATGAGGAAGGTGGCCAGGGTAAGGCTGACCAACCAGAAAGAGGTGAATGCTTATATTCCTGGAGAAGGTCATAACCTGCAGGAACACTCTATCGTTCTGATAAGAGGTGGCAGGGTTAAAGATCTTCCCGGTGTGCGTTATCATCTTATTCGCGGCGCTCTTGACACCTCAGGAGTTGATGGTCGAACACAAAGAAGATCAAAATATGGAGCTAAAAGGCCTAAGAAGTAACAGTTAAAGGAATACGATAATGAGAAAGTCTAAACCAAAGAAGAGGATTCTGTTACCGGATCCGAAATATAAAGATCCGTATGTAACAAGGTTTGTGAATAATCTTATGTTCAGTGGCAAGAAGAACCTGGCTTTTAAAATTTTCTATGACTCGCTTGAAATAGTCGGAGATAAATTTAAGAGCGAAGGCAAATCACCGCTGGAGATATTCAAGCAGGCTCTTGATAATGTTACACCGCAGGTAGAAGTAAAAGCCCGGAGAGTTGGTGGCGCCACTTTTCAGGTTCCTATGGAGATCAGGTCTGACAGAAAAGTAAGCATTAGCATGAAAAATATGATCTCTTTTGCACGTAAGAGAACCGGCCACTCAATGGCTGAAAGACTTGCCGCAGAATTGATGGCAGCATATAAACTTGAAGGCGGAGCATATAAAAAGAAAGAAGATACCCACAGAATGGCTGAGGCAAATAAAGCTTTTGCTCATTTCCGGTTTTAGTTGATAATAAGAGGAAGAAGGAAGCAAAACAGATGGATAAAAACCTGAAATATACCAGAAACATCGGAATCATGGCTCATATTGATGCTGGTAAGACCACTACAACAGAACGTATTCTGTTCTATACTGGTCGTACGCATCGAATGGGTGAGGTACATGATGGCAATGCCCAGATGGACTGGATGGTTCAGGAACAGGAGAGAGGTATTACTATAACCTCAGCTGCTACAACTACCTACTGGAAATACAAGGGAGATGATTATAAGATCAATATTATAGATACACCCGGGCACGTTGATTTTACTGTCGAAGTTGAAAGATCACTCAGAGTCCTTGACGGTGCCGTTGCTGTTTTTTGTGCTGTTGGTGGAGTTGAACCTCAGTCTGAGACTGTCTGGAGACAGGCAAATAAATATGTTGTACCCAGGATTGCCTTTATTAATAAGATGGACCGGGCTGGTGCTGATTTCTTCAGCGTGGTTCAGCAGATCAGGGAAAAACTTGGAGCTAATCCGGTTCCTGTTCAGATTCCTATCGGTGCGGAAGAAAACTTTAAAGGGTTTATCGATCTGGTGAATATGAAGGCAATCGTTTATTCTGAAGATGAAACTTCCGGTACCATGTTTGACACTGAAGAGATACCTCACGATATGCAGGAAGAAGCGGAAGAGTGGAGAGGTAAACTGATTGAAGCAGTAGCAGGCGTGGATGATACCCTTCTTGGCCGATATCTCGATGATCATGAGTCTATTACGGCTGAAGAAATTCTGGTTGCCCTCAGGAAAACAGCTATTGACGGAGTTGCAATACCGGTCATCTGCGGAGCCGCATTTAAGAATAAGGGAATTCAGAGCCTTCTCGATTCTGTGGTAGCTTACCTGCCTTCTCCTGTTGATAAAGGATTTGTAACAGGAATAGATCCCAGGAATGATGAAGAAATCACCCGCGAACCTGATGATGAGGCGCCAATGGCTGCTCTCGCATTTAAAATAGCAACTGATCCTTTTGTAGGCCGTCTGGCTTTCTTACGTGTTTATTCAGGTCTACTGAAAGCCGGAGACACAGTATTGAATGTACGCACGGGAAAAAGGGAAAGAATTAACCGTCTTTTCCAGATGCATGCCAATAAACAGAATCCTAAAGATAGCATTTCAGCCGGCGATATATGTGCCGGTGTCGGATTTAAAGATATTAAGACCGGTGATACGTTATGCGCTATCAATAAGCCGATCTTACTTGAATCAATGGATTTTCCGGAGCCGGTTATCGGAGTAGCAATCGAACCTAAAACTCAGGCCGATATTGATAAATTATCAATGGCTCTCAATAAACTTGCTGAAGAAGATCCCACATTCCAGGTCAGGACAGATCCCGACAGCGGACAGACTATTATCCATGGTATGGGTGAACTGCATCTGGAAATTTTAATTGACCGTCTGAAGAGAGAGTTCAAAGTTGAATGTAACCAGGGAGCTCCACAGGTTGCTTATAAAGAAGCTATTACAACCACAGCAGAATTCAGGGAAGTGTTTAAGAAACAGACCGGAGGCCGTGGAAAATTTGCTGATATGACTTTTGATCTGGCGCCTGCAGATGAAAATGTAAGAGGACTTCAATTCATTAATGAGGTTAAAGGCGGACATATTCCGAAAGAATATATTCCATCGATTGAAAAGGGATTCCGCGAAGCAATGGTTAACGGACCACTTGCAGGTTTTCCTCTCGATAGCCTTAAAGTAGTACTTAAAGACGGTTCATACCATCCGGTTGACTCTGACGCTCTGTCATTTGAAATTGCAGCCAAACAGGCATTCAGAAAATTTGCAGGTAAATGCAATCCTGTAATTCTGGAGCCTATCATGTCTACGGAAGTTGTAACTCCCGAAGAATATGTAGGCGATGTGATTGGAGATTTTAACAGAAGAAGAGGCAAGGTGGAAGGTATGGAATCGAAAGCAGGTTCAAGGGTTGTCAAAGCAAAAGTACCTCTGGCCGAAAAATTCGGTTATGTTACCGTACTTCGGACCCTTACTTCGGGAAGAGCAACTTCAACAATGGAGTTCTCGCATTATGAAAAGGTGCCTGCAGAAATATCAAACAGAATTGTAGAAATTACTAAAGGAAAAATTCTTTAAAAAGATGAGTCAGAAAATTCGTATTAAACTGAAATCTTATGATCATAACCTGGTAGATAAATCTGCCGAGAAGATCGTAAAAACAGTAAAATCAACAGGTGCAGTTGTCAGCGGACCGATTCCGCTTCCAACCCACAAAAAGATTTACACTGTACTTCGTTCCCCGTTTGTAAATAAAAAAGCAAGAGAGCAGTTTGAGCTTTCATCATACAAGAGGTTGCTTGATATTTACAGCTCCACTCCCAAAACTATCGACGCTCTGATGAAACTTGAGCTTCCAAGCGGAGTTGAGGTAGAAATAAAAGTTTGAAACCAGTAAAGCTATAAAGAGATGCAGGGATTAATTGGTAAAAAGGTAGGGATGACCTCCATTTTTGACGAAAATGGAAAGAATATCCCATGTACGGTTCTGCAGGCCGGTCCATGTGTTGTTACCCAGATTAAAACAGTGGAAAAGGACGGCTACTTTGCTGTTCAGCTCGGATTTGAAGATAAGAAGGAAAAGCATACTACTAAAGCCGAATTGGGCCATTTCAAAAAAACAAATACAACTCCTAAGAGGAAACTCATCGAGTTTACAGGCTTTGCTGAAGGCCAGGTTAAAGAAGGCGAAGTGATAACAGCTAAACTTTTTGAAACCGACACCATAGTAGATGTAAGAGGATGGTCCAAGGGAAAAGGATTCCAGGGTGTGGTAAAACGTCACGGATTCAGCGGCGTCGGAGGACAAACCCATGGTCAGCATAACAGGGGCAGGGCACCCGGTTCACTCGGTGCATCATCATTCCCTTCGAGGGTATTACCTGGCATGAGGATGGCAGGCCGTACCGGAGGTGATAAAGTGATGTCATTGGATTTGAAAGTAGTAAAACTGATGGCCGAGAATGATATTTTAATTGTTAAAGGATCGGTCCCGGGTCCAAAAGGTGGTTACGTAATAATTACAAAATAATGGAATTAGCAGTTCTTAATATTAGTGGTAAAGAAACCGGAAGAAAAGTCAATCTTGACGATTCGATTTTCGGTGTTGAACCTAACGATCATGCCATTTATCTCGATTCAAAACAGTATATGGCAAATCAAAGGCAGGGTACTCATAGCTCCAAAGATCGTGGCGAAATAGCTGGCAGTACACGTAAGATTAAGAGGCAGAAAGGAACGGGAACTGCACGCGCAGGCAGCATTAAGAACCCTCTTTTCCGCGGAGGAGGACGTGTGTTCGGTCCAAAACCAAGATTTTATGGCTTCAAACTTAATAAAAAGGTTAAAGAATTAGCCAGAAGATCAGCACTGTCATATAAAGCGTCAACAAGTAGTATTATTGTTCTGGAAGACTTCTCTTTTGAGACTCCTAAAACAAAGGAGATCATCAAAATGGGAAATAACCTGAATATTGCAAATAAAAAATCCTTATTTGTTTTACCGGAACAAAATATTAATATATATTTGTCAACCCGAAATATACATGGGGTTGAAGTTGTAATTGCCAGCGAATTAAGCACATACAAGATAATGAAGGCTTCAACATTGATACTTACGGAGAGCGCAGTTGACGTTTTGCAGGCAACATTTGAAAACTAGAAAACTTTGAGTAATGAATATTTTGCTTAAACCGATTGTAACAGAAAAGATGACAAGCCAGGGCGATAAATTTAACCGCTATGGTTTTCTCGTTGCTAGAAACGCAAACAAGTTACAGATAAAGAAAGCCGTTGAAGAACTGTACAGTGTGACAGTTGATTCGGTAAATACGATGCGTTATGGCGGGAAAATAAAATCGCGCAATACCAAATCGGGTCTTCTTACAGGAAAAACATCAGCTACAAAGAAAGCTGTTGTTACACTTGCAGAAGGGAACAAAATTGATTTCTATAGCAATATTTAATAACCTATATGGCAGTCAGAAAGATAAAACCTGTAACCCCAGGTCAACGACACAAAATCGCTGGCACTTTTGAAACTATCACAAGTGCCACGCCGGAGAAATCCTTACTTCGACCGCATAAAAATTCAGGAGGAAGGAATGTTAACGGCAAACGGACTATGAGATACATCGGAGGCGGTCATAAAAAGATGTACAGAGTTATCGATTTCCTCAGGGAAAAAGATGGCATGCCTGCAACAGTGAGAACAATCGAATACGATCCCAATCGCTCTTCGAGAATTGCGCTTGTTGTATATAAAGATGGTGAGAAAAGATATATTGTAGCTCCGGCAGGGCTTCAGGTCGGTCAGACTCTGATGTCCGGAAAAGAAGCAGCCCCTGAAATTGGGAATACAATGTATCTGAGTGATATACCAATGGGTACTATCGTTCACAACATTGAACTTAAACCTGGTAAAGGAGGAGCAATGGCCCGCAGCGCCGGTACCTATGCACAGCTGTCAGCCCGTGACGGGAAATATGCAACAGTTAAGCTTCCTTCGGGTGAAACAAGATTGATCCTGACAACCTGTCGTGCAACGATTGGTACTGTTTCCAATGCTGATCATAACCTCGAGAGATCAGGGAAAGCAGGCAGATCGCGCTGGCAGGGACGCCGTCCGAGAGTAAGAGGTGTGGTTATGAATCC
>Ga0182021_10002764_pt1 | contig 20562 bp, 17 predicted proteins | sample 612E3MmetaG_FD_120493 | JGI IMG/M metagenome (GOLD analysis project Ga0182021, IMG submission 120493) | Permafrost microbial communities from Stordalen Mire, Sweden - 612E3M metaG (Illumina Assembly) | ecosystem: Environmental > Terrestrial > Soil > Wetlands > Permafrost | place: Sweden... | reverse complement strand
GGATGCTGTGATCGGCCGTAGCGATGGTGAGATCGGGACGCCGGACCTTCAGACCGCGCTCGCGCAAGCCTTGAAACGCCTGCGGCGACGTGACTTCATGAACCAGATGCAAATCGATGTAGATCAGCGCCGGAGCGCCGGGCTGTTGGTGGACGACGTGAGAGTCCCAGAGTTTTTCGATGATGGTACGTGGCATATTAATTGGGGGCCAGGGGTCGGGGGCCGGGGGCCAGGGTAACGCGCCCCTGCTTCTAGGCTACCTTATTTATCGATGGGCAAGCTAAAGCATGCCCCACCTCAACCGATCGCGGCGCGCACCGATTCCCCCACCTGTTCGGTAGGGGCGGGTGCGCCCGAAGGCCGCAGGTCCGCGGTAACCTTGCCGCTCTGAAGCACCGCTTCTATGGCTGCTTCCATCGCGGCGGCTTCTTCCGATGTCGGGCGCCAAGCCATCGACCGGCAGATCCATGCGCTTAATCCGCCGCCACCGGCTCGGCCACACCGCCGGCGCGAATCAGCGCCTCGATCTCCTTGTCCATGAGGCCCTTCTTGCGGTGGTCCGCCACCGCGATGAAGCGATGGTACAGGCCGTCCAGCTCCTGCTTCGATAGATTGTAGCCCAGATCCTTGGCGCGCTGGTTGAGCGCGTGCCGCCCGCTGTGTTTGCCCAGCACCAGCCGGCCTTCCGGCACGCCCACCGTGCGCGGATCGATGATCTCGTAGGTGGTCTTCTCCTTCAGGTAGCCATCCTGATGGATGCCCGCCTCGTGCGCGAAGGCGTTGAGGCCCACGATGGCCTTGTTGGGCTGCGGGCCGAAGGTGATGATGGAGCTCAGCAGCTCGCTGGCGGAGAACAGATGCTCGGTGTTGATGCCGGTATGGCAGTGGTAGAAGTCGCCGCGGGTCTTCAGAATCATGACGACCTCTTCGAGCGAGCAGTTGCCGGCGCGCTCTCCGATGCCGTTGATGGTGCACTCCACCTGGCGGGCGCCGGCTTCCACGGCCACAATCGAATTGGCCACCGCCAGCCCCAGGTCGTCGTGGCAATGCACGCTGACAATGGCGGAATCGCCCAGCGTTCGGACCACACGGCCGATCAGAGCGCCGTACTCGTGCGGCACCGAGTAGCCCACGGTGTCCGGAATGTTGACCGTGCGCGCTCCGGCCGCGACCACCGCCAGCGAAATCCTGTCCAGGTACTCGGGCGTGGTGCGCGCGCCGTCTTCGGCCGAGAACTCCACGTCGTCGGCGTATTGCCGCGCCAGCTCCACGGCCCTCGCGGCTTCCTCCAGCACCTGCTCCTCGGTCTTCTTGAGCTTGTACTTCAGGTGAATCTCGCTGGTGGCGATGAAGGTATGAATGCGCGGCCATTTGGCGTGGGCCAGCGACTTGGCGGCGCGCTCCACATCGAGCGTGCAGCAGCGCGCCAGGGCCGCCACACGGGCCTCCGGAAACTCGCGGCTGACGGCATCCACGGCCTCGAAGTCGCCCTCGGAAGCGATGGGAAAGCCGGCTTCCAGAAAGTCGACGCCCAGCTCCACCAGCTTCCGCGCCATCAGCAGCTTCTCCGGAACCGTCATGCTACAGCCGGGCGACTGTTCCCCGTCGCGCAGCGTCGTGTCGAAAATGATTACACGGTCGCTCATGTGTTCACCGATACAAGCATTATGCCGGCCCGGTGTTCGATTTAGCAAATTTATAATTTTAGAGGTGTGCATTAACAAGTATTATAATGAGACCGGTATGGAACTCTATTCGCTTCAGGTTTTCCTGACGGTAGCGGCGGAAAAGAGCTTCTCGCGCGCGGCGGAGAAGCTGTTGCGCACGCAGCCCGCGGTCTCGCTGGGGGTGCAGCGCCTGGAAAAGGACCTGGGCGAGAAACTCATCGACCGCACCGGGAAAGACCTCCTGCTCACCGACGCCGGGCGCACCGTGCTGGAGTACGCCCGCCGCTTCCAGAGCCTCCGGCAGGAGCTCGACAACGCGCTCGCCGAGCTGCGCGACAACTCCGCCGGCCGGCTCATAATCGGCGCCAACGAATCCACCAGCCTCTACCTGCTGCGGCACATCGAGCGCTACCGCGCGCTCCACCCGAAAGTGAAGGTACAGGTTCGCCGCAGCCTCTCGAGCAAGATCCCGAGCGAGCTGCTCGATGGCAACCTGGAGCTGGGCGTGATCAGCTACGACCCCGGGGACGAGCGCCTCAAATCCAAGATCATCTACACCGACGCCCTGGCCCTCATAGTCTCGCCGAAGCACCGGCTGGCGCGCCGCAAGACGGTTTCGATCACCGAGCTGGGCGCGGAGATCTTCATCGCGCACAACGTGGTCTCACCCTACAGGGAAGTGGTGCTTCGCGAGTTTCAAGCCCACAAAGTGCCCCTGCGCATGCCCGTGGAGATGCCCACCATAGAAACCATCCGCAAGATGGTGCAGAACGACCAGGGCGTGGCCTTCGTGCCGCGCATGTGCGTGGAGCAGGAGATCGAGCAGAAGATCCTATGCGAGGTAAAGGTCAAAGAGTTGCACGTGGAGCGCAAGATCCGCCTGGTCTATCCGACGCGCCGCGCCCTGAGCCACGCGGCGAAGGCGTTTCTGGAGGTGGTGGGATAAGACGGAAATCACCCGCATCCCGGCGACCTTGCCAACGGGGATCGAACTCCGGCCGCTCAGCGGATCGCCATGTGAGCATTCGTCGTACTGGTGGGAATCCGCTGGCACGTGTCTTTCTGGCTGTCTGGCTATTGAATCGTGTTGACACAGCATTTGCTTCCCTGTGGCGACAGTCTGGGGGCGAGTGGCGTGCCCCTGAATCCCCCTGTTCTACGTTTGCGGAGTCGTCGTAGCCGTACTCCACTACTGCTTACCGAACACTCCTCCCGGCAACTCTCAGAAACGGTTCGGCCGGGTTATTTCGCGTATTAATCATGCCCATTCCCACGACAGGACGCTCCGAGCCGAAAGCGCGGAACAGGAGTCCCCAATGATCCCAGTCGGAATAGGGGAACGTGTCGGGCGGCATAAACCCAAGATGCACGCGGCCCTCCCATCGCTCGTCGCTCATAACGAATATTGGTTTATCGGCTTGGTCCAGATCGAGGCTTATGCGGTTCTTCCCATCACGTCCATCCATTCGGAGAAACGGCCGGCCGTCAGGTAAGACCCCGATGTCGGCGCCGACAAGGTCGCCTTTGTAGAAGAACCTCATGCGGGCCCCGCCGTTAGAGTCGACTTCCCAACTGGCAACCCGGGTCCCAGCGCCATTCACGAGTTCGAACCTTGCCGCGCGGACCACCTCAGGTGGGGCCGCTCTAACAGAGCTGTGGGACGCCAGAAGACCACCCACGTAGCCCGCCGCACACGCGACGAGAATCCCACAGAAATTGCTAGTTCTCATTGACCTCCCCACCAAGTAAGTGTCGTTGGCGTGCGGTTGCAGTCGGTAGACAGCCAGGCGCTTATGTCCTCTGTATCGCCACTGGGATTTGACAAACCATGTCCGCTAAAAGCCGAGAAAACCTCCGCGTCGCTCCAACCGGTGTAGGCGTGCAGCAATTCATGGAGCAAGACATTTCCTTGATAGACCCCGTTGGTGTTCGAAAAGAAATTGGCGCCGAGCAGCACGGCCGAACGGGTTCCGTCAATGATCGTCCCCGCGGTATTTCCACTACCGAGTGTCGCCCCCAAATAGGTGGTGTTGCCGTTTCCAGACACCTGATTCTGCGTCAGGTCGGAAATGCCACTGCTGTTCACGTTGTAGAACCCCGTCCCGTTTACTTCCCTAGTGAGGCTCTTCGTGGTGTAGCCCTCAATCACGTCGCTAAAGGCTTTGTCGCAGTTTGACCCACTGATGTTCTGTAAGCGCTGTAGCAATGTCGCCCTAGCGGAATTATCGGTAGCCGCATCCGCAGCCCACCATCCTGCGCCACCGCCGTGTGTAGGAAGTTGGCGGTCGGGATCCGGCTTCTTGGCCACTGGCTTGTTGATCGGAATCGTCCCCTTCCCTGGTCCGCCGTCTCCACCTCCCTGATCGTGATGCGGAGCCAGTTTCCAAAGGCCCTCAGGATCGTAGTAATTGATCGGATCGCCACCGACGTAAGCATACCTGTTCCAACTCCCCGGATCAGCCACATCACCCGGTCCGCCATTGTTTGCCATGTACGGGTCCGGCGTCAAGAACCTGCCCGTCACATTCGAGTAGTACCTCTGCCCGGCGTAGTCCAGGCCGGTCGAGTCGCGGTAGTAGGTCGCAAACTTCGTGCGCTGGTCGCTCGTCGTCGGCGCCCACTCCGCCCCATACGGCCGGTAGCTCGATCTCTCCCCGGTATGCGCGTTCAGCCGCACCGAGCCCAGACGGTCCGTCATCACCCATTGCCCCTGCTCCTGAATCAGCTTCCCCGCGAAGTACATGTTCGGTTGGCCGCTCAGGGGGAGGAGCGCCTGGCTGCCGTACTGACTCCAGTTCGCCTGGTACTTCCCGGCCAGCTTCCCGTCCGGCGTGTACAGGTAGATGTGCGGTCCGTCGAAGACCCGCTGGTTGCGCGGGTTGTAGACGGCGCCGTTCGATACCAACCGGTTCGCCACATCGTAAGTGTAGGTGGTCAGATCCGGCGTCTGGGTCACGTTGCCGTTGGCGTTGTACTGGTAGCCGGCGCTGTTGATCCGGTTGGTGGTCGCCTCGATGGACAGAATCGTCTGCCCCTGTTGGGTCAGGTTGCCGAAACCGTCGTAGGCGAAGGCCATGGTATGCCCCGTCACGTTGCTCGCCGATTGCACCAGCCGGTTCATCACATCATAAGTATAGTTCACCTGCTCGCCGCTGATGTTGTCGGTCATTTGCGAGATCCGGCCGTTGTTGCCGCTGGTGGGATACGTGTAGGTGAAATCGATTCCCTGCCCGCCGCCGGCGGCGATCCGGGTCAGTTGCAGGTTGGTGTTGTACTGGCGCGTTTCGGCGTAGCCGTTGGTGGACATGGCCGTCAGTTGTCCGGCGGCGTTGTAGGTCACATTACTCACCATCGTGGTGTACGGCGGCGTGTCACCCACGTAGAGGCCGCTCTGCCGGCCCAAGGCGTCGTGATCCGTGGTGTACCTGACTGCGGCGTCTGGGGAACTCGAGGTTCCCGCCGGATACTTGGAGGACGTCAGCCGGCCTTCCGCATCGTAGTTGAAGAAGCTCGTCAAGGTAATGGGCGTGACGCTTGGAGAACTGTTCGTTATCTTGAAGTCCCGTCCCCAGACGGCGGCCTGCGCGTCGTAGGCATACTGCTCCTGGAACTGGTAAGCGCAGCTCGGGTCGCTGCTCCAGTACATCCCGGTGAGCCGGCCAATGGAGTTCTGGCTCGATGCGAAGAAGGCGGCCGGAACGCCATTTGGGTATCCGTCGTACTGGTAGGTAACCCGCCGGCAGATGTCTTCCGGCTGGCCGTTGGGCAAGTAGCTCACCTGGCTCACCCTGGCCAGAAAATCGTACGTGTACTGCGTTTGCTGCCCCAGGGCGTCGGTTTTCGAATGCAGGGTACCGTCGTCGTTGTAGGAATACTGCACCGTGCCGGCCTCGGGTGTGGTGGTCTGGGTAAGGCGCCCGGTGGCGGAATCGTAGGTGAAGGCGCGGATTTGCATGGTGCCGTTGCGCGTCATCCTCACCTGCGTCAGGTGGTTGAAAACGTCGTAGGTATAGAGCGTGTCCAAGCCGCCCGGTTCGGTCACCTGGAGGAGGTTGCCGCTGGCGTCGTAGATGTAGGTCTTCGCGTTTTGGGCGGGGTCGGTGATGGTGGTCCGGTTGCCCTGGTAGGCATAGTGGGTGATGCTCACACCATCGGGCGCGGTGACGGTGAGAGTGCGGCCGCTGGCGTCGTAAGTATAGGTGGTCCAGAGGACGGGGGTCGCTCCCGGAGCATGGGGCTGGGAGACTCTGCTCATCTTGCCGAGGGGCGAGCAGGCGCAGGGGGCATACTGCGTGTCCACCACGGAGAGGATGTTGCCGCTGATTTCTCCCGCTTCGGTCTTGATGGTGCGGCCGAAGCCGTCGGTGGTGGTGCGCTGCAAATGCGAGGGGGTGCCGATACCCCAGCCGTTGTCGACCGCGCTGGCGGTGACGGTGTGGTCCGAATAGTTGTAGGCGTAGGTGGTCACCATGCGCGTGACGGTGGTGCTGGTTTGCAGCCGGCCGTAGGAATCGTAGGTGTTGGTGGTCGTGTTGCTGTTGGGGTCGGTGGCGTTGGCGGGCTGGAGGGAGGGATTGTAGGTGTACGTGCTCTGGTAGGTGGAGGAGCCGTTCGGCAGGATGGCGCTGGGGGCGGCGAAGTTGGTTGCTGAGGTGGAATTGATGGTGACGCTGTGGCCGTGGCCGTCGGCGGCGCTCACCGGCATGCCGCCGATGTCATAGACCACGTTGCGAATCGAGCCCCGCTGGGTACTGGTGGTGCGGTTGCCGCGGATGGTGTTGGACACGTCGTACGCCCAATAGTGGGCGGTGATGCCCTGACGGTCGGTCAGGGAGAATTCGTCATACGAATCGGTTTCCAGCGTGACGGGACTGCCGCCGCTGCCCGTGACGGTGGCCTGCGTCAGCCGGTTTCGGATGTAGGCACTCAGGTATGAGTAGCCGCTCAGGTACGTGTAGTTGTACGTTCGGTTGGGCGTGGTGGAAGAATTGTCATAGTCGAAGAGCTTGGTCTGGGTGGTGTTGCCGTAGATATCCAGCGTCTGCTCGGTCCTGGTGGTCGCCTGATAGCTCTGGCCGGGATCGAGCGTGGTGGCAACGGCGCCGATGTAGACATTGCCGGCGGTATCCTGCGACCACGTATAGTTCTTGTGGAGGAGCGCCGTGCCGGCCGCGGTTTGCTCCTCGTAGGCGGTCGCCAGGCCGAAGAACGGGCCGGAAGCGGTCTGGAAGTTCCAGACCTTGTGCGTGCCGGTGCCGCCGTCCGTTACGGTAGCGGAAGGGTGCAGGTTGAGGGTGGAGCTGGTGCGGTCGATGGTCCACGAGTTGGTCCATGGGTTGAGGGTGTTGCCGGAGGTTATCGCACGGGACTGGACTTCGCGGTAGGATTCTCCTCCCGGGTAGGTGTGGGTGCCGTATCCCCACGCCAGGACTCCGGCGGCGGGCGTGGTCACATGGTTCAGCTCGGCGGTGCCCTGCACATACTGCAAGCTGGTGGAGCTGTTCAAGCCGGTGAAAGCTACCGCCTGGAGCAGCGTGGCCGTTCCAAACGAGGTCTGGTCGAAGGGCGATGCCAGCGCCTGGTTTCCGGCGTAGGCCAGAGTATAGTTTTCGCTGGAACTGATGCTGTTGGTGATTGTGGTGAGGTGCGGGATGGGGTCGGTGTTGTACGTGAACGTGTAGGAAGCGTTGGGGGCAGTGGCGCGGGAATCGGTGATCCGGGTGATGCGGCCGCTGGTGTTGATGGCGCCGCCGCCCGCGCCCTGGGCGTATTGAATCGCGATGGTATTGCCGTTGGAGTCTTCGATCAGGGATGGATAGCGCGTCCCCGCGTCCGGCTCATTGAGCGCCGACACCACGTCCATCAGCCAGAAGCTGCCGTCCGGAAAGTATAGCTTCTGGGCGGTTGCGTCGTAGGTGGCGTAGCTGCCGTCCTGCGAGGTCCAAAGGCCGGCGCCTGGATTCAGTTGGTACTGCGCGCCGGTGGCGTCGGTGAATGTGTCGTATGTTGCGCCGAGCGTGAGCGATCCAAGCTGGAGCGTCCAGCCGAAGCCGTAGCCCACGTCCCGGCCGAGGAGCCAACTGGTGGTGGGGTTGGTCGTCCGCTCCCAGATCTGCGAGTTATAGCTGAGAGCGAAGGTGGCCGCCATGCCGGCACGGCCCTGGGCCTGGATCAGAGGAATGGAATAGTTGAGATTGCCGGAGAGGAGGCTCGTTCCAGGGTCTCCGCTGCCGTTCAGGGGATCCACGGTCCCTATGCCCATCTGTTGTGCCGTAGCAGCGGCGGCGGTCGCCAGCAGGAGGGCCGCCACCGCGCCGGGCCGGCCCAGGCGGAATCGCAGACGCGTTCTCATTTCCCCCCCCGCAAACCGAGGCGAAAGGCGCCGTTGATGTAGCCGTACAAGCCGGTCCAGCTCGCCGGCGATAGGGTTGCGTGCGCGCTGCTGTACGCATCGATGACCAGGCGCTGCCGCTGCATCTGGTAAGCGATCAGGGTTTTCGTATCGGGCAATTGTTTGCCGGCGCGCACCTTCGCGACGTAGGCCTGCTCGTCGGTCTCCCAGGCCCCCAGTTTGACCATGAAGGAGCGCACGGCGGTGGTCAGTATGGGCAGGTCGGCGGGGCCGATGTTATAACGAGCCGCCGTCGCGCCGCCGAGAGAGGCGGAGGCGGCGGGGCTCGCCTGCATTTGTTGATCCACGCCGCTGTGGGCGCGGAAGAAAGCGCAGTAGAGCTCGGGATCTTCGGCTTTGAGCGGCGACGGCTTCTGCTGGCCCAGGGCCGGGTAGACGGTAAGGAAGAATGCCAGGAAGATGCAAAGTCGCGCGGATTCACTATCTCCGTTCTACGAACCGTCCGGGAGAAGCGCATCAGTCCACGAACGGCAATTCGCCGCGCTGTTACATCTCGGATGGGATGTCGGCGATCGCCGGGCATAGAGAGGCTTCCACGCGCACCACGCCGCGCATCGGCGGCGTAGAACGTCGCCAGGGCTGCCCGCCATATGCGGACCTTCAACTTACTGGTACCATCGGCCGCCCTGGTAACTCCGGCCTATAAGTACTGAGAATACCCTATCCCGGGCGAATGTCAAGAGGTTTGTTGTGAAAAAACAGTAACAGTTTTGGACTGCACCCATTGCCTGAGACACGGAAATTAGCGACAGGTTACCGTTCGCTGGTTTTCCGTAGCCAGCGGAATAATTCTGCTGCAGACTGATCGTACCTGAGCCGGACGGGATAGGGCAATGCTGGGAAGCAACCCAGGCGACCGTCTCAGCGGCCGTTGTACACGGCGGGAGCGCAAACGGACTTATCGTGTGGAAAACCAAGCACGGAGAATCCCTGAAACAACTCGACGAACAGGCCTGAGGACATTCAAACAACTGGAAGGTGGGGCAGGCCATCGTTTTCTGTGGCCTGCCAACGCAGACGACAAAGAACGATCGTCTGCGCCGCTAACTAACTAATCCAGCGTCTTATGAAACCGCAGCGCGCTCAGCGTCAGCACCGTCACCCCGTACACCGCCAGACACGCCATTTGCGGCCAGAGCACTCCAACGCCGACACCCTTCAGGAAAATCCCGCGCACGATCTCGATGAAGTAGCGGAGCGGGTTCAGGTAGGAGAGGTACTGCACCACCAGCGGCATGTTGCGGATGGGGAACGCGAAGCCGCTCAGCATGAACGCCGGCATCGAGAAGAAGAACGACGACATCATGGCCTGCTGCTGCGTGTGCGATATGGTCGAAATGAACAGGCCCGCCCCCAGACTCGTCATCAGGAACAGCAGCGCGCAGCACAACAGCAACAGGAAACTGCCGTTGAAGGGAACGTGGAAGAGCACCAGCGCCAGTATTGTGACCAGGGTCACGTCCACTAAGCCCACCACCGCGAACGGCAGCGTCTTGCCCAGCATCAGCTCCATGGGGCGCAGCGGGGTCACCATCAATTGCTCCATGGTGCCGATCTCTTTTTCCCGCACGATGGCTAGCGCCGTCAGCATCAGAGTCACCATCATAATGATGTTGGCCACCACGCCGGGAACGAAGTAGTTGCGGCTGTAGAGGTCGGGATTGAACCACACGCGGCTGCGCGCGGTCACCTGAGGCACCGACGCGTTCACCGGCGAGCCGGGGCTGCGCGTCAGCACGCGCCGGTTCTGCTGGCGGCCCATGGCATCGGACGAATACTTGGCGATGATCTGGCCCCCGTAACTCAGAATCAGCGACGCCGTGTTGGAATTGGTGCCGTCCACCAGCACCTGCACTTCGGCGGCGCGGCCCCGCGCCATGTCGCGCGCGAAGCCCGGCAGTACACGTACCACGGCCTGCGCCTGGCTGCGGTCGAGCACGGCCTGCACCTGCTCTTCGTTGGCCGGCATGGCCACCACGTCGAACCGGCCCGAGCCCTCGAAGCGGTCGCGCAGGTCCCGGCTCTCGGGCGTGCGGTCCATGTCCATCCAGGCGATGCGCGCGTGGTCCACGTCCAGGTTTACGGCGTAGCCGAATATGATGCACTGTAACAGCGGCGGCAGGAACAGCAGCACCCGCATGCGCGGCTCGCGCAGCGCCTGTATGAATTCCTTCCGCAGCATGACTCGAAGTCGTTCGCGCATGGTTTACGCCAGTTTCTGCCTCAATTTGCGCGTCGCCAGGAGGAAGACGATGGCGGCATACAGCGCCAGGAACCCCAGCTCGCCCCACAACACGCTCAGCCCCACACCCTTGAGGAATACGCCCTTCAGAGTGGTCACGAAGTAGCGGGCCGGGACCACGTAGGTGATCACCTGGATGGCCTTCGGCATGCTCTCGATGGACCACACAAACCCGGACAGCAGTTGCGCCGGCAGGAACGAGGTCAGCAGGCTGATTTGATACGCCTTCTGTTGCGTTCTGGTGGCCGCCGAAATGAAAATGCCCCAGAACAGCGCGCCCATCAGGAACACGCAGGTCGATACCACCAGCAGTGGCACGCTGCCGCGGAACGGCACGCGAAACACGTACACGCCCACCAGGACGGCGATGGCGGAATCCGTCAGCCCCACCACGAAGTACGCCAGCATCTTGCCCAGCACCATCTCCGCCGGCCGCAGCGGCGTCGAGAGCAACTGCTCCATGGTCCCCATTTCCCACTCGCGCGCGATGGTCAGCGAAGTGAGCAGCGACGCGATAATCATGAGGATCACCGCGATCAGCCCCGGCACCACGTAGTTCTTGGATTCGAGCGAGCTGTTGTACCACACCCGCAGCCGCGCGTCCACCGGCGGGGCGGTACGCTCGCCGCCGCGCCGGTTCATCATCTGGGTGCGCAGCGTGAGCGAATAGTTCTGCACCACGGTTTCCGCGTACCCCAGCGCGATGGAAGCCGTGTTCGAATCGCTCCCGTCCAGCAGGATCTGCACCGGCGCCTCGCGCGACGCGCCCACATTCTGCGAGTAATCGCGCGGAATCACCACGGCCATCAGGATGCGGCTGCGGTCGATGTCGCTTTGGACCTCGGCATAGTTGTCGACAAAGCCGCGGATCTCGAAGAACCGCGACCCCTGGAACTGCCGGATCAGATCCCGACTGGCTTCGGTCCGGTCCTGGTCGTAGATCAGGGTGGGGATGCGGTCCACGTCCAGACTCAGCGCGACGCCGAACAGCAGCAGCATCATCACCGGCATCAACAGCGCCAGCGCCAGGCTGCGCGCGTCGCGCGTGATGTGGTGCAACTCCTTGACGAACATGGCCCGCAAGCGCCGGTAGCTCATGCCGCCTTACGCTCCTCGGCCTCGATCATGGCCACGAAGACGTCCTCCATGGATGGCTCGATGCGCTCCAGCCGCTTCACTTCGATGCCCTTCGCCGCCAGCGCTTCCCGCACACGCACACTCGTGGCATCTACGTCATCAACCGTCACGTGCAGCCCGCCGCCGAACACGGCCACGTCGAGCACCCCCGTCACGCTCTCGAGGGCGCGCATGGTCTCGAGCGGCTCCGATGAATCCAGATTCAGCAGGCTGTGCGAAATGAGTCCGCGCTTCAACTCCGCCGGCGACCCCAGCGCGATCACCTTGCCGCGGTACATCAGCGCCAGGCGGCCGCAGTACTCGGCTTCGTCCATGTAATGCGTGCTCACGAAAATGGTGTGGTTGGTCTCGGCCAGGTCGTGGATCAGCTTCCAGAACTCCCCACGCGCAATGGGGTCCACGCCTGAAGTCGGCTCGTCCAGGAACAGCACCGGCGGATCGTGCAGAATGGCGCAGCCCAGCGCCAGCCGCTGCTTCCAGCCGCCCGCCAGCGTGCGCGTCATGGCCCGCCGCCGCTCCGTAAGGTTGGCCATTTCCAGCACGTAGTCCTTGCGCTCCGCGCGCCGCTCCCGCGGCACGTTGTACATCCCGGTGAAGAAGTCGATGTTCTCTTCCACCGTCAGATCGTCGTAGAGCGAAAACCTCTGCGACATGTACCCGATGCTGCGGCGGATCTCTTCCGGCTGGGTCCCCACATCGAAACCGTTGACGTGCGCGCGCCCCGAGGTGGGTGTCAGCAGCCCGCACAGCATCCGTATGGCGGTCGATTTCCCCGCCCCGTTCGGCCCCAGGAACCCCAGAATCTCGCCCTTACGCACCTGCATGGTGACATGGTCCACCGCAACGAACGTGCCGAAGCGCTTCACCAGGCCTTCCATTTCCACCGCCCAAACGTCGCCGTTCATGCGGCCGCCTCCACTTCGCGAATGCTCTTGATGAACGCCCCCTCCAGGCTAGCCGTTCCGGTCTCCCGCTTCATCGCGTCCGGCGTGGCGCAGCGGATCAGCTTGCCCTTATGCATCAGCCCCACGCGGTTGCACCGCTCGGCCTCGTCGAGATACGCGGTGGTCATGAAGATGGTGATTCCGTCCTGCAGCAGTTGATACAGAATGGCCCAGAAATCGCGCCGCGAAACCGGGTCCACTCCGTTGGTCGGCTCGTCCAGAAAGAGGATTCGCGGGTGATGCAGCAGCGTGCACATGAGCGCCAGCTTCTGTTTCATGCCACCCGAAAGCTGCCCGCCCTGCCGCGCCCGGAACGGCTCCATGCGGGTCATGCGCAACAGCCGCGCGGTGAGTGTTTCCCGCTCGGCTCCGGTGATGCCGAACAGGTCCGCGTAGAAGTTCATGTTCTCCTCGACGGTCAGGTCGGCGTAGAGTCCGAAACGCTGCGCCATGTAGCCGATCTGGTCCTTGACCGCGCGCGAATCCTTCACCACATCGTGGCCCGCCACGCGCGCGCTGCCTTCGCTCGGATCCACCAGCCCGCAGAGCATGCGCAGCGTGGTGGTCTTCCCCGCTCCGTCCGGCCCCACGAGGCCAAAGATCTCGCCCTCCGCCACCGTAAGGTTGAGGTGGTCCACGGCGGTCAGCGCGCCGAAGCGCCGGGTGAGGTCGCGCGTCTCGATGATCGGGCCCATTGGCTTCATCGTCAGTCCAGGACGATCTCCGCGTCCGCCGGCATGTTCGATTTCAGCTCGCGCCGCGGATTGTCCATCTCGATCTTGATGCGGTAGACCAGCTTCACGCGCTCCTGCTCGGTCTGGATCTGCTTGGGCGTGAACTCCGCCTCCGACGAGATGAACGTCACGCGCCCCTGGTAGACCTTCCCCGGATACGAATCGGTGGTCACCTTGGCTTTGGAGCCGAGTTTGATTTTCCCCAGGTCGGTCTCGTTGACGTACCCGCGCAGCCAGGGATGGTCGATGTCGCCCACCGTCACCACCGTGGTTCCGGGCGCCAGCACCTCGCCCACGTCCGCGGATTTCACCAGTACCACGCCATCCACCGGCGAGCTGACGACGGTGTCGGCAAGCTGCGAATCGATCATGGCGAGGCTCGCCGTGGCGCGCGCGATCTCCGCCCGCCGCGTGGCCAGGTCCTGTTCGCGCCGCTTCATTTCGAGCGAGTTCGCTTCGGCAATTTTGACCGCCGCGCGCGCCCGCTCCACCTGACCTTCCTGCGCTCTGATCACCTCCGCGCGCGGCCCGGCCAGCACCAGTGCTTCCCTCTCCTTCACCGACTTCACCGCCGCTTGGGCGCTCTCCCAGCGGTTGCGGTATTGGTCGAACTGCGCCGTGGAGATGTCGTCGTTCTTGTATAGCGTCTGAGCGCGGTCCCAATCCTTCTTGGCGCGGTCCAGTTCCGATTGCGCCACGTCCACCGCGGCATGGGCGTCCAGCTTTTCCTGCGGCCGCGCGCCGTTGTTCAGTTCCGCCAGGCGCGCCTCGTTGGACCCCAGATCGGCGCGCCGTTGCTCGATGTCGGCGGCAAGCGTAGCCTTCTCCCACGCCAGCGACGTTTCCGACTGCGCCAGTTGCGTTTGCGCCGATTCGAGCCCGGCCACCTCGCGCTGGCGCTGCGCCATCAATTGGTCGCGGTCCAGCCGTGCGATGACCTGCGCCTTCTTGACGCCGTCGCCTTCATCCACGGTGCGCTCGATCAGCCGGCCGGCCGTCTTGAACGCGATATTGACTTCCGTCAGCTCGATGTTTCCCGAGACCACGATGCGGCCAGTCTGGCTGCGCCCCATTCCATGGAACACGTACATCGCCACGCCCCCAGCCGCTGCCAGCACTATAAGAATCGGAATGATTCGCTTCTTCATCACTGCACCATGCTCCTGACTTTACCCATCGACTGCGCCAGGTCGATTCGCGCCACGTTGTAGTTGTAGAGCGCCGCCGTCTGGTTATCGCGCGCGCGTTCGAGGCGCGTCTGCGCGTCGGTGACTTCGACGCCGATGGCCACCCCCGCGTCGACCCGCCGCCGCGCCTGGGTCAGCTCATTGTCGGCCAGCTCCAGCCCTTCCTTCGCCACTTTCACCTGCTGCTCCGCCGATTCGAGGCCCTCCAGCGCCAGCCGCACATCCAGCTCGATCTGCTCCTTCAAATCGTTGGTTCGCAGTTTTTCGGACCGATATTGCGACGCCGATTCCACGCGCCGCGCGTCGCGACGGCCGCCATCGAATACCGGCACCCGCAGCGAGATCCCGTACGTGCGCGTGGGCAGCGCGTTATCGAAGCCCGGGCCGATGGAGCCGTAATCGCCGAACGCCGCCACCGATGGCAGCCGTTCCATTTTGGTGGCGCTGGCCGCCATGCGCGCGTTGGCTTCCCGTTCCTGCTGCGCCTTGAGATCCGGCCGCTCTTTCAGCGCCTGCGCCCGGGCCTGCTCCATGGTGACGGCGTCCACCGGCACGTATGCCAGTTTGTCGGTCAATTCCAATTCGGTATCGAGCCGCAGCCCCATGACGCGCATCAATTGCAATCGCGCGCTGGTCCGCTGGTTCCCGGCCACCAGCAGCCGCTGGCGGTCGTTGGCAAGCTGCACTTTCGCGCGCGTAATCTCGATGCCCGTCCCCGTGCCGGCTGCCTTCTGATTCTCCGCCTGCTTCAACACCGCTTCGGCCAGCGTCACGTCGGACTGCGCGCTTTCCACGTCGGCGTCCGCCCGAACCGCCGCCAGGTAGGCGCGCGCCACCTGCGCCGCCACCTGCTCCTGCGTGCTATCGACGTCCGATTTGGCCGCCGAAACACCCACTTTGGACGCCTGGAAGCGTTTGATCGAGCTGAAGTCGAACACGCTCTGAGTCACCGAAGCTCGCGCGTCCATGGTGGTGAAGGGGCCGACGAAGGTGGGGAACTGAAAACCCGGAATGGGCACGCTGATATGTATCCCCATGGCCGCCAGGTTGGACGTCTGGTCCCGCTCGGTGAGGGAGGCCTCAATATCCGGCAGCAGCGCCGCGCGCGCCTGCGCCGACCGCGATTGCGCCTGCTTGAGCGCCTCGCCCGAAAGCTGGATTTTCGTGTTGCCCTCGGGCGACACCGCCACCTCCACCGCGCGCTTCAAGCTCAACTCGATCGGCCCCGCCGCCGAAGCCACCTGCACCGCGCACAATATCCAAGCCAATTTCATCTACTTCTCCTCGCTTCCCGCCGCTCGCGCCCGGAATCCCGCCCCCAAAAACGCCACCAGCCGCGGGACCACACCCTGGGCGTCCAGCGGAGGCGATTCCACTCCTGGACGCGGGTTCGGTGGCCCGAACAGCGCATGCGCCATGGTCCCAACCATGAAGTGGATTCGCCAGAGCAATTCCTCGTTCGGCAGGTCCGGCAAAGCCCGGCGAAAGGCCTCGATGAAACGAGTCACCGTGGGCTGAAAATGCCTTCCCACGATCATGCTCATGAGGCCCTCGCCATACATCCGCCCCATCAGCCTCACAAACTGCGGACTGCGATCCGCTCCCGAGAAGACCGGCGCCAGAAACGCGTGCAGCACCTTTTCCACAGCCAGCGGCCCCGATCCGGCCTCCGCCTCATACCGGTCCAGGAGCGCCAGCCGCGCTTCATTCACGGGCCCCGCCTTCCGCATAACCACTTCATCCAGCAGCTCTTCCTTGGACCCATAGTGGTAATGGATAGCCGCCAGATTGACCCCGGCGTCCGCGATGATATGCCGCAGCGACGTGGCGGCATACCCCTGATCGCCGAACAACCGTTCCGCCGTGTCCAAGATCTTTTGCTTTGTATCGGTCATTCGATTAATTGAATCAAACAATTGCATTATACGACTGATTTGAGGATTGTCAAGGGCAAAAGCAGGAGCTCTTGGGCATAATGGACACGGGAAAAGCGGGTTTTGTGGGGCGGGTTGGCCGTAAGGCAACCTGCGGGCCGAGTGGCACTCGGCCCGCGCAGCGGTTACCAATCGCCGCGCCGGATTCCACCCGGACGGCTTTCAGGGACGCGAGTTTCAGAGAGTCTTGGGAGAGAGTTTCGAGGACGGCCTGGTCACCGAATAGGCATAAATTAGCTTAAGGCCAACGGACGTTTTCTTTCAGAGCAACTCCTTGTTTGCCCGACTTGTATGCGGTGAACGCCACGAAGTCTCCGTTCTTCGCTGCGTGCAAGAGCACTGTGCCGTTGTCCATGGTCATTGCGCAGCCAAGCGTGACCAATTCCAACATCTTCTTGCGGTACTCCACGCCCGTCCCATTCTTCCTTCCAAAACCGATGACGTTCTGGAGATCCTTTGCGCAATCAATCGAGGTTGCGATGACGACGGTTGATCCCTCGCTAACCAGTTTCGGCAAGGAGTCTACGTAAGCCCGTTCCTTTTGGGCGGCGGCGGCGGCCTGTTGCTCCTTCTGCGCTGCGGCCTTCTTCGCAGCAGCCCTGGCCTCGGCCGTCATCTTGAGAAGGTTGAGGTGGACCCATCCGCGCTTGCCCGGGTCGTTCACGATAGTGACGTAGCACGCGTCGTCAGTACGTTCGCTGCATACCCCGACCTCATCGGGTTTGTAGGTGACATAGCCACCAGCGTTGATTTTGGCTTCGATGAACGCACGCCCAAACTAGTTATCGGCAAAAACATAATTGCTTCTGGCTTCGAGCGGCGATGGGCTCAAAACCCACACGGTCCAGTTGGCTGGAACCTGAAGATTGTATTTTGCTCCCGAGGGCTGCGCCCAAGACCAACAAAACGAGAGAAGAAGAAGGGCAACGGTTCGCATAGCAATGCGGATTATAACTTCCTTCCCCATTCGCAAGAAGCCGGTCGCCGCCACCGCCCACCGCTTGCCTTCAGGCAGAGTTCACCAGCGCGGCCTACCGCTCTGGAGTTTCAGGGACGGGCCACTCAACCCCAAACCGCCAGCGTCTGGGTGTTTCGTGGCCTATCCCCAAAAAAGGTGCTTGTTTCCTTCCGGCTTCAGTATCCGAGCAGCGGCGCCAGCCTGGCCCGCACCTCGTCGATCACTTCGGTTGGGCAGTGCCCGAGTTTCTCGGCGCGGCGCGCTTTCCAATCGAGGCTCTTCACGTGGTCGGCTAGGATGACACCAGTTGTACCGCTGCCGGCGGGAACGGCAACTTCGAAAGGGTACCCTTTCGCCCGATTCGTGATGGGGCATGCCAGCACCAGGCCGGATTTCGCGTTGTATATTCTCGGTGTCAACACCAGTGCCGGCCGCCGACCCGCCTGCTCGCGGCCGGCTTGAGGGTCAAACGTCAACCAGACGAAATCACCGGCCTCCGGCACAAAGGCGGGCCTCACCAGGATTCCTCGCCTTGAACCTCGCCCCAGTCTGTTTCCCGATGACGATTCTTGGGTGTGATCCGGGCGACGAGTTCCGACAGTTCGTATCTTCGCCTGGTCGGGCGCAAGACGATGCCGCCGTCACTGTCGAGAGCCAGCGCCACACAATCTCCCTCGCTGAGGCTGGCCTGTCTGGCGATCGCCAGCGGAATCCGGACGGCCAGACTGTTGCCCCATTTCGAGACCCTGGCTTCATTTTGCATATGTATCTACTTTGAGTATACGATGGGATGGTACTCTTGCGACTGGGCATCCACACCTCGACCGCCGGGTCTCTTGAAAACGCGGCGCTGCATGCGGCGGAACTGGGCGCCAACACCTTCCAGATCTTCTCCGCCAGCCCGCGCATGTGGCGCGCCCGGGCGCCCGACCCCGCCCAGGTCAAGCTTCTGAATGCCGCGCGCCGGCGATTTGATCTCAACCCGCTGGTGATCCACGTCAGCTATCTGGTGAACCTGGCCTCCGCCGACCCCGTGATCCGCGCCAAATCCATCGCGGCCTTCCGTGGGGAATTGGAGCGGGCGGCCGCCATCGGCGCGGAGTATCTGGTCCTGCACCCCGGCAGTTATAGAGGACGCTCCGTGGAGGAAGGCATCGCGGATTTCGTGGCCGCGCTGCGGGACGCCGCCGCCGGCTTCCACTCCCGCGGCCTCACCGTGCTGCTCGAAAACACGGCCGGCGCCGGCTCGCACCTGGGCAGCCGCTTCGAGGAACTGGCATCCATCCGCGAACGGGCCGGCGAGGTCACCCATCTCCCCATCGGCTATTGCCTGGATACCTGCCATCTTCTGGCCGCCGGCTTCGACATCTCGACGCCCGCCGGCCTGCGCGCCACCGTGCGTAGCGCCGAAAGCCTCCTTGACCTGGCGAACGTCGGCGTGTTCCACGTCAACGATTCCAAAACTCCGCTCGGCTCGCACGTTGATCGCCACGCCAACATCGGCGAAGGCCACATCCCGCTGGCGGCCTTCCGCCGCATATTGCGGCATCCCAAGCTGCGAGGAAAACCGTTCATTCTGGAAACGCCTATCGACGCGCCGGGTGACGACCAGCGCAACCTGGACACGCTGAAGCGGCTGGTGCGCGCGCGAGAACGCGGGAGCTGACTTTGTGTACCGGCGCAACTGGCGGGTTGGCAACCCGCCGCAGGATACCATCCTGCCCCACAGGTGCTGCTAAGCTGGAACTCTACCCCCCAATATGCCCGAAAAGCCGTACGACCATAACCAGATCGAACTGAAATGGCACGCGCGCTGGGAAAACGCCGATTTCTACAAGGCCGAGGAGAACTCCGCCAAACCGAAATTCTACGTGCTCGAAATGCTGCCTTACCCCAGCGGCACCCTGCACATCGGCCACATCCGCAACTATTCCATCGGCGACGCGCTGGCCCGCTACAAGTGGATGCGCGGCTACAACGTGCTGCATCCCATGGGCTGGGACGCGTTCGGCCTGCCCGCGGAAAACGCCGCCATCGCCAACCAGCGGCCTCCGCGCGAGTGGACCCTCGAAAACATCGCGGCCATGAAGAAGACCCATCGCCGCTTCGCTTTCAGCTACGACTGGGAACGCGAGGTCTCCACCTGCGAGCCCGAGTACTACCGCTGGAATCAGTGGTTCTTCCTCAAAATGCTGGAGCGCGGCCTGGCCTACCGCAAGAAGGCGCTGGTCAACTGGTGTCCGCGATGCGCCACCGTGCTGGCCAATGAGCAGGTGGTGGAAGGCTGCTGCTGGCGGCATGAAGGGACGCCCGTCGAGCAGCGCGCGTTGGAGCAATGGTTCCTCCGGATCACGAATTACGCCGACCAACTCCTCGACGACATCGCCCAACTGGAAGGCGGCTGGCCCGAGCGCGTCCTCACCATGCAGCGCAACTGGATCGGCCGCTCTTATGGCGCGGAGGCCGATTTCAAACTGGCCTCGACCGGCGAGCCCATCCGCGTCTTCACCACGCGCGTCGACACCATCTACGGCGCCACCTGCGTGATTCTCGCGCCCGAGCACCCTCTCAATGCGACGCTGCTTGACGCCGAGGGCAAAGCGCGCGCCAAGGCCATGGTGGACGCGCGCGCCGGCCGCGACCCCGGCGACATAGAGAAAGAAGGTTTCGCCACGGGGCATTTCGCCATCAACCCGTACAGCGGCGAGCAGGTCCCTGTGTGGGTCGGCAATTTCGTGCTGATGGGCTACGGCACCGGCGCCATTATGGCCGTGCCCGCGCACGACGAACGCGATTTCGAGTTCTGCCGCAAGTACGGCATCGCGATCCGCCCGGTGATTCGCCCGGTGGATGGCGCGCTCGCCGTGGAACCCGGCATGACGCAGGCCTTCACGGAAGACGGCATCGTGGAAGATTCGGGCGAGTGGTCCGGCCTGGCCAGCGAGGAAGCCCGCCGCCAGATGAGCGCCCACGCCGAGCGGCACGGCTTCGGCAAGGCGGCCGTCACCTACCGCATCAAGGATTGGGGCATCTCGCGCCAGCGCTATTGGGGCACTCCGATTCCCGTCATTCACTGCCCGGCGTGCGGCGTGGTGCCGGTTCCGGAAGCCCAGCTTCCGGTGCTGCTGCCGGACCGCATCGAGATCACCGGCGCCGGCCGTTCGCCTCTCGAAAACGTGCCGGAGTTCGTCGAGGTGGCGTGCCCGAAGTGCGGCGGCGCGGCTCGGCGCGAGACCGATACCATGGACACCTTCATCGATTCGTCCTGGTATTTCTACCGCTACTGCGACGCGCACAACAGCGCCATGCCGTTCGACCCCGCCAAGATCGCCTATTGGTTTGAGATC
>Ga0182021_10002762_pt1 | contig 20568 bp, 25 predicted proteins | sample 612E3MmetaG_FD_120493 | JGI IMG/M metagenome (GOLD analysis project Ga0182021, IMG submission 120493) | Permafrost microbial communities from Stordalen Mire, Sweden - 612E3M metaG (Illumina Assembly) | ecosystem: Environmental > Terrestrial > Soil > Wetlands > Permafrost | place: Sweden... | reverse complement strand
TGCCCTATTGCGGATGGGCAGGCACTTTAGGATAGGCAAAAACAAGATAATTGTGGGAAGAAACGAAGCTGAAAACAAGTTTTTGGCCGCTAACAAAATGCCAAGCGATTTCTTTTTTGAACTCTCAGAAATCGTTGGGCCAACAACTCTTCTGCAGGGACCCAAAACAAAGCTGGCGATTGAGACAGCTGCGAAGCTAACGGCCTCCTATTCCGACGCCAAATCGGGAGAAGTCACGGTAAAATATGGCAAGAATGTCTTCAACAAAAGTGTGACAGTGCCGTTGCCCCTGAAATCTGAGGTGGACAAACTTAGAGTAGGCTATTTAGCGAAAAAACCAAAAAAATAATTTCGTATTTTTGTTGTCATATGGCTATGCAAAAACTTATTCCTCAATCCACACATAATAGGTTTCACCTGAACAAACGATTGCTCCTTCAAATGTTCCTCCATTGGCAGTGCAAATGAAATACTGCCCAAACTGTGGAACACCAAACCAATCAAAAGCCGCTCTCTGCACTCGGTGCGGGCAGAAGCTAAGTTAATCTTTTTTCATTGCCTCAGCTTTGAGCTCTCTTGGCATCAGCTCAATAGCATACCGCAACGCTGTCCTTGGCATAACCTTGCGGTTCTTAAATACATAATCAAAGACTGCGTTTTGGTGTTTTCGGCTTTCCTCTTTGAGCAGCCATCCATAACCCTTCTGCACCATGTCATCCTCATCGGTTAACAGTACATTGCATATCTCAAAAGCATCCTGCAGAAAAAGACCCTTCTTTGCAGGAACAATGAGCGACACGGCTGAGGCCCGCTTGAGCCAGCGGTTTTCGATTTTGGCCCAGCTCTTCAGTTCTCCCAAGACATCCGGATATTTCTGGATTAGGTCCCCGATGGTGTGGTTGCAGAATCCGTCACATTTTGCCCAGTTGTTAATGTAGCTTTCAATCCACCGCTTGAAGGTAGCCAAATCGCTCAGCTCCAAGTTGTTTATGTAGTTGGGCAGCCAAAAAGCAACGATGAATGCTTCTTCAGTGTAGTCGGAGTGGTAGAGTTCCTCGCATAAATTAAAAATCGCTTGTTTATCCAAAGTTTTTACTTTTGGCCAATATTTCTTGGCGATTTTGCCAACTATCTCGGTTTTGACGCCATAGTATTTTACTTGTTCTTTGAAAAATCGTTGAAAACTCTTCTGTGTTTTGGGGTCTGTGTTGGCTTTTAGGTCGGCTCTGATTTGGGATAGAATATTGGTCATGATTGAAAGAAACGGAGTTTGATAATAATAGCTTTTCCAAAAATACATACAAATTAAAACAAAATTGGGAATATGGAGTTTAGTAGTCTTCCATCTGGTAGAGACCCAAATCAATATTCAAAGCTTTTTCGGGTCCATAGGTGTCTTCGAGATCGTAGAGGTGATTTGTTGCTTTGTCTAAACGGGTTTTTTTAACGGTCACTTTAGCTTTTGCCATCCTGACTTTCATTTTTTCTTTTGGTTTTGGCAATATGGTTGAAGCGCCAAGGACCAGGGTGTTATCGATGATTTTTGGGGGGACCTCAATTTTGGGGTCTTCGAGTGATAGTGCAAGTTTTAGGTGGTCCTCATGCAGAGGTTTAGTCAACGCCTTTACGCCTCCAAACTTCAGCACTGATTAGGTCTCGGATTGCGACTCGGATGGCTTCGGCACGGTTTGGATAGAACCGTTCGTCAACCAGCTGGTCCAAAGCTTTTATATACGTTTCAGGCAGATACAGAGTGATTAGTTTCATTAGGATTTCTCTCCCTGTTTGGGTTGAGTAATTAACTAAAACGTATATTCTTGGTTATACTTCTATATATCATGTGGCAAATATGCTTATAACATGTTCATCCAACACTATATAAACCTTGAAGCATGTAGGTTCTAGTTATCTGTCAATTCAGGCACACCAAGGATCACGTTTTTATTCCTTGTTGAAGCAACTAACGAACGAACAAACCATGGACAAACGGGTTTTCATCAAAAACTTCGGCTGCTCCTCCAACACGGCAGACAGCGAAGTATTAGCAGGATGCCTAGCGCAAGCAGGATACAAAATAGTCCTATCCGAAACAGAAGCAGACCTGCTAATCTATAACACCTGTGCGGTCAAAGGACCCACAGAAAACCGCATAATCAACGAAATAAAAAATGCACCAAAAAATAAAAAAATTGTAATCACAGGTTGTTTACCAAAGATAAGTTTTGAACGAATGATGCGCGAAGTTCATTTTGACGGTGCTGTTGGTCCGGCAGTTGGGGGAGAAATAGTTGACGTTGTCTCGCGGGTTTTTGAAGGCGAGGCAGTGGTGAATGTTGGAGCTTTAAAAAAGCCGCTTTTGAGTCTTCCAAGACAAACATCCAACCCAATCGTAAGCATTGTTCCAATCAACTTTGGTTGCTTGGGCAGTTGCTCCTATTGCTGCGTGGTACATGCGCGGGGTCACCTTCAAAGCTACAGCATCGAAGAAATCACAGAACGCATAAAGAACGATTATTCCGCTGGCGCCAAAGAGTTCTGGGTAACATCTCAGGATACCGCCAGTTATGGAAGAGAATTACACACTGACCTTGCAGAATTGCTTTTCACAATTGGCGGGTTGGAGGGTGATTTTAGGGTTAGAGTGGGCATGATGACGCCAAACTTAGTTACCGACATGCAAAGCAGGTTAATTTGGGCTTTTGAGGATAAGAAAATCTTCAAGTTTCTCCATCTACCCGTGCAAAGCGGTGATGATGCAGTGCTTCAATATATGCGCAGATTTTACACAGCAGCCGAGTTCAGGGGGATCGTTGAGTCATTCAGGGCTAGCTACAAAGACTTAACTCTTGCTACCGATGTCATTGTCGGTTTTCCAGGCGAAACAGAAGAAGCCTTCCAGAATACACTTAGGCTTTTGGATGAGGTTAAACCTGATGTGGTTAATGTTTCCAAGTTTTTTGCCAGACCCAAAACTCCTGCTTGGAATATGAAGGATGGACTGATAGAAAAAGAGGAGATTAAACGTAGAAGCACCGTTGCATCGGAGTGGGCGAAGCGGCTTTCAGCTGAGCGGAATCGGCGTTGGGTTGGCTGGAGCGGTGAAGTGCTCATCGATGAGAAAGGCAAAATTGAGGGTTCGTGGGTTGGGCGCAATTTCGCCTACAAACCAATCGTACTAAAAAGCACGGATAATCTGTTGGGTAGAACCTTGAAAGTTAAAGTCGTTGAGGCTTTGGGAACTTACCTAAAAGGCGAAATACAATAACCTACTTTTTTTTTCCATATCCTTATGTAAAGACAAGCGAAAACATCTCTCTCAAGGCACTCCTCCTCCCTACTGATGACTGAATTTATTTGCAAATTGTTACCTATGTGAACGCTTATATAATTTCGGCTCCGTATTTTGTTCGAGCTGAGAAAGTGACATCCACACAGTCAAGCATTTGCTTTTTTAACACATTAACTCGAAAAAAAGAAGCTTTTAAGCCGTTAGAAGCAGGCAAAGTGAAAATGTATACTTGTGGTCCAACGGTCTATGATTTTGCGCATATTGGCAATTTTCGGGCTTTTTTGTTTGAGGATTTGTTGAAGCGTTGGCTGGTTCAGCGAGGCTTCAAAGTTACACATGTGATGAATTTAACCGACATAGATGATAAGACCATTAAGGGCAGCCAAAAACAGGGAATGCCCCTTCAGCAGTTTACGGATTTCTACGTGAAAGCCTTCTTTGAAGACATTAAAGCATTAAACATTGAACCCGCCGACGTTTACCCCAAAGCAACCGACCACATCCCCGAAATGGTCGTCATAATCAAAACGCTGCTGGCAAAAGGCATCGCCTACAAAGGCGAAGATGGTTCCATTTACTTTTCCGTCTGCAAGTTCCCCAACTATGGTAAAATGTCCCGAATCAAAGTTGAAGAATTGAAGGTTGGGGCAAGAGTAAGCCAAGACGAATACGCCAAAGAAGAAGCTCAGGATTTTGCACTTTGGAAGGCGTGGACTCCTGAAGACGGTGACGTGTTCTGGGAAACCGAATTGGGCAAGGGCAGACCAGGCTGGCACATCGAATGCAGCGCCATGTCCATGAAATACCTGGGCGAAACTTTCGACATCCACTGCGGCGGCGTCGACAACATGTTTCCCCACCACGAAAATGAAACCGCCCAATCAGAAGCAGCCACAGGCAAAAAATTCGTTAATTACTGGATGCACAACGAGCACTTGCAGGTGGAAGGCAAAAAAATGTCCAAGCGATTCGGCAACTTTTACACCCTGCGTGACCTCTTAGCCAAAGGGTATGACCCAATTGCAATCCGTTACCTGCTAATGTCTACGCATTACCGCCAGCAATTCAACTTTACTTTTGAAGGCTTAGAAGCTGCTAAGGGGGCAGTTGATAGGCTGAGGAATTTTGTTAGACGATTACATGATACGGATGGCAAGGAAAGCGGCGGAAAAGTCGCCAACTTTATCGCTAAAGCTGAGACATGCTTTGGCGGTTCAATGGATGATGACTTAAACATCGGCATTGCTTTAGCATCGCTTTTTGATTTTGTGCGTGAGATCAACAATTTACTCGATGCCAACATGGTAAGCAAAGCGGAAGCCGCTGATGTTGGCGGGTTAATGATGAAGTTCGACGCAGTTTTAGGCGTAATCGGCAAAGTGGAAGTTGAAGAAGCGTTATCAGCAGACATCGATGCATTGGTGCAGAAGCGTGAGGCAGCCCGCAAAGCCAAAAACTGGAAAGAAGCCGATGCCATACGAGCTCAGCTGAAAGCGATGGGCATCGTGCTTGAGGATACAGCGCAGGGCATACGGTGGCATAAAGAGAAAGTTTAGGTTTTGCCGCCTAAATTCCATTCTTTTGTAGAGTACTTTTCTTTATAGAGCTTGTTTGCGTTTTCCAATTCTGACGGGGTTAATTCGCCTTCTTCGAGCTGAATTTTTAAAATTGCCTTAAAGCCCTGTGCCAATGCGTTGGCAACTGTTTCAGAGCTGGTTTTGTGACATAGTTCATCTTGTATGCTTGTGATTTTGCGTTTGGCGATGTCTGCTGCTTGGGTGCAGCTGGCGTCTTTGAATTTCAGGAGCGTGAACATTTTGGGTAAATCTACATTTCTTAACAAAGTGCCATGCTGCAAAACTACGCCGCGGGTAATGGTTTGGCTGCTTCCAGAGACTTTTTTGCCGTTAACTGTTAAGTTTGGGCAATTTTTTGCGTCCCCGCTGCTAAAATCGGCGGTCACCCCCAGAAGGCGGAGTGCGTCGGTTATTGCATGATAAATTTTAAAGTAGATTTCCGTTATGTCGGCGGTGCCCATGGTTGCTGTTTGAGCAACTACGCTGTAGGTGACTTCGCCTTCATAGTCATGGTAGACTGTTCCGCCGCCGCTGATACGCCGAACCACATCAACGTCCTGCTGTTTGCAGGCGTCAAGGTAAATTTCGTTTTCTGGATTCTGATTCTTGCCGATGCTGACTGTGGAGGGTTGCCAACGATAAAACCGCAATGTATTCGGTACCTGCCCAGCGATTCGTGCGTTTAGGATGGCTTCATCGATTGCCATATTCATGAAAGCATCGTTAGTCTGTAAGGGGAGTAAACGCCAAGTATCCATAACACTTCAATCCTTCCGAATGAAAATTAAGCTGTGCTTAAAACTGTTATGCACTCGACATGGTTTAATGAAATTCTTTTTTTGGATATGTTCTTATGCTAACTATAACGTACGGTAAGATGTGGTCGTGATGTTTGCTCGTAAATTTACCGTTCTTCTTGAACCTGCAGAGGAAGGTGGTTTCATCGTTAAATCTGTGGAACTGCCAGTTGCATCACAAGGGGAAATCAAAGAGGAAGCTCTAAGTAATATTAAAGAAGCCATTGAAGGCTATTTGGAAGTTAAAGCAAAACTTCTTAACAAAAAAACTAAGGGCGAAAAGGCTGAAGTGATTGTCGAAGCTCCCTCTGCAGATAACGAAAGGGTTGCTTGTGGCGATAATAGAAGAGGCTGGGTTAAGAAAGGAAGAATTTCAACAGCATCTTAAATAGAATTTAAGACAAGCCTTAAAACCTAATCCTGCATTTCTAAGTTGGAAAGAGGCATTTACGTTGAAGGTTATCTCTGGTCCAGCATCAAAAGAGCTTACTGAAGCGGTTTCAGCCCAAACAGGCTACACAAACATCCCCGTTGTAGCAAAGATTTTTCCTGATGGCGAATCCTACGTCCGCTTAGACGGCGACGTTAAAGGCGAAGATGTTGCTATCGTGCAAACTACTTGTCCGCCCATGCAGGATGGCAGGCTTTTCCAGTTGGCGTTCATGGCTGATTCGGCTAAGCGAGCGGGCGCAAAAAAAGTGACTGCTGTTGTACCTTACTTGGCGTATGCTAGACAAGACAAAATGTTCCTCTCAGGAGAGGGTATAAGTGTGGAAACTATTGCACGGATGCTTAAAGCTGCAGGAATCGACCAGTTCCTAACTGTAAACATCCACTCCGAACCCACCCTGGCGCAGTTTCCATTTCCTGCCAAAACCCTCAGTGCCATACCATTAATCGCAGATTACTTCGTCAAGAAAGGCTACAGAGGCGCGTTTGCGCTCTCACCCGACAAGGGCGCCATGTACATCGCAAAACAAGCCCAAGTAATCCTGGGTGGTGATGTGGGACACCTAAGCAAAACCCGCGACCGCTATACAGGACAAACTGTCCAAACTGCAGAAGGCTTGAATGTGAAGGGTCAAACAGTAATAATCCTCGACGATATCATCAGCACCGGCGGCACCATTGTCGGCGCAGCCAAAATTCTCCGAGAACAGGGCGCTAAACACGTGTTCTGCGGCTGTGTCCATGGCTTGCTTATCGGCGATGCAGAGAAGAGGATTTTGGATGCGGGTGTGGAGGAAATTGTTGGAACCGATAGTGTCCCGGGCAATGTAAGCAAGGTTTCACTTGCACCGCTCATTAGTCAAGAGCTTAAGGCGCAACAGTAGTGCCCAAACTCTTCTTCCTATTGTCAGGCGAGAACGAAACGCTGCCCGCCGCAGAAGTTAAGGCGATTCTGGAAGCTGAAGGCTACGTCTACTCCGGAGTGTCGGAGTTTGACCAGATTCTGCGGTTGGAAGCGGATGTTGGAAGTGTGCAAGCGGTTCAGGTGCGGTCGGCGTATACGCGGTTTTGCGCCTTGGAACTGTTTGTCGCAAATGCTGATTTTGATGACATCGCAAGAGCAGCGGCGGAAACCGATTTCAAAGCCGTCCTCAAACCTGGCGAAAGCTTCGTTGTCCGAATAAATCGTATACGAAACTACGCTGACGAAGCAGTAAACACTATGACGCTTGAGGGCAGACTGGGCAAACAAATCCTAAACCAGACCGAAGGCACCAAAGTTAGCCTGAAAAACCCTGATAAAACCTTCATCGGCATAATAACAGATGACAAACTCATTTTAGGATTAAAATTAACCGATATAACAAGCAAAACCTTCAGCGAGCGTCGCCCGCGCAAAAAACCTTTTTTCCACCCTTCGGCGATGCCTTCGAAGATGGCGCGTTGTATGGTGAATTTGGCACATACGTCAGCTGAATTGGTGCTGCTTGACCCATTTTGTGGCACAGGCACCTCACTTATCGAAGCCACATACATTGGCTGCCGCGCAGTAGGTGTTGACGCTCAAAAGAAGATGATTTTGGGTACGAGAAAAAACCTGCGATTCTTCAACATCGATGCGGAAGGGTTGGTTTTGGCTGATTCACGAAATCCCCCATTCTTTAAAGTTGACTGCGTTGTAACTGACCCGCCCTACGGCCGCTCCTCAAGCACCCTGAAATCAACTACCAAGCAACTGGTTGAAGAAGTTTTAGCCTCCTCGCTTGTGCTGCTGGGGAAGGGACAACGGATTTGTATTGCTTCCCCCAAAACATTAAACATATCCCGCATAGGTACTGAGCTGGGCTATAGGCATATAGAATCCCACTTCGCCTACGTCCACCAGTCGTTGACGAGGGAGATTGCAGTGTTCGAAAAGGTGACTGAATGAGTCTTCGTGTGGTGTTCTTAGGAACAAGCGGCAGCGTACCAACACTAAAACGTAGCTTGCCTTCTGTTGTGGTTCAGTGTCCACGTGATCAGTGGATGTTTGACTGCGGCGAAAACGTCCAGCGTCAAATGATGGGTGCTAAGGTTAGTTTTCATCGTAAAATGAAGGTTTTCATTACTCACCTGCACGGAGACCACGTACTCGGGCTGCCGGGGCTATTGCAGACAATGGCGCTCATGGATCGCAAAGAACCAGTACAAATCTATGGACCCGTCGGACTCAAAGATTTTCTGGTCTGCACCAAAGAAACCCTCAACTTCGGCTTAAACTACCCCGTAGAAATAAACCAAATTCTTAGCGAAGGCGTCGTTTGCGACGAAGAAGAATACCACGTAATAGCCACCAAATCCAACCATGCCGTAGAAAGCTACGCTTACGCATTTGTGGAGAAGCCACGCCCAGGCAAGTTCTATCCAAAACAGGCTTTGGCGCTAGGGGTTGCAGCAGGCGAACTTTGGTCTAAGCTGCAGAGAGGCGAAGAAATCACACTCTCAGACGGCAAAGTGGTCAAGCCAAAAGATGTGATGGGTCCGATGCGTGCTGGACGCAAAATCGTCTACACAGGCGATACTAAACCCTTCGAAGCCTTCGCAAAATTTGCAGCGGGCGCAGATTTGGTTATTCACGACTGTACATTTGACGATTCCTTAACTGAGAAGGCTGGGGTAGATGGGCATTCGACGCCAAGCCAGGCGGCTGAGCAAGCAAAAGTGGCAAACGCAAAACAGCTGGTGTTGTCTCATATCAGTGCAAGGTACCCCAACGCTGGGTTGCTACTGGAACAAGCCAAAAAAATCTTCCCAAACACCTTGCTTGCCGAGGACTTTATGAAGCTGGAGCTACCCTTAAGCGAGTAGCTGCTTTAGCTTCTGAATGCTCTGGGGCACCTTATGCATGGATTCCACAACGACGGTTTTGTCGTAGCCGATTTTATTTAGTGTTTCTGCAAACCAGTTGTAGTCTATGTTGCCGTCTTCAACGCCGTTATGTTGGTCATCTGAGCCATCGTTGTTGCTGGCATGGATATGTACGATTTTGTCAGCAAGCATGTTGAAGAAAGGCTGGATTTGCCCTTCCAAGTTGGCGTGTCCAAGGTCCAAGGTTATGCCGATGGGCAGGTTTGTTTCCTTGTACATACGCATGAATTCCTCTGGGGTATTCATCAAAAACCAGTACTTCGCAGGCAGGTTTTCCAAGGCTATGTTTATGCCATATTCCTCAGCAATTGAGTAAAGCTTCTGGATGCTTTGGCACATCGTTTTGAAATCAGCGCCTGGATAGAATTGCCCGATGCCTGTGCGTTGCCCCGGATGGAACACCCACATTTTAGCGTCGATGGCGTTGGCGTTGGCTAATGATTGGGTTAGGCGCTTTAGTGAAGCGTTCAGTAGGGGTTTAATTGGCGAGGCAATGTTGACGTCGGCGAAGGGTGCATGCACGCTGTAGGTGAGGTTGTAGCTTTTGGCGGCTTCTTTTAGAAGTGTGATGCGTTTTTTGTCAAGGTCATGGGTGCCATCGTCCAAAATCTCAATGTATTTTGTATCCATAGTGCCTAAGCGTTTGACCATGCGGTTGAAGGGCTCGGCCAGACAGTAGAGCATTGAAACGCCAACTTTTGCTTTAGACATATTAGTTCCTCTTGTGAATTGGAATGTTTCTGGTTAAAAGCCAAGTCATCCTAAATAACTTAATCCCAAAACTATGCGGGTCCTATTGAAAAGGAATTTACGTCCAAATTTTTGTATTTTCTATTTTCTGATTACAAAATAAATTCGATATGTTCACTCATTTTACCCAAATTTGGCTCACCTTGGTAGTTCGATAGCCAAAAAATAATAACGTCCTATCTACTATAATTGTGTGGAGATTTTTGTTTTGACTTTGAACGCTGAAGGGGCACAGAAAATTCTCAGTCCAGTTTCTTATAAGCAGGGCTTTCATTTTTTTATGCTGGATGGTCATTATTCAGGTGAAACAGCCTTGTCCCTTTGCGGTTTCCTGAAAGATCTGGGACGCATCGATGTACAATCAATCCGGTTTCATTTTGATCGCGGCGATTTTCAAAAGTGGCTGAGAACCACTATCGGTGATGAAGAGCTTGCGCAAAGAATAGATAAAGTAGGCAGAACATTGTCTGATGAACGACTTATTCGACAGCTATCGGAGATAGTGCAAAAAAGAATTTCTGAACTGCAGCTGATAGATACTTAACCCTTAACTTTTCAATTCGGTAGCCAAGTGAAAAGTCAACTTAAAAATCAAAAGGTTAGCCGATTAAATTCCTTTCCAGTTGACCATGTGAGGAAATTAAGGTTTTGTGTAGAGATAAATCGTATGTGAAGGATAGCCCAACGTTGGGTTTTCGCAGAAATTCTCTACTTTCGTGGGTCGCCAGCCGATTATTTCGTAGTCATGTGAGACGACACGTGCACCCTTTTTGAGGTCGCTTTCGAGTTTAGGTTTGATTTTCTCGTTGGCGCTCGTTGTTAAGTACAAGTAGACGACGTCGGCTGATGTTAGGTTTACGTTGAACATGTCTGCGTTCATGATGGTTACGCGGTCATCAAGGTCATTCTCGTGGATATTGCCCATGGCTTTCTTCGCTAAATCCTCGCGTAGCTCGATGCCGACGCCTCGGGCGCCAAACGTCTTTGCTGCCATAATGACGGTTCTGCCGTCTCCTGAACCCATGTCAAAGAGGACTTCACCAGCCTTCAGATCTGCCAACTTAAGCATGTATTCTACGACGGTTTGTGGACTTGGAACAAAAGGGGCGATAAACATTTTCAGTTCTTTCCTCTAAAAATATTGGCTATCATGCTGTTATGCCACATAAGCGTCTTTTTTTGGTTGGGGCCTTTTCGCTTCCCCGCATTTCACGCAGCTCTGTGCGCACAGTTCGAGGTATTTTTCTTCATCAGCTTTGCTTATGGCGTTTGCGGCTTTGATACACATTTCGCTGGCTTCGTTGCATCCTTCTTCTTTGCATAGTTTTGATATGTGCTGGCAGATTTCTTGGACGTCTTTAGGCTCTAAAACTGCTCGGTTTGTGCGTACAAGTAGGCAGAGTTCACGTGCCATGACGCATGTTTTGACATATTTTATGCGTTCGAGAACTTCATTGCGTAGGTTCTTTCGGCTAATTTCCACTTTCTATTCTCCTATGAGCATGACCAGCAGTTAAGCCAACTTATGGCTCTTTAAGCTTAAAAGGTTAATGTAATATCTTAAAAACTATCATTTCAGAGTTTTTAGCATGCTTCCTGACTGATACCCTTCTAAATCAAACGTCACGTATTTGAAGCCAAGTTTTTTCAATTCCTCAGCCACCTTATCCTGAACAACCATACTGCAAAACAGTGGTCTTTCAGCTTTTGCTACTTCAATGCGTGCCAAACCGTCGTGGTCTCTCACGCGAACTTGCTTAACGCCTGCCACAGCTTTTACTGCTTGCTCTGCCCTATGCACTCGGATCAGTTTCCCAGCTGTAATTTTCTCGTTAAACGGTATCCTTGATGCTAAACACGCCAACGCAGGCTTATCATGTACGCTAAGTCCCATTTGTTTGGCGACTTGGCGAATCTCCTCTTTTGTAAACTTGTTAGCCATCCACGGACTGTAAACGTCTTTGGCTTCTTGGACCGCTTTAAATCCCGGTCGATGATCGCTTAAATCTGAAAAGTTAGTGCCTTCAAAAACCGCTTTAAATCCAAGTGCGCATTTAAAATCAACCAGGTTTTTTAGAAGTTCTTTTTTGCAGTAGTAACATCGGTTTTCGGGGTTGCGGCTGAAATCGGGGTTCTCAAGTTCGTTCGTCTCAATAACGAACATTTTGATGCCGATATCCTTCGCTATTTTTTTGGCGTCCTCCAGTTCCTCAGGTGTGTATGTGGGCGACTTGGCTATAACGGCCATAGCTTTTCCACCTAAAACCTCGAAGCTGACAGCGGCTAAAGTTGAACTGTCCACGCCGCCCGAAAAAGCAATTACTACGCCTTCTTTGCCTTTTTCCATGATGAATTGCCTGAGTTTTTCAAGCTTTTGGGTTAAGTCTTCCATTTAGATTACCTATTTTTTTAGAACTTCGCGGGCTTTTGCGACTGCGTTTTCTGATAGTTCTCGGAGTGGTTTTTTGGTTTTTTCCGCCAGTTTCTTTAGGTCGTTGTATTCGGGTTTTATTTGGATGATTTCGCCGTTTAGGTTTTTTGTGACCTTGACTCGAATCGTTTCCTTGTTACCCATTATCGATAAATCCACATTGTGCAACTCGCGGACTATGATGTGTCGCTTGCAGAAGTAAACCCGAACTCCTAATGTGCCTGTTTCTTCAATCAAAACCTGAGAAAGGTGCTGTACGTCTTTTTGTTCAGTGATAACTTTGACTATGTGTCCCGGCCTGTTCTTTTTGGTGTACATGGGAATGATGCTTACGTCTTTTGCACCCTCGCTAAGCAGCCTATCGAGCGTGTACCCTAAAACTTCTCCTGTGACATCATCGAGGTTGGTTTCTAAAACCGCAATTTCATCCTTCACAAGCCCGTTATCTAAGGGGTTACCCATAGTAATTCTTAAAACCGCAGGCAACTCCACAAAATCTTTAGTTCCAGCGCCGCAGCCAACCTTCAATGGAACCATAGGCGGGTAAAAATGAGTCACTTCATCAACCAAATTAACTAAAATGGAAACACCCGTCGGCGTTGCAAGTTCTCCTTCTATAGGACCGCCCTGAAACGGAAAATTCTTGGATTGCAGAATTGCTAACGTCGCAGGAGCGGGACTTGAAACGATGCCATGGGAAAACTTGAATGTTCCTCCGCCAACCGCCACAGGTGTCGAATAAATCTTTGCGTCAAACAATCCTAAGTTATCAAGCGCAACCGACACGCCAATTATTTCCGCGGCAGTATCAACCAATGCTACCTCATGCAAATGTGCATCGTCAAATGAGGTTTTATGTAAATCAGCTTCTGTACCAACCAGTGTGCGGATACTTTTGGATGCAAATTGTTTAGCCTTTGTCGAAAGTGCAAGGTTTTCTGCAGCTTTTTCGACTATGTTGATTAGTTCGCTGCCATGTCTTTTGCTTGCGGATTCTGAGGTTACGTCGATTTGAGAAGCTTTGAATTCGCCCCGCATTACTTGGTTAATCTTGATTTGGATGTTTTTGTAGCCGTACTCTGGTTTTTCCAGCGACTTTATAGCGGAAACAACCTTGTCGGCGTCTGCTCCAAGATCCAATAGGGCAGCAAGAATCATGTCTCCGGCGACACCTGAAGTTTGGCAATCGAATATTAGTATTTTTTTGGAGTCAGTCATCATATCACAAAATCTGGTTAATTGGAAACGGCATAATAGATATATTGCTTAAGGGTTTTTTTAAGTATCGTCCGTTCATGTACACACTAAAAGAAGTTCTCGACAAAGTAGCAAAAAAAGAGCTTTCACCGTCTGAAGCTGAAATCCTCCTGAAGCTTTGTGCCGTTGACGAGGTAGGCAGCTTCGCTAAGTTAGACGGAAACAGAGAACTACGCAAGGGCATTCCCGAGATTATTTTGGCTGAAGGCAAAACTGCAGACGATGTCGTACAAATATCCAACAGCATGCTCGCTAAGAACGGACGCGTAATCGTTAGTCGATGTTCAAAGGAGCAGGTTTTGGCACTTCAGGGCGCTTTTTCCAGTGATATTGACTTGGGGATAAATGGGAAAGCCCGAATGGTAGTGGTAAAAAAGAAAGGTTTCGCTGTAAGCCCGACTGGCGGAAAAGTTGCGATTTTTACGGCGGGAACATCCGATATTCCTGTCGCTGAAGAAGCCAAAGTTATCGCTCAAGAGATGGGCTGCACGGTTTATTCAATCTACGATGTTGGCGTCGCTGGGATTCATAGATTGCTTGAGCCGTTAAAAGAGGTCCTGTCAAATGATGTTGACGTAATTGTTGTTGTAGCTGGCAGGGAAGGAGCGTTGGCTTCTGTGGTTTCAGGATTAGTTGATGTTCCAGTGGTTGCTGTTCCAACCTCTAACAGTTACGGTTTTGGCGAAAAAGGTTTGAGTGCACTTATGGCTATGCTTCAGTCTTGTTCGTTGGGGTTGGCGGTTGTAAACATCGATTCAGGTGTTGCCGCTGGAGCAGTTGCAACTTTGATTGCTAATCGCGCAGCTAAATTCAGGAATCCTTAGTTTTAACCGAAAAAATTGGTGCTAGTTGGCGGCTTTAGGTGACAACAAATCAATATATTGTATGTAAACTATGATTATTTTGCCGGATGAGGAACACGCTTCACGGTGACACGCAGTATTGGTCGCTAAGTAACTGCTAAAATGCAGCCGAGATAACGTCAAGGAGGCAAATTGGTAAGTGCTATTGACTAGGCGGTGTTTTTCTGTGAGGTTTAGACTCACCCGGCTTTGTTTTTGCTTCAAACAATTCTTCTCAGGCGGAAGCTATAGATTGTTGTTGAATGGTTTTTTAGAAATCAAGTTTTTGTGGTCGATTTGGGAGTATATTGGGTAATTATTTGGGCTTAAATCTGTAAATTCTTTAAAAGACGGAAATGAGCAATGGATCGTTGATGGGAAAGCAGTGTTTGCAGGGTTTTCTGTTTCCAAATTTCTCCTTTACCTGCAAGCACTACTTCCCCCACATGCAAATTCAAAAACGCCCAATGCGACTTTCCATCCATGTTTATCCGCAAGCAATAAAAATATCGAAAACAAACTTCTATTAGCGATCTTTTTATGGCAAACCAAAGAACAATAGATGAAATTTTAGGCAATCTCCAACCAGCCCAGAAAGAAACAATCCAAAACCTACGTGTCCTCATCAAAAACACGGTACCAGAAACCATGGAGTTGGTAAAAAACGAAAAAATCACCTACAAGTTAGGTGACAAAGACTTTGTTTGGATAAGTCATTATCAATCGCATGTTGATTTGGAGTTTTCAATGGGGGCCAGTCTTGATTCAAATTTGCTTAAGACTCGCGGAGTCGCCGAAAAAAACGATAACGTTAGACATATCGCGGTGGGCAGCTTTGACAAGGTAAAGCTTGAGTTAACTAAACTGCTTAAGCAAGCTGCATCGATAGGTTTAGAGCACTGCGCAACAAAATAACCCTTCAGGTTACCCCGTAAGAGAACACAAAAGCTTAGTTGGTAGCAATATCAAGTTTTCTTTTGCATTTTTCACAGTAAGTTGAGCTTTCTTCTGTTAGTGCTCCACAGTAGGGACAAGCACTTGCTTTGAAGATGTTTTGCTGCTTGATTGGAATAAACGCTAGCAGCCCCTTCGACAGGAACAGTGAACCAAAAACTACCAGGCCACCGTCGAGGATAATGTCTTTGAAATCTGAGTTGCTAAAATAATGTATCGCTGAAATTAGCCCTATAACTATTAGAATGATACCAACGGCTATGCCTGTCATGTGTGCCTTTCTTACTTCGTCAAATAAATCGCCCAATTTTGGTCAATTTAATCAATATTCTGGTCTGCGTTTAAATGGTTTACAGTTCAAACTTGAGCACCAAATCAGCGCATATCAATGTTCTCTTTAACTCTAAACTGAACAATCCTTTTCACCAAATCAACTGGAATTGGCTTATCTAACGGAAACCTAATTGTCCCTTTAGACAACTCATAACTCGACAACTCGTCTTTAAACGCCTCGATTGCTGAGACCTTGGGAAAGAACCCAATGTGATTCTTGAATGCAGCAAACCACACCAAAATACCGTTCTGCTTGAAAGCCGGCATCTTATAGCTGATGGTTTCCTCAGCTTCTGGCGCCGCTTCCTTGACGGCTTGCCTAAACTTCTCCAAAATCACTTGAACGTCTTTCGGAAAAGCTGCAATGTACTCATCGATAGTTTTGAAGGTTTCCTTGGTTTTCGCCATTTGGTTTACCTTGAATTAAATATTGTTTAGGTTCCCTATTTCTTTTCTTAAGTGGGCGTTCTTTTAGAGGAACACTCTGTTCTTTGGGGAGAGCTAAAAGCAAGTTGCCATATCTCAGGATTATGGATTAATTAGCTTCCAAAAAGTATGGGCTAGGTGATGTATCTGGGTAAAAAGTTGCTGGTAAGCGTTCTGGTCTTGGTCTTAATCAGCGCAACAGTTGGGTTTTATTTCGCTCAATACCTGAATAACATCGAAATCCTTGCTTTAAAAAACACAAACAACCAGTTGCATGCGGAAATTATTGACCAACAAACAAAAATTGCAGGGCTACAGACAAAACTAGACAATCTACCACCAGAACAAAATGTCCCCTTTGGAAATCCTCCTATCGTAACAAGGCTTGGTGTAAGACTGATGGATGATGGCATAAGGTACAAGTATTATCTATGGGCAACTGGAGAAGTATTGAACAACGGAAATTATACAGCCTACAACGTTACCGTTTTATTTACACTACTCACTGCTAATGGCACTGCGTTGCGAGCCATCAACATGGGAACCTTTGCTCCAAACCAACTCCTACCATTTAGGTACCAAGTCTATGCAACGGGCGAATACATCGAAAGCTGGGAAATCACACCCGAAGCTCCTATGTACCATAACAGCAAACCGTTATTCTAAAAAATTATTTTTGATTTGCTCGCTAACTTGAACGTTAGAGTTATTACACCCAACCAACTTACAAAGGTGCTGAACCGAGATTTGGGCGAGTAGCTCAGTACGGATAGAGCACCAGCCTCCTAAGTTGGGGGTCGAGGGTTCAAATCCCTCCCCGCCCGCCACGGACAATCCCCGCCCATTTTGAGACGAGGGATTACTTGCGTTTTCTGAAAACTTTGTTAGCACCAAAGTCATATACAAACTCAAAACCGGCTTCAATTAGTTGGCAAGTTTCATTTTCAGAGTGCGCAATTCTTGCGACGTAGGTATCTTCTTGAAAATCGACGAGTTAAGTTAACTCACCAGTTAAGTGCCCATTTCGCTGTCAATCTTGGCTGTTTATATTTCAACTTTTGCTGTTCTTGTTTTTTTAAGAGCCACGAACAGTAAGGCAACACCTATGACTAATGCTATGGCTATCCAAGTTGGAAACTCGGGAACAGTTGGTGTAGGATTTGAAGTTGGTGCAGGTGTCGGAGTGGACGTTGGAACGTTTCCGATTGTGATTTGTATCGGTGCTGTCTGTATTTTGTACGTTGGACCAGTTTCGCCGACTATATTGTACGTTCCTGGCGAGACTGGGTCTCCTTCAACTTGCGCATTGAAATTGCATATTTGTTCCCAAGTGAAGTTGGCTGAAGTGCTCTCTCCCGCAGGCAGTGGGGTAATGGCTATAAATTGAGCTATCGCTCTGAAATTTGACCACTGATAAACTACATTGTTTGTGCCGTTGAGAACTTGAAAATCAAAATCTAATCCCGTGTGAGTATAGTTTATTGTCTGATTGCTAATGTTGGTGATAGACAAAGTTAAGTTAACAGGCTCACCTAAACTGTAAGTAGCTTTGTCGATAGTCAAGGTAAGTTCCAGACTGCCATTTCCTCCAGATACATTAGTTGCTGCCAGAATTGAGGTTGCCCCATCGCTTTGAGCATTGCAAAAATGCACATTGCCAACAAAAAACAATCCGCTAACCATAACGGCAATCCAGAATCCAATCAACAATGATTTGTTCATAAAATTCAACACAACTATTATTGCCTTAGTTGAGTTTATAATTTGTGGAATTTTTCTTTTGTTTCCGAAACGATTCCATGCATAAAAGTTAATTAAAAGATTAGGGAGGATGCCGACGGAAAACAAGAAAATTTGGGTTTCACTTGTGACTCTGCTTTTCCTCTAAACGCTTCAATCGCTCTTCAAGTCGTCTATCCCGCTCTTTCTTCTCAAGCCCAGACAATGGAGCAATCGCAAGTGCAATAAGACCGCGTTCAATTTTCTTTAATGAGTTCACGAAACACTTCGCCTCTTTATCGTACGATTTAATATTGTGAGGAATGAAAGAACTAAATATAAACATATCGCAAATCGTAACATTTGATGCACTAAACAACAGTCTATTAGCCAACAAGTTTGGAGAATGTAAAAAACCCAAATAATTCTGTTTCCGAATTTTTCGCATAAATATTTTCAGCTAAGCGAAAATCGATGGTCACATCTCAAAATCTACCCTTAGGCATTGCCAGCCTCTGCTCTTTCTTGACGGGTAACTACAGTCCAAAAATCTGCATAAACTTCCAATAAAGCCTCAAAGGCAGAACTGTCATTCTCGGATAGGCCAGGTCCACTTTAGCATATTTTAAATATTTAACTCTCTTAACTATTATTTGGGGAAGTAGCGTTGCAAGTTCAATATGAGTGCTTCAATGATTTCCCCGATCAATGCGTCGGATGCATAGATTACAGCGAAACAAAGGTAGAGCCGTTAAACCAATACACGTGGCTCGCTGGGATGATTACGATGTACCCGCCTCCGTTCGTGACCCAAGTGGTTAAAGAATGCAAAAGGTACCACAAACGAACAGTTGAATATCCACAGGAATTAAGACGCCAAAACAACTTTGAAAAAGCAATAAAGCCAAGATAAAGTTGGTTTCGGAATTAAGTTATCGGGGAAAACTATCGATTTTTAGGTGACTTCTTATATTTCATTAGAAACAGATGGTGCCACTTTGGAATGGCAAATGACAGATACGCCAGAAGGACGCACAGCCCCCGTCAAAAAGATCTAAAATCCGTCCGCCGAAAATCCACTTAGGCAGAAATGTTGAATCCGGACCAGGATTAGGCCCAAACACACGGGTGCGTCCGAAAATTTCCCGGAAAAATTTCGGGCTAAACCAATGCAATGTACACTGTATCCGGCCAAACCGTCATCATGGAATCCATTTGAGAATATTTGGTTTCTTTCTCTTTCCTGATTCTTGTTTTGTTTTGGGGTGTCCTAAGATTAAGGGCACCATCATTTCATAGTTATCAGGGACTCCGATCTTCTTGAGAACATCGGGGCTACTTTTTAATAATGAAACAAAGCCCATATAGCAGGTTCCAAGCCCAAGTTCATAAGCCTTCAAAAACATATTCTGTGTCGCGAGAACGCTCTCTGTTAAGTTGTTGTCGGCAAATTGGTCTTTTTCTGTACATACCAGTATGAGAACAGGCGCATTATAGCAGATAACATCAGCTTCTGAAGACAGGTGTTTGGCGTAGGCGGGGAACTTTTCTTTGGCTAAAACTTTGGCTTCATCTGAAACGTACTTAATTAATTCTTTATTTTCGATGACTATGAATCTCCAAGGTTCCCTCCACATACCTGTCGGAGCCCAAACGCCCGCTTCCAGAACAGCTTCAACATCTTCCTTCGAAACAGGCTCATCCGTATAACTTCTAACGCTTCTTCTACCTTTAATGCACACGTCAAGTTCCATGATTAAACCCAACAAACACATTGATGAATCAAGAGATAAAAGCTTGATCTATTTGGCACCAGGGCAAAGGCCTTCCGCAAACTGGCAGGTATAGAGCAGACAAGTTTGAATTTATTTATTTGATTTTTATATGTTCTGATGATAAGATAAAACGTGACAAGCCTTCCTCTTTCTATACCCTCTAAATTTCGGAGGGCCCTTGGCATGCCCGACTGCTCTGGAGGCTCACCATTTTTCTTGGTGAATTATCTCTGCGAGGGGCTTCCGTTTTCCGCCTCCGATTACCGTTTCCCTGAGTTTGCTGCCAAAGCCCTCCTTATCTGCTGGGTAGCCTAAGGGCGTCATCGCCACCACCTTGATGTTTTCCGGAACGTCCAAAGCTTTTTTGACTTTTGCTTCGTCGAAGCCGCCTATCCAGCACGTGCCAAGCTCCATGTCGGTTGCCGCCAGAATCAACTGCTGCATTGATATGCCCACATCCACAAGGTAATAATTCATGCCGTCGTGGGTGCCGGCATCTTTGGGGTCAGCGCAAGCAACAATGATAACGGGCGCCTGCTTTAGCCAGCCGTTGAAGCCGCAGGCCAACTCTTGAATTTTGGCCTTATCCTTGACAACGACGTATCTGCAGCATTGTTTGTTCGCCCATGAAGGCGCCAACCTCGCCGCCTCAAGAATTTTAGAGAGCTTTTCTTCTTCAACCGGTCTATCCGCATAGCCGCGAACGCTTTTCCTTGATGCAACAACATTCATAAAATCCATAATTATCCCAAAAAGTTAACTGAGATGACCCGCTTAAAAGCATTTATTTGAGTCAGCGGTGACTGGCAGCCCAGATTCGCCAAGCAAAGGCCTTTCACGAATTGGACGGCATAGGATAAGTCAAACGCAGGTTATTATATTGATTTTTATTGGTTCTGATGATAAGGTAAAACTCAACAAGCCTTTCCTTATATTGGGGCAAGATTTGGAAGGCCTACGCAAGCCCTGAAACAGTGTATACTGCGCAGGTTACTCTGCCGACTGTGCCGTCTGCAAGTCAGGCTTTAAAACCAAAAGCTATTATTTGTGGCCTCTAAATT
>Ga0182021_10002761_pt1 | contig 20570 bp, 20 predicted proteins | sample 612E3MmetaG_FD_120493 | JGI IMG/M metagenome (GOLD analysis project Ga0182021, IMG submission 120493) | Permafrost microbial communities from Stordalen Mire, Sweden - 612E3M metaG (Illumina Assembly) | ecosystem: Environmental > Terrestrial > Soil > Wetlands > Permafrost | place: Sweden... | reverse complement strand
GCTGGATATCGAACGCCGTCACGAAATGCCGCAGCGTGGGCGTGTAGTCGCGACCCCACACCGCCACGAAGCCCCCGGCGAAAGCGAACAGGTACACGATCACGGTGAACGCGAGCCACGGGCCGACCACGGCCAGCAGGGCCCGCGACGCCCCGTCGGGCAGCCGCATGGGCACGCCGCCGTCGCCCTTGCCGGTGACGGTCGTGTAGCCGCCGGCACCCACCACGCGCCGCTGGATGACGAAGACGATCAGCGCGAAGCCCGACAGCAGCAGCGCCAGCGACGCCGCGCGGCCCTGGTCGAACTGCGCGCCGACGATGGCGAAGAAGACGTCGGTGGACAGCACGTTGTACGCGCCGCCGACGACCACCGGATTGCCGAAGTCGGCCAGGCTTTCGATGAAGCCCACCAGGAACGCATTGGCCAGTCCCGGGCGCAGCAGCGGCACGGTGATCGTTCGAAACGTCGTCCACCGGTCCGCGCGCAGCGTCTGCGCGGCTTCCTCGAGCGACGGGCTGATGCCGGCCACGACGCCGCGCATGATCAGGCAGGCGATCGGCGTGAACGCGAACAGCTGCGCCAGCCACAGACCGAACAGGCCGTAGAACCAGCGGGTCGGCGCGACGCCCAGCGCCCACTCCAGCACCTGGTTGACCACGCCGGCCCGGCCGAACAGCAGGATCAGCCCCAGCCCCACGACGAACGGCGGCGTGATGATCGGCAGCAGCGACAGCAGGTACACCGGCGTCTTCAGCCGGCGGTCCCCGCGCTCGCACACCAGTGCGATCATCGTGCCCAGCGCCGTGGTCCCCGCGGCGCTGAGCACGGCCAGGAACAGGGTGTTCCAGGCCACGCCGCAGCGGGCCGTGCCGCCCACGCAACCCAGCCCCCAGATGTGTTCGTTGGCCACGCGCTGCGCCAGCGCGCCCAGGCCGACGTGCCCGGCGTCGTCGACGAAGGCGCCGGCCAGGGCCACCGCGATGGGCACGCCGACGAACAGCATCAGCAGCGCGGCGCACAACGCCACCGCGCAGGCCACGAACGCGTCGCCCCGGAAGCGCCCGAGCGCGGCCGTCGCGCAGCCGCCCGCCATCACCAGCGACAGCAGCGTGAGCGCACCGCCCGCACCGATGCCCGGCTGTCCGCCGGCCCGCGCACCGAAGGCCGCGTCCAGCCAGGGCGCGTTCCACCCGGCGGCGCCGATCGCCCAGCCGCCCGTGAGCACGCCGGCCAGTCCGAGCACGGCGCCCAGTGCGGCCAGCCGGCCGCGCAGCGCCCCGCTCGTGAAGCAGGCGGCCGCGCACAGCGCCAGGCCTGCCGGCGCGCTGGCCAGCCACGGTCTGCCCAGGCTCAGCGCCGCGCGCAGCCCGCTGGCCGCTTCGGGCGCATCGAACGGCGCCAGGAGCGCCTCGACGAAGGACCGCTGCGCGCCCAGGTACCACGGCAGCAGCGCGTACGCCGCCAGCCCGAGCAGGGTCCAGCCGGCCAGCGCCCGGCGCAACCGGTCGGGGCCGCGGCGCGGGAGTGCGGGGGCCACGCGTGGCCTATTTGGGCTGCGAGCCGACGTCCTGTTCCCAGCGCGCGATCAGTCGCTTGCGCTCGCTGCTGGCGCCGTATTTCGCGTAGTCGTAGCGGATCAGCTTGATCTTCTTGAAGTCCGGCACGTGCGGATCCACCGGCGTGGATCTGTTCGACGGCAACTGGTACTGGCGGGTGGCCGCGCCGAACTGCTGCGCCTGCGCGGTCAGCGCCCAGTCGTAGAACTTGCGCGCGGCCTCCAGGTTCTTCGCCCCCTTGACGATCGACATCGATCCGATCTCCGCACCCGTGCCCTCGGACGGCGTGATCGTCTCCAGCGGGAACCCGGCCATCTTCTCCTGCGGGCCGTCGTGCACGAAGCTGATCGACACGGCGGTCTCGCCGCGGGCCGCCGCCTTGATCGGCGCGGTGCCCGAGCGCGTGTAAGTGCTGACGTTTTGGTGCAGCGCCTTGAGGTAGTCGAAGGCCCTGTCCTCGCCCATGAGTTGCACGAGCGTGGCGATCATCGTGTAGGCCGTGCCGCTGGAGGCGGGGTTGGCCACCTGGATCTCGCCCTTGTACTGCGGCTTGAGCAGATCGGCCCAGCTCCTGGGCACGTCCATCTTCTTCTTCGCGAGCAGCTCGGTGTTGTAGCCAAAACCCAGCGGCCCGGAGTAGATGCCCACGGTCCGGTAACCCGACTGCTGGGCCTGCTGCTGGGCCCAGTCGTGCAGTTGCGCCAGCATCGGGGAGCGGTACTCGAGCGTGAGCCCCTGCTCGGCCGCCTGCAGGTGCGGGTCCCCCGTGCCACCGAACCAGACGTCGGTCTTCGGATTGGCACGCTCGGCGATCAGCTGCGCGAGCGCTTCGCCCGAGCCCTTGAGCGACATGTTGATCTTCGTGCCGGTGGTCTTGGCGTAGACCGTCTGGATCATGTTGCACCAGTCGGCCTGCACCGAGCAGATCACGTTGACCTGAGCTTGTTGCGCGATCGCGCCGTGCGCGAACAGGCAGCCCACGCCGAGCACGGCCACAGCCATCGGGTTCATCGTCGATCTCCTCCAGGCACGCTCTGACGCGGCCACGGCGGCCGCCGGCGCTTGCCGGCGCATCGTACCGCGTCCTGGCGGCCCCGGGCCTCAGCCCAGGTCGAGTTCGGGGTAGTGCCGGAAGATGCCCTGCTCGTTGAACGGCAGCCGCCGTGCGCTGCCCAGGTAGGCGGCCACGCGCGGCAGCGCGGCGACCCGGTCGTGCAGCGCCACGACCGCCGGCGTGCTGGCCAGGACCCGCTCGGACGCCGTCGGGTAGGCGTAGCGCAGCCCCTGGACCAGCTGGAACAGCGACAAGTCGGCATAGCTCAGCCGGCCGCCCACCAGGTGCCGCGAACCGGCCGGGTTGCGGGTCACGATCGCCTCGAACCAGTGCAGGAACTTGGGCATGCGGGCGGTGCAGAATTCCTTGGCCCGGCGCAACGCTTCGGGCTTCTGGTCCTCGTAGTACAGCGTCGTGCCCACCGGGTGATGCGTGTCGTGGGCTTCGCCGACCATGTCGGCGATGGTCAGCTGGATCTGGTGCGTCCAGATGCGCGCCTGTTCGTTGCGCGCCACCAGCTTCAGCGCGGGGGCCAGGTGCTGCAGGATCGCCGCGGTCTGCCCGATCAGCAGCGCGCCGTCCTTCAGAAACGGCGGGGCGAACGGCGGATGCGTCTGGCGGGCGTCGTGCAGGCAGCGCAGCATCGCCGGCACGCCCTGGCCGGCCGCCTGGGGGCCGCGCGCGACATCCACGTAGGGCGCGCCGGCGGCCTCCAGCGCGAGGCGCACGAATTCGCCGCGCCCCTGGATCGTGGGCCAATAGTGCAGTTCGTATGCCATGGCCCGGACTGTAGCGTGCGCGCAGCGGGGCGCCGGCATTGTCAAGGATTGTGAACGCCGGGCCGGGGCGCGCCAGGGTCCTGCCTGCGGGCTAAGATGGTCCCCTTCGCCATGCACGCTCTCCTGTCCGTTTCCGCGTCGCGTCGCCACCTCGTCTGGATGCTGTGGCTGGCCTTGCTGTTGCCGGTGGCCCAGTTCGCGGCCACGCGTCACGCGCTGTCGCATGGGCTGGAGCAGGCATCCGTGCAGCCGGGCAAGCAGGCGGCCGTGCACGCCGGCGCCGCCTGCGACCTGTGCCTGCTGGCGGCTGCCGTCGGAGGCGGTGCGCCGCTCGAGACGGTGCATGTCGCGGCCCTCGCGCCGCCGCGGATCGCGCCGCGCAGCGTGTTCGACGCCGTGGCGACGCTGGCGCCGCAGCGCCCCTACCAAAGTCGCGCACCCCCGCTGACCACGCGCTGAACGTTGTCCGCCGCGCCGCCCCCGTCCGCCGGGCCGGCACGATCCAACTGTCTAGCCTGGAGCGACTGCATGGCCAAGCTCTTGCCCGCGAGCCTCGCGCTCGCGCTGCTTCTTCCCGTCGGCGCCCACGCCGACACCGCCTCGGACGTCGCCGCGCTGCGGCAGGAAATCGAGTCGATGCGCGCCGCGTACGAGGCGCGGCTGCAAGCCCTCGAGCAGCGGCTGCAACGTGCCGAAGCCTCGGGCGCGGGTGCGCCGGCGCTGGCCGCCGCGTCCGCGCCCGAGCCGGCGGCGGCCGCGGCGCCGGTCCCGGTGGCGGCGGCGCTGCCGCCGGCCGCGCCGGCCGCGACGGCCTCCAACGGTGGCGCCAACGCGTTCAACCCGTCGATGTCGCTGATCCTGTCGGGGCTGTACACCCATACCTCGCGCGACCCCGCCGGCTACGCGATCAGCGGCGTGCAGCTGCCGGCCGCCGGCGATGCCGGTCCCGGCACGCGCGGCTTCGGCCTGACCGAGTCGGAGCTGGGCTTTGCCGCCAGCATCGACCCGTGGCTGCGCGGCGCGGCCAACATTTCGCTGCACGCCGACAACTCGGTGCAGGTCGAAGAGGCGTTCATCCAGACGACCTCGCTGGGCAACGGCTGGGGGGTCAAGGCGGGCCGGTTCTTCTCCGGCATCGGCTACCTCAATGCGCAGCACGCCCATACCTGGGACTTCGTCGACAACCCGCTGGCCTACCAGGCGTTCGTGGGGACCCAGTACAACGACGACGGCGTGCAGCTGACCTGGCTGGCACCGATCGACCAGTACCTCGAACTGGGCAGCGAACTCGGACGCGGGCTGAGCTTTCCCGGCAGCGACACCGCCCGCAACGGGGCGGGCATGACCTCGCTGTTCGGCCACACCGGGGGCGACGTGGGCGACAGCAGCAGCTGGCGCGCGGGCCTGTCGGTGCTCAGCGCCCGAGCCACCGACCAGGCGCTGGCGGCCACCAACGCAGCCGGCCAGACGGTGGGCGACGTCTTCACCGGCACGTCGCGGGTCTGGGTCGCCGATGCGATCTGGAAGTGGGCGCCGCACGGCAACGCGACGCGCACCAACGTCAAGCTGCAGGGCGAATACCTGCACAGCACGCGCACCGGCACGCTCGCCTACGACGTCGCCAATGCCGACGCGACCGGCACCTATCACGCGGTGCAGTCCGGCTGGTACCTGCAGGCGGTCTACCAGTTCATGCCTTACTGGCGCGTGGGCGTGCGCACCGAGCGGATCGACCCGGGCTCGCCGGACGCCGGCATCAACGCCGCAGCCCTGGCGGGCACCGGTTACCGGCCGTCCAAGCAGACGATCATGCTGGACTACAACGCCAGCGAGTTCTCGCGGGTGCGATTGCAGATCGCCCAGGATCGATCGCGCGAAGGCGTCGTGGACAACCAGCTGTTCGTCCAGTACCAGATGAGTCTGGGCGCCCACGGCGCCCACAGCTATTGAACCGGCGTGTCCCAGACCGCCTTGCCTCACTCAGGAGTGAACCGATGACGATCCGACCCCGAACCCTGCGCGCCTGGCTGCTGGCGCCGCTCGCCTGCTGGGCCCTGCCCGCGCACGCGGCCCTGCATGTCCTGGCCTGCGAGCCCGAGTGGGGCGCGCTGGCCCAGGAACTCGGCGCCGGCCTGGTCGACGTGTCCGTGGCCACCAACGCGCTGCAGGACCCGCACCAGATTCAGGCCAAGCCCAGCCTGATCGCCCGCGCGCGCAACGCGGACCTGGTCGTGTGCACCGGCGCCGAGCTCGAGATCGGCTGGTTGCCGGTGCTGCTGCAGCAGTCGGGCAACGCGAAGGTGCAGGCCGGCCAGCCCGGCAACTTCGCCGCCGCGGACTACGTGCGCAAGCTCGAGGTGCCCACCGTGCTCGACCGGTCGCAGGGCGACGTGCACGCGTCGGGCAACCCTCACATCCAGACCGATCCGCGCAACATCGCGCTGGTGGCCGTCGCGCTGGCCGCCCGACTGCAGCAGGTCGACCCGGCGCACGCCGCCCAGTACGCCGCCGCGCAGTCCGACTTCGCCCAGCGCTGGCAAAAGGCGCTGGCCCGCTGGACCGCGCAGGCGGCGCCGCTCAAGGGGGTGAGCGTGGTGTCCCAGCACAAGGGGTTCGTCTATCTGTACGACTGGCTCGGCATGAAGGAGGTGGCCGTGCTGGAGCCCAAGCCGGGGGTCGAGCCCACCGCCAGTCACTTGCAGGAGGTCCTGTCCACGCTCAAGGGCGCGCCCGCGCGGCTGGTGATCTACTCGGCCTACCAGGACCCCCGGCCGTCGGAGTGGCTGAGCAAGAACGCCGGCATCCCGGCGGTGAAGATTGCCTTCACGGTCGGCGGCACGGACCCGGCGAAGGACTTGTTCGGACTGTTCGACGACACGGTGAACCGCCTCGTCACCGCGGGCGTCAAACCATGAGCTGGAGCGCACTGGACTGGGGGATCCTGGGCCCGGCGCTGATCGCCGGACTGCTGGTGCTGGCCACCCACGTGCCGCTGGGCATGCAGGTGCTGGACCGCGGCATCGTCTTCATCGATCTGGCGATTGCGCAGATCGCCGGGCTGGGCGTGATCGCCGCCGATGCGCTCGGGCTGCCCGAGGGGGGCGTCGCGGTCCAGGCGGCCGCGGTCACGGCGGCGCTGCTCGGCGCCTGGCTGCTGACCTGGACCGAGCGGCGCGCACCGGCGCAGCAGGAGGCGCTGATCGGGGTCATGTTCATCCTGGCCGCCTGCGCCGGCATCTTGCTGCTGTCGGGCAATCCGCACGGCGGCGAGCACCTCAAGGATCTGCTGGTCGGACAGATCCTGTGGGTCAACACCACCCAGTTGGCGTGGCTGGCGGGCCTGTCCGTGCTGCTGCTGGTGGCCATGACGGCGGGCTGGGTGCAGCGGGTGGGGCGCTTCGGGTTCTACGCCGCGTTCGCCATCGCGGTCACGGCCTCGGTGCAGCTGGTGGGCGTGTACCTCGTGTTTTCCAGCCTGATCATCCCGGCGCTGGCCACGCGCGCGCTGCACGGCACGCGCCGCCAGGCGGTGGCCTACGGGCTGGGCGCCGCGGGCTACGCACTGGGCCTGGCGCTGTCGGCGCTGTTCGACCTGCCGTCGGGCGCCGTGATCGTCTGGACCCTGGCGGCTTGCGGCGTGGGCGCGTCCGTGGCCGTGCGCCCCCGGCCGGTGTCCGGTTGACCGCACGGCGCACGGCGGTGCACCGGTCGCGCGCGTAACATTTGCAACATCGACGCCTGGGCTTGCGGCCGTCGCGCCACACCGCGACCCGGGCAGCGTGCGTAGTTCACGCCGGCTTGACCGGCATCGCCCGGTCACGCCGGGCGGATAGCGATCTGGGAGAATGGTTGTCCGGGGCCCGTGGGTGAGGCCCCTCCACCCTGGCTTGAATGCGTCCCGTGCGCCAAGAATCAACATGAACCGTGACCCCATCGTCACGTTCCTGGAGGCCGAGGCCGTCCTGCAACCGGCACTGGCTGCCCTGGCCGCGGCCGATGCGCCGCGTGCGCGCGACATCGCCGGTGCCGTCCTCGCACAGGCCGAGTCCACCCATCAGCACCATCGCCGCGCGAAGGCGCTGCTGCTGCTGGGTCACATCGACCGGCTGGCCTCGCGGTTTCGGGACGCGCATGAACGCTGCGGGCAAGCCGTGCAGCTGTTTCGCAGTCTGGGTGACGCGATCGGCGAGAGCGCCGCGCTGTCGACGCTGGCGCACGCGTCGACCTGCCTGGGCCGCAACGAAGAGGCCGTCGAGTCCGCGCTGATCAGCGTGCGACTGGCCGAGAACACCGCGACATCCGCCCAACAGGCGATGCTGTTCAACTACCTGGGGGTGGCCTACCTCTGGAGCCGCGACGTCGACAAGGCGCGCAGCGCGCTGGACCAGGCGGTCAGGCTGGCCGAGGCCTCGGGCGGCGACGTCGGCGCCTTCCAGCCGCTCATCAATCAGCTGCTCAACGAGATGCTGCACGCCGTTTCCGTGCGCTACCAGAGCGGCACGCTGCCGTCGCTGGAGGTGATGATGCGGTTGCAGGGCCGCTGCGAGGCGCTGACCCGCAAGGACCAGGCGGCGTGCCTGTTCGCGGGCGCACAGTTTCTCAGCGTGGCGGTCGGTCTGTTCACCTCGGCGCTGTGCCGGACGTGGACCGGCGACTTCGACGCGGCCCGCGACCTGCTGCAGCAGGTGAAGGTGGGGCTGGCGGGTTTTCCGACCAAGATGCTCGCCCACGCCTTCGAGCAGTGGGTGCACGCCGAGCTGGCCTGGGCCCAGGGCGATCTGCGGCAGGCCGTCGCCCAGTGCGAGGCGATGATCGAGCTGTCGCGCCAGCTGGAATACGAACAGATGACCTGCCTGGGCTATCTGCTGCTCAGCCAGATCCACGAGCAACTCGGCGAGCCCGGACCGGCCTTCGATGCGATGCGCCAGCTCAGGCGGCGCGAGCAGATGATCCGCAACGAAACGCTCAGCAGCCGGGAGCGCGCCGTCCAGTGGAATCTGGACCTGCGGCTGGTCAAGCGCGACGTCCAGCAGCTCCAGGGCATGTCCCGGCACCTCGAGCGGCTGTCGCTCGAAGATCCGCTGACCGGCCTGGCCAACCGCCGCTGCCTCGAGCAGCGGCTGGCGTCGACGCTGTCGGCGCGCTCGCCCAGCGGTGCGCCGATGTCCATCGCGTTTCTGGACGTCGACGATTTCAAGCGTGTCAACGACCAGCATTCGCATCGCGTGGGCGACCTGGTGCTGCGGGCCATCGCCGGCCTGCTGTCGCAGTGCACCCGCGAGCACGACCTCGCCGTGCGGCTGTCGGGCGACGAATTCGCGATCCTGTTCCAGCGCGCCGACGTGTCGGAGGCCACCGGCGTGTGTCAGCGCATCAGCGCGGCGGTCGCCGAACATGACTGGAGGTCGATTGCCCCCGGACTGGCGGTGACGGTGAGCATCGGCACCGCGGCGGCCCACGAGGGCGACTCGGTGGAGTCGCTGCTGCATCGTGGCGATTCGGCCATGTACGCCGCCAAGCGCCTGGCCACGCAAGGTCTGCGTCGGATCTGAGGCCGCCCGAGCGCTTGCCGGGCCCACGGCCAGGGGGTCCGCGCTCGGGCGCCAGCGCCGCGCCAGACGCGCTGCCGTCAATCCGCGTCAGAGCGCCCGCCGGCGCTGGCGCAGTCCCGCCGCTCAGGCGGGCAGCGCGGCGTAGCGCAGGGCGACGCCGTTCATGCAGTAGCGCAGCCCCGTGGGCCGGGGACCGTCGTCGAAGGCGTGACGCCAGTGGCCGCCGCAACGCCGGCAACGCACGTCGGTCCTCGACAGGCCCAGCGTCGTGTCGGTGCGCTGGACGAAGGCGTCGGGCAACGGCTGCCAGAAGCTGGGCCAGCCGGTGCCGCGGTCGAACGTGGTCGTCGAACTGAACAGATCGAGCGCGCAGCCCGCGCAGGGGTGTTATGCCGATGGAGGTGGCGTCACAGCGCCCGGATGGCCGCCCCGTCCGGGCGTGCGCGACCGGGTGGGGCGGCGGATGACCCTGTGCGCGTCGGGGTCTTGCTCTGTGGCCGGGCGGTCTGCACGGCCGCGTCGATGGCGAACGATTCAGGGCGCCGGCGAGCGGCGCCGAGGCGCCACAATGGCGCCCACGGTGACGCGCGTCGCGCGTGTCCGGTCCGATACCCTTGCCCCGTGGACTCCTCCGCCTTCTCCCTGCGCCGCATCGCCGTCTCGGCCTTCGGCCCGTCGTTGCTGTTCGGTCTGGGTGAAGGCGCCATCCTGCCGGTCATTCCGCTGAGCGCGCGCGATCTGGGCGCGTCAGTGCCGGTGGCCGCACTGGCCGTGATGCTGATCGGCATCGGCTCGCTGGTCAGCAACATCCCGGCCTCGCTGATCACGATGCACCGCGGCGAGCGCTGGGCCATCGTCGCGGCGGCGTTGTGGTGCGCGGCGGCGATGGCGCTGTGTGGATGGACCACGAACCTGGGGCTGTTCGCGCTGGGCAGCTTCATGGTCGGCATGTCGCAGGCCGTGTTCAGCCTGGCGCGGCAAAGCTACCTCACCGAATCCGTGCCCGTGGCGTACCGCGCGCGGGCGCTGTCCACGCTCGGCGGCGTGATGCGCATCGGCATGTTCATGGGCCCGTTCGTCGCGGCCGCGGCGATCCACCGTTACGGGCTGGTCGGCGCCTACGGCGTGGGCATCGCGGCGCTGCTGGTGGCGACCATGGTGGCCGCGCGCATCCCCGACCTGACCGTGGACGCCGTTGTGCCTGCGCCGGGCCCGGTCGCCCCGGCGCCCGCCGTGCCGACCCTGGGCTCGACCGTGCGCGATCATCGCCACATCTTCGCCACGCTGGGCGTCGGGGTGATGCTGGTCAGCGCGGTGCGGGCCACGCGCCAGGCCATCATCCCGCTGTGGGCCGACCATCTGGGGCTGGAGCCGTCCGTCGCGTCGCTGATCTACGGCCTGGCCGGCGGGATCGACATGCTGGTGTTCTACCCGGCCGGCAAGATCATGGACCTGAAGGGTCGTCGCTGGGTTGCGGTGCCGTCGATGATCATCATGGGCGTGGCGCTGCTGTGCACGCCGTTCACCCACGGCGCATCCGCCCTGCTCCTGGCCGCGGCGGTGATCGGCTTTGGCAACGGCATCGGCTCGGGGATGGTGATGACGATCGGTGCCGACCATTCACCGCGGCACGGTCGTGCGCACTTCCTGGGCGTGTGGCGACTGATGTCGGACATCGGCTCGTCGTGCGGTCCGGCCCTGTTGTCGTTCCTGGCCGCCACGCTCTCGCTCGGTTCGGGCATCGCCGTCACCGGGCTGATCGCCTTCGCGGCGGCGTGGCAGCTGGCCTACTGGATTCCGCGGGCCCACGAACGCGGGCCCGGACGCTGAGCGCCGGTGAAGCCCGGGCGCAGGCCCGGGCCGCGCACCGGCTGCGGGCCGCGTCTCCGATCGGAATCGCGTTCGGGCGTCAGTCGACCCACCCGTCGAGGCGCCGCTCGACGCGTGTCAGCGTGGCGTCGAGCGGCTCGCGCCGCGTGCTGAAGCCCAGGCGGCGCGCGAGCGACAGCATCGCGTGGTTTTCCGACAGCGTCACGCTGCTCAGGCGCTCGACGCCGGCTCGCGCGGCGCACGCCATCAGCCGGCCCAGCAGGGCCCGTCCCAGGCCGAGATGCTGCCAGGCGTCGCCGATGACGATCGCGAAATCCCAGATGGCCGGGTTCGCGTCGTCTCGAATGCACCGGGCCACGCCGAGTTCGCGCTCGCCGTCGCCCTCGCCCGTCACCGCCACCCAGGCGATCTCGCGCGCCGGGTCGATGTCCGTCCATCGCTCGAGCTCGCCGGGCAGCAGCGTGCGTGCGGACAGCAGCCGCAGATAGCGCGTGCGGCTGGACAGCGCGTTCACGAACCGACGCTCGAGTTCGAGATCGGTGCGGCGGATCGGCCGCATCCGCACCGGCGTGCCGTCGCGCAGGACAACGTCGTCGGCCGGCGCCCAGACCGTCGGCCTGGCGGGCGCGTCGCAATGGGTGGCTGGCATGCGGGGCTCCTCCCACGGCGGCGGGTTCAGTGGGCAGCGCGCGGGCGCGGACCGTAGGTCTCCCCGCGAACGAACGCGACGCGGGCACGCTGCCACAGGTCGCCCAGGGATGCCGCCAGGCTCGCAGCGTGCGGCTGGGCGTGCAACTCGACCGAGGAGTCCCGGATCGCCGTCACGATCGCGGGGCTGTCGCGATCGAGCGTGAAGCGCTCGCCGGCCACCAACACGATGTCGCGCGGATCGCCGTTCTGGGTGATCCAGACGCGGCCGTGCCGGCAGTGGATCGACGAGCCTCGCGCGTCGGCCAGCGTCAGGGCCTGGGTTCGCGTCAGGCAGATGGGGTTGGCGTTCAGGTGGATTCTCATGAGATCGCTCCTTGCATGCTGTGGATGCATTCGTCAGAGACCCGGTCCCCGACTCGAATGGCACAGTGACGCTATATTCGCCGGAGCTGGCACGTGGCTCAAACGATCATTGCGAATGTTTGGCATGCGTGGAAGGAATGTGAATGCATCGACTTCTGCCGTCCCTGGACCTGCTGCGCGGGTTCGAAGCCGCCGCCCGGCACCTGAGCTTCACGCGGGCCGCCGAGGAGCTTTTCCTGACCCAGTCGGCGGTCAGCCGACAGGTCCAGTCCCTGGAGGCTCATCTGGGCGAGCCACTGTTCGAGCGCGGTCACCGACAGATCCGGCTGACCGATGCCGGGCACACGCTGTGGCTGGCCACGAGCGAGGCGATGCGGTTGCTGACCGATGCCGCCGCGCAGATCCGCGGCGGCGCCGGTCGGTCGGTGACCGTGACCTGCACGATGGGGTTCGCCTCGCTGTGGCTGGTACCACGCCTGATGGACTTGCGCGCGGAGTGCCCCGATCTGGACATCCGCATCGCGCCGGACAACCGGCTGATCGACATCGAGCGTGAACACGTCGAACTGGCCGTGCGCTATTGCCCGGCCGACATGGCGCCCGCCGGTGCGCAGCGACTGTTCGGCGAGGAAGTGTTCCCGGTGTGCGCGCCGGGACTGCGAGGCATCGGCGGCCAGGCGCTCGAGGTGCCCGGCGACCTGCGCCACCATGTGTTGCTGGAGCAGGAGCAGGCCGGGGTCGACCGGCCGGCCGGCGCATGGACGATGTGGTTGGAGGCGATGGGGCTGCACCGCATGAAGCCGGCCGCCAGTTTGCGGTTCAGCCACTACGACCAGCTGATTCAGGCGGCCATCGACGGCCAGGGCGTGGCGCTGGGCATCAGTCCGCTGGTGCGCCGGCACATCGCCAGCGCCCGCTTGGTGGCGCCGTTCGAGCATCGCATCGCCACGCCGCGCGCCTACTATCTCGTCACGGCTCGCCTGGCCGCCGGGCGCTCCGACGTGGCGGCGTTCGCGCGCTGGCTGCTGCGCAATGCCTCCAGCGAGGCCGATGCGCCGGGTGGGGCGCCGGCCGCCGCGGGCGCGTGAACCGCGTGCATCGCATCGCGGCAACGGCACCACGACGGGGTTCAGCCTGCCGGGTCCGCGTCGCCAACCCCGCCGCACACGACGTCGGCCGCGTCACACCGGCGGCGGGGCGTCCTGCGTCCTGGACGGCGGGTCGACGGGCAGTCCTGAACGGGCCCTGCGACCACGCTCGCCTGGACAGAACAATCGCCAGTCCGTCGCCGCACGGACAGCACGTTGCGACGCGACGTTGCGCTCGGTCAACCCTTGGCGCGGCCACGGCCGGCGTGCGGGGTCCCCGGGGGTAGGCCGCGTCTGACGATTCCGGCAGACTATGCTGACGAAAGGCTCACCGGGCTCGCGAGTGCACCGGTGCGGCTGTCCGCATGACCTGCGACGCTGCACGGGGTGCGCGCGACGCTCGGTCCGCCACGACCGGGCCGGGTGGACGCCGAGCGACGATGCGACGAGCGACGAAAGGAGCGACGACGATGACGGGTCCCGCGCGCGCTGGGCTGTTTGTCTATGCGAAGGATCTGCAGCGCCTGGCCGGCTTCTACGAGGCGGTGGCCGGCATGACGCGGCTGCACGCGGGCGACGAGCTGGTCGTGCTCGAGTCACCCGACATTCAGTTGCTGGTGCACCAGATTCCTGCGCAGATCGCGCAGGACATCGTCATCACCGCCCCGCCGCAGCGGCGCGAGGACAGCGCACTCAAGTTCTTCTTCACGGTCGCGGACCTCGTGCAGACCGCTGCCCTGATCAACCGGCTGGGCGGGATGGTGTTTGCGCCGCAGTACCAGGGGCCCGGCTTCGTGGTCCAAAACACCTGCGATCCCGAGGGCAATGTTTTCCAGGTGCGGCAAACGGTCGCCTGAGCGGGTGGGCCGGGCGGCGTGCGCGTCGCGTCGCGTCGCGGTGGCCCGCGCGGCGCGCACCGGGATGGGCCCGGCCTCGGTGCGCAACGGCGAACTCGCGCGCCGCCCGAGCCGGCGCTGGGCGTGGGTCGCTGGCCGCCTGCTCGCGGCGGCACTCGTCGCCGGCACCCCATGGCGCGCCGGGGCCATCGAGCTGGGCGCGCTGTGGGATTTCGACGACCCGGCGCGCAGCGAGCAGCGCCTGCGTGACGCGCTCGGTCACGCCACCGGCGACGATGCGTTCGTGCTGCGCACGCAGATCGCGCGCACGTTCGGCCTGCGTGGCGATTTCGCCACGGCGCAGGACACTCTTCGAGGCCTCGAGCCGCTGCTGCCGGCCGCTGGGGACGAGGCGCGGGCCCGGTATTGGCTCGAGCTCGGGCGAACCTACGCGTCCGCCGCGCATGCGCCGTCGTCGCAGACCCCCGAAACGAAGGCGCGCGCCCGCGCCGCCTACGACCAGGCGCTGCAGGCGGCCCGTCACGGACGCCTGGACGACCTGACCGTGGACGCCCTGCACATGTTCGCCTTCGTCGACACGGCGCCCGCCGAGCGGCTGCGTTGGGGCCTGCGGGCGCTGGCGGTCGTGCAGTCATCGACCCAGCCGTCGGCCCAGCGCTGGGAGGCGTCGATCCGCAACAACGTCGGCGAGGCCCTGTACGACCTGGGCCGGTACGACGAGGCACTGGCGCAATTCGAGCAGGCCGTCGTCCTGCGCGAACGCGCCACGAACCCGCGGGCCACGCGCGCGGCGGCGTGGATGGTCGGCTGGACGCTTCGAGCCCTGCAGCGCACCGACGAGGCGCTGGCGATCCAGCGGCGCCTGGAGCAGGAAAACGACGCCGCGGGAACGCCGGACGCGGACGTCTTCGAGGAGCTGGAGTTGCTGTACCGCACCCGGGGCGACGAGGTGCTGGCTACCCACTACGCGGCGTTGAAGCTCGCCGCGCAGCATTGACCGCGCGGACCCGCGCGCCCGTCGAGGCCCCCCGCCTGCACGCGCCCACGCACCGGCGCCTCACGTTTAACCCTCTTCGGGATCCCGGCACGTACAAGCCTGTATCGACGATCGAGGAGGTGACGATGTCTGCGATGAGAGCTTCGCCAATCAACCGGTGCCGGCGCGCCGTGCTGGCCTTGGGGGCCGCACTGCTGAGCGCGGCCTGCGCCGCGCGGCCCGCGGCCAGCGCGGCGCTGGTGGACCTGCAGGTGGTCGACCGGGACAGTGGACAGGTGCTGCAGCGCTACGCGCGCGGCGAGCGGCTGTATGTGGCGGGTCGCCCCGGGGCCCGGTACGGGCTGAGGGTACGCAACACCACGTCCGGCCGCGTGCTGGTGGTGCTGTCGGTCGACGGTGTCAACATCGTGACCGGTCAGACGGCCGACGTCGGGCAAAGCGGCTACGTCCTGGATCCCTGGCGGACCTACGAGCTGGACGGCTGGCGCAAGAGCGACACGCAGATCGCGGCGTTCGAGTTCGCCCCGGTCGATCAGTCCTACGCCGCCCGGACCGGCCGCGCCGCCGACGTGGGGGTGATCGGGATGGCGGTCTTTCTGGAGCGCGCGGTGTCCCGTGCGCCGGACACCGCCGTGCCCTCCGTGAGCGATCGGCGTTCGCTCCACGGCGGCGAATCGCTGGCCTCGGCCGGCGCCGCAGCGCCGGGCGCGTCGAACGAGGCTGCCAAGGCCTCGCCGGACGCCGTGCCGTCGCCACCCGGGACCGCGGCCGCGCCGCGACCCTCGCCCGGCGAGGCCATGAGCCGTCCGGCGGACGCCGCGGCGGCCGGCGCCGAGGGCCGCAGCGCGCCGGTTCAACAGGCCAGCAGGCTCGGGACGGCCCACGGTGCGCGCGAATGGTCGGTGTCCGAGACGACCGAGTTCGAACGCCTGACGCGCGCGCCGCAGCGCGTGCTCAGCATCGAGTACGACACGTTCGAGCGTCTGGTCGATGCGGGCGTGATCCCTCGCCCGGCGAGCGGGCGGCGCCCCGACCCGTTTCCCGCGAATCGCGGCGAGGTCGGCTTCGTTGCGGATCCGCCCGGCGCACGCTGACCTCGGGTCCGCATGGCCGCCCGACTGTTACGATCACTGCCCATGGAGGGGGAATCGCCGAGCGATGCCGACTTGCTGCGCGCATACGTCGACGGCGATGGCGACGCCTTCGCGGTCCTGTACGACCGCTACGACAGCCAGTGCTACGGCTACATCCGGCGAACGCTGGGCAGCGCGCATGCCGACGCCGCCGAGGATCTGCATCAGGAGACCTGGGTCGCGGTGGCCACCAAGGGCCATACCTACGACGCGCAAGGCGCCTCGTTCGTCACCTGGATGTACACGATTGCGCGCCACAAGGTGCTGGACCATTTTCGCAAGCAGAAGGTGGCGTTTCTGGTGACGCACGACGACGATGCGGTCAACGCCCAGATGGACGGTGCGCCCACGCCGGCCGAGGCGGTGCAGTCCCGCGAGCTGGCGCTCGCGCTGGTTTCGGCGGTCGACAGCCTGCCGCTGGCGCAGCGCGAAACCTTCGTGCTCTTCGCCGGCGGCGAGCTCACGCTCGGGGAAATCGCCGCCGCGACCCAGGTCGGGATCGAAACCACGAAGAGCCGGTTGCGCTACGCGCGTGCGGCGCTGAGAAGCCTGCTGTCGCACTGGAGGGCCGGCGATGCATGAACCGAACGACACCGTCGGCCCCGTCGAGTCGGCGTACGCGCAGGCGCAGGCGCTGCTGACGGACGAACCGGCCCGGGCGGCGCGCCGCGACCGCGTGCTGGGCGCCGTGCATCGCCTGCACACGCGCCCGCCCGGCCCGCCGCCGCGCGCACCCGGCCGCAACGAGCCGCCCGCCCCGCGGTGGATGGTCCGCTGGCTGGTCGCGGCGAGCGTGGCGGGTCTGGTCGTGCTGGTACTGGCCAGAGTCGGCTGGCGCCATGGCGACGAGCTGCGCCTGGCGCAGGCGCCCGAGACGTCGACGGCCGCGTCCACGGCATGGCCGGCCCCGACACACGTGGCCCAGGCGACGGCAGAGGCGCTCGACGCCGGGGCGCGCGCCGCCACCGGGCGCGGCGCCGACACGCCCGCCGAACCGCGGCCGCCGGTGCGCGCGTCGGGCTCGCTCACGGCGGCGCGCGCTGCACCGCGCGCTGCACCGCGAGATGTACCGCGAGATGTACCGCGAGATGTACCGCGAGATGCACTGCGAACGACAGCGCCGCAGGTCGTGGTGAGCGACAGCTCGGGCGCAGGCGCAGATGCAAACCTTGCAGCCGCACCGGTGCGCTCCGCGCCCGCGGGTGTCGAGGCGCCGGCCGTGGCGCCGTCCACGACACCCGCCGTTGCGGCGCGCGGCGACGGGCTGCACGAGCCGGCCGTCGCCGCGGCCACTGCGGCGCCGCGCGCCAAAGCGGCCGAGTCGAACGCCCCCGTGCCGATGGCACGCGGCGCAGTGTCGGCCCAGGCGCCGGCAGCCACCGTCAACGGCGCGGCTGCCAGGCTCCGGGCTGCTGCCCAGGCCGGCCGGACGTCGGAACTCGCGCAGCTGCTGGATCAGGGCGCGGCGGTGGACGCGCCGGACGCCCACGGCGACACCGCACTGATGCTCAGCGTGAGAGGGCAGTGGGTGGAGTCCGCCGCTCTGCTGATGCGGCGAGGCGCCGATCCCGCGATGCGCAACCAGGCGGGGCACAGCGCCCGGGACCTCGCCGCCGCGACGGACAACCCGGCGATGAAAGCGGCCCTGGGCCTCACGGCACCGGAGCCGTCGGCCGGACCGACGCCGCGGTGAGCGGCGACGTCGGTGTCCCGGTCGCCTGCCGGTGCCCGGCCGGGGCCGCCCTCACCGGCGAGCGTGGGGTCAGGGACGCAGGTCGAGCGGGAAGAAGAGATTGATGCCGGCGGACTCGCGACGCTGATAGTGCACTGGCGGCGGGACGTAGACCGGCTGCCGGTAGTGTTCGTTGCGCCGGTCGTCGTGGCCGCGATCGCGACTGCGCTCGTGGCCGTTGTCGCGCCCGTGTCCCTTGTCGTTGTCCGCGTGAGCGGGCACCGCGAACAGCAAGCCCGCCAGGGCGACCGCTGCGCCAACCGCGAGGACGGCGCGTCCTGGCCAGGCGGTGTGCCCGGCCTCATTCAGAGTGGATGTCATGTCGAAGTCTTTCTGGCTGGGCGTGCGGGCCGATGCCCGTTCGCCGAGGAGCCGGTGGGCGTGCGGGGTGATGGATCCCGCCGCGGTGGCGGGCTTACATCTTGTGGTGGCTGGCGCCGGATCCGCTGTGACGGAACAGGGTGTCGGCTTCCTTCTTCTGCGCATCGGTCATGCTGGCGTACAGGTCGGCAAACGCCGGTGTCAACTTCTTGATGCCATCCGCATGCGCCTGGGAGATCTCGCCGTAGGACTTCAGGTCGTCCACGGCCGTCATGTCCTTGGCATGGTCGACACGGGCTTGCGTGAGCTCGTCCATGCGCTTCGCATCGTCGCGCATCGCCTGGGCGACCTGTTTCCATTGAGCCTCCTGCGCCGCGGTGATCTTGAGCTTGGTGTGCATGCTGGTCACGCGCAATTCGACACGGTCTTCGTGCGCGTCTTTGTCGGCGGCGCCGGCGAGGACCGGCACCATGGCGAATGTGGCTGCGAGCGCCGCGGCCGCCACCAGGCGGGCGGTGGCGTTGAAGGGGGGATATGTGCGTGAGGTCATGCGGGTTCTCCAGGGGGAATCGATCGGTCGGGTGGCATTGCCTTCGGGGCTTGCGGCGCGCTGGCCGTGGGCTGCGCAGGGTGCTCGGGTGTGCAGCCGGGCGCACTCGCAGGCGGCGTGGTCGTGGATGCGTGCGGTCAAGATGTCCGCGGCCTCTTCGGGCTCGAGGTGACAGGCGTAGGGCCAGGTCGCGATGGCACGCTGGATCGCCAGCGTGGGTCGCAGGGAAGGCTCTTGTTCGATGAGGTGCGCACCGAACCTGCCGACCCAAATCGAGGCCGGATGGGAGTGGTAGTGGTCGTGCATCGTGGAACCGATCCGTGATTGGCTGACGTCCAGTATCCGAGGGCCGACGGTGCGCCGTTGTAGGAGCACGCCGGATCTGCACGTCGGAGGTGCACGCCGGAAGGTGGCCGCCGCGACGCAGTCCCGGACACCGTCCGAGCCGGCGTGCACACGCTGCCGGCGGTGCGCAGACCCGACGTCGCGCCACGGACCCGGGCGAGGCGTCTGGCGTTTGGTGGACAATTCGCGCCTCGGCGGGGCCGCGCCAGACGTCCTGGCATCCCGGCACCGCCCTGTGGATGGAGTGTTCGACGCCGTGTCCGATTCCGTGCCCTCGACCGACCTGAACTGTCCTTTGTGTGCAGGACCCAATGCCTGCGCGCCCGCACAGAGCGGCAGTTTCGAGACGCCCTGCTGGTGCAAAGGCGTCACGCTCAGCGCGGCCTTGCTGGCTCGCGTTCCCGAAGGGCGCGCCGGTCTGTCGTGCATCTGCCCGGCGTGCGTGGCCGGCGCCGCCGGCGAGCCGGCGGCGCCGCACGAGCGCCCGATTCGGCTGGACTGACCCCATGGCCACCGTGGTCGGGAAGCGCTCTGTGGCGCTGGCCAAGGTCTACCGGCTGCTGGAGCCCGGCCCCGTGGTGCTGCTCACCACGCGGCACAAAGGGGTCGCCAACGTGATGACGATGTCGTGGCACACGATGATGGAGTTCGAGCCGGCGCTGGTGGGGTGCGTGGTCAGTGCGGGGGACTTCAGCTTCGCGGCCCTGCAGGCCACCCGGCAGTGCGGCCTGAATATTCCGACCGTGGAGTTGGACCGGCAGGTCGTGGCCTGCGGCAATTCGTCGGGCCGCAGCGTCGACAAGTTCGAAGCCTATGGCCTCACGCCGGTGCCGGCGACGCTGATCGACGTGCCGCTGGTCCAGGAGTGCTACGCCAACCTCGAATGCCGGGTGGTCGACACGCGGCTGAAGAATCGCTACAACTTCTTCGTCCTGGAGGTGATCAAGGCCTGGATCGATCCCGCTGTGACCGCGCCGCGCACGCTGCACCACCAGGGCTATGGCCGCTTCATGGTGGCGGGCCCGACGATCGAGCTGCCCTCCAAGATGAGGTAATCGCCTGAGGTGACCGGCGCCGGCCTGCGGCGCGCACCGATCGACCTCAGGCGCTGTGGCGCCGGACCCAGGCGACGTACCGGTCCATCCAGCCCTGCAGGAACTTGCGGCTGTCCGGGCCGATGTCGCCTGCGGCATCGAACAGGCCGTCCTTGGCGTGGATAAAGGCTTCGGGCTGTCCAAGCGTGGGCACGTCCAGGTAGGCCAGCACATTGCGCAGGTGTTGCTGGGCCATGGCCGTGCCGATGGCGCCGACGGACACGCCCAGGACGCCGGCGGGTTTGCCGGCCCACGCGCTTTGGCCATAGGGGCGCGACCCCTGGTCGATCGCGTTCTTCAGGACACCGGGTATCGACCGGTTGTATTCGGCCGTCACGAACAGCAGACCCTGGCACGACGCGAGTTCGGCCTTGAAGCGCACGACGGCCGCGCTCGGATGGGCGTCGTCGTCCTGGTTGTACAGCGGCAGATCGGCGATCGCGAGCTGCTTGAACGCGAAGTCCCCGGGTGCCAGCTTGACGATGGCCTGGGCGAGTTTGCGGTTGAACGAATCGCGCCGCAGGCTGCCGACGATGACCGCGATCTGAGTATGGCTCATGGTGTCCTCTGTGTGGATGGGGGTGTCAGACGCGACGCGTCCTGTGCCTGGACCTGCACAGCCGATCGCGCCGCTTCCTTGATGGCACCGGATTCGAGATACAGGTGCT
>Ga0182021_10002760_pt1 | contig 20570 bp, 10 predicted proteins | sample 612E3MmetaG_FD_120493 | JGI IMG/M metagenome (GOLD analysis project Ga0182021, IMG submission 120493) | Permafrost microbial communities from Stordalen Mire, Sweden - 612E3M metaG (Illumina Assembly) | ecosystem: Environmental > Terrestrial > Soil > Wetlands > Permafrost | place: Sweden... | reverse complement strand
CGTCATTCAGGTTCACGCGTTATGTTTTAAAAGATCTTTATAGAGGTTAATGTACTTTCGTGCAGAATTTTCCCAGGAAAAATTGCACATCATACCATTTCGCATTAATCGTTTCCATTCTTCAGGCTGTTGGAAGACCTTCAGCGCCCTCTGGATCACCTTCATTAATTCTTTGGATTCATATTTTTCAAATTTAAATCCGGTGCCTTTTCCATTACCGGAATAATCTTCTACCGTGTCGTCCAATCCGCCGGTTGCACGGACAATGGGAACCGTGCCATAACGCATGCTGTACATCTGGTTTAATCCGCAAGGTTCGTATTTAGACGGCATAAGGAACATATCTGTTCCCGCTTCAATCATATGTGCTAACTCATTGTCATAGCCTATTAATGCATAAATGCGTTTTGGATATTTCTTCTGGAGTGCTTCGACTTTCTTTTCGTACTCTCTTTCACCCGCCACAAGCATAACGATCTGTACATCGAGCCGGATGATATCTTCAATAATATCAAAGACCAAATCAAATCCTTTCTGATCTGCAAGGCGGCTAATCATCCCGATGACGGGACGATTTTCTGAGAATTCCATCCCTAACTTTGACAGCAAAGCCCGTTTATTATCTATTTTTGCTTCAATAGATTTGACATCAAATTTTCGGAAACTGTATTCATCTGTTGCCGGATCCCAAATTTGGTAATCAATACCATTAAGGATTCCGCTTAAGTCTTTTCTTCGTGTCGTCAGCAGGCCGTTAAGACCGGCTCCGATTTCAGGAGACTTGCAAATTTCGTCAGCATACTTTTCACTTACGGTCGTAATAGCATCAGAGAAAAATATGCCCGTTTTAAGAAAATTAAAATTGCCGTACGCTTCCACGCCATCCGGATTAAACAATTCTGCCGGCAGGTTCGATTTTGCAAATGATTCTTGCGGAAAGGCGCCTTGATATGCCATATTATGAATGGTAAAAACTGTTTTCATCGATTTGAAGAACGGATCTGCCATGCACATTGTCTTGAGGTATGCAGGTATTAAACCTGACTGCCAATCATTGCAATGGATGATGTCCGGCTGCCAACCAAGCCGCTTCAATGTCTCTATCACGCCACGGCAGAAGAAAATAAAGCGTTCGTCGTTATCTTTATAATCTTTCTTTGTGGTTGGACTTTGGTAAATGCCATCGCGGCCGTAGTAATTAGCGTTATCTAAAAAATAAACCTGAACCTTTTCTTTCAAATTATTAATGAAAGAAGACTTCACGTTCCCGAGTTCAATTGTGTTTCCTACAGGAATCGGAATTTCATGCAAGCGTATGATGTCATGCAATCTAAACTTCCGCTCGCCGATAAATCGGTATCGCGGCATCATGATACGAATCTCGTGTCCGAGATCTTTGATTGCTTTAGGAAGGGCGCCGGAAACGTCAGCAAGACCGCCGGTTTTAGCGAAAGGGTAAACTTCGCTTGTAACAAATAGAATATTCAGTGGTCTAGACATATCACCTAAATTGAGAATAATTTCTTTGAATATTTTAATTTAATGAAATATTGGTTCAACTGCAAAGCAAATCATCTTTTTCTAAATATTCTCGGCCCAGAATGTTGCTTCCCAATTAAGGGAGAATAAATGACAAAACATCAGTAATACTACATAAGAATGAAATTACTAGATTTGAATTTCATCCACATAGCAGAAATGATATATCATCACAATAGGTAGTTTCTATGAAATAGGAACACAACTACTTGACAATCTTCATTTGATTCGCTATCTTTTACATAGAATAAAAGAAATAAAATATTTACGGAGATTGTATCGAGGGCTTGGTAAAGGTTTATTCCTAAGAGAATTTGCAGCGTGTGGTGTTCTAGGAATTATTTTGAAGTAAAGACCTTTAACAAGTTCGGCGGGTGATCTCTCAAAGAAAATTTTTGCCGAACGGGATATCATATTCATTCTCTCGTTTGGCTTTTTTTTTATGAAAAATATTTTTGCAATCATACTCTTTGTGTCCATCGGAACGATAACGGGAACTGCACAGCAGTTGACGGACATCCGAATAGTGAGTGAAGATCAACAATCCGTTGTTCTTGAATTTTCACCACGCATTCATGCTGAGCGTGTGGTGGGAACCAAAGGCGGTGCCTTTACCCGGTTTCGTTTCTTTGAAAGTCAAACAACATTTGATTCTACCGGGCAGGCGGATTTCTCGCGGAATATTTTGTTGCTTTTTCCTTCGATGCGGTATTCCGTCCAAGTGCTGGAGAATGAATTTCAGGTTAGAGATTCGATACAACTTCTACCGAAGCCGACAATAAAATCATTAAAAGATTTTGGAATCAGTGAAAGCTACGATGACTCGAAGTTCATCCAACATGCGAGGCCTCCGTCGCAAAGAGCACTTGCGGAAGTTGTACGCGTTGGGAGAACAAGCGTTGGATATATCGGCACTCTCGTACTGCATCCCATCCAAGTGATAGAGAAAGAAAAAGTACTGGTATATTCGCGCATCAAAGTCCGGCTGGAATTTAAAGATGCTTTTGCGAACGGGCTGCTCTCCAGTTGTTTTCTAAGAGGAGAACTGCCGAAGAAAGCACAGCTTTCTAAAGCAGTGTCTGGCAGTGTACGTAAAAGTGTCTCAGGTATTTCTCCGTTTGCACAGGGTGATTGGTACCGAATCGACGTAACAGATGACGGAATGTACAAATTAGATTATACGTATCTGCATAGTTTAAATATTTCCGTGAGCGATATAAATTCAATCCGCATGTTTGGTAATGGCGGTTTAGTCATTCCGGACAATAATACAGATCCCCGGCCGGACTCATTAGTGGAAATTCCCCGTCTTGTTGTAAGGAAAAATGCCAGCGGCATCGATACAGCAGATTATATTGTTTTCTATGCACGAAGAGTACGGGGTTGGCAGTACAATCCGGGCAGTAAAAATTTTACTCATTACATTAATCCTTACACAGAAAAGAATTGTTATTACTTTACGGTAAGCCAGGGAACAGGAAGACAGATGGATTCGCTTATCTCTCCGAATCCAACATCGACTTCAAAACAATATTTCCTGCAAAAGATATTGAAAGAGGATGAGCACGAGAATATTTTACACACAGGCAGACGATGGGCAGGTAAGGATTTTACAGGAACGGATATTACTGATACGTATTATAATTCGCTTCCGGGTATAGTATTAAATACGCAGGTCAAGTATGCCTTCAACTTCATACGTCGCTCTCCATCCACAGATTATTTGAATATATTTGAGAATGGCATCCAGCTTCAACAAAGTCAAAGTGAGATGTACCCGGCAACATACATGAGTATCGGCGAGACCGATCCATATGCAGAAGATCTATCGGTTACTGCAACCGGAGGAGTGCCGCAGCCTAATCCAACTTCGAGTGTGGTGAAAATTCAAGTGACGATCAACGATCAAACTTCTGAAACTTGGTTAGATTGGATGGAAATCTATTATCAGCGGAAATTTGAAGCATTGAATGATGCACTTCTGTTTACGACATCGGATACAGCAGGATCAATTCAATACACTGTAAGTAATCTTTCGTCAGACGTCCGTGCTTTCGATGTGACTGATCACAGCGGTGTGAAGCAAATAAAATTCAATCAAACAGGTTCTTCTTGCACATTTCAGCTCCAGCAGACGGGGGGAACCGTGCGTGAGGTTGCTGTAGTCGGTAAAAACGGTTATCTCACTCCCTCGGCAGCGGTAAAAGTGACTTCATATACTCACAATCTTCATGACTATCAAAATCAAATTGATTTCATCATTATATCTCCCGTAGAATTTATTTCGGAAGCAAACCGTTTACGGGATTATCATCAATTGTACGACAGTTTAACGACATTGGTTGTGGATATCCAGCAAATCTATAATGAATTTGGCGGCGGTCTTCCGGATCCGTTATCTATACGAGAATTTTTACAATATACTCGAGATCATTGGGCGGATCCAAAACCTCACTATGTCTTATTATTTGGCAATGGACATTACGACTATAAAAATATCAGTACGAGCCAGCGCAATTATCTCCCTCCATGGGAGACGGTAAATTCATTTGAAACCGTTGATTCATACGCAACCGACGACAAATTCGTTACGCTTGGCCCCTCAAATACGTATGCTCTTGCTATCGGACGGATTCCGGCACGCAATCTTAACGACGCTGCAACAGCAGTAGATAAAATAATTTCTTATGAAACAACTTCTCCATTAGATCCATGGCGGAATAGAATTACATTCGTTTCCGATGATGGAAAAACCTCTCAGGGAGATGATGGCTCGACATACACAGAACATTCTGAAGAACTCTCCGGATTAGATGCATTCAAAAGTTTTGACAAAAACAAAATTTATGAGATTGCATATCCTACTATGAACAGTGCAGATGGCCGCAGGAAGCCGGATGTCAATAAAGCAATTGTTGATGCGATTAATTCCGGAACAGTCATAATGAGTTATATCGGACATGGGAATGAACAAGTATGGGCACATGAATGGGTCTTTGTCCGAGAAACCGATTTACCGCAGCTCATGAATAAAGAGAGATTGACTTTTATTGCAACCGCGTCATGCAGTTATGGATGGTATGACCTGCCAAATGAAATTAGTTCGGCAGAAAAATTGATCACCATGGAACAAGGCGGTGCTATTGCTACATTTACCGCAGACCGCGTAGTATACGATCCTCCAAATTTTGCGCTGGATATGTCTTTATTTAATTATCTCTTACAAAAAAATTCCAATGGACAGGTTCCAAGAATCGGTGATGCATGCCTTTTAGCAAAATCGGATAATGCGGACATCGATAATACATATAAATTTCACCTTTTCGGCGATCCGACCGTTCGCCTCCTGCTGCCGAAAAACAATGCGACCGTAGACAGCATAAATGGACACGGTATATCCTTACAAGATACAGTGAAGATAAAATCATTAGGGCATATACGTATTGCAGGAACAGTGACGCAAAATAACGCTTTGCTCTCTTCGTTCAATGGTACAGGCACGCTGCAATTATTTGACTCGCAAAAAGATGTATCCATCGTGGAAGGAACTGTTTCTAATAATCTTTTCCAATTCTCAGTAAGCGGCAGTCTGTTGTATCGTGGCGATGTCTCCATAACGAATGGACGCTATGAAGCGATTGTTCCCGTTCCAAAAGATGTCACGATTGGAAAAAGTGCACGGATTTCATTCTATGCCTGGAGCGGTCAATCGGATGGAACAGGAAGCACGGAAAATGTCATGATTGACGGCATAGATACAACAGTAGCGAAAGATACGGTAGGACCGGTCATAGCACTTTATCTCGATACCACAGCATTTCATCCGGGCGATGTTGTAAAGAGCAATCCGATTATTATTGTACAGCTTGAAGATGAAAGCGGTATTAACACATCGACTGTCGGAGTAGGACATCAATTATCTGCGACTATTAGTAACCCGGAGCGAACGTTCGATCTCTCCGGTAATTATCACAGCAGCCTTGATAATTATAAAAAAGGAGAAGTAGATTATCAATTATATAATCTGAGTGACGGGAAATATACATTGAGTGTGAAAGCGTGGGATATTCAGAATAATTCATCGACAGCTGAGACGTATTTTGAGGTGCACGCTGTAGACGACTTTGCATTGCTCAATGCCATGAATTATCCAAATCCGTTTTCCAATTCGACAACTTTCACATTTCAACGTACTTCATCCAGTTTGATCGATGTAGAAATAAAAATTTATTCAATCGCCGGCCGTTTGATTGGAGATATTAAAGTGCCCAATCTTGCGGATAACTTTGTGAGGATCCCTTGGGATGGAAAAGATAACGACGGAAACTCGCTTGCCAATGGAGTCTATTTCTATAAACTCATTGCAATTGATAAAATTAGACAGCGCTCAAATGAAACGATCGGCAAACTCGCTGTTATGCGATAATCACTTTACGGGATATGCACATTGAAAAAAGAAACAAGTGAACAAGAGAAACTAAAATAAAATTCAACCATTATTCTTATATAGGTAAGAATTACTATCGGCATTCATTATTGTTAGGAGGATGATACGTTATGTTTAAAAAAATGATTTTTGTAATAGCTGTAGCAGGAATTCTCATTCCAGTAATCGGGCGAGCGCAAGTCGGTGCACAAACGACAGCAGTACCTTTTTTGCTTATCGTGCCTGATTCAAGAGCAAGCGGCATGGGTGAAGTAGGAGTAGCGTTGGCGGATAATGCATGGGCCACATTTTGGAATCCGGCAGGGCTTGCATTCCAAAAAGGGTCTGAACTTGCAATGACTCATACAAATTGGCTCCCTGGTCTGGGATTGTCCGATTTATGGATTGCGCATCTTGCATACAAACAGCCGGTTGAAGATTTGGATGGTATAGTAGGAGCTCAATTAACATATCTCAATCTTGGTGAGTTCACGAGGACGAGTACATCGCCAGATCCGATCGGTACCTTTACCGGATATGAAATGGCTTTTGCAGCAACCTATAGTACAAAGCTCTCCGATCAATTAGGTATTGGCACAACTGCCAGAGTCATCTATTCACATCTTGCAGATCAAGGAGCAGGACAGGAGCAAGGGAGCGGGACCTCGACGGGGTTTTGTTTTGATTTAGGATTAATGTATCGGCCGCTTGTATTGCGCATTCCTTTTACAGGCGTTGATTTCGGCAACAGCATCAGTTTTGGTATGAACATTTCCAATATCGGCCCTAAGATGTCTTACGTCGACAAAGCACAAGCGGACCCTTTACCGATGAATCTCCGTCTTGGGATAGCATATAAATTTATACAAAGTGATTACAATAATCTGCTTGCAACTGTGGACGTAACCCGACTGCTGGTATATCGTAATGGAACCGCATCGGATGAATTCTACAAAGCATTCTTTACAACCTGGACAGGTACCAGTATCAGTGAACAAATACGCCGATTCGATACCGGATTAGGATTGGAATATTGGTATGGCTCGCCGAAGCTTATTGGATTACGCGTAGGATATTTTTATGAGGATCCGAGAGAGGGAAACAGAAAGTTTATGACATTCGGCGCCGGTCTTCGGTACGATATCTATGCATTCGATTTCGGATACCTGAGTGCGTTTGAAGGTCAACATCCGCTCGACGGCACACTGCGCTTGTCACTCTCGATCGGCTGGGGCGGTGATACGAACTAACATTTATGGAAATGGATTTGCGCTTGCACCAGAACCTGGCTGGAATCCGGCCGGCAGAGAGAATGATACGTTGAGAGGCTATTCATTATACTTGGAGTTCATGTGAAACGAGCATGGGCAATTTGTGTGCTGCTCCTTATAAGTAATTTATTACTTGCACAGAAACGTAATGGGTTTTCGCAGCCCATGCGTAAGATCACACGTTCCGGGCAAATACACTCAATGACACTAACACCGCGGGATACAGTCCGTATTCTTGCCATCATGGTAGAATTTCAAACGGATGCCGATATACAGACAACCGGTGACGGAAACTTCCAAAACAACTCAACGACAACCCAGCTCATCGATCCACCGCCGCATGATTCATTGTATTTCAAAAATAAAATTCAATTTGTGGCAAATTATTTTCGCAAAGTATCGAATGGAAAATGCACGCTCACGGGCACTGTGTATGGTAGCAGCAAACGCATAACACTCTCGAAACCGATGAGTTCCTATTCACCTCTGACTTCTGCAACTAACAATAATACACTTGCCGATCTGGCGAGTGAGAGCTGGCATATTGCAGACTCTCTGTATCCTGAAATTAATTTTCAGAAGTACGATGTATTTGTCATTTTCCATGCTGGCGTTGGAAGGGATCTTGATCTGGTCAGCTCATTAGGATTCAATCCGACTCCGCATGATATACCTTCGTTGTATCTTGATTCAACAGCGTTTGCAGCTGCATTAGGACAATTATCTTTCACAGGTTTTGCAGGCGGTTCCGTGAAAAACACAATTTTTCTACCGGAGACCGAATCGCGTATCCTTGTCACAGGTTCAGGCAATGATACAGTCCAGCTGAGTATCAATGGAATGTTTGCAGCATCGATAGGAAGTTATTTAGGGCTGCCGGATTTATTCGATACAAAAACGGGCAGATCCGGTATAGGACAGTTCGGCTTGATGGATGGCGCAGCGATATTTGCATTCGCCGGGCTTTTTCCACCGGAGCCAAGCGCGTGGGAAAAAATGTATGCGGGATGGCTGACACCCATACCTATTGGAAATTCATCAGCGAATCTTTTCGTACCGGCAGTTGGGATAAAATACACGGCAAAGCAAGACACGGTTTATAAAATTCCAATAACATCATCAGAATATTTTCTTATAGAAAATAGAAACAGAAATCCAAAGGGAACCGGTTTAGATATAACCATTGCAGATGCCACCGGCATTGTATCACGGCATTTTGATCAGGATATAACCGGATTCAATAACTGGGACGTGAGCGGTATGAATGGGTCAGTTATCGATGTGAGCAACTACGATTGGGCGATTGTTGGTCAAACCGACAGTACGAAAAAATACGACGGCGGCGGTATCCTCATCTGGCACATTGATGAAAATGTCATACAGGCTGGAATGAGCACAAACTCTGTTAATGTGAATTTGGATCATCGCGGTGTCGATCTGGAGGAAGCGGATGGTGCAAAAGATATTGGACAATTCTATGAATCCATGACAGCCGGTTCCGGAACGGAAAACGGGTGGCCGTTAGACTGCTGGTTTGCTGAAAACTCTGCCGTGCCCTATAAAAATATATTTGATCGGAACTCGTTTCCGAACAGCAACAGTTTTTCCGGCGCTGCAAGCTTAGTGACGATTAAAAATTTTAGTCCGCGATCTCCCCGCATGACCGTAACGGTGGAAATTGGAAACCAGATATCCCATCGGGATTCTTTGCTGCACCGTGCATACAGGAACACGACTGTGAATTCGTTCCCAACGTCTACAAAAAATCATCTGTATCTTCCAACAAGCACCGGTCTTTATGCACTCAATAATAATGGACAAAGTTTATTAGGAAATTCAACAGATCTCTTATCTGCCGCCACTACAGCTGATGGCGTTGCTGTTACAGTGCTGCCGGATTCCAGTGAAATCGTCGCGAGCATCCAGGATAGTGTTTTGAGAATCTTTAAACTTTCATTTCACAACGGGTTTAGTTCGGTCGACAGTATCAAGAAAACATTTCCGCATCGTTTCACAACTTCCCCATGCATTGCTCAGCTTGACTCTTTATCCATACTTGTTGGCGCAGCATTGGGAACACTTTATCAATTGAACATTCATGGCGATGTGATTTCTGTCCGTTCCGTGGGTGCCGATCTCTCATCAATTGCACTCCTGCCGACCGCTTCATCAGCAACATCGTATGATTATTATTACACGTCAGGCAATAAACTTGGCCGCAAGAATTCCTTAGGTATAGAGTTGGCTAATCCATCGAAGAGTTGGATGCTTGCAGCGGCAGTATCGCCAAAAGGAAATTATTTAGTCGCGGCGGAAAAAAATGGGAACAGAGTCGTTTCGTATAATCAATTATTATCTCAGAAGAATTATGAGATCACCATCCCTAGTTCTGAAATTAACGAGATTGCAGTAGCCGATATCGATGGTGATGGAGAAAAGGACGCTTTAATCCAATCCGTCAATTCTCTTTCAGTTATTAACCGTAACGGTTTTATGCTCGAAGGTTTTCCGGTTCAAGCACGAACCGGCCTGACGTTTACAGGGACACCGCTTGTAGTGGATTTCAACGGAGATGGCAAACAGGAAATTGTTCTTTTAACTGACGATGGCGAAATGTGGATGTACGATCGAAACGGAAAATTACTTTCAGGTTTCCCCGTGCAAGTAACTTCTTCAGGGAAAGCATTTCCCATGGCTTATATAAATCCATCGAATAAATTAGGTATAGCGGTTCTTTCAGAGAACGGATCATTCGATGCATATCTTTCTTCGAGTTCAGCTGCATCTGCTTCGTTCACCTGGTGGCAGCATTTAGGCGATGAACGTCATAGCAGCTCGGAGGCAAGTGTTACAACGTTTATACCGGTAAGCACGGAGTTCTTTCCAAGATCGCGTGTCTATAACTGGCCTAATCCTGTCTATGGCCAATCGACACAAATCAGGTACTTTACAAGTGAGGATGCTGAGGTTACGATCAAAATTCTCGACCTTTCCGGCAGGAAGATAACGGAATTATCCGGGAGGGGAATAGCAGGAATGGATAATGAGATGACCTGGAATGTCTCGAAAATCCACAGCGGTGTCTATCTTGCACGCATTGAAGCACATGGTATGAGCAAAAGCGATGTTGCGTTTATTAAAATAGCGGTGGTAAAGTAATATGCATTCAGGGGCAACCTTGAAGAGAAAATAAACTATTTACAGGAGGGGGAAAAATAGAAGTTTGGTACAAACATATTAATTCCTAATTCACAGTTTTACAAACTATCGATAAGGAGTTACCATGTGTACCAAATCTCAGCTGCTTTATTCTTCTATCAGGAGCATCCTATTTGTTGCTCTTATTCTAATGACAGCACAAGCAACATATTCTCAATCTGTTCTTTCTGGTTTTGGTCTTGAAATTGGCTATGGCTATAGCCAACTTTTCTCGAAATACCTTCTTTCACCTTTGGAGAATTACCGATCTGAAGCGACACACGTCGATATAACATCGGAAATGCGTTTAAATTATAATTTCCAATTTACGGATAAGAGTACATGCATCCCGTTTGTTGGATATAATCGTTTCGGTGGATCTTATATAATTACTTATCTTGATCAATCTGGAAGTGAGAAAATAGAAACTGCGACTTGGGTTGATGTTCTAGAGATTGGACTCATCACCACATATAATCTGTCCGATTTTTCGTTCGGAATATGTTATAAAGCAAATCGACAATTCAAGACAGCGGATGTGTTTTATTTTCCTAATACGATAACACAAGATGGTTATCGCCCATGGTCACACTATGCCGGGTTAAGAGTTTCCTATGTATTATCGCATTATAATATCTCAGCTGAATCCTGGTTTGGTATAACAGAGTTGGAAAGTAACAGTGAAATCTGGATTGTCCGTCAAAATCATTTTAGAATACTTATCGGATATACGATCGAGAGTTTGTTAGTCAATGCAAGATGACCACATGTGCGCTGTATAAAAAATCATTGCACTCGACGGTCTGGGACAAATAGGAAAGCAATTTATTATTTAATTAAAGAGGGTACTTGAAGTATAAATTATTTTTCATACTCGTATTTATTCTTGTTATTTCTTCGATTGGTATCAGCCAGGAGGATTACAATCATCCGGAATTAGATTGGAAGACAATAGAAACAAAACATTTTCTTGTCCATTTCCATAATGGTGCAGAACGCACAGGGGGCGAAGTAGCAACGATAGCCGAAAGTATTTATGGCCCAATTACAACACTCTACAGCCACGAGCCCGACCAGAAAGTCAGTTTTGTTATTCGTGATCATGATGATTACTCAAATGGCGGGGCATATTTCTACGATAATAAAATCGTGATTTATGCGCCGGCATTAGATTTTGAGCTGCGGGGGACACATCCATGGTTATGGAATGTGGTAACGCACGAGTTTACGCATATTGTGCAAATTCAGACAGCAATGAAATTCGGCAGAAAAATGCCGGGATTTTATTTTCAATGGCTCGGCTATGAAAAAGAAAGCCGCCCGGACGTGCTCTACGGTTATCCCAATGTCATCGTCTCGTACCCGATTTCCGGATTTGTCGTTCCGCCCTGGTTTGCCGAAGGTGTAGCACAGTATAACAATCCCGTGCTGGGATATGATACTTGGGATTCTCATCGCGACATGATATTGAGAATGTATCTCATTGATGGAAATCCACTCTCTTGGAATGAAATGTCATTTTTCAGTAAAAACAGTCTCGGAAATGAATCGGTGTACAATTCTGGATTTTCTCTTGTCGGATATATAAGTCAAAAATACGGCCTTGATAAACTGCAGGCGATATCAAGACAGCTCTCAGTACCATTTCGCTTAACAATTGACGGCGCAATAGAGGCAGTTCTTAAAAAAAGTGGTACACAATTGTATGAAGAGTGGAAAGCAGAAAAAACTGCTGCATATAAGCATCTTGCGGATTCTCTGAAACCAGCGCTGAAGAATGGTGAAGTTATTGAAAAAGAAGGATTTGGAAATTTCTATCCGGTCTTTTCACCCGATGGAACTAAAATTGCGTACGTTTCAAATAAAGGCACGGATTATTTTTCTACCAGTAGTATTTATATATATGACTGTGCTGCAAAAACTTCGAAAATGATCGTGCGGGAAGATCTTGCATCTCTCGTTCGATCGTCTCTGTCATTTTCTCCCGATAGTAAATACATCTATTACGCTCAAATCACACATGAGAATCCGCATTGGTCGGGATACAGCGATTTATATCGATTCAATCTCTCGACGGGAAAAGAAGAGCGGTTGACGCATGGTTTGCGTGCGCTAAATCCAAAATTATCACTTGATGGTAAAAAACTTGTGTTTGCGATTGATGGAGACGGCACGCTCAACATTGGTTTATGCAATTCGGATGGTAAAAATATTTCACACTTGACGAACTTCAAAAACGGAGAGCAGGTTTACACTCCTGTTTGGTCAAACGATGGTTCACGTATTGCCTTCGGATATTCAACAGGACACAACCAATCTGTTGCTCTGATAGACACGAACGGTAATAATTTCCAGGTTCTTATGCATGCTGGTGACTGCCGGAATCCATTCTTTGCATCTGATTCGACACTGCTCTATTCGTGGGATAAAGGCGGTATATTTAATATATACACTCTCAATCTCCAAAGCGGGTACGAAAAACAGACTACGAACGTTCTCGGAGGCGCATTTCTTCCAGCGGTCAATGGAAAAGGAGATGTCGCCTATGTTACTTATACATCGACCGGATACAAAATTGCGTTCATGCATCAAGATTCAGCTGTTATTCCTCTAACAGCGGATTCAATAATAGATTCACTGCGGACAAATTTAAACGTGCAGAATCTTTATAGCGGCTTGATTACAATGAAAGCGGGGGAGAAATCATTGTCGATAGGGGGTAATCAATCTATTAATGAAAACAAACATTCCTTTGAAGCGAAAACCTATCATTCAGTTTTCAACAGCCTCTCTCTTATTCCTTTGCTTCGTATCGACACGTATAATAAAAACAGCAGCGGGCTTGATGTTGTGAAACCGGGATTATATGTTACATCGTCTGATGTCCTTGATAAAATGAATATTTTTGGCGGGATCGACATCAATAGAAAATTAGAACGAGATATATTTTTTATTCTTGAGTTTCGGGATCGGCTGCCGATTCTTTATCAATTGGGCCTTGAGCCGACAGCTTCGGTTGAACTTTATAACATTACTCGTAAACGTGATGTTTCGTTCGATCTGTTCGTTACAGGTCCGCAAACATTTACAACGGATGTTACCTATAACCTCTCTGAATTTGATTTCTCACTCTCACAGCCGTTCTTAACCGAAAACTGTAATCTCAAGATAGCGTATGCGCTCAGCCGGTACAGTCAGGATTTTGGAACGTGGTTTCATCCAACATTTGGCGTTATTCCTGCATCAAGTTCGACTTATTTAATAGGAAATACGATTACAACTCAATTCAAGTACGATGGTACTCTACACACATTGGATAAGGATATCAATCCAGTCGGAAGATCATTCTCATTGAAATATATCTATGAGATGGACAAATTTAATCCTACTGATTCCACAGAAGCCAATCAAGATAATGGGTTTCGTGTTCCTGTTTATACGAAGTACAATTTTTCAAGACTTGAATTGCTCTGGAATGAACACATAGCCATGCCGTTGCCGCGGCACACGCTCTCGTTCACATTGAACGCCTCCGGCATACTTGGACCGGCCATTGACGAGTTCTTCGACTACTACGCAGGCGGATTCATCGGAATGCGCGGCTATCCGTTTTATGCGATAGGTGGAAATAAAGCAGTTTCTCTCAATGCAACGTATAGATTTCCGATTGCCACGAAATTAGATTTCAGGATTCTGCAAATATATTTTTCTAAACTGTACGCCTCCGTATTTTATGATATAGGAAATGCATGGCCCCGTGAAACGGCGTCAGATAATTTTTGGAAACAGGATGCAGGGTTCGAATTTCGACTTGAATCATTTTCTTTCTACGCATATCCGACCCGTATATTTTTCTCCGGTGCGTACGGATTGGATCAATTCAGCAGAAGAGTGAATGACATTAATATAAGCACTGTGACGTACGGCCACGAATGGCGTTTCTATTTAGGTGTGCTGTTCGGATTTGAATTGAACGACATCATGCCACGACAATTTATGAGGTAATTATGAACTCTCGCATCTTCCTCACAGGGCTTATTGTTCTCTTTCTTACAATGACAGCACGAAGCCAATATCTTCATACATCCTGCGATATAACCAGTAAAACAATATTGAGCGGCAATCTGCAAAATGATTTTGTCATGCAAACAAATCATAGTAACAGTTTCCTTGGTGCCGATAGTCTTGGTGTTATAGTTTATAAGATGAAATATTCTCCTTTGGCTGCCGGGTTGCTCTCGGCCGCTGTACCTGGTGCGGGACAATTCTATACGAAAAGTTATTGGCAGAGTGCAGCATTCTTTGGTGCAGAGGTTTTGACTTGGGTCGTCTATTCTGTGTTTGAGAAACAGGGAAATCAGCGAACAGATGCCTTTCAGCAATTTGCAGATGCACACTGGTCGGCAGCACAATATGCAAATTGGATGAATATTAACTATGGTCAAGCAATAAACATCAATCCTGATCAAAGTCTTAAATCCTGGCAAAGAGTCAATTGGAATGATTTAAATAGTGCTGAGTTGAATATTGAAAAAATTACGGATGCTCAGGGCACTCCTAATACAGGTTTCACACACAATCTTGCACCGTATGCTGATCAGCAATATTATGAAATGATAGGGAGATATTCACAATTCGGCGGTGGATGGGATGATGCCTTATCATATACAAAATCAGATGTACTTGCCAATAACGGAATAGGCAATGTCTCTCCACGATTTACAGCATATAGCCATATGAGAGGTGATGCAAACAGTTCTTATAATATCGCAACGACAGTTTCATATATAATTATAGCAAACCATGTTTTTAGCGCACTTGAGGCAGCGTTGAATGCGTCAAGGATAAATCACAGAATTCAATTGCAGGGACATATTGAATCGAGAAGAGTGTATGGAGACATTGTAGAATTTGTACCTACGCTTCAAGTGAAATATGAATTATAACTTTCTGCCGGCTTGATCGGAATTCAATTGTTTCATAAATTCTTAGCGAAGAGTCTTTGATGTAATTTATTTCAGTATTTTCTCATCCCGCCTTCGTACCCGCGCAACCCTTCGCTGCAGAGGGCAATTGTGCTCATACGTACAATCCCGGCGGGCGAACCTGCGAGGAGTTCCGGCAGGCAGACATTCATAATTAATTACTGGCGTTACGATGAAGCATCTCTTTTCTCCCTGGCGATCGGCATATATTAAAACTTTTACTCAGAAAAAACATTCGAGAGGATGCCTTTTTTGCCGAATACGAAAAGAAAATGGAAAAAAAGTAGATGTGGAAAATCTCATTATATGGCGAGGAAAATTTTGTTTTGTTGTTATGAATAGATATCCATATAACAGCGGACATTTGATGATCGTACCACACCGGCACACATCCAGTTTTACGAAACTTTCTAGCGAAGAGCATAGTGAGGTTATGATGGTGACAGGAAAATGTATTACGGCGCTCGAAAAAATCTCCAAACCGCAGGGATTTAATTTCGGGGCAAATTTAGGAAGAACTGCAGGCGCAGGAATTGATAAGCACGTGCATTTCCATCTTGTTCCACGGTGGAATGGAGACACGAATTTTATGCCTGTCTTAAGCGATGTGAAATTGATTTCAGAAAGCATGGAAAGCCTCCGAACGAAATTAGTCCAGGAAATGAAAGCGAAGGGATAGGTGCGCATGGATAAATTCCTTATGACAGGATTCTCCGGCTTTGTCAGCAAACATTTCTTAAATCTTCTCGAGAGTAAAGAAGAAAATGCATCTATTCTCGGAATAGATATGCATGAACCGGTTTTTAATACTGCCGGCTTCAAACATATATCTTGTGAATTTGAAAAACTTGACCTTCTCCACACGGACAGTGTTCAGAATGTTATCTATCAATTCCAACCGGATTATATCATCCATCTTGCATCGTTTAGCAGTGTTTCATTCAGCTGGAAAAATCCGATTCTCAGCTTTCAGAACAACACAAATATTTTCTTAAATATATTAGAAGCTATTCGGTTGAATAATATACAGACCCGTGTTTTGTCAATCGGCTCGTCTGAAGAATATGGAAATGTAGAGGAACATGATATTCCGCTTCGGGAAGAACAAATACTGAAACCGGTAAGTCCGTACGCGGTCGCGAGGGTCTCACAAGAATTGCTTTCACGCGTCTATATGGATGGATATGGAATCGATATTGTCATGACGCGTTCATTCAATCACATCGGGCCGGGGCAGAATGATCTTTTCGTTATCCCTTCGTTTGCCAAGCAGCTTGTTCAGGGATCTCAGCAGCAGCAAAAGATAGTCAAATTACGGACAGGCGATCTGAGTATCATCAGAGATTTTTTGGATGTTCGGGATGTCGTGAGAGCATATTATATGCTGCTGAAAAAAGGACACAATGGAGAGGTCTATAACGTTTGCAGCGGACATGGAATTTCTCTTTCAGAGATTTTGTCTCTGATGGCGAAAAAGTTACTGGTTGAGTGCGAAGCAATAACGGATATGCGATTAGTACGCCCGAGTGAAAACATGATCATTACAGGATCAAACCAAAAGATTATAAAAGAAACAGGCTGGTCGCCTGAAATAGATTTGGGAACAGCAATAGATGATATTTTAGCAGATTGGCAGGAAAGACTTAAAGCACATTGATCAAGGAAAAGGTAAAACGGAAAAAGGATCAGCGGAGAAGAAAATAAATATATTGTAGTTGAGAAAAACACAAAATATGAAAAAAAGTTGATGGACGCCGTTTTTGCGAAAACAGAAACGGCGTTTGTGCTATTACCGCCTGGGTGGTATCAGGGATCATATTCTATATTGGTTATTGATGTAATATTATTTATTTAAAAATCACGCGTTTGCGTGATTGCGGATTATAAATACACATAATATATTTCTCCCACTCATAGTTACCATTTTATTCATGCAGCGCGAAATCCTTTTTAGAGATAATGATATTCAGGGAATAAGAACCTGAAAACACTGTTTTAAAAAGTACAAAGTCTTTATGACTTTGTGTCATGATTATCTACTACAACATATTGTCATTGTGCAGAAATACATTAACGCAATGTACCTTGGTCGGAAATCATATTTGAAATCATCATACATTATTAAAGGAGAAGGATGATTTAACTCACTACTAAACAAAACAAATTTTCAAGGAGGAACTATGAAACTCTACCATTCTCGTTCCTTGTTTAGGAACATATTTATCCCGCCGCAAACAATAAAATACGCGCCGGCACCTGACAGTAATGCCACGAAAAAAAATAATTTTGCTGTTATCGGTGAACGGGTAAGTGTGACGACATTGGTGCTCGTCGCGCTCATTGGCACAACCATGTCGGGACAGACCCAAGCATTCTTGGATAATTTCAATAGAGCTGCACTTACTTCAGGAGCACCGACGACATATTCCATCACAGTGACGGCTGGAGATGGTAGTGCCGGCATAAATACCACCTCATTTTTAGAGCTTACAAATGATGCTTCTGCCGCATCTAATGGCGATGGGATAGTATACGCCTCTGGCCTAACCCAAGACTTTGCAGGTACCTACAATCAGACGCTCCATTCAAATACTTGCAATCTAGAATGGACTTTTAATTTCAGATACAATAGAACCACTAATCCCTCAGGCCTCGGCGCAAGCAATTATGGAACAGCAATTATTTTAGCGATTTCCAACGGCGTTTTTACAGGTGCCGGTGCAGGGAACGGATATGCAATTGTATTTGGTAGTTCTGGTACACCAGATCCAATTCGATTAGTTAAATTTGCAGGAGGGCTTACCGGTACAATCACAAATATTATTAGCTCCGGGATCAATGATGTCAGCGCTGTAAATAACTATGTGAGTGTGCGAGTTAAATATGAACCAATTGCAGACAATTGGTCGCTGTTTATTCGTGATGATGGGGCTGCAGGTTGGACAGATCCGTCAGCTGGAGTGACAAATCAAAAAGGTATAACAACATCGGATAATACATACACTTCAGTACCGCTAACACACTTTGGTTTTTATTGGGCATACGCAACAGCCGCATCTCAAACAAGCCAATTCGATAATTTTGGAGTACTGTTGACCAATACAAACACTCCAACTATCACAGTCAACACTGCATCACTTCCTTCATTCGGCACTATATCCGTCGGCAGTTCTTCGAATCCTCAAAATTTCATTATAAGCGGAATAAACTTGATAGGCAGTATCGACATTACTCCACCAAGTGGTTTTGAAATGAGAACAGGTGCGAATTCCTTTTCCAACAATACTATAACACTTCCACAAACGACTGGCTCCGTTCCAGAGACCACTATTGATGTCCGCTTCAGTCCCAGTACTGCCAATTCTTTTTCAGGAAATATTTCGTGTATGACTACAGGTGCAAATGCAAGAAATATCGCTGTGAGCGGTGTTGGGTCTTCAGTTGGATTAGAATTGTACCTAACAAGCGATCCATTACTTGCGGATGATGATCACACGATTTTGTTTCCCCATGCTGGAATTGGCAATGGACCTGTTTATGGTGTTGATGATTGGACATACAATTCTCCCAAATTGACATACTATGTGGTGCCAGTCGGATTGCAATCTATTGGTGCTTCTGAGTTTGAAATCAATTGGGATGCCGCTAAAGCAACCGTCATAGTGACAAATGGAAATATGTTTGACTTCTTTGCAACCCAAGATATTTCTGCCGGCAAAAAAAGGATTAATACAGGTGTGAATTCCAATCTCAATATAACGCCATCAACGGGAAAATATTTAGCGCAATTGGAATTTACCATCATCCAGCCAGGTTTCAATGAAATCACAATAACAGGGACGGACTTCAGATATTTTACTAATGATGCGCAACAGAACATCCCGGTTACAGCGCACTCCGGGTCGATTAAGTTTTATCTTGGTGATTTTGCATCTCAGAATAATGTCACGACGAGCGGAGACGGCAAAATAAACTTCGATGATCTTGTTCAGTTCGCTCTGTCATACTTTAGTGAGTCTGACGGTACACCTGCCGGCTACAAGGCAAAATTTGATATCGGTCCAACAAATTCCGTCGGCAGTTACTTCTCGATGCCAAATCCGGATGGTCATATTCAATTTGAAGACCTTGCCCTCTTTTCTATCGGATACGGGAATACCGCGGTGCATCAATTGCCCAAAGAACATATGACGCCTGTGACATTTTCGCTTCAACCTCTATCACAAAGTACAGAAGGATCAATCTCTGTCCCTATAGCTATTTCGGGCATTGATATGGATGTTCGTGCATTATCACTTGACTTAACTTATCCGTCATCCTTACTAGATTATATGGGCTTTGAAAAGAGCGGTGAGATGAATCATGAATATTGTTTTATGGCAGCGAAAGGGAAAGGCAATACAGTAACTCTTGATGCAGCAGTCATTGGTAATGAGCACGTTGGGTTATCAAAAGAAGGAATCATCGCTTATATGAAATTCAATTGCCGGAGCCAATCAAAAAACTATAGTATTGGAATCGAATCTGTAAAGGCACGGGATAATAATAATTATGATATTCAAACTCTCATAGGTTCAAAGGAGGCTCTCAAATCTGAAGTTCCGACTAAATATGGAATGGCTCAAAACTATCCTAATCCATTTAATCCATTAACAGCGATCAGCTATGAACTGCCAGTTGTCAGCAATGTTCAGTTGAATGTATTTGATATTCTTGGTCGTGTAGTAGTGACACTGGTAAACAAACAGCAAACTGCCGGCAGTTACCGAGTTGAATGGGATGGAAAGAATATGCAGCAGCAACCCGTTTCATCGGGCGTCTATTTTTATCAAATGCGAGCGGTAGATCCTGCATCAGCTTCAGGCGGCGGGTATGTTTGCATCAAGAAAATGTTATTGATGAAATAAGGTGACGCTTCAACGTCAAGAGGTATCATTTATAGAAGAGAACATCCTGCCCGCCCTAGCAGCTCGCGTGCAGCAGGGAGGTGTACAAAGTGTGCTTTGGCGGGCGGGAGTGGTTCCCAAAGAAATGATGTAAGACGGAATAATTCCTTGTGAAGGCTTTTAATAATATAGTATGCCTTCGTATTTTTGTTTTCCTGGAATTGATTTCCATCGATAGTTTCGCACAGGGACAAACAAAAACGAT
>Ga0182021_10002759_pt1 | contig 20571 bp, 14 predicted proteins | sample 612E3MmetaG_FD_120493 | JGI IMG/M metagenome (GOLD analysis project Ga0182021, IMG submission 120493) | Permafrost microbial communities from Stordalen Mire, Sweden - 612E3M metaG (Illumina Assembly) | ecosystem: Environmental > Terrestrial > Soil > Wetlands > Permafrost | place: Sweden... | reverse complement strand
CTCTTCATCAAGGACTTGATTGGCACGCGCCGTCCGTCGCGCATGGGATGCGGTTTCACCGTGGTGGAACCCGACCACTTCAGTTTCGTCCTGAGCATCTCCACCTTGGATTGATCGCACGCCTCCTTCGGATAGAGTTCCTCAGGGCAGGCATAGAGCGTGCACAGGCCGCAGGCGCAGCAGAGTGCGGCCCATTCATTCCAATGCTCCTTCCCCGTGGCCGTGAAGGCGAGGCTGCGCATGACCTGATGCGGCTCGACCCCGTATCCGAGCAGGAAGCGCGGACAATACTCCGTGCAATAGCGGCATTGATCGCAGGCCGACTTGCCGATGGCGTTCTGGACCGCCGGCGGCTTGAGCTTCCGGGCAATGACGTGATGGTTGCGCGGCAGCACCACGGCACCGCCGGTCGTCTTTGTCACGGGCCGGTCCAGGTCGCCCGTGGTCTCACCCATCATCATGCCGCCGATGCAAAGGACCGGGTCGTCAACCGTGGCGCCGCCGGCCGCCGCAATGCACTCCCGCAGGCTCGTGCCGACCGGAACGGTCAGAGTACGCGGCTCGAGGACCGCACCTGCAATGGTCAGCGTCTTGTGTATCACCGGCCGCCCTTCCGCCGCCGCCGCGATGTTGACCAGAGTCTCGACATTGCAGACGACGGCTCCGATCTGAATTGGAATGCCGGCGGGAGGAATCAGGCGACCCGTTACCTCGTGAACCAGATCGTATTCATCGCCTGCAGGATAATAGTCCCCGAGCAGGTGAACCCGCACCATCGTGCCCTGGCAGGCGGCCCGGATGGCTTCGACCGCATGCGCGTTCTTCGCCTTGATCCCGACAACGCCATCGCGCGCCCCGACCGCCTCCATGGCCAGCTGCATGCCTTGCACGATCCGCGCAGCGTTGTGTTCCATCATCACGGCGTCCTTGTGCAGGAGCGGCTCGCATTCGGCGCCGTTGGCGATGACCGTGTCGGCCCTGGCCGCGAGTTTCACGTGCGTGGGGAAACCGCCTCCACCCGCCCCGACCACGCCTGCCTGCCTGACTTGCTCCACAAGATTCATCGGGAAATGTCGCTCCGTCATATGGCGACGCCGGCCGACGGATGCCAAACCAAATCATCCTGTCTTGCCTGTCGCGGTCTCTTCTCCCATCGTCAGCGCCATGAAGCGTATCGCGCTCGCAGCTCTCGCCTTGTCTCTTTCCTCCTGCCAGACGGCAATCGAGTCCAATGCTCCAAAGGACTACAATCCGCGCGCCGACGCAGACATCGCGAAGTACACGATTGCCAACAACGACGTCTACGGATTTGAGCCCGAAGGGAAATTCGATCCGGGCGCCGTTTCGATCATGGAAAGCCGCAAGGACCAGGACTGGACGATCTACAAGGTGGCGGACAAGAAGAGCGGTTTCGACAGCGTGGAGCTGACGGTCGACGGCGCCGGCACAATCATCCGCCTCCAGTTCTTCAAGATCGCGCAAACGTCCGTCGGACGCCGGGAATTCGTGGACACCGCCTATCAGGATCTGAAGTCAAAGTTCCACGGGGCGGTGCAACGCATCGGCGATCTCGATACCGCCGACCTGACGGTCTACGTTGCGGCCAACGAGGCGGAATGGAAGAAGCACTACGTCGAGTATCTTCAGCTCATGGACGAGCCGAACCATCTTGGTGCGCAGAATTGCTGGATTCTCCAGCCCCACCTCAGCCTGGTCCAGGCCATCGTCAAACGGGCCGGCCAGGGCTCCACGCTGATGATCGATTTCCAGACGAAGGCGTACGCCCGGGTGATCGAGAGCCGGACGCCGCCGCCAAAGCCGAGCCAGCAGGAGAATTGACCGCGGGCCAGCAGCCTGCCGGGCTACACGCCCTCCAATCTGCTGGCGAGGCGCCCCCTCAGACCTGCGGGTGGGCATCGTGGCGGTTTTGGGCACGCCTAATGGAAGATCGCCTCGTCAAGCGCGGCCTCGGTGCTGAGCAATCCGGTGGTCACCGGCAGCGTCTGGCACCCGCCGCCAATCGTGCTTTCGAAATACGAGCTGCCCTGCGCAAAATCAGCCCGCCAGGAAAAGCGCCGGCCGTCGTCGTAGGCGAAGGCCAGCTCGAGTGACGATGTCGCGCCCGGCGTGACTCCCATGTTCCCAAAAGCCGGCCCACCCTGCGCAGGCGCGCCGCACGCTTCGAGACGGGACCGCACCCAACCAAGCAGCACCCGGGCCTCGGCGTCGAATCCCGTCCCCCCCGCGACGCTGACCTCCCGGAGGCCGCGGACAATGATCCCGGGCGCATATGCGCTCAGGAACTGTCCGATTGACTGCCGGACCGGCAGCAGGCGGGCGTGCACCAAGTCGCGAAAACCGTCCGCGCGCGGCCACGGGTAGGACTGGGCGTCCTGTGTCGAGATGGCCGTGTCGAGCAGGAAGCGCCGCGAATTGCGCAGGAGCCATTGATAAGTGGCGATCTTGTTCACCTGCGACATGCGGTGGACCCAATAATAGACAGGGAGATCGGTTTCGACGATGACCGAAACCTGGTCTTCGAGGAACTGGCGGCTCTCCTGCGGATAGGTGACGATCACCGCCTCGATGCAGCTCATCTCCCGCTGCGACCGGCCGATGAAACACTCGCTGAAAACCTTCGCGCGTATCGCGAGATCCGAGCCGCCCTCGGCCCGGGGACAGAGCACGACGATGCGCGCCGGATATCGCTGCGTGAAGCGGAGCGCGGCGTCAAACTGCGCGAGGCCATCGGGGGCTGTGGTCGGCAGCCCGACATGCAGCACCAGGTTCATTTGCGACGCCCGGAAATCCGACGGCGCGACCGCCCCATTTACGGACTCGCCGTCCCAGAGACGGGCCAGGCTCCGGGCAATCTCGCCGACCGGAACCTCGATACCCGGAAGAGCGTCAAAGACCGCACTCATGGTTTTCGCCATTCGTGTCCGCGCGGCACAAGGAGCTCCTCTGCTGATTTCGGGCCCCACGAACCGGCCGGATAGCCATCGAGCCCCTCCTCCGGTTGAGCCCGCCAGTGCTCCAGCACGGGCGTGATGAGCCGCCACGACACCTCGGTCTCATCGCCGCGAATGAAGAGCGTGCCGTCGCCGATCATTGCGTCGAGCACCAGGCGCTCGTATGCCTCGGGCGTGTTCGAGCCGAAGGTCGTCGCGTAGCGAAAGTGCATCTTCACAGGCTGGGTGCGCGTTTCGAGCCCGGGGATCTTGGCGTTGAGCAACACGGTGCTCCCTTCGTCGGGCTGGATCTGGAACGCCAGCGTGTTGGCGGCGAGGTCAAACTGCTCCGTGCCTGCGAACAGCGTCCCCGGCGGGCATTTGAACTGGATGGCGATCTCCGTGACGCGACGCGCCATGCGCTTGCCCGACCGCAGGTAAAACGGCACGCCCGCCCAGCGCCAGTTGTTGATGGCGATCCGCAGCGCGGCAAACGTCTCGGTGGTCGACTGGGGGTTGATGCCCGCCTCCTCCCGATAGCCTGGTTCCGGGCGGCCCGCCACCAGGCCGGCGCCATATTGCGCCCGCGCGACATCGCCTCCCAGCCCGGCGTTCAGCGGCTTGACCGCGCGGAGCAGCTTCACCTTCTCGTCGCGGATCGCCTCGGTGTCGAGCGACACCGGCGGCTCCATTGCCGTGAGCGCGAGCAACTGCATGGTATGATTCTGGATCATGTCCCGCAGGCAGCCGCTCTGCTCATAATAGCCCGCCCGCGCCCCGACACCGCCATCCTCGGCAACGGTGATCTGCACACAATCGACGTAATTCCGGTTCCAGAGAGGCTCGAAGATCGCGTTGGCGAACCGCTGGACGAGAAGGTCCTGCACGGTCTCCTTGCCAAGATAATGGTCGATCCGGAATACCTGAGACTCTTGAAACATGCCGGCGATCACCCGGTTGAGCTCCTGCGCCGAGGCCAGATCCCGCCCGAACGGCTTTTCGATCACCACCTTCGATTGCACCGGAGACCCCAGGTGCCGCTGAGCCAGGCCCGACGCCCCCAGGTTTTCCAGAATCGGCTGAAACACCGTGGGCGGAGTCGAGACGTAGAACAGCGATTGCAGGTCGCGGCCGGTCTGGGTTTCGAGCTTCTGGATCAGCGCGTGCAGGCGGTCGAAGGCGGCGCGCTCGTCGTATCCGCCGGCCAGATAGAACGTGTTGCGCGCCACGCGACCCCATGCGGCGGGATCTGGCTCGCGCCGCGAGAACTCCTTGATCGCCGCCTCCGCGCGCCCACGGAACTCCTCGTCCGGGACCGGCTTGCGCCCGAATCCGACGAGGTAGAAATCGGGCGGCAGCAAATTATCGTGGGCGAGATTGTAGATTGCGGGGAGCAGCTTGCGGGCCGTGAGGTCTCCGGAGGCGCCAAAAACCACGACAACGGTCGGAGGCGCGCCGCGATACCTGCTCAGTCCCTGCAAGAACGGGTGAAGTTGAGGATCGGCCATGCGAGGCGCCACCATCGCAAGGCGCCGGCCAAAAGTCAAAGTTGACGCCTGCCGGGCCTTGCCGGCAGGCTCTAGCGAAGCACGTGATACCCCTTGGGGAACAACTGCACGTTTTGGAAATGCAGCACCTGCGGAGGCGTCTTCCCGCCGAGGATGACCTCGACCACATCGAAGCGGAACGTCCGCGGGCGAACGCGAAGCTGGGTGAGGTAGGCGTGAATGGCGCGGCGCAACGCGCGCTTCTTCCGCCGGTCAACCGCGAAAAAGCCCGGCACAAGCGCGTCGGCCGAACGGGTCTTCACCTCGACGAACACCAGCACCTCGCCGTCGCGGCATACGAGGTCGATCTCTTCGCGCCGTTCACGCGGATTGCGCCAGTTCCGCACAATGATCTCATAGCCCGCGCGCTCCCGCAGGAACCCGGCTGCGAGCCGCTCACCCTCGGCGCCACGCGCCGTGGCCGGCCCGGATGGCCGGCCGGCCGTTCCGAGAAACCGTCTGAGCCAGTTCAGCATGGGGGCACTTCGATCGGATGACACACCGGGTTTACCATGCTCTTTCTCATTGCGAGGCACTGGCAGCCATGGCAATTCAAGAATCAGCCCGTCAGCGCACGCGGGCAGCCCTGCTTCATCCCTTATGCCCGCCCAAATCCTCTCCGGCCAGCTGCGTCGATCGCTACTCCTCAAGATTCTCTCCAAGCCCGCGCCCAGCCGCGAGGATCTGAGCTCGGTCATCGAACTCACCGCGACGAAGGTCGTCGACCAGTTGCAGTGCCAGTCGATGACCCTGTACCTGCTCGAAGGCGAACAGATCTACTTCCGGCACGTCTACTACTCGCCCACGTTGTGGGGCAACGACAAGGCCAAGGAACAGCAGTTCAAGCAGACGGCCGAAACGCTGCTGCAAATGCAGCTGCCGAGGGGCACGGGCAACGTCGGCAAAGTCATCGAGACCGGCCAGCCCCTGTTCTTTTCCAGCAAAGGACCGGAGGCTGCCACGCTGAAGAAAATGAACACCGGCTTCGAGGTGCAGTCGATGCTCACTGTGCCGCTGAAGGCCAACATCGTCATCGGGGCAATTCAGCTGCTCAACAAGGAGATCCACGCCGGCACCAACGGCCAGTTCGAGCAGAAGGACCTGGCCCTCCTCCAGGAGGTGGCCGAATACTCCGCCACGCTGATGCAGCGCATGCTGGACCCGAAATTCCAGCTTAGCAGCGAGGATACGGCCAAATTCATCGCGAAATTCTCGGATCTGCCGCTGGTGACGAAAATCGAGGATCTCGAGATCGACGCGAAGCTGGTCGAGATCACCGGCGACGCGATCATCCGGCGCGAAGGTGTCTTTCCGGTGAAAAAGACCGGCCCCGGCACGGTGTCGGTGCTGATGCCGAACCCCCTCGACTACGCAAAGCGGGAGGCGTTTCAGCATGCGTGCGAGATGACGATCGACGAGGTGCGGGTTGCCCCAGCCACGCTCATCGAGCAGCTCGTCAAGAAGTACTTCAAGGACCCGGCCAAAGGTCCGGTGAGCGGCGACAGCGAGGTCGACATCGCCGAGGTGGCGGAGCTCATCGGCACCGCCTTCTCGTCCACCGGGGGCGAGGTGAAGGCCGAGGAACTTGAAAGCGAAGATTCCGCCCCGATCATCCAGCTCGCGAACCGGATCATCGAGGACGCCTACATCAGCGGAGCATCGGACATCCACGTCGAACCGCTCGAGAAGGAGCTGCTCGTCCGGTACCGCATCGACGGCCTATGCCAGGAGAAGCTGCGCCTGCCGAGACAGGTGGCGAACAGCCTCGTCACCCGCCTCAAGATCATGTGCAACCTCGACATTGCGGAGCGCCGGCTGCCGCAGGATGGCCGCATTGTCTTCAAGAAGTTCACGAAGAAGAACATCGACATCGATCTGCGCGTCGCCACCGGGCCGATGAATTTCGGCGAAAAGGTGGTCATGCGCATCCTCGACAAGCAGAAGAGCACCCTGCCGCTCACCGCGCTCGGTTTCTCCGAGGAGAATCTCGCCAAGTACCGCGAATGCATCCGGCAGCCCTACGGCATGATCCTGCACTGCGGCCCGACGGGCTCGGGCAAGTCCATGACACTCTACTCGGCGCTGGGCGAGATCAACACGCCGGACGTCAACATCCAGACCGCCGAGGATCCGATCGAATACACGCTCGCCGGCGTCAACCAGATGCAGATGAGCCGCCAGATCGGCCTGACGTTCGCGCGCGCCCTGCGCTGCTATCTGCGCATGGATCCGGATGTGATTCTGGTCGGAGAGATCCGGGACAAGGAGACCGCCGAGATCGCCATGGAAGCCGCGCTCACGGGGCACCTGCTCGTCTCCACGCTCCACACCAACGACGCGCCCTCCACGATCGCCCGGTTCACCGAAATGGGTGCCGAGCCGTTCAACATCTCCGCCTCGCTGGTCTGCGTCTGCGCCCAACGCCTCCTGCGTCGCGTCTGCAAGAACTGCAAGCAGCCCTACGAAGTGAAGGACCGGGAGAAGGCGATCATCGAGAAAGCCCTCGGCTGGAGCGGCCAGATTTTCCGCGCCAACCCGCACGGCTGCCACCTCTGCGGCGGGAACGGCTACAAGGGCCGCGTCGGCATCCATGAGCTGATGATCAACAGCGAGGAACTGACGGCGGCGATCAACAAGAAACTGGAGACCGCCGAGATCAAACGCATCGCGATGCGCGGCGGGATGAAGACCCTGCACCAGGATTCGATGCTGAAGGTGAAACAGGGCACCACCACGATGGACGAAGCCCTCGCCAACGTGCCGCCAGACCTGATCGCGTAGCCGCGGGCCAGCCTACGCCAAGATGGTCAAGGTATTCTGGCAGGCTGAGGACCAACGGCTGGCCCTGCTGGCGCAATTGGAGAAGCCGTAGGTTTTGCCCTCCAGCAATCCGCTGCGGGAGCCGCCAATCGAAGGCAGGCCACTGAAGCCGTAGCGATGTAGTCGGACCGCACGTTGCGAATGATGCCGGCGATCACCGACTGGTTTGTAGGGCCGGCGCTTGTCGCCGGGCCATAGTTCATTGGGAAGACGGCCCGCCGACAAGCGGCGGCCCTACACCCGACTGCATCGTCACGGCTAAGCCGGAGCGGCCGGCGGTGGTTCAGGCATCGGCGGTTCGAGCGAGGCCGGGCGCGCCTGGCGCACGGCATCGGCCACGGTCTCCGCCACCAGCTCGGGCTCGCCTCGGTCGTGGTTGAACCGCATCGAGACCGTCTTCGAAACCCCGCGCTCCTCCATCGTCACTCCGTACACCGCGTTGGTGGCGGCGATCGTGCGTTTGTTGTGCGTGATGATCAGGAACTGCGAGTCCTTCGTGAAATGCTTCAACAGGGTCGTGAAGCGTCCAATGTTCGACTCGTCGAGCGGCGCATCGAGTTCGTCCAGCAGGCAGAATGGCGACGGTTTCACCATGTACAGCGCAAAGAGCAACGCCACCGCAGTCAGTGTCTTCTGGCCGCCGGAGAGCAGCGAGATTCCTTTCAGGCGGGTGCCGGGCGGCTGCGCGACGATTTCGATTCCGCTCTCCAAAATGTCTTCCGCCTGGATGAGCTCCAGGTGCGCCTGACCGCCGCCGAAGAGTGTCTGGAACGTGTATTCGAAATTCTTCCGGACCTGCTCGAATGTGACCGCGAACTGTCGCTGCGATGCGCGGTTGATCTCGTCGATCGCCTTGAGCAGCTCGGCCCGGGCATTGGACAGATCGTCGCTCTGGGCCTTCAGGAAATCGTAGCGCTGGCGCAGCTCAGCGTACTCCTCGATGGCGACCAGGTTGACCGGGCCCATGCCATTGATCCGCTGGCGCAGCGCGTCGACCGCGGCCCTGACTTCCTCCCAGTTTGTCTGGTCCAGCCCGGCCAGATCGGTCTCCGTCGGCTCGCCCTTCTGACGGACCCGGGGTTTGCGCGGTCTCGCCCGGGGTTTTCGATCGGCCTCCGCCGGCTGCCCGTCGCCGTCCGCCGCCTGACCGGCTGGGTCCGGTGTCTGGGCCTTGTCCTCCGAGTCCTCGTCGTCATCAAGATCGAGCGGCTTGAGATCCGATGGATCGTCCTCGGAGTGCCAGAGCAGCCGTTTCCAGTCGATCGCGCCCAGGTCGCACTGGAATTCGCGCTGCACATCCTCAGTGAGGAACTGCGCTCGCGAGCGGTTCTCGGCCAGACTGACTTCGGTCCTGCTGAGTTCCTCCTGCGCGGCCTCGGTCTCCGTGCGCAACCCCTGCTGCTCGTTCTCGATCCCGGTGATTTGCCTCTCGATTTCGACCAGTTCTCCGCGGATCTTCTCCACCGACTCCTGCGCCACGACGAGCGTGCGGGCAATCTCTCCGGCCCGCGCCAGTCCGGTCACCGCCTCCTGCTCGAGCCCGGCCGCCTGTTCCGCCCAGACCTCGACCTCCTGCCGGCGTTGGGCAAGCAACTCACCAATCTGGGAGCGGCGCCTCTCCATTTCGCCGAGGCCGCGGTCGAGCACCTCCACCTTCTGCCGGCGCTCGGCCAGCTCCAGCCGGGCCTGGGCCAGCGCCTCCTTCTTCTGATCCCGATCGGCCCGCAACGCGGCGATCTGCCCTTCGACCGCGACGATCGCCTGCTTTCCGGCGGCGACCCTGGCCTCCGCCTCGGCCAGACCGGCCTGCGCGCGCACGAGGCGTTGTTCCGCCTCCGCCCGCGCCGCGTCCAGTCCGGCCAGTTCGCGTTCCATGCGCTGCAACCGGCCAGCCGCCTCTTCGGCGGCGCGATCCGCATTGCGCGCCTCGGCCTGGACCGCGGCGACCTGCTGGGTCGCCGTCAAAACGCTCTTCCGCTGCTGTTCCAGCGCGGCTTCGGCCGCGGCCAGCAGCACGCCCAGCTGGTCTGCCAGTTTCCGCTGTTCGTCATGCGCCTTCTTGTCGCGGGTCAGCTCCCGGGTCGTCTCCCGCAGGTCAATTTCGCGCTGCACGATGCCCCCGCCCGGCTTCTTCTGGTATCCCCCGTAAACCAGCCCCCGCCGATCCACCAGCTCGCCGTTTAACGTTGCGACGCGGCGAAAGCGGAAATCCGGATGCGCCTGCCAGAACTCCAAAAATACATCCAGGTTCTCCGCGACATAACATGCCTCCAGCAACCCCGCCGCCGGATGCGCGCGATCCAGTCCGGGCAGCGCCACCGTGGCCGGCTGAAGAAAGGCTGGAAGGCCGGCAGGCGGTTCCTCCTCCGCCCCGCGACCCGCGGGCGAAACCTGCAGGCAAGCGCTGCCGATCTTCTGTTGGTCGAGCTGCGCCAGAATCTTGCGCGCCACCGGAAGTTCGGCGACTGCAATGGCCTCGACGGCCGAACCAAGCAGCGCCTCAAGCGCCTTCCCGTAGTCGGACTTGATTTCAAGTCCTTGCGTGACGGGTGAGACCTTGCTTCCGGCCAGGACGCTGTCGAGCCGCCCCTGCAGCAGGGCCTTGGCGCCTTCCCCGAACCCCTCCCATCTCTCGTGCAGTTGTTGCAGGAGGCGCAGGCGCGCGGTGCGTTGGGCCATGGTCCGGTCCAGTTCCTGAAGCCGGCGTTGCCCTTCGCGAAAGCGCTGGGTGGCCTCCGCCAGCGCATGTTGGGCGGCCTGGACATCGTTGTGCGCACGACTCTGCTCGCCGCGCGCGACATCAAGCCGCTGATGCTCGTCCGCCGCCCGTGCCGCCGCCACCGCCGTGGCCTTCCGGGCCTGCGCGAGCTGCTCGGCCAGCTCGCTGTGCCGGACCACGCTGGTTTTCGAATCGACTTCGTAGCCGGAGCATTCCGTCCGCAGTCGGGCCACCGCACTCTCCAGCTGGAGCAGCTCGAATTTCGCCTGCCGAAGCTGATTCTCCTGCTTGCTCGATTCCCCCTCGACTATGGCCAGCTCGCGATTTCGCTGCTGGAAAACGGCGTCCGAGCTGCCGAGCAGATTGAGCTGGAGTTGCCTGTCCTGCGCCCCGCTGTCCGCCTGAGCCGTCACCTCGTGGAGCTGCATCTCCAGTTCCGCGAGGTCGTCGCGACTCGATTGGACGCGCTCCTCAAGGCCCGTCTTCTTGATCCGGGCGACGCCCGCCTGGTTCTCCGCCTGCTCCTTCTGGGAGCGGAGATCGAAGACCGTTTGCTGCGCGCTCTGCGCGCGCTCGTGGTAGTCGCTGCGGCGCGCCTTGATTTCGTTCAGTTCGCGCTGGTGCGCCTCCAGCTTTCCGCGCTGGGTTTCGGTCGCCGCCCGCACCCGCGCCACCCCGGCATCGAGCGCGGCGATTGTCCCGCTCAACTGCTCGAATTGCCAGCCACTGTGGGCGAGGCTGAGGTGGCGCATCCGGAAGCTGAGGCGCTTGTAGCGCATCGCCTTGGACGCCTGGCGGCGGAGACTGCCGATCTGCCGGCCGACCTCGCCGATCACATCCGTCACCCGCGCCAGATTCTGGTCGGTGAGCGCGAGCTTCCCCATCGCCTCCCGGCGCTGGCTCTTGTAACGGGTGATGCCCGCCGCCTCCTCGAACACCGCGCGGCGCTCCTCGGGCTTTGACGACAGCACCTGGTCGATCTGGCCCTGCGCCATGATCGAATACGACGTGCGGCCCACGCCGGTGTCCATGAAAAGCCTGTGGATGTCCTTGAGGCGGCAGGACTGGCCGTTCACGAGGTAATCGCTCTGGCCGTCGCGCGTGACGCGGCGGACGATCTCGACCTCGTGAAAATCGGTGCCCAACTGCTGCTCGCATTCGCTCAAGAGAAGCGAGACTTCGCAGAGATTCTGCGGCCGGCGCGTCTCAGCCCCCTCGAAAATGACATCCTGCATCTTTCCGCCGCGCAGGGCCTTGGCGCTCTGTTCGCCCAGCACCCACCGGATCGCGTCGGCAATGTTGCTCTTGCCGCAGCCGTTCGGCCCGACGATGGCGGTGACGCCGGGTTCGAAGCGGAGGATCGTGGGATCAGCAAACGACTTGAAGCCGTGAAGCTTGAGCGCCTTCAGGTGCATGCAACGTAAAGAAACAGACTAGAGTAGGGCCAATTTGCGACCGCAACGGGAAAGTGATCCGAGTTGTTCACAGGGCGCATCTCCCGATTGACGGTGGCGCAAGTGGCATGGGCGTCTCGCCCATGTGCCTTGGCGCGCGTCCACGGGCAAGATGTCCGTGCCACTCTGCTGGCCAGCAGAGCGCGCGCCAGACGCCACCGACAATCGGGAGATGCGCCCTCATCGATCCCGCCCGGGGGATTTGACATGGCGCGCAGACCCTGACTTGTGCCATTCGGGGCAATCGCAGGCGCGATCCAGGCTGGAATTCCCCCCCGTCCCGAGCTAGCATTCGGCCGTGTCAAGGGCACGCTTCTCACTGGTGTTCGCTCTTCTTCTCGCGACCAAGCCGCTCCCGGCGGAAGTCATCGCGGTCGACGTTGACCGCACGCCATTCTGTCTGGTGGCTGAATCCGTCAGGATAAGCGTGGGCAAAGACATGGCCATTGTGGAGGGTGATTACGACTACAAGTACGTTCGCCGGTTTGATGCGGTTGGAACGAATGACCGGATTCCGTTCCAATATGCGGTTTACGCCCCAAAGACTGCCGACAGCCTGGACGAACTGATCGCAATCACCCAGGCCAAGCTGCACATGGATTCGTTGGATTTCGAGCCGGTTGATTTTTCCCTGCCCGGCCAGAGCCTCGAAGCTGCGCTGAAGGTCGCTCCCGAGGCCACCCGGCCTGTAATCCTCGTCTTCCGGATTCCGCGCCGCCTCCTGCATCAACAGTGCCGGCTGCATATCAGCCACTGCCAATTGCACGATCGATACGCCGGGAAGACGGTGACAGCCTGCCTGCCCCTGCTTCCCGACTTCGAGGCGCTCAAGAACGAACTGCTTTTCTCGCGAACCGACTTCATCATCGAGTTTGAAGTGGTGGATGCCGTGCAACTCCGCCGGCTGTCCGTCAACCGCTCGGTTGATCGGGAGACGCCACAGCGGCTGGTGCTCCATCCGATGCACCTTGAGAACATCGTGGTGGAAGTTGCCGCATCCACGGGGAAGTGACGAGGATCTGGTGTTTGACGATACTTGCCTGGTGGCGGAACGGCGTCCCGTTCCGCCGGGAGCCGGACGCCAGCCTTCGCTGAAGCTGCGGCTAGGCACGCGGCTCCGCTACGGTCGGAAGCCGACGAGAACATCGAAACGGAAGTCACCGGATTCTCCTGATTGGACTTTTCGGTGTCGCCAACCGGCGGCCCGGCACTTTTGCTCCGGGTGACGCCGTCCCGTCGCAATGTCATGAAAGTCGTGCTGATCTTCTTTGCTTGGTGCATCCTGCTCGTCCTATGCTGGCCGGTGGCGGTCCTGGCCCTTGTGCTGGCGCCGATTGTGTGGCTCGTGGCCCTTCCGTTCCGGGTCGCGGGCGTGTGTCTGGGCGCCGTCCTCGCGCTGGTTCGTGCGCTCTTCTATCTGCCCGCCAGGTTGCTTGGGCCGCGCGGCCGGAGTCCTTGAACCCAATCTCGGCAGTTCAGTTTAACCACGGATTACCTAGAGCGGCTCCGCCGCAACCAAACGTAGGGGCGCGATCTTGCCTGCCGTGCCGTAGCCTTGGCGAAGGCTGGTCGCGCCCTTCAAAGGGACGCAGCAAGCCTGCGCCCCTACGTGACTCACCCGCGTCGCTGCATAGGGAAACCGCGCCGCCACGTCGGCGATCCGTAGTATCGCGCTTCCTCCCCCACCCAACTTCCAATACATAATCCTGATCCCGTCCCCCAGCCATGGCGGCAGCCATTGGCATTTGGCAGATGGGAGGGTCCGGGCCCGACCAGCTGCCAGTTTCAATCCATCTTCACGCGTTTCGCGTAGAACTCCTCCGCCCGCGCATAAATCTCCTTGGGATCGCTCATCGCAAGCGCGTCAGCCGCAAGCTTCTTCGCATCGCTCATCTTCATGGCGCGGACGAGGTATTTCACCGCCGGCAGGGAGGGCGGCGACATGCTCAATTCGTCGACCCCCATACCGAGCAGAAGCGGCGCAAAGACCGGGTCTCCAGCCATCTCGCCGCACAGCGCGACGGGCAGGTGATGGCGATGGGCGCCCTCCACCACCGATTTGATCGTGCGCAGCACAGCTGGATGGGTCGGCTCGTAGAGGTGGGCGATGCGATCGTTGCCGCGGTCGATTGCGAGCAGGTATTGGATGAGATCGTTGGTCCCGATGCTGAAGAACTGGCAATGGCGCGCGAGCAGGTCGATGGTGACCGCGGCACTGGGAATCTCGATCATGCTGCCGACCTCCATCGTTTCGTCAAAGCGCAGGTTGCGTTTCCGGAGCTCTTCCCTGGCCTCGGCGAGGATCGTGTTGGCTCGCACGAGCTCATCCATCCCGCTGATCATCGGGTACATCAGGCGCACCCGGCCGAACGCGCTCGCGCGGAGAATGGCCCGGAGCTGTTCCTTGAACATCTCCGGGTGCTCGAGGCAGAGGCGGATCGCACGAAAACCCAGGAACGGATTTGTCTCGTGATGAGTCAATCCGGGAAAACTCACCAGCGGCTTGTCGCCGCCCACGTCGAGCGTGCGGATGACCACCGGCCTCGGAGCAAAGGCCTCGGCCACCGCCTTGTAGATCGCGAACTGCTCCTCTTCTCCCGGCAGCCGGCTCGAGTTGAGGTAGATGTATTCCGTCCGGAACAGACCGACGCCCTCGGCCTGTGAGTCCCGGGCGGACCCGTTCTCCTCAACCTTCTCGAGGTTCGCCATCAGGGTGACGTGAACCCCGTCGAGGGTTTCGGCCGGCAGGCGGCTGGCGGTCTTGAGGCGCGATTCAAAACTCTTCTTCTCGGTCTGTATCCGCCCGTAGCGGAACAGCGTCTGCTCGGTGGGATTGACGATCACCACCCCTTCGTAGCCATCGACCAGAACCCGGTCGCCGTTGTTGACCCGCGCCGTGAGATCGCGCACGCCAACCACGGCTGGAATCTTCAACGATCGCGCAACAATGACCGCATGGCTCGTCTTGCTGCCCGTGTCCGTGACGATGCCAAGGGCGGCGCTGCGGTTGATGCCCGCGGCGTCGGAGGGAGTGATGTCGTTGGCGACGATGACACGCTTCTCGGCCAGATCCCCGAGATGGTGCGCCTCCTGCCCAAGGAGGTTTCGCAGCACCCTCTGTGCTACATCGCGGATGTCGCCGGCCCGCTCGCGCAAATACTCGTCGTTGATCTCGTCAAACGCTTTGACGTACCGCTGCGAGACATTGTTGAAGCACGTTTCGATGTTCGCACCAGTGCTCTCGAACTCGCGAATCGTCTCTCCGATGAGCGCCTGGTCTTCGAGCACCATCAGGTGGGCATCGAAGATCCGCGCCTCATCGGGGCCCAAATTGTGTTCCACCTCGCTTTTGATCTTGGTGATCTGCTGGCGGGTGACGACGAGCCCTTGATCGAAACGGGCAATCTCGTCCATGCGCTTGGCGGCGTCGACCTGGTAGGCCGGAACGTCGAGCTCCGTTTGCAGGTAAAGAAGTATCTCCCCGTATGCGATGCCATCGGACGCGGAGATGCCCTGTACCACCGTCTCAGGTTTCTGGCGGAATTCCATCGTGGTCGGTTGAACGGTTGATCCCTGCGAGTCGGTGAATGAAACATGCCGACCGCTCGTTATCCCGCCCGCTCTGCGGAGGGTCAACACGGATTTGGAGCCAACCGCAAAACAGGGCGCGAATCAGGTTTGAGCGCCCGAAACCGCCTGGTGTGGGCTGTAGGAGCCTGCTTGTAGGCGATTCCGTAACGAAGCCGCGTCCGGCTCCGGCGGCGCGGGACGCCCTGCCGCCATGCCTGAATGGCGGCGGCCCGGACGATTCGTCCGACCGATCCTCAGCTGATTGCAGTCTCCCGCACGAAGCAGCCGGCGCCCCAGGCGTCGCGGACCACCGCGACAATCTCCGCGATCGGAGCGTCCGGCGGCAACGCCACGAAACAGGCGCTGCCGCTCCCGCTCATCCCCGGCGCCAGACCGAATCGGCATCGCAAACGATCCAGCAAGACTGGAAGCGCCAGATACTTCCGGAAGACCACCGGCTCCAGATTGTTGAATTGCAGTTTCACCGCGTCCGCCGATCCCGCAATCCATGTGCTGAGGCGACGTTCAGCTTCCTCCGCCGGCAGACAGGTCCGCGGAGCGCCCGCAGCCATTTGCCCGTATGCCCAGGCCGTGCTGACGGAAAGACCCGGCTTGAAGATCAGCAACTGCCGGCCGCGGAGCCGCCGCACCGCGGTTTCGGGCAATGGTTCGATCTGTTCGCCCCGGCCGCGCATGATGACCGGGCCGCTTCCCAGGAAAAGCGGGCAGTCGGATCCAACCGCCGCCGCGAGCGCTCCGAGAGTTGCACGATCGAGATCGGCGCCGCTCAGTTGATTCAACGCCAGGAGAGCAGCCGTTGCGTTGCTGCTGCCTCCGCCCAGCCCCGCACCGACCGGGATGCGTTTCTCCAGCCGAAATGCAACGGATTCCCCCCACCCCGTCGCCGTGGCGAACGCCGCCGCCGCCTTCAAGACCAGGTTGCTGCCATCCACCGGCACGTCCGGGACATCGCATTCCAGGGAAAACTGCGCAGGGCTGTTCCGCTCCCCACTGTCGACCACCGCGATCAGTTGGTCGCCGAAATGCAGCGGCGCGGCGACCGACACCAAGTCATGGAACCCGTCGGTACGGAGGCCGGTGACCGCAAGAAAAAGGTTGATCTTCGCCGGCGAGAAGATCGTTGCGATTCGCTGCTCGCTCACTGTGAGGTTGAATACAAGGCGGTTCGGCCGCTTGCCCGGATGCACCGGCCGCCGGTGCCAGGATGAGCTGGACATAGAACAGACTGTGGCTCCGCGGGCAAGCATGCGGTCAAGTCATTGGAGTAGGAGCCTGCTTGCAGGCGATTCTTACCGCGGAATCGCGAGCAAGCTCGCTCCTGCAATTTGCGTGGAGGCCACCTTACCGTCAAATGAACACGAATAAATACCAATCATGTTTTTTTATTCCACTGGCGATCGGGAGAGGCCATTAGTTGTTCCCGCATGCCCTGCGAACTCATCCTGGTCCTCGACGCTCCGTCCCCGCGCGATCTCATGCCCGTGCTCACCCGGCTCAGCGGCCGTGTCAATTGGGCGAAGATCGGTCTGGAGATGTTCGCCTCCTGCGGACCGGACTGCGTGCGCGAGGTGGCTGGCATGGGCTTCGATGTCTTCCTCGATCTCAAGCTGCATGACATTCCGAACACGGTGGCCCGGGCCGTCGAGTCGGCGGCCAGACTGCCGATCAAGATGCTCACTCTGCATGCCGGTGGCGGCCGGGAGATGATGCGCCGCGCCGTGAAAGCGCAGCAGCAGAACGCCCCGCAACTGCGCCTGATCGGCGTGACTGTGCTGACTTCGCTTGGCGAACACGATCTCCACGAAACCGGCATCGCGGCCACCCCCGAGGCGCAGGTGCTGCGTCTGGCTCAACTGGGAATCGATAGCGGCTTGGAAGGACTGGTGTGCTCACCCCTCGAGATCGCTCTTCTGCGCAAGCACCTTCGCCCCTCCGTGAAGCTCGTCGTGCCCGGCATCCGTCCGGCCGGAGTGGGAGCCGGCGATGACCAGATGCGGGTGATGACACCCGCTGAAGCCGCCCGCGCGGGAGCCGACTTTGTCGTGGTTGGGCGCCCGATTTTCAAAGCCTCCGATCCGGCGGCGGCCGCGGCTGCGATACTCGCCGAGCTCGCTGGAAAAGGCTGAATAGCTGAAGGGCTGGATCAACCCGGTTTCTCAACGCGCTTTTTGCTATTCAGCGTTCGCGTTTTCCGCTTTACCGATTTCAACCTTTCCACCTTCAGTCCTTCCGCTTTTCAGCCCTTCAGCCTATTGGCCTTTCAGCTGTTGGCTTTTCAGCTTTCAGCCTTCAGCCTTCAGCTTTGTCATCCATGAGCCGCACCGCCGCCATTCTCCTCGCCGCCGGACTGGGGCGCCGCATGCAGGCCGTTGCTGCCGACAAGATCATGGCCCCGCTTGCCGGCCGGCCGGTTTTCGCCTATTCCGCCGCCGCATTCGTGGCCAGCGGGGTCGCCGACTTCTACGTCATCGTCTATCGCGATGCGCGCCAGTCGCTCGAACTGTCCTGCTATGCCCCGACGCCGGCGTTGTTCGTCAAGGGAGGCGCCGAGCGCCAGGATTCCGTGGCTAACGCCTTGGCCGGACTGCCGGACGACATCGACTTCGTGTTCATTCATGATTGCGCGCGACCGCTGGTCCGTCCGGAACAGCTCTCCGCCTTGCTGCGATCGGTGCGGCGGGATGGGGCCGCCGCGCTGGCGCACCGTGTCTCCGACACCATCAAACAGATCGCGACTCAGCCCCGCGGTTCCGGGCCGGCCGGCACGCGCGCCCCGGTACGGGTGCGCACCGCCACCTTGGATCGCGCCCGGCTCTGGGCCATGGAGACTCCCCAGGCTTTTGCCCGCGAGCTCATCGTCCGCGCCTACTCGCGGGTCCAGCGCTCCGGAGTGCGCATCACAGACGATGTTCAGGCCGTCGAACGCCTTGGAGCGTCCGTGACATTGCTGGATAATGCGCGCCCAAATCCAAAGCTGACCGCGCCAGCCGACCTGGCCTACGCAGCGTTTCTCCTCAGCGATGGCTTCTAGCCCACACCCCGGTTCTGACCGCCTCCCCGGTATTCAAATACGCCCCATCGATTGCGTCGCCCCCGTTTCAGCCTAATCCCAGAATCCCATGCCATACCGTATCGGACACGGTTACGATATTCACCGCATTGTCGCGGGCCGCACGCTCGTCCTCGGCGGAGTGCGGTTCGACACCGATTTCGGCCTCGACGGACATTCCGATGCCGATTGTGTGACCCATGCAATCTGTGATGCGCTCCTCGGCGCGGCCGGACTGCCGGACATCGGCCATTTCTTTCCGGCCACGGATCCGGCCTACCGGAACATCGACTCGCAACGCTTGTTGCAGCAGGTCGTGGCGCAACTCCGGCAGCGCGGCTGGACGCCGCTGAACATCGATTCCACGGTCATTGCGGAAAAGCCCAGGATCCTGCCGCATCTGGGCGAGATGAAGCTTGCCCTCTCCAGTTCCACCGGTCTGCTGGTCGACGCGATCGGCCTGAAAGCCACGACGAACGAAGGCATCGACGACCTGGGACGCGGTCTGGCCATTGCGGCCCATGCAGTTGCGCTGATCCAGAGCCTGTAGGGAGGCGGCGCTTCGCCAGGTGATCCTCCATGAGCCCGTCGGTGTTCCACCTCCTGGTTTCCCGTTTCTGGCGCCGATCACCTGGTTACCGAATTCTGTCCTCTGGCCTCTGGCTTCTGACCTCCGTCCTCTGCATTCTGTCTTCTGGCCTCTGGTTTCTCACCTCCGGGTGTTCTCATCACGAAACCGACGTTCAGCGCGGCAATCGCGAACAGGTGCTTTATCAGGGCATCGGTGTTGAACTGCCCGACCTGGATCCGCACCTCGCCACCGGCACCAGTGAGTACAATGTGCTGTCCGCGATCTTGGAGGGCCTGGTCAGCGAAGATCCCTTCGACCTGCACCCGGTTCCTGGCGTCGCTGAGAGCTGGGAGGTCTCCCCCGACAGTCTGGTTTACACGTTTCATCTCCGGGCAGACGCCCGCTGGTCCAACGGCGAGCCCGTGACGGCGTCCGATTTCGTCGCCTCATTTCGCCGCGTGCTGACGCCGGCCTTCGGCGCCGCCTATGCGACGATGCTCTATCCGGTATCCAACGCCGAGGCGTTTCACCGCGGCCGCCTCGCGGATTTTACGGAGGTTGGCTTCGCCGCCCTCGACGCGCGCACGCTGCGGATCACGCTGGGATATCCGACCCCGTATCTGTTGTCGATGCTCAGCCACCCGGCCTGGCTTCCCGTGCCGGTGGCGACCATCGCGCGCTACGGCCCGGTCGACCAGCGCGGCACCCCGTGGGCTCGTCCGGGCAGGTTTGTCGGCAATGGCCCGTTTGTGTTGAAGGCCTGGCGGCGCAACCAGGTCATCATCGTCGAGAAATCGCCGACGTACTGGGATGCGGCGCATGTCCGCCTGCGTGCGATTCACTTCCACCCGATTGACAGCCTCGACGCCGAGGAACGCGCATTCCGCGCCGGGCAGATCCATCTCACCGATGCGATGCCCCCGGCAAGAATCGGCGCCTATCGGCAGAATCAGCCGCAATTGCTGCGCATCGATCCATACCTTGGCACGTATTTCTACCGCCTCAATGTCAACCGGCCGTCTCTTGACGAACCCCGCGTTCGCCGCGCCCTCGCAATGGCCGTCGACCGGCAGGCCATCGTCGCGCACGTCCTGCGCGGCGGCCAGGTGCCCGCGTCGGCATTCACCCCGCCCGGGATGAACGGCTATGCGCCGCCTCCCGGCATCCCGACCGATTTCGCCGCAGCGCGCCGGTTGCTGGCCGAGGCAGGCTACCCGGGCGGACAGGGCCTTCCACACTTCGAGTTGCTGTTCAACTCGTCGGAGGGGCATCAACTGATCGCCGAGGCTGTGCAGGAGATGTGGCGGCGGGAGTTGGGCGTCGAGGTCCGGCTGGTCAACCAGGAGCTCAAGAGCACGCAGGATGCGCGCCGCATCGGCAATTTCCAGATTCTGCGTTCGGTCTGGATTGGCGACTACATCGATCCCCTGTCGTTTCTCAGCATCTGGACTTCCGACAGCGACAACAACTTCACCGGCTGGTCAAGCCGCGACTACGACAACCTCCTCGCAGACGCCGCGCGCACCGCGGATCCCGCGGCAAGGAATGCACTGCTGCAACGGGCGGAAACGATCCTGCTCGACGCCGCACCGATCATCCCGGTCTACTATTACAGCCATATCTTCCTGCTTCAGCCATCGGTTCGCGGCTGGCATCCGACGCTGCTCGACCACCATCCCTACAAACACGTCTGGCTGGAGGAATAATCAGGGATCATGCAGTTGAATGCAGGGCCGCCGCTTTGTCTGTCCTCCGTAGCCTTGGCGGAGGAAGATCGGCGGCCGCTTCCCCAATGAGGTGCGGCTCGGCGGCGCGGATTTCGCGCGAGCGAAACCCTGCTTCAATGGGGCCGCGCTCACGTGAGCGCGG
>Ga0182021_10002758_pt1 | contig 20572 bp, 16 predicted proteins | sample 612E3MmetaG_FD_120493 | JGI IMG/M metagenome (GOLD analysis project Ga0182021, IMG submission 120493) | Permafrost microbial communities from Stordalen Mire, Sweden - 612E3M metaG (Illumina Assembly) | ecosystem: Environmental > Terrestrial > Soil > Wetlands > Permafrost | place: Sweden... | reverse complement strand
GGATACGCCTCGCGGGCGGCACTCCATTGATCTTTAACACCATCGCCGTTTGTGACGGTCTTGCGATGGGACACGAAGGTATGAAGTACTCGCTCCCCTCGCGCGAGATAATCAGCTACACGGTCGAGATAATGGTCAGGGCACACGCGCTCGACGGCGTTGTGCTCGTTCCCAACTGCGACAAGGTCGTGCCAGGCATGATCATGGCCGCGGCGAGGATGGACGTCCCAGCGGCGGTGGTCAGCGGCGGGCCGATGCTGGCCGGGCGGCTCGGAGAGAAGAAGCACGACTTCATAACCGTGCTGGAGGCCTCGTCTTCCAGCGACGTAAGCGACGAAGAGCTCGAGAGCTTCGAAAGGTGTGCGTGCCCCGGGCCTGGGTGCTGCTCCGGACTGTTCACGGCCAATAGCATGAACTGCCTTACCGAAGCGCTCGGGTTCGCGCTGCCCGGCAACGGCACGACTCCGGCGGTTTACGAAGAACGCCTGAAGCTGGCCCGTGAGACCGGCGCGACCGTTGTCGACCTGGTGGAGAGGGGCATCAAGCCCGACAAGATACTTACAAGGAAAGCATTCTTCAACGCGCTGGCGGTGGACATGGCCATCGGCGGCTCGACCAACTCATTGCTGCACCTGCCGGCGATCGCCTTCGAGCTCGGCATAACGCTGGGACTCAAGGACATCGACAGGGTTTGTTCGACCACGCCCAACCTCTGCCGCATCGCACCGTCGGGTGGGAGCAGGCATCACATGGAAGACCTTCATGCCGCGGGCGGAATACCCGCTGTCATGGGAGAGTTGGCGCAGATCGGGGCCATCGACCTCGACGTGACGACCGTGACCGGTAAGACTCTCGGTGACAACATCGCCGGGGCGAGGAGCCTGGACCTCGATGTGATCAGGCTTGCTTCCGATCCGTACTCCCCCAAAGGGGGGCTTGCGGTGCTGCGAGGCAGCTTAGCGCCAGGCGGCGCGGTCCTCAAGGAGGCGGCGATGGGCGACAAGATGCGCAAGCACAAGGGTCCGGCCAGGGTCTTTGATTCAGAGGAAGAAAGCATAGAAGTAATAAGAGCCGGCGGTATCAACCCAGGCGATGTCGTGGTAATCAGATACGAGGGGCCTCGTGGAGGCCCGGGAATGCGAGAGATGCTCCTGCCGACCGCGGCGATAGCCGGTACGGGCCTCGCCGACGAAGTGATCCTGATAACGGACGGGCGCTTCTCCGGTGGCACCAGGGGTGGCGCCATCGGCCACGTCTCTCCCGAAGCGGCGGCGGGCGGGCCGATAGCGCTGGTGCGCGACGGCGACGAGATTGAGGTCGATGTCGAGAAACGCCGGCTGGAGATAAACATCTCCGAGGATGAGTTCGAGCTCAGGATGGAGGAGTGGAGCCCGCCGCCGGTCAAGTACGATAGCGGGGTCCTCGGCATCTATTCGAGACTCGTGGGTAGCGCCGCCGAGGGAGCCGTAATCGACTTTACTACCGGATCGGGGAAAGGAGGTCGAACGGCTTGAAAATCTCTGGAGCTCAGGCACTCATAAAGAGCCTCGAAAAAGAGGGCGTCGATGTGATGTTCGGCTACCCCGGTGGCCAGATAATGCCGGTCTACGACGTGTTGCTCGATTCTAAGATCAAACACATCCTGACGAGGCACGAGCAGGGCGCGGCACATGCCGCCGACGGCTACGCGCGCGCAACCGGGAAAGTGGGTGTGTGCATGTCCACCAGCGGTCCGGGAGCGACAAACCTTGTCACAGGCATCGCTACCGCAAACATGGACTCGGTACCGCTGGTTGCGATAGCCGGACAGGTCGCGACCCACGTGATCGGGACGGACGCTTTCCAGGAGGCCGACACCACGGGCATAACGCTTCCCGTCGTAAAGCACAATTACCTGATAATGCGCCCTGAAGATATCGCCCGCACGGTCCAGGAGGCTTTTCTGCTGGCTTCGACAGGGCGCCCCGGGGCGGTCGTGATTGACATGCCGTCAGACGTCTCGCGCACCCAGGTCGATTTCAGGTATCCGGACAAGCTGACGAGCCTTCCGGGTTACAGGCCTACCACGAAAGGCCACAACAGGCAGATAAAGGAAGCAGCACGGCTCATCCTGGCAGCGAAGCAACCTGTCATATACGCGGGCGGTGGTGTGATAACCGCTGAAGCGTCAGAAGAGCTTCGCCAGCTCGCGAGGCTGCTCGATCTTCCCGTGACGACGACGCTACTGGGGAAGGGCGCTTTTCCCGAGACCGACGGGCTGTCTCTGGGCATGCTGGGGATGCACGGGACGTCGTACGCCAACTTCGTGATGATGAAGACCGACCTCATCCTCGCCATCGGCGCGAGGTTCGACGACCGCATCACGGGCAGGCTCGACACTTTCGCGCCCCACGCGAAGATAATCCATATCGATATCGACCCGGCGGAGATCGGCAAGAACGTGTCCGTCGACGTGCCCATAGTGGGAGACGCCAGGAAAGTACTGAAGGACCTGCTCGCGGCGCTAAAGCCGAAGGTCGCCGAGTCGGGCCCGCCGGACACGAGCGCGTGGCACAAGCAGATAAGGGAATGGAAGAAAGAGTACCCGCTATCTATACCTCCTGGCGGGTTGCGACCACAGTTCGTGGTGGACGAGATATACAGGGTCACCCATGGCAAGGCGACCATCGTGACCGACGTCGGCCAGCACCAGATGTGGTCCGCGCAGTTCTACAAGTGCTCGAAGCCCAGGCAGTTCATATCCTCCGGAGGCCTCGGGACGATGGGCTTTGGCCTTCCGGCCGCCATCGGGGCGAAGATCGGGAAGCCTGGCTCGCGGGTCGTGAACATTGCCGGCGACGGCTCGATCCAGATGAACTCGCAGGAGCTTGCGACGGCCGTGCTCAATAATGTCGCGATAACAATAGCGGTAATAAACAACGGCTACCTCGGCATGGTGCGCCAGTGGCAGGAGCTTTTTTACAACAAGCGCTACTCGCATACGCATCTTCGCCGTGGCGAGTCACCCGACTTTGTGAAGCTCGCCGAGGCGTACGGCGCGTTAGGTATGCGCGTCACCGAAGCCAACCAGGTCGAGCAGGCTCTCAAGGAAGCTTTCAAGGTCAAGAACGGCCCCGTTCTCATCGACTTCATGGTCGAGGAGGAGGAGAACGTCTTCCCGATGGTGGCGCCCGGGGCGTCACTCGACGACATGATTGGGGGTTAGCGGTGAAGCATACCCTTTCCGTTATGGTGGAGAATAAGCCGGGGGTCCTGGCGCGGGTCGCCGGGCTCTTCTCGCGGCGCGGGTTTAACATAGACAGCCTGGCCGTCGGCGTTACCGAGAAACCCGAGGTCAGCCGCATGACCGTCGTCGTCAACGTCGAGGAGCACTCCCTTGAGCAGGTGTACAAGCAGCTTAACAAGCTTATCAACGTGATCAAGGTCATCGACCTGCCGGACGACAACAGCGTCCAGCGCGAGATGATAATGGTCAAGGTCAAGGCCGACGCCAAGACGCGGGCTGAGGTCATAGAGATAGTGGATATTTTCAGAGGGAAGGTAGTGGACGTAGGGAAAGGGACCATCAGTATCGAGGTAACCGGACCGGCGTCCAAGTTAACGGCGTTCGAGGAACTGCTCAGGCCTTATGGTCTGGTAGAGCTAGTTCGCACCGGTACTATAGCGTTGCCGCGAGGATAAGATCAGGATAGTGGGTCAGGTCTGAATCTTGATTCTTAAGGAACTGATGCTTAGACCTAACGAAATTCAAGACTCGAGACATGAACCAAAGATGTAAATTCAAGACTCAAGACATGACCCCAAGACGCAGGAGGTTGAAATGGCGAAGATGTACTACGACAAGGATGCGAACCCCGAAGCTCTGAAAGGGCAGAGGATAGCGATTATCGGTTATGGTAGCCAGGGACATGCGCATGCCCTGAACCTTAGCGACAGCGGTTTCGAAGTCGTTGTAGGCCTTCGCGAGTCCAGCCCAAGCGCAGACCGCGCGCGCGAGGCGGGCCTGACCGTTGCGCCCGTCGATGAGGCGACGGCGATGTCGGATATCATCATGGTGCTTATCCCCGACGACCAGCAGGCGAGCGTCTACCGTGAGTACATAAGCTCCGGGCTCGAGCAGGGCAATGCGCTATTCTTCGCGCACGGGTTTAACATCCACTACAACCAGATACGACCGCCGGAGTTCATAGACGTCGCCATGGTAGCCCCCAAGGGCCCCGGGCCTATGGTCCGCCAGGTCTACCAGGAGGGCGGCGGTGTACCGGCGCTAATAGCCGTTGAGCAGGATTTCACGGGCAAGGCGCTCGAGCGCGGCCTGGCTTACGCCCACGGTCTGGGCGCGACCAGGGCGGGTTTGCTCGAGACCACGTTCAAAGAGGAGACGGAGACAGACCTGTTCGGTGAGCAGGCTGTCTTATGCGGAGGTACCTCCGAGCTCATCAAGGCCGGCTTCGATACACTGGTCGACGCCGGGTATCAGCCAGAGGTGGCGTACTTCGAGTGTCTGCACGAGCTGAAGCTCATAGTCGACCTCATCCACTCCCACGGCATCAGCGGAATGCGCGAAAGGGTCAGTGATACCGCCGAATACGGAGACATCACGCGAGGCCCGCGGGTCATTAACGCCGAGGTGCGCGAGGAGATGAAGCGCATCCTCGACGAGATACAGACCGGAAAGTTCGCAACCGAGTGGGTCCTGGAAAACCAGGCAAACCGCGCGTCGTTCGCGACCATGCGAAAAGTCGAGGCGGCGCACCCGCTCGAGGAGCTCGGAAAGAAACTCCGCTCGATGATGTCGTGGCTCAACCAGTGATCGCGTGCGGATTGAGCGCACCATGAATTGCGCCTTCCGTCAAATATAGGAGGACCTGAAGTGAAGAAGAGCTACATATTTACGCCGGGGCCCAGCCCTGTGCCGCCGGAGGTTGGCATTGCCCAGGTCAAGATGGTGCATCACCGCTCGCCAGATTTCGGCGAGTATCTCGACCGCGTGCTGAACGGCCTGAAGTACGTGTACCAGACCGAGAACGACGTAATCATGTTCACGTCGAGCGGCACGGGAGCGATGGAAGGCGCCATCGCGAACTGCTTCTCCGCCGGGGACAAGGTCATCGCGTTCGCCGGCGGCAAGTTCGGCGAGCGCCTTGTCGAGATAAGCAACTGCTTCGGCCTGAACTGCATAGCGATAGAGTACGAGTGGGGCGAGAACGCCGACCCGGCCGCTCTCGAGAAGGCGCTCGAGGAAAACCCCGATACCAGGGGTGTGTTCCTGACGCAGAGCGAGACCTCGACCGGCGTCGTGAACGACGTCGAAGCATTCGCCAGGATAGTCGCCCGGACGGACGCCCTGTTCCTGGTGGACGCGATCAGCGGCCTCGGAGCCGTAGACCTAAAGACGGACGAGTGGGGCGTGGACCTCGTGGTGGGCGGCTCCCAGAAAGCGCTCATGATACCTCCCGGCCTGGCCTTTGTTGCAGTAAGCAAAAAGGCGTGGAAAGCGGTCGATACCGCGACATTGCCGCGCTACTACTTCTGCTTCAAGGCGGCGAAGGCGTCACAGTCCAAGACCCCGCCCGAGACTCCGTACACGCCGGCGATAACGCTGATACAGGCGCTCGACGTGGCGATGTCGATGATAAAGGACGAGGGCCTCGAAAACGTGTTCGCCAGGCACGAGCTGTTCGCAAGAGCGACACAGGCGGCAGTCGAGGCGCTGGGCCTCGAGTTTGTGGCGACCGACCGGTCCCGCGCGTTCGTGACCACGTCGGTGTGGGCTCCCGAGGGAATAAAGGGAGGGGACATCGTCAAGGCGATGCGAAACGATTTCGGCATGTTCATTGCTGGTGGCCAGGGCAAACTGAAGGGTAAGATTTTCAGGCTTGGCCACGTCGGCTATTTCGATCGGTTCGATATCACCAGCCAGCTTGCCGGGCTCGAGTTGGCACTCAAGAAGCTCGGTTACCCGGTGGAGATAGGCGCCGGAGTGACGGCGGCGCTCAAGGTGCTCGCGGGTGAGTGATCGGGTTACGGTTTGAAATGCCCCGCGTCCAACAGGGCGCCGGGGCATCACGGAGAATAGCGTTCGGTAGAACGACCTGAATTGCAGGCCCGGCTCATGCGAGCGGGCGAACGGCCCGCTCCGAAGAAAACTGGAGATCCTATGGCAGAAAAATATGACTTCAAGGTACTGGTTGCCGAGAAGATATCTCCGGAGGGCGTAGAGAAGCTCAAGGAGATGTTTGATACTGACGCCTACGACAAGATGTCACGCGAAGACCTGCTTGCCGGGATAGGCAAATACGACGCGCTCGTCGTGCGCAGTGGGACGAAGGCCGACGCCGAGGTGATCGAAAAAGGTAAAAAGCTCAAGATCATCGGGCGCGCCGGCATTGGCGTGGACAACATCGATCTGGATACCGCCACCAAGAAAGGCGTCATGGTCGCGAACGTGCCGGAGAGCAATATAATTTCCGCGGCTGAGCACACCATGGCGATGCTGATGGCGACCGCCAGGAAGATCCCCGCCGCTTGCGCGTCACTGAGAAAGGGAGAGTGGAACCGCTCCGCCTACCAGGGCGTCGAGCTCTACGGCAAGACCCTCGGCATCATTGGGATAGGGCGCATCGGTGCACTGGTCGCCGAAAGGGCTTCAGGGTTCGGGATGAAGCTGATCGGGTTTGACCCGTTCATATCTCCACAGAAGGCGAAGCATCTGGGAGTTGAGATGCTCTCGACAGTGGACGACGTACTCAAGCAGGCGGACTTCATAACCCTTCACGTGCCTCGCACCAAGGACACCTTTCACATGCTGGGTGCGCCGCAGTTCGACATAGTGAAAAAGGGCATCCGGATAATCAACGTCTCGCGCGGCGGCGTGATTGACGAGGAAGCGCTCGCTCGGGCGATCGAGGACGGAAAGGTCGCCGGTGCGGCCATCGATGTCTTTGAGAACGAGCCCCCCGAAGGCAGCCCGCTGTGCAAAATGGAACAAGTCGTCGTGACACCCCACCTCGGCGCCAGCACGACCGAGGCGCAGTACAAGGCCGGTGTCGCAATAGCCGACCAGGTCATCGCCGGTCTGACCGGTGGCTTCGTGAGCGGTGCGGTGAACATATCGATGCCGCACAAAGAGGTCGTTGAGACGCTCAAGCCTTACATGCCGTTGTGTGAAAAGCTGGGGACGCTCTTCGCGAACCTCATGCAGGGCTCGGTCAGCGAGATCGATCTCGAGGTATTGGGAGAGATAAGCGAATACGATACGTCGCTGTTGACCGTCGCTTTTCTAAAGGGGTTTTTCGAGAACATCTCCATGGATACCGTAACGTACGTCAACGCTCCGATACTTGCCCACGAGCGGGGAATCAAGGTCAAGGAGAGCAAGAGCCGCCAGTCGCGAGATTACGTAAACCTGCTGATGGTGACCGCCAAGGACGACACGACCGGGATAACCGCCGGCGCGACCCTGGTAGGCACCGGGCAGGAGATGTTCGTGAACGTCCTCGATTTCGACATCGATATCGCGCCCAGCAAGTATATGGCGCTCGTGAGTTTCCAGGACCGCCCGGGGATGATCGGCAAGGTCGGAACCGTCATTGGAAAGAACGGCATAAACATCGCCGGGCTTCAGGTGGGCAGGCGCCCCATCGAGGGCGAGGCCGGCATGGGGCTCAACCTCGATTCACCGTTGACCCCCGAGGTTATCGAGGAGCTTACATCCGAGTCCGGGATAAACAAGGCCATGTTCATAGTACTCTAGGAGCTGTGGGCAATGGAGGACCGTGTATACATATTCGATACGACGCTCCGTGACGGAGAGCAATCTCCGGGCATAAGCCTTGGAGGCAGGGAGAAGCTCGAGATCGCGGAGCAGTTGCAGCGCCTCGGTGTAGACATAATCGAAGCCGGGTTCCCGGCGACCAGCCAGGGAGACTTCGATGCCGTCAGACAGATATCCGGAAGGATCACCGATTCGGTCGTCTGCGCGCTCGCGCGTGCCATGCCCGGAGACATAGACAGGGCCTGGGAGGCGGTCAATGGTGCCGAGCGGCCCCGGATACACACGTTTATCAGCACATCCGATATTCACCTCGAGCACCAGCTCCGCATGACCCGGGAGCAGGTCCTCGAGCTGGCCGGCGAAGCGGTCGCACGGGCAAGGGGGTACTGCCAGGACGTGGAGTTCTCGCCGATGGACGCGACCCGGAGCGATCCGGGGTTCCTCTACGCGGTGCTGGATGCGGCTATCAGGAACGGCGCGGGGACGCTCAATATCCCGGACACAGTCGGATACGCGATACCCGACGAGTTTGCGGAACTGATAAGGGGCATCATCGAGAACGTGCCGGGAATCGAAGACGTGGTCATAAGCGTCCACTGCCACAACGATCTCGGGCTCGCGGTAGCCAATTCGCTGTCAGCGGTGGAGGTCGGTGCGAGGCAGGTTGAGTGCGCCATCAACGGGCTTGGCGAGCGTGCCGGAAATGCGAGCCTCGAAGAGATGGTGATGACCCTCAAGGTCAGGCAGGACAGGTTGGGCTTTACAACTGCGATAAATTCCCGGGAGATAAGCCGGACCAGCCGACTCGTAAGCCTGCTCACCGGCTACCCGGTTCAGCCGAACAAGGCGATAGTCGGACGCAACGCTTTCGCCCACGAGTCGGGCATCCACCAGGACGGCGTCCTGAAAGAGCGGACGACGTACGAGATAATGGACGCGACCAGCGTCGGGCTTGTCGAGTCCGATATCGTGTTGGGTAAGCACTCCGGCAGGCACGCGCTCAAAGAACAGCTCGAGAGGCTCGGATACTTCCTTGGAGATGAAGAGCTCAACCAGGCGTTCAAGCGCTTCAAGGAGCTTGCCGACAAAAAAGGCTCGCTTTCCGGCGCGGATATCGAGGCAGTGGCACTGGATTATATCAGGACCGAGGGGCAGCAGTGGAAGCTGACCGCATATGAGGTCCACAGCGGCGGAAGGGAAGCGCCACCAAGCGCCACGGTCACGCTGGAGCGAGAGGATGAGCGAGTTACCGAGCGCTCCATCGGAGACGGGATGGTCGACGCGGCGTGCAAGGCCATACGCGCGGCGCTGCATATCGACGCAAAGCTGTACTCGTTCACCGTCGAGGCCATTACCGAGGGGCTCGAATCACTGGGTGACGTGACGATCCAGCTCGACGTCGAAGGACGGCGAGTCGTCGGCCGCGGCGTATCGACTGACATCGTAGAAGCCGCCGCAAGGGCATACCTGAACGCCATCAACAAAGTCCTCATGTAGCTTCTTCCTTGGAACCAAGGCCCTTGAGCCGGGTCCGCGAAGGCCAATATATTTTGATCTAAGTGTTACAGACGAAAGTAAAGACGGGCAGGGTGAAGCTCAAATGAGCCAATCGAGAAAGATACTGGCAAGGCACGTCGGGCGAGAGTTGCTCGAGCCGGGCGAGCTCGTGGAGGCACCGGTCGACCTGGTGCTTGCCAACGACATCACCGCGCCACTTGCTATAGAAGTGTTCGAGAAACTGGGACGCGAAAATGTCTTCGACAGGGACAAGGTAGTGCTCGTGCTCGACCACTTCACGCCAAACCGCGATATCGCCTCAGCCGAACAATGCGCTTTTATCAGGCGCTTCGCTCACAAATATGGCGTCAATCACTTCTACGACGCGGGTGAGGTCGGGATCGAGCACGTGCTTCTGCCCGAGGAAGGACTGATAAAGCCCGGCAACCTCGTGGTTGGGGCAGACAGCCATACCTGCACCTACGGAGCGCTCGGGGCGTTTGCGACCGGCATGGGTTCAACAGATATCGGCGCGGCGATGGCCACCGGCAAAGCATGGTTCAGGGCTCCGGAGGCAATAAATGTAAACGTCAGTGGAAAGCCCCGGCGATGGGTCGGGGGGAAAGACCTTATCCTTTTCCTCATAGGGAAGCTGGGGGTCGACGGCGCGACGTATCGCTCGCTCGAATTCAGTGGGGACGGCATCTCGCGCATCAGCGTCGACGGCAGGCTGTCAGCGGCGAACATGGCCGTCGAAGCCGGGGCGAAGAACGGACTGTTCCCCGTCGACGGGCTCACGGTCGAGTATCTCCGGGAGGCGGGGGTGACCGCCGAACCTGCGCTGAGCGAGCCGGACGATTACGGGTATGCCCTGAAGGTGGATATCGATCTTGACGGTATCGAGCCTCAGGTGGCGCTGCCACACCTGCCGAGCAACTCGGTCGGAGTCTCAGAGTCGCCTAACGTAAAGCTCGACCAGGTGGTGATAGGGTCCTGCACTAATGGCCGGATGGAGGACATGCGCCTGGCAGCGGAGATCATGCGCGGCAAGCACGTGGCGCCGGGTTTGCGGCTGATAATAATCCCCGGAAGTCCCAGAATATACAGGCGTTCCATGGACGAGGGACTGTTTGAAGTCTTCCTCGACACCGGAGCGATTATCTCGCCGCCTACGTGCGGTCCGTGCCTTGGGGGTCATATGGGAATACTCGCCTCGGGCGAGAAAGCCCTCTCGACGACAAACAGGAACTTCGCCGGCAGGATGGGGCACCGTCACAGCGAGGTGTACCTCTCGGGCCCCGCGGTAGCCGCCGCGTCAGCCATAACCGGCACGATAACAGATCCGGGGGAGATAGTATGAGCGGTGCCGTGATGGAAGGCAAAGCTCACAAGCTGGGAGACCACGTGAACACCGATATGATAATCTCTGCCACTTACCTGGTGACGATAGACCCCGTGGAGCTTGGGTCACATCTCCTCGAAAGCCACGACCCCGAGTTCGTCGCGAAAATGAGCCCCGGGGACGTCCTGGTTGGAGGTGTCAATTTCGGGTCGGGCTCCAGCCGGGAGCACGCACCGGTCGCCATCAAGGGGGCCGGTATCTCGTGCGTGATAGCGAGCTCGTTCGCGCGCATCTTCTACAGAAACGCTATCAACGTGGGCTTGCCGATACTCGAGTCGGCGGAGGCTTCCGAGGCGATCGCGGACGGCGACGACATCAAGGTGGATCTCGCCGTGGGCACCATTGAAGATATGACCAACGGCAAGAAGGTCTCGTTTCCGGCGTATCCTGAATTCATGCAGAGGCTCATCGACGAGGGCGGGCTGATAAACTACCTCCTGAAGCAGGACGCTTGAGACCCGGCTCTCTAGAAACGCTTGTGCGCCTGGCGTCGTGAGCGGGGGAGAGCCATTGGACACAGCAAACCATCGAGATACGAATCGGAGTGGAGCAAGGATGTACAAGATAGCGGTGATACCCGGCGACGGCACAGGACCTGAAGTCGTTCGGGAAGGATTGAAAGTGCTCGAAGCCGCGGCCGATGTTTGCGGTTTCAACTTCGAGCTGGAGTCGTTCGACTACGGCGGCGACCGTTACCTGGCGACGGGGGAGACCCTCCCTGAAGGGGCGGTGGAGGAGCTGAGCGGCTTCAACGCGATCTTCCTCGGTGCGATCGGGCATCCCGACGTCAGGCCGGGAATTCTCGAGCAGGGAATTCTCCTCAATCTGAGATTTGCCCTGGATCAGTACATCAACCTCCGTCCGGTCAAGCTATATCCGGGTGTCGATTGCCCGCTCAAGGACAAGGGGCCGGAGGATATCGACCTGGTTGTGGTACGGGAGAACACCGAGGGCCTGTACGTCGGTAGTGGAGGTTTCACGAGGAAGGGGACCCCCGACGAGGTCGCGGTCCAGGAGTCGGTAAACACCAGGAAGGGAGTCGAGAGGTGTGTCCGGTACGCCTTCAACTACTGCCGGGAGCGTGACATGGAAAAGAAAGTCACCCTGTGCGGCAAGACCAATGTGCTGACATACGCGCACGACCTCTGGGAGCGGACGTTCAACGAGGTTGCCCTCGAGTACCCCGACATCAAGACCGACTACGCCCACGTGGATGCCACGTGCATGTGGTTAGTCAAGAACCCCGAGTGGTTCGACGTCGTAGTTACGGACAACATGTTCGGCGATATAATCACCGACCTCGGGGCAATGATACAGGGTGGCATGGGCATCGCGGCCGGCGGCAACATTAACCCGGAGGGGACTTCGATGTTCGAGCCGATTGGAGGCTCCGCGCCGAAGTACACCGGGCAGAACATCATAAACCCACTCGCGGCAATCGCGGCCGTTCAGATGCTGCTCGATTTCCTCGGAGAGAAGGATGCGGCCACGCGCATAGAGAACGCGATAATAAGCTCACTTTCGTCGGGTGCGATCAAGAGCCTGGGCGCCGGGCGCATGGGGATGGGCACCGACGAGGTCGGGGACCTGATTGTTAAGACCGTTCGCGAAGGTTGAACGTCAGAGGAGAATGACATGGGGTTGCAGATATACATCGACGGAAAGTTCGTTCCGGAGGAGGACGCCAAGATATCGGTCTTTGACCACGGGCTCCTTTACGGCGACGGGATCTTCGAGGGGATAAGGGTTTATAACAAGTGTGTGTTCATGCTGGACGAACACCTGAAGCGCCTCTATAGAGGCGCCAAGGTGATCCGGCTCGAGATACCGATGAGTCAGGGCGAGTTGAAGGAGAAGGTCTGCGAGACGGTCAGGGTCAACGGCATCACTGACGGTTACGTCCGGCTGGTCGTAACGCGCGGAAAGGGTGACCTTGGATTGAGCCCGACCAAGACCGCGAACCCAAACGTCATAATCATCGCTTCGACGATAAAGATCTACCCTGATGAGGTATACCAGAACGGGTTGCAACTGGTGACGGTTTCGACGCGCCGCAACAACCCCGATTCTCTGAGCCCCCAGATAAAGTCGCTCAATTACCTGAACCATATTCTGGCGCACCTCGAGGTGCTGCATGCCGGCGCCGACGAGGGTCTCGTGCTGAACGACAACGGTTACGTCACCGAATGCGTCGTCGACAACTTCTTCATCGTCCTGGATGGTGATGTGATAACCCCGCCCACCAACTCCGGGGCGCTGAACGGCATCACGAGGATGGTCGTTTTCAACCTGTGCAGGGAACTGGGTATCGAGATACGGGAGGAACAGCTTTCACTCGTTGAGGCATATACTGCCGACGAGTGTTTCCTCACCGGCACCGCGGCGGAGATCGCGCCCGTTACCCATATCGACGAAAGGCCCATAGGCCCGGACGGCAAGCCGGGACATATAACAATGCGCCTTATGAAGGCTTTCAAGGAGTTCACGGAGAAAGAGGGAACACCTGCTTATTGATGGTGCCTGACCGTTGTGGGCGACCAGCGAACCATGGGGCGGTCAATGCCTGACGTCTTGCTGTACGACACCACCTTGAGGGACGGCGCGGCCCGGGAGGGCCTGAGCTTCTCCCCCGAGGACAAGATACGAATACTGCGGCACCTGGATTCATTCGGAATGCACTACGTGGAAGGTGGTTATCCCGCATCCAACCCGAAGGACCAGGAGTTCTTTGACGCCGCGACGAAGCTCGAGCTCAAGAACACCAGGCTCGTGGCGTTCGGCTCGACGCGTCGCGCGCTCACGAGCGCGTCCCGCGATAAAGAGATGAAGGCGCTCGCGTCGTGCGGAGCGAAAACCGCGTGCATCGTAGGCAAGTCCTGGGATTTCCACGTCAAGAAAGCACTCAAGATAGCTCTCGACGAGAACCTTTTCATGATCGAAGAATCTGTGAAGTATCTCAAGAAAAAAGGCCTTGAGGTGCTGTTCGACGCCGAGCATTTCTTTGATGGCTACAAAGACAATCCAAAGTATGCTCTTCAGACCCTGGAGGCCGCGGCTTCCGGCGGAGTCGACTGGACCGTTCTGTGTGATACCAACGGCGGGTCCCTTCCTCACGAGGTCGCTTCGATCGTCCGCGAGGTCAATGAGAAGATCGGGGTGCCCATCGGCATCCACGCGCACAACGACTGTGAGTGTGCGGTGGCCAACACGCTGGAAGCCGTCAGGGAGGGCGCGCGGATGGTGCACGGTACCATGAACGGATATGGGGAGAGGTGCGGAAACGCCAACCTCTGCTCTGTGATCCCCGACCTGGCGCTCAAGATGAACATCGATTGCATATCGCGAGAACGACTGACCGGGCTCACCGAGTTGTCGCATTACGTGAGCGAGCTCGCCAACCTCAGCCCGGACAGCCACCAGCCGTTCGTAGGAACGAGCGCGTTCGCACACAAGGGCGGGCTCCATGCGAGCGGGGTCAGCAAAGAGACCCGCACGTACGAGCACATCCGCCCCGAGCTGGTAGGCAATATCCAGCGCATAGTAGTCTCCGAGCTCTCGGGGAAGTCCACCATCACGATGAAGGCCGCGGAGATGGGCATCGACCTCCAGCACAAGCCCGAGACGCTGGCTGAAATACTAAAAGAGATAAAGCAGCTCGAGCACGTCGGATTCCAGTTCGAGGCCGCCGATGGGTCTTTCGAGATACTCGTCCGCAAGGCTCTCGACATGTACAAGGCGTCGTTCAAGCTCGAGTCGTTCCGGGTCATCATGGAGAAGCGTGAGGACGGAAAGGTCATGACCGAGGCCACGGTCAAGATCCACGTTGGCGACCGCAGGGTAGTGGCAACCGGTGAGGGTAACGGCCCGGTCAACGCCCTCGACCGCGCGATAAGAATAGCCATGGAGCGCAGCTTCCCGGCACTCGAGGATATAGAGCTCACCGACTACAAGGTGCGCGTCCTCGACGAGAAGAAAGGCACGGCCGCGGTCACGCGCGTGCTCATCGAATCGTCCGATGGCGAAAAGGATTGGGGCACCATCGGCGTCAACGAGAACATCATCGAGGCGAGCTGGCAGGCGCTCGTCGACAGCATCGATTACGGCCTGCTCCACAAGAGGCAGCAGCCTCACGAGTAAAAGGGAGAGGGCATGAGGTTGGTGCGGTTTGTCGCCGAGGGATGTGCCGGTTTCGGTGTTTACAAGGAAGATGGGATACAACCCGTCTCCTGGGAGCCGTTCGACTACCTGGTCAGCACAATCGAGATAGTCGATCCGGCAACGGCAACGTTGCTCTCTCCGATAGAGCCATCCAAGATAATCGCCGTCGGGCTGAACTACCGGGACCACGCCGAGGAGTTCGCACTCGAAATACCGGACGAACCCCTGCTCTTCATGAAAGCGTCGACCACCGTACTCGAACCGGACGGTCAGGTAATCTACCCGCCGCAATCGCAAAAGATCGACTACGAGGCGGAACTGGCGGTTGTGATAGGGGCCGAGGCGCACCTGGTCAGTCCCGGGAATGTCTCAGAGTACATTCTCGGATATACGTGCGGTCTCGATATGACCGCACGTGACCTCCAGATGAAAGACGGGCAGTGGACGAGGGCTAAAAACTTCAATACGTTCTGTCCGCTCGGCCCGTGGGTGGAGACAGAGCTCGATCCATCCGACCTAGAGATCACGCTCAAGCTCAACGGCGAGTTGCGACAGTCATCCAGGACGTCGAACCTCATCTTCGACGTACCGGCCCTTGTGTCGTTTATCTCGAACATCATGACGCTCCACCCCGGTGACGTCATTCTGACGGGCACCCCGTCCGGAGTCGGCGAAGTGAAGCCGGGTGACACAGTGGAGATGAGCGTCGAGGGCATCGGTGCGTTATCCTGCACCATCGCGTCACCGCGGGATGCTTGATCGGCGGCATTACGGCGCCGGTAATCCCGGCACAGGCCCCTTGACGTATCGAACCGGATTCTAAGACAAAGAGGCGCCCGTGCTACAGATCGACGGCTTCGAGATCGTAAAGCGCGCTTTGTACCACGTCAGGAACAACAGGATGCTCTGGCCCCTGGCGTTTTTCATTGCGCTCGCAGGAGGCGGAGCGCAGGGATTCAGCCTCTGGGTGCAGAGCCCGATCGCCAGCGGGCTTACCGGCTATAGCCCCATCCACCGCATCGGACAGCGCATCACCTCCTTCGCTCACGGCCACGTCCTATTCTGGATCGTGTTCGTTGTTTTCGGCATTGTGGCTGGCCTTGTGGTGCTGGCCTTCGGGGCATTTTCGCAGGCTTCGGCCATAGGGGCCGTCGCCGGGCTCGAATGCGGGCGTGAGGAGAGCCTCCGGGACGCTTTCCGGTTCGGACGCCAGAGGTTTCCGAGATACTTCGTCATGGTGGTCGCATACCTGCTGATCCTGGTTGTTCTCGCGCTGCCGGCGGATATTCTCACCTGGGCTACAAGTGGAAACGGACACCTTGTGTTGCCGTGCCTCGGCGGCATCGTCCTCGGGTTCGGGTTCCTTGCCGTCTCCGTTTTCGCCGCCATGATGCTGGAGCTTGCGGGCAGGTACCTGGTGCTGGAGGGCGCGGAGATAGTGGAGTCGGTACGGCTCGCGTGGGACCTGTTTCGCGAGTACTGGCGCGACGTGCTGCTGACCTGGCTCTACGTGATGCTGATACTGCTCGCCGGCACGATAGTGATGGCAATCGTGATGACGATACTCGCCACTCCGCTGGTCTGGATATTCAACGCGGCAAACACTCACCACAACGCGTTCCTGACAGCGGCGAGCATCCTTGCCTTCCTGTTGGCATGGGCGGTGGCCGCGGCCGCGGCGGGCATCTTCGCGATAACAGGCAGCGCGGTCTGGACGATAGCGTTCGTTGAGCTTGAGCCGGGCGCCGCGCGCGTCGACGGTTACACTCGCTGAGGATCTTTCATACGACCACGGTAATCCCTCCGGGTTCACTTGTTTTGCAGAACTGTTTTTGCGCACAATAGGGTAGGCCCGCATGGCGGCTTTCGCGGGCCTACGGATAAAGGGGGTATCGAGATGGAGAAGAACTTCAGTTGCTGGCCGGACGGTGTCTGCAGGGAGCTCGATTATCCGGAGGTGCCGATATTCCAGGTCTTGAGATCCAGCGCGCTGCAGTGGCCCGAGCGCAACGCGATAATCTTCGGCGGGATGGAGATGACATATCGCGAGCTGGACCTGCTCTCAGACCGCTTTGCCACAGCGCTGGCGGATATGGGCGTCAGGAAAGGCGACAGGGTCGGCCTGCACCTGCCCAACTGTCCCCAGTTCGCCATAGCTTACTACGGCCTGCTCAAAGCAGGCGCGATATTCGTGCCGATAAGCCCACTTCTCGCCGAGAGGGAGCTCGAATTCGAGCTCAACGACGCGGGGGTCGAGACTTTCGTCGGGCTCGATCTCCTGTTTGCCATGCCACAGCAGGTGATTCCCCGGACTCCGGTAAAGAGGACGATAGTCGTGAGCCTCGCGGATTCGTATCCGCCCCTGACCGCTCCGGCAAAACCCCTGCCGAAGATGCCCGCGCCCGAGGGAACGCTCGACTTTACGGCGGTGCTCGCTCAATACGAGGCGTCGCCTCCCGAGGTCGAAATCGACGCCAAAGAAGATGTCGCCCACATCGCGTATACCGGCGGCACCACGGGTACGCCAAAAGGCGTGACCCTGACTCACTACAACACGGTCGTAAACATATGCCAGTTCGCTCATTACCTTGGTGGTGGAGCGGTCACGTATGCCGACGGTATGTTCGGCCAGGAGTACCTCGAGGGAGACGGCCCTGAAAACCACCTCATCCACAGGGGCCGCGATACCATACTGGACGTCGTGCCGTGGTTTCACGCTATGGGCGTGATCGGTTACCTGAACATGCAGGTTCTCTTCGGAACGACGATGGTCGTGTTCCCGCGATTCGACCCGACCGAGTTCCTCACCGGGGTCGGGAAATATAGCGCTACCGTCTTCGGCGGCGCGCCGCAGCTTTTCGTGCCACTCGTCGAGAACCCCCTCTTCGAAGGTGCGGATCTTACCGGGATCAGCCTGGTAGTCTCGGGCGCCGCACCGATTCCACAGTACCTTCTTGAGACCCTGCTGGACAGGATGTCCGGCGTCGTCTGTGAAGCGTACGGTCTCTCCGAGAGCACGATGGGTACTACCTGCAATCCCCCGAGCAGGGAGGGGTACCGGCTCGGCTCGGTCGGACTTCCAGTGCCCGACACAATAGTCAAGATCGCCGACGACGAGGGCAATGAGCAACCAACCGGTGAGATCGGCGAGGTGTGTATCAAGGGCCCGCAGGTAATGCGGGGATACTGGAACAAGCCCGAGGAGACCGACCTCGTCCTCAAGGAAGGTTGGCTGTTGACGGGCGATATCGGCAAGTTTGACGAGGAAGGGTACCTCTACATAGTCGACCGCAAGAAGGACATGCTGATCTACAAAGGTTATAACGTCTACCCGCGCGACCTCGAGGAGGTCATCGACGAGCACCCGCAAGTCGCCCAGTCCGCCGTCGTAGGCAAGGTTGTCGATCGCTACGGCGACCTGCCGATTGCCTACGTCGAGCTGATCCCGGAGGGCAAGGCGACAGAGGAAGAGCTACTCGAGTTTGCGAACGAGCGCCTCGCAGCCTACAAGAAGATACGCGCTCTCAAGATAGTCGACGCCCTGCCCGCAAGCGAAGCCGGTAAGATCCTCCGCCGCGAGCTCCGCGATTCGGCCCAGGAACTGGAGGTCGACCTCTAAACGTCGCCCCTCATCTACCTAAACGCATAACGGTCATATCCAGTATCTTTCGTGAAAGCCCGGGAAGATTCCTATAGGCGAAATACGAGATTTTTGACATGTTGCCCGCCAGGATTAAGAACTTCTTCTTCTCGACCCCTTCTAGGAGTATTTCGGCGGCTTTCTCGGGGCTTAAAGCCTTCATAATCTTAGAACTCATCTTCGCAAGAGCCTTCGATTCGGGGGGCGATATGCCTAGTAAGTGGTCGCTCAGTGGAGTTTGTACCTCTCCCGGGCAAAAAACGGATATGGCGATGTTATACCGCGCTAGATCGGGGCGAAGACACTCTGAGAAACCGACCTGGGCGAATTTCGAGGCTGAATAGGAACTCCAACCGAAAACGCCGAGAAGGCCAGCCAGTGCCGAGACGATTACGATATGCCCGCCCTTTTCTTTCATGTATGGCAGCATGGAGGCTGCAACGTTTCGCGTTCCATATAGATTTGTCCGAATGACATTGTCAAAGGCCTCATAAGAAGTATCTTCAAAATAACCCGCATCGGCTATCCCGGCGCAGTGGATCAATATATCTGGGATCCCGAACTCACCAACAGCACGCTTGATCTTCGTGCTTACATCAGTATGATCCGACACGTCCATGGATAGACTATAAAATCCTTGACCTCTCGAAACCCTCGCAGCCTCGATCCTGTTGAGCGCAGCTTCCATTTTCTCTAAATTTCGGGCGAAGATGGCGACATGTGCGCCCGAAGAAGCAAGCAAGAGTGCGGCTGCAAGCCCGATGCCGCTGCTGCCGCCAGTTATGTAGAGACGCTTGCCGTCGAAATAGTCCATTTACCCTCCTCATGCTTGCGTATCTCGGGTACCCCCTCCGCATCTACAGAAGTCTCCGATTGACGGTAAATTGTATATCCGACATCCTCTATATACCGCTTCCAACGCTGATATTCTACCATCAGGGCGTCCTTCCCGGTGCATGAAACCTGCTTGGCCGTGACGTCGAAAATACTCAAATATTTCATCAACAAAGGGGGAACGTCCGCCCTGTAAGGAGGACGGACGTTCTGGGGTCAGGGGTGGATGTGCATGTCTTGGGGATCTATAGGCGTGAGACCGCCTTTCCCGCGATAATCCCGTCGGCAACTTTCTTGGCGGTATTTATCGGGATGGCGAATCCGATGCCTTCCGAGCCCCCGGACTGGGTGGCGATGACGGCGTCGATTCCGATCAATTTGGCGTTGCCGTCACAAAGCGCGCCTCCGGAGTTGCCCGGGTTGATTGCCGCGTCAGTCTGGATCAGGTCGCTCAGACTCTCTGTCTGTCCGCTCGTTTCGCTCGCGGCGGAGATAGTCCTGTGCAGTGCGCTGACGATCCCGGAAGTTACCGTCTGCTCGAAGCCGTACGGACTCCCGATCGCTACGGCCAGTTGTCCTACCACGAGGTTGCTCGAGTCGCCGATCGAGATCGCCGGAAGATTCGTCTTGTTTATCTTTATCACGGCGATGTCGTTGGTGGTATCGGTTCCCACCAGCGTCGCCTTGAGTTGCTCGCCGCTTGCCAGTGTCACAGTGATGTCCTGGGCACTTTCAATCACGTGATTGTTGGTTATTATGTAGCCGTCCTCCGTGTATATGACACCGGAGCCTGTACCCTCCTGACTATCGGTGGAATAGAACGGTGTCTGCTGCGCGGCCGTGCGGATGTTGATGTTGACGATGGAAGGAGTGACCTTCTTGGCGATATCCGCGACTGTCATGGCTCCGCCTGTGGAGCTGACGACCTGCACCGACTTTGTTGTTGTATTTGTGTTGCTCTGCGTTGCGGAAGCGCTCTTTACCTTGCCCCTGACGAGGTCATACGGATTGACCCCGAAAACCGCCGGCATGAGCAGCACTACCATCAGCGCTCCAACTACCGCGGCTATTACCGAGGTCAGGAATAGCCTTCCGCGACCGACCTGCCCGCGTTTGTTCTCATTTCTCCGCCGTGCGCTGGAACGCCGTTTAGGCTTTTGAATCCCCGGTCCAGGCGGGTATACAGGCCCAACGGTTCCGGGCGGATATACAGGCCCAGTGGGTCCGGGTGCGCCGTAATGTGTTGGTTGGGTGCCCCAGGGGC
>Ga0182021_10002757_pt1 | contig 20572 bp, 17 predicted proteins | sample 612E3MmetaG_FD_120493 | JGI IMG/M metagenome (GOLD analysis project Ga0182021, IMG submission 120493) | Permafrost microbial communities from Stordalen Mire, Sweden - 612E3M metaG (Illumina Assembly) | ecosystem: Environmental > Terrestrial > Soil > Wetlands > Permafrost | place: Sweden... | reverse complement strand
GAATCCCACAAATGCGCTGGGTTTTGTGGGGAATACAGGCTCGATCGGATTAATTATTTTTGGGGTTTATCTGTTATTATTACGATTTGGCATGCAGAAGTGACATCAAAAGGTTCTCTACATAAAAAGAGAACCTTTTTTTATTCAATGAGGAATTCGTATATATACAAACGCACCCTGTTCAATAACCCCTGCGTCTGATAACATACATGGTTGTTAAACTAGGTAAATTTTGAAAGAGTGGATCCGATAAATGATAAAAGCTCGAAATGATATTCGCAATGTCGCAATCATTGCACATGTAGATCATGGAAAAACCACACTTGTGGATGGATTATTAAAACAAGCAAGAGTGTTTCGTGAAAACCAACAAGTTCAAGAACGCGTCATGGATTCAAATGATCTTGAACGTGAGCGCGGAATCACAATCTTAGCCAAAAATACAGCTATCACCATTCCCGACCCAAAAACCGGCGAGATGGTGAAAATTAATATTGTTGATACTCCTGGACATGCTGATTTCGGTGGTGAAGTTGAACGCGTTATGAACATGGTAGATGGCGTTTTACTGCTGGTTGATGCTGCAGAAGGCCCCATGCCGCAAACGCGCTTTGTCTTGAAAAAAGCACTTGAAATGGGTCATAAAGTCATCGTTGTGATCAATAAAATGGATCGTAAAGATGCTGATCCCGAACGCGCTGTAAATCTGACCTTTGATCTTTTTATTGAACTGGGTGCAAGCGATGAGCAAGCAGATTTCCCCATCGTTTATTGCAATGCCATTACTCAGCAGGCCGGGATGACTCATGACCTGGAGGACAACCTGCAGCCACTCTTTGGCGCGATCCTGGACAATGTTCCAGCACCAGTGGTTGATGAAGATGCACCCTTACAGCTCCTGGTAACCAACCTCGGCTATGATGACTATCGCGGCGTTACTGCAGTTGGCCGTATTCATGCCGGAAAGATGGTTGCCGGCGCCCCAATCGTACGTATGTTGAAAGACGGTTCAATCGTCCCCGAACGAGCCCGATATCTCTATGTCTTTCAGGGTTTGGAAAAAGTTGAAATTGACTCCGCCAAGGCAGGAGATATTGTTGCGATTGCCGGTTTGGAAGCTATTAATATTGGAGAAACGTTAGCTGACCCCATCAATCCGGTAGCTCTCCCAATTATTCAGGTTGAAGAACCTACCGTTCGCATGACCTTTGGAGTGAATACCTCGCCATTTTCTGGCAAAGAAGGGAAATGGGGGACGTCTCGCAAATTACGCGAGCGTTTGTTTGGGGAATTGAAAAATAACGTTGCGTTGCGTGTAGAAGAAACTGATAGTCCTGATTCTTTCAATGTGTCAGGGCGAGGGGAGCTTCATCTAGCAATTTTGATCGAGACAATGCGGCGTGAAGGATACGAATTTCAGGTTTCACGTCCGGAAGCTATCTTCAAAACTGGCCCAGATGGTGAAACCCTTGAACCATTTGAGGATTTGCACATCGATACCAGTCCGGAATCAGTTGGGGCAGTCGTAGAAATGCTTGGTAACCGCCGCGGAAAAATGTTGGATATGATCAACAATCCAGATAACACAGTTCATTTATCATATCTGGTTCCCACCAGAGGACTTCTGGGATTCCGTTACCAATTTTTGACAGCCACACGCGGTACAGGGGTTTTGAACACAATTTTTCATGGTTATTTACCTTTGGCCGGCCCCATTACTGCGCGAGCGACCAGTTCTGTAGTTGCTTGGGAAGCCGGTGTTACTTCGACCTTTGGCTTGAAGAATGCTGAAGAACGCGGTGTATTATTCCTGGGTGCTGGCGTTGAAGTTTATGAAGGCATGGTTGTCGGCGAAACTCAAAGACCCGATGATCTCACTGTCAATGTATGCAAAAAGAAGCATCTCACTAACATGCGCTCATCCAACAAAGATATTGAAATTCGTTTGGTCACTCCAGTTAACATGAGTTTGGACCAGGCGATTGAATATCTGGCAGAGGATGAGCTTTTGGAAGTCACACCACTCAATTTTCGCATTCGCAAACGCATTTTGAATACAGAAGAACGCGGAAAACAAACCAAAAAAGCCAAAGAAGTACTGGGCGAGAACTAATTGTTAATATTTGATTAACAAATGGTATTGACTTTCATGTGATTATATGATAAAGTTATTCGCGTAGGATGCTTAGTAGTTCTTGTAGGATGTAAAAAGACAACCCCAAGGCGAAAGCTCCAGGGCTGTCTTTTTTTGACCGCTCCGATAGAACGAATAAAAAATCCTAATATTTGGTCGTTTTGCTATAGGAGGCAAATAAATGTCTGAACGGATCGTCGGTACGGTCAAATGGTTCAATGGAACCAAAGGTTATGGCTTCATTTCCCGCGAAGGTGGGGAAGATGTATTCGTGCATTTCTCAGCAATTCAGGGAGATGGCTATCGTAATCTAGAAGAAGGCCAGAAGGTCGAATTCGCAATTGAAAAAGGTCCCAAAGGTCTCCAGGCCAGCAATGTTGTTGTTGTAAAATAAGTAGAACAATATTTGCAAACTGGATTCGTCCCGGTGTGAATCGGGACGAATTTTTTTAATTAAATTTTGCCAGGAGAAGGAAATTTCGCAACGTGATGCCAAAACGTGTTATTTCTTTTCTTCGATTGCGTTCCAGTAACCTTTATCCAATTCATCATCTGATAGATGGGCGTACCGCTGTGTAACAGCAATATTTTTATGTCGTGCTAATTCTTGCGCCAATTTCAAATTTCCGGATGCCCTGAGAACTCTTGTGACAAAATAATGCCGGAATGAGTGAGGGGTTATTGTGCCTACGGCTTCTTTTCCCAGGAACTCTTCCACGCGGTCTGAGACAATATTTCTGCCGGTTGTTGTCGTCATGGGTTTCACTTTTAGACCTGCACCGCGGTCGTGGCGGGCAAATAAAGGCAATGAAGATAAAGCCCGGTTGGAAGATCCATCGATCTCACGCCTGGTATTTAGATAGTCAAGTAAGGCATCTGTAGCGCGCGTAGAGAAACGTACAACGTCTTGACGGTCTCCTTTACCTATGATCATTGCTTTGCCCTCATTCCAGTCCAGGTCGCCACGACGCAGGTTGCAGGCTTCGTGTACACGCAGACCGGTATCCGCCAGGGTCATCAGGAAAGCCCGGTCGCGCAGGTTGATGAGGCGCTCAGATATATCTTCATACGGTTTTTTAGCCAAATCGTTTGCGTGTAGCAGAACAGTTTCAATAGCAGATATTGGAAATTGGGGCAAACGAATACCCGGACGTCGAGCTCTTTGTTGGATTAGTAATTTAATTCTGGGCAGATTGATCGTGGCCAGATTATCTGCCGCCAGGTAAGAATAGAAGCCTGTTGCGGCCGTCAAATAAAGTCTTTCCGTCGTCGGTGCATGATCCTTGAGGTCTGTGGCCAACCAGACGATGGCATCTTCTGATAGAGTGCTGATATCTGCCTTATCAATTACCATATGATGTTTGCTAAGAGTTGCAACAAAATATTGCATTGCGTTTTTGTAGGTGGCTGCCGTATGCGCGCTGCGGGCCAATTTGACAGAATCGAGGTAATTATTGATGGCATCTTGTATGGTCAACATCTGCTAAACTCCTTATGCAAATCGTTCTTATTCATGCTTATTATAATAATACTTATCGAAACCATGAAGATATTATAGCAAATACTTCTCCCCTGTTCAAGTATTTTTGTCTGATTCAGTTGGATTGATTTTAGAAAAAGAAACAAACAAAGAAAATATATATTTTTAGAACTTATACTTACTCCCCTGGCACTTCCTGATAAACCTGAATATTTCCATTCAACCGAACTTCCTATATAATCATTTCAAGAATGGATCTTCACTATGCATCAAAAAGTGATTGAAATTCAGCCTTTAATTTCCCGTCAATATCTTGTTGAGGGCGAAAATGGGTATCTTCTCATTGATACAGGATTAAGCAACAACTATGCGCATATAATTAATTTTTTAGAAAGAAGATCGATTTCCCTATCCTCCATAGAATTAGTTGTAATCACGCATGCAGATGGAGATCATTATGGTTGTTTAGCGAAATTACAAGCAAAATTACCCTCAATGATCTGTGCTGCTTCAGAGATAGAGGCTACTGCCATTCGTCAGGGCAAAAGTTCCCGTGAGCTAAAAGGTTCATCAGTATTTTCACCCATTTACTTCAAGTTAACCGCGCCTCTTTTTATCTCTCCATCCGCCCGAATTGATCGTATTTTGTCCGTTGGGGAGGAATTACCTTATTTAGGCGGTTTGGAAGTTCTCGATTCTTCGGGTCACACCCCCGGACATATCTCTCTTTGGTCAAAATCCACTCGAACTTTGTTTTGCGGAGATTCGATCTGGCCAAAGGGGAAACACCTCTCCCCCTCTACCGGTGCAAACACATGGAACCAGCAAAAAGCCTGTTTAGCTTTCGAAAATCAATTAGCGCTTCAGCCTGATCGTATTTTAGGCGGTCACGGGCACTGGGGCAGAGATTGATTATATTAGATATATTGTTCTAACATTGAGGATCTATGCCTGAATTTAAATTCCATTATGGCCATTCCTTTATAGGTTTTAGCCTTCCAGATTCCTATGAAATTCATCAAATTCTTCCTGCAGAAATATATCCAGATCAACCTGAGTCGGAGATCATCAGGCACGCAATAGATCATCCATTAAACAATTTGGAGTTGCAGAATTTGATCACATCTGAATCAAAAGTGGCAATTGTGGTGAATGATAAAACCAGGCCGGTTCCCAATTCTTTGCTGCTGCCTCCTTTGCTTGAAAAATTGCATACTTTTGGGGTAAAGAAGGAAAACATCCAGTTCATTATTGGCATGGGTACGCATATTCCAATGCAACTTGAGGAATATTCTAAAGTTCTGCCTGCAGAAGTGATTGCCAATTACTCCATCGTCGCGCACAATTGTGATGATGAATCTGCCTTAGTCTTCAAAGGGGTTACCTCCCGTGAAACTCCTGTATTTGTAAATCGTCTTTTTTGCGAGGCAGATGTTCGTATTGTTGTCGGTAACATAGAGCCTCATCATTTTGCCGGTTTCTCTGGCGGCGTAAAAAGCGCTTCCATTGGCGTTTGTGGGCGCAAAACGATCAATGCCAACCATGCCCTTCTTTTAGAAAAAGGTTCAATCGTTGGAAATTTTGATTCAAATCCGTTGCGTCAGGACATTGAAGAGATAGGCCGCTTGATCCAGGTAAATCTGGCCCTGAACGTTGTGATGAATGTGGAAAAACAAATCCTCAAGTGTTTTTGGGGAGACCCTCAACAGGTGATGCAGGAAGGAATTCAGGCATCGCGCAGTGTTTCGATGCAAAAAATACCTCACCGGGTGGATATGGTCATTGCGTCTGCCGGCGGGTATCCAAAGGATATTAATTTGTATCAGGCCCAGAAAGCGATGACTCATGCTTCGCTGGTTTTACGCCCGGGCGGTATCATTCTTTTGGCCGCGGCTTGTGAAGAAGGCATCGGCAGCCAGACATATGAGAAATTTATGGAAAATGTCCACTCAATTGACGAGACCATGACCAAATTTACTAAAGAGGGTTTCTCTGTGGGGCCGCATAAAGCGGTGCAAATTGCCCGAATAAGCCAAGATCACCCCATCCTACTTGTTTCTGAAATACCACCCGAAAAGGTCACATCGCTCCTTCTTAAACCGGTTAATTCAATTGAATCCGGCCTTGCCCTGGCTCGATCCGTGGATAATAACATTCACTCAATTGCCGTGTTACCGTTTGCGGTTTCTACTATTCCAATAGTTCAGGACAAATAAGCGATGCCTACTTATAATATCTTTCAACATGCTGATTTAGATGGTTCCTCCTTTTTCTGGAAAGGCGGTTCCACCGGAATTCTTCTTTTTCACGGCTTCACAGCTACAACCGTCGAAGTTCGCCCTATGGCTAAGTTCTTACATGATTTTGGATTCACGGTATCAGGTCCCCTGTTGCCAGGTCACGGAAAAACGCCAGAGGAGATGAACCGGGTAAGTTGGAAAGATTGGTTCAATTGTGCAGATAATGCTTACCATGATCTACAAAAAGAGTGCGACAGAGTATTTGTTCTCGGCGAGTCAATGGGAGCATTGATTTCGATACTGCTCACGGTAGCACACCCAGAAATCGCCGGTGCCATGTTATTTGCTCCAGCATTGAAAGTCCCCGGCCTGGGAGCATCTGAATTTGTCTGGCCGCTTAAATCCTACATTGTTAAGAAACATATTGATGAAACAATGGAATGGCAAGGTTTTAATGTTGTTCCTTTACATGCCGCGGCTCAATTGCTTATATTGCAACGTCAGGTGAAACGCTCCATGCACAAAATTAATGTGCCCACGGTCATTTTCCAGGGTAAATTGGACCGCTCGATCGACCAAATCAGTTCTATTCTGGTTCTAGAAGGAATCAGTTCTACCGATAAGGAATTGGTTTTCATGGAAGAATCGACTCACTGCGTTCTGATAGATCGTCAACTTCCGGATGCAGAAATGGCTTGTCTGGAATTTATCCGTAAACATCAGTGATTTTTACTTTCGTCGCCTTTCGATATGATTGGGGTTATAATTAAAAAGATATTTAGTCAGAATTGGAGTGACTGATCATGGAGAAAAAAGAAAAACCGATTGGCAAAACAACCATTGCACCCGAAGTATTGGTTTCGATTGCACAACTGGCAGCATTAAGTGTTGAAGGCGTCAGCCACCTCACCCCAGTTCCGCGGGACGTAAATACTCTGTTTAAAAAAGGAATGACCGAAGGAGTAGACGTCTCGGTTGAAGATAATTTTGTCTATGTTGATTTGTATGTTGTCTTGAAACGTGATTTCAATGTACGTGAAGTCAGCCATAACATCCAAAATCAAGTATCAAGATCTATTTCCGAAATGGTGGGTATGGAAGTAGGTAGAGTAAATATTCATGTTGAAGATATCGCATTTGCAGAAAAGTAGAAGAGCAGGATGAAATCTCGTACCAAGGCACGTGGAATCGCCTTGCAAGTTCTTTACGAATATGATTTGACAGGCCACCCTATTGGTGAAATATTTGAATCACGTTTCTCTGAAGAAGCAATAGATGAGAAGATTCAAGATTTTTCACGAGCAATTATATTAGGGGTGCTTCCAATTGTTACCCAATTGGATAATATTGTTGCGGAACACGCTCCTGAGTGGCCAATGGACCAGGTAGCGGTAATTGATAGAAATATATTGCGAATTGCATTGTGGGAGTTTGCGGTTTCCGAGGTAACTCCAATAAAAGTAGCAATTAATGAAGCAATCGAGTTGGCCAAGACTTATGGTTCGGATAGTTCATCTAGATTCGTCAACGGGGTTTTAGGAAGTTTGGTAGATCACCAATCTGAGATACATCAAAAATTTCTAAATATAACTAACATCTAACTTTTTTCGTCTGCTGGTTAAAATATGAATCGTAAATTTGCTACTGCACGGCAAAACTTTTTTAAAATCTTTTTTATAGCGATTTTTGTTTTAAGTTCAATCGCTTCGTGCAACCCGCTGACCTTGCTTCCGCAGGTCAAACAAACAACTGCCAATTTACCGCAGGCTGAAGTAGTTTTTCAAGTCTTGCTTCCGGCTGCTTTACCTGAGAATACCACCTTGGCAATAGAGCTTCTGGATGATGTAACCGGGTTGTCCTTCAATCCTCAGCGGTTTGAAATGGTTAAACAAGACGATCGCACTTATTATATTAAGATTCCCCTGGCTATTGGCTCAGTGGTCAAATATCGCTACACTCGCCAATCAGAAGTCAGCACAGAAGAATATTCGCCTCAAGGGAGCCAGGTAAGGTTCCGTTTGGCAGATATCACTGGCCCCGCCATCATTCAAGATAATATTGCCGGCTGGATCGATCAACCCTATACAAGTTCCATTGGCCGTGTCCGCGGTCAATTCATTGACAAAGACAGCAAATCTCCAATCCCCAATCTTTTGGTGACTGCCGAAGGAATTCAAACCACTACATCCTCTGACGGGTCCTTTATTCTCGAAGGTCTCACTCCGGGAACGCATCAACTGGTCGCTTACAGCATGGATGGGCAGTATAAGTCATTTTCTCAAGGAGTGGCCATCGCCGAAGAAGCCACTACCCCTGTTTTTGTTTATCTCGAAAAGCGCGCCCAGGTTACCCTTACTTTTAATGTCTCTCTTCCAGATGATTCCTCCATTCAATTGCCTCTGCGAATTGCCAGCAATGACCAAGCCCTGGGCAATGTTTATGCCGACCTTTTTTCAGGATCCACTACTATTGCCTCCAATTTACCGACTTTAACCAAAATAGCGACAGGAAAATATCAAATTCAGATAAAACTCCCTGTTGGCTATGATTTCCATTACAAATATACACTTGGCGACGGCTTTTGGAATGGAGAATTGGATCAGGCAGGAGCATTTTACACCCGTGAATTGATCGTCCCAGCCAAAGACACAACCATAAATGACACTGCCACAACCTTTCAATCACCCTCAATGGGCGCAGTTTCATTTCTGGTGACCACAGCAACCGCAACTCCCGCAGACGAGATCGTGTCCATTCAATTCAACCCATTTGGATGGTTCGAATCCCTGCCCATGACAAAGATCGGCGATAACCAATGGTTATTTACCCTGTATTCACCGCTCTCTTTGTTTGGAGAGATCGAGTATCGCTTCTGCAGGAATGATGATTGCGATCTGACTCAATCCGTCGCCCAAAGCGAACAAAAATTCACGCCAACACAAAACCCGCAAACTCTGGCTCAGACTATCTCTCAGTGGACAAATTATTCTGCAGCTACCTCACCTACGGTAATTGTTACCGACGGTGGATCGCTCTCCCCTCGACCTGATTTTTCTGCAGGTATTGAAATTTCCGCAAAATATTCGCCGATATTGACTGCATATCTTGCCAATGGGTTATCAAAAATCGCCACAATTGGCTCGAATTATGTTGTATTTTCTCCCACTTGGACAGCTACACGCAATTCGCTGCCCTATCTTGAAGGCCTGCCTGGATCCGATATTTCCTGGTCTGATATGCAAACATCCATTATCCGTGCAGGCCAAAATAACCTGAATGTCGCTCTCTTCCCCCGCGTGAATTTCCCCAACGGTGCGGCTGCATATTGGGCAACTGCCAAAAGAGACGACGGCTGGTGGACGAGTTGGTACGACCGTTATCACCGCTATATGATGCAAGTGGCTGATTGGGCGGCGCTGACAGGCGTAAAGACTATTATTATCGGTGATCCCATGCTGAATCCTTCCATGTCTAGCGGCATTCTTGCTGATGGAAGTTCTGCCAATGCTCCCGCTGATGCTGATTCACAGTGGCGTCAATTGGTTCAAGATATTCGCGCTCGTTTTTCAGGAACCATTCTGGGAGCAGTTGCCTCTCCCAGTACCACCGCAGTACCCGCCTGGCTGGATTCAGTGGACGGCATTTACGTGCTTTATTCGCCTCCCCTGGCCCAGGTCAGCAATGCCACGGTGCAAGACCTTGAAGCGATCATCCAACAGAATTTGGAGCAGTCACTTTATCCAGAGCTCTCCAAGTTCAACAAACCCGTCTGGCTTGCGTTGAATTATCCGTCCTCGAATAACGCCTTTGTCGGCTGCACAGATACCCTGGGAAGCTGCCTGGATGATTGGGGAAACGGCCAGGTGGATCTGGATACCCAGTCCCACATTTACAATGCCGCCATTATCACTGCTGCTAGGGAAAGTTGGATCAGCGGTTTTGTAGCGCGCAACAATGAGCCAATCGCTGCCATCCAGGATGCGTCGCCATCCATACTATCGAAGCCTGCCAATGACGTGCTCTGGTTCTGGTATCATTTTATTTTGAATAAACCTTCATAGTAATTACGAAATACAATCTCTACTAACTTTTATTTACTACATAATACTCGCCCAAAAAAGCAAGTATTATTTTGTATGGAGTATCCTGTTTTTTATGAAAAAAATCCCTATTGCTTATTCTGCAAATTAATTACGGCAAATAAAACATAGTAATCGCTGCCAGGATCAAAAACGGCACATAGGGAATGGCAGAGAATGGATTGTATTTTTTTGTGATGATCTTAACCAAGATAAACCCAAGGGAAAACACTCCCCCGAGGAGTATGGCAATAATGATCATCCCGGCAATATGCGGCCAACCCATGATGAGCCCAAGATAACCACACACGATCACATCCCCCAACCCGAGAGCTACCTCGCTCATTTTCTGATTGCGAATCGTTCCGATCACTCTGTTAAAAAAGATGCCACCAAAATAGATCACACCCATAATACCCGCACCCCCGATACCCCCCAGGATCATTTCAAGTGGTCGATGAATGATCAGCCCATAAATAATGCCAAGTACAAACCCGACAATGTCGGTCTCGATCAGGACCGCCCTGTGCTCAATATCGATGATCATTACCAACGCCAAAAAGGCCAGCAGAGGTAAACTTGCCCAATAGCCCAACGGCTTTAGAGGAAACAGAGCCAAAAGAACACTACCCGCCATTCCCGCAATTAATACGATCCAGTAGCGTTTTGAAGGATTGGTTTTGCATTCCGGGCAGCGAAATGAGATCAGATACTCTCTTAGGGTGAAAGCGTGGCCGCAATTGTGGCAAACCGGCCGGCTAAATTTACGCGTCCGCGGCAGCACATCCGCCAGGTAATTGAGTAAAACAGCGATCAACGCGCCTATTACAACACACAAAATAATGCTCATTTAACCCTCCGGGCGATCATTTTTTCAATTTCGGCTGCCGATAGATGATAATTATTGGCTCCAGGTTTGGTTGTCGAAAGGCCACCAGTAATATTTCCCCATTTCAAACATTCTTGGATCTCTTTACCCGCTAACCAGGCTTTCAAAAAGCCAGCATTAAAGCAATCACCAGCTCCAGTAGTATCAACACATTTCACCCGGATAGCTGGTTCAAAATAAATTTTACCATTATCGCAGCAATAGGCACCATTCCTACCATCTTTAATGATTGCCGTTTGACAGAATTCACCCAGCATTTTGGCTGCTTTTTCCAGATTATCCATTTGAGTGATGCGCCGCGCTTCAGTGCTGTTAGGTGAATAAAACCGTACCATCTTGAGCGCGCTGCGGATCTTGGGGTCTTGAATGGTTATCTGGGAGGAGTTATTCCCATCCATAAATATTTCCATCTTTTTGGCCTGCACCGCCAGATAGCCAGCCTGTAAACCAGACCCATAGAAAAGGGATGGCACAACAACGATCCTGGCTGTTTTAGTTGTGAGTCCCTTGAGCGCAGTCTGGATCATGGCTCCCTGATCGTAATAAGCGATAAAAGCGCGGTCGTCAGGGAATGACAATGAAACTGTAACTTTTCTGACCGGTTTCTTTGAAAATACAAACAGATCTTCCGGAAAGTTTTCTTTACGGAATTCTTGTAATACAAATTTGCTGAAATCATCCACGCCAAACTCAACAGCCCAGGCGGTCTTGACGCCCAACCGGTGCAAAGCCAGGGCCGTATTACATGACCCGCCCGGCTCCATTGACAGCGATTTTGCCTCAATTTCAGTACCTAACCTGGGCATTGAAGGCAGCCCAGTAAAGATCAGGTCCAGACAATAATCACCCAAGACGATAACATCAAAGTCCATATTAGTTTATTCCAGCCAAAAATTGACTGCCGAATTCTTTCTTGAACCCATTCACAAGTGTGGTAGCGATTCTTTCGTCCGCAACAAGTGGATGAATGGTTAAAGCTTGGATCGCTTTAGCTTCAGAGCCTTCCACGGCCGCGGCAATGGTAAGCTGTTCGTAGGCTTTCACGCGCGCCAGCAGCCCCAGGCAATGCAGGGGAATTTCGCCTACTGTACATGGCTGAACCAAATCCTTGCCAACCAGGCTGGGGACTTCAACGACGCAATCCTGAGGCAGCCCCGTGATGGCGCCTTTATTCAGGGTGTTGATAATGTGAACCTGTTTTTCACCCATTTCCAACGAACGGATCAGGCGCAAGGCCACATCAGCATATCCACCCTGCAGATCCAGTGTGATTGGTTCCGTGGCATCGATCGAGGCTTTACCTGTCTCGTTTTCCATGTAATGCAGCCGTCTGGATTCGAGATATTTTGTATAGCGAGCCTTTAATACATTTGGTGAATTCAAGTTCCTTTTTATATCTGCGAAGAGTTTAATATTCTCTTCCTGAATTTCTTCCCCGCGAGTGTGCTCGTTGCGCAAGATATTATGTACCGCATTTTGCGCGTAATAGTAGTAATACAAATACTCATTTGGGATCATTTTCAAGCTTTTCAGCAGTCCGTTTGAGAATGGTAAAAGATCCTTGATCGGTAGATGCTCAAGGTTTTCGATCAGTCCGGGCAACACATCCTGCCCATGAATACGGATCTCTCGAGTCCAGCCCAGGTGATTCAATCCAAAATAATCCAAATAAACTTCGTCTTCGGGAACATTCAAGAATTTACTGACCACCCGTTGAACTTCTGTTGGCGCATCACAAATACCAACGGTCTTTGACCATTTTCCGGCGTTAATAGCGGCCTCGGCCATCATTCCTGATGGATTGGCAAAGTTGATCAACCAGGCATTCGGGCAATATTGGCGCATCAATTTAATGTATCCCAGCAATACCGGGATGGAACGGAGTCCCATGGCAAATCCGCCAGCACCGGTGGTTTCCTGCCCGAGCACTCCCTGAGATAACGGCAACCGTTCATCAATGACGCGGGCTTCAATTCCACCCGCCCGAAAGGTAGTGATCACATAGTCGGCACCTTCCAAAGCATGGGCGGGGTCAGTGGTGATCGTTCGTTTTAACTTATCAGATTTAATATCCAGGATGGATTGGGTAACTTTTTCAATTTGTTCCAAATGCTCGCCGTCTGTGTCCATGAGAGCCAGCTCGGTCAGATTGATCGATTCGGCTTTTTTGTAACACTCTTTGACAATGAGCGGCGTGCGCACGCCTCCGGCACCAATTACAGCGAGTTTCATAATCTACACCTCTTCATTGAAATTTTCCTGCCGTGCCTATATTCAACGAGTATAATTCTAATCAAATACTGGAGCAATGTTACTAATGGTAGATTCAGCTTTGATTTCCTTGCTTAACCAATTGGAAAATTCTCCAGAGTTTGGGGGAAATATTCCGTATTGGTCTTCCATCCCCGCGCGTGAACCCCAATATTTTCCATTTCCGTCTTCCATCGATGCCAGCCTTGTACTGGCCCTGCAGAATCTTGGCATTAAAAGCCTGTATTCTCACCAACGCCAGGCCATCGATCTGATTTCCCAGTCGCAGAATGTGGTCATCAGCACCGGAACCGCCAGCGGAAAGAGCCTTTGCTATCAGATTCCGATCTTGAATTCACAGTTGAAGACCGGTGCGGCCAAAGCATTACTGCTTTTCCCAACCAAAGCCCTGGCGTACGACCAACTCAATTCACTTCAAGAAATATGCATGGCTCTAAAAAACGGTTCTTCCAACTCTACTATCCCCATCCCTGCTGTTTACGATGGGGATACCCCCAATTACCTGCGTTCGGCAATTCGAGAGAATGCATCCATCCTCCTCACCAATCCTGACATGCTCCATCTTGGTATCTTGCCACACCATACGGACTGGCAGAGTTTCTTCAGTGAATTGAAATACGTGGTGATCGATGAGGTTCATATTTACCGCGGCGTTTTCGGGTCACACGTTGCCAATGTCATCCGACGCCTTAAAAGGATCACTGATTTTTATGGGTCAACTCCGCAGTTCATTCTCACGTCAGCAACAATCGCCAATCCACGTGAACATGCCGGCCGTTTGATCGACGAACCCGTTGAGCTGGTAGACCAAGACGGTTCTCCGCATGGTCAAAAATATTTTCTCTTTTATAACCCACCCATCATTCATGAAGAATTGGGCGTCAGGCAGGGATTGATCACAACGACCATCCAATTTTCCGAACTGATCCTGAAACTAAGGACGCAGGCGCTTTTATTCTCAAGAAGCCGACGCACCGTTGAGTTGATCATCCATGAATTACGCAAGCTGTATCCACAAAAATCCGAACTCATCCGCGGATACAGAAGCGGATATTTGAAAAGTGACCGCCGTGAGATCGAACAAGGGTTGAAATCCGGGTTGATCAGGTTGGCTGTGGCCACCAATGCGCTTGAATTGGGAGTGGATATTGGCGGCGTTGACCTGGTAATCATGGCAGGCTATCCTGGCACCATTTCCTCAACCCGTCAGCGTGCTGGGCGGGCAGGTCGAAAGAATAATACTTCAGCCGCAGTGTTGATCGCATCCTCCAACCCGTTGGATCAATTCTTATGCCGCCACCCTGAATACATCATGGAACGAAACCCTGAGACGGCTTTGCTTGACCCGGATAACCCTTTGATCTTGATCCAACACTTACAATGTGCCGCATTTGAGATTTCTTTCCAAACCGGTGACTCATTTGGTTCGGTTGACTCCTCCACTTTGGAGTCATTCCTGCAGGTATTGGAAGCCCAGGGCGTGTTGATCAACAAAAATGGACGTATCCTCTGGCTATCGCAGGACTACCCTTCCGCAAATATTTCTTTGCGGAGCACGGCTACCCGCTCCATTTCACTTCAACTGGTTACAGAAGAGAAAACTCAAATTATTGGAGAATTGGATTACGCCAGCAGCCTTTGGATGGCACATCCCGGAGCCATTTACCTGCATGAAGGGGATCCCTACCTGGTGAAATCGCTCGATCTTGAAAAAAATATTGCCGAATTAGAAACCACCCATCTGCCATATTACACTGAACCGGTGAAGAGCCAGACCATCAACGTGATCCAGGATCTTGACCATGAATTTTCACAAGAATACGAAGTCCACTTTAGTGAAATAGAGGTTAACACCCAAATCACCGGATTCAAGAAGATCGACTGGTCAACCCGTGAAATTCTATCGCTTGAGCCGTTGGAAATGCCCGTGACCACATTAAGGACCTTCGGATTCTGGTTGGCCCTGAAAAACGAAGTCGTAGAAAAAATGCGTCAGGAAAATAAATGGTACAGCGATCCAAATGATTACGGGCCTACCTGGGAAAAACAGCGCAATTTAGCCAGACTGCGCGATCAATACCGCTGCAGCTTGTGCGGAGTTGCTGAAGGTGAAAAGCCTCACCATGTGCATCATAAGATTCCCTTTCGCCTTTTCAGTAATCCGATTATCGCCAATGACTTAAGCAATCTGGTTACCCTGTGCCCCAACTGTCACCGTCTGGTGGAACTGAATGTAAAGATCCGCAGTGCCATCTCCGGTTTAAATTATGCTCTTTATCACCTGTCGCCTTTATTAGTCATGTGCGACGAGAACGACCTGGGTTCTTTCGCCGACCCTGCCGCTGATTTTGCCGATAAAAAGCCCGTGATCTTGATCTATGATGCCATCCCGGCCGGGATGGGATTAACCCAAATGTTATATAAGCAGCATAGATCGCTGCTCATTAACGCCAAGGAACTGATCGATCAGTGTGAGTGTCTGGATGGCTGTCCCTCTTGTGTAGGACCGATCAGTGAAGCAGGCATTGGCGGGAAAAAAGAAACTGCTTATTTGCTTTCTTTACTTCTAAAAGGAGATCCTTCCTGATGGATTCCCTTTCAGACCGATTAAAAGCGCTCGGATTTGTCCCCGCCTCTAAAATAGAAAAACCCGCAGCTAAACCTCCGGAATTGGATTTTGCTTCCATTCTGCAAGCGAAAGAAATTACCAACAAATTGGGCTTGACCTATCTGGTAGAGAATCAATATCCATCAGACTATCAACACGGGTCCATTAATTTTCAAAAAACTACAGAAATTGGCCCGCTTTCCACGGCTGCCCGCGTGCAGACACAAGAAGGTACTGACCTTTCAAAACTGCTCTTTCTTGACACAGAAACTACCGGCCTCTCCGGAGGCACGGGTACACTGGCTTTTCTGGTCGGTCTAGGCTATTTCACTTACAATGGCTTCCTGTTAAAACAATATATCTTGAAAGATCCTTCAGATGAACCTGCCCTACTGTTGGAAATCGCCAACCTGTGTGAACAATTCTCCGCGATCGTCACATTCAACGGTAAAGGTTTCGATATTCCTTTGTTGAGAACTCGTTTGGTGTTAAATCGAATGGAGAATCCATTTGAACAAATGGCTCACTTTGATCTTTTATCTCTTTCGAGAAAACTTTGGAGAAATCGGCTGCAAAGCCGAGCCCTCCAGGATCTGGAACACGAGATTCTGGATATTCCCCGCAGCGAAGATGAAGTCCCCGGCTGGATGATCCCGCAGATCTATTTTGATTATTTACGAAGCAATGATCCCAGGCCATTAAAGGGTGTGATCTATCACAATGGAATGGATATCCTATCACTGGCAGCTCTTTTCTTGCACCTTTCGACCTCTTTCGAAAATATTCAAAATGCGGATCAATTTAATCCAATCGATTATTATTCACTGGGCCAGCTTTATTTTGATCTGGGCTTTAAAGAATTATCACAAAACATCTTTATTGAGTGTGACCGTCTGGGATTGCTGCCCACCCACCTAAAATTGAGTCTTTACCAAAGGCTGGGAGAGATTTATAAAAGCCAACAAAAATATGATGCTGCCGTTGTTTTCTGGCAAAAAGCAGTCGCGCTTGAAGATATCCAGTGCTGTGTCGAGATCGCCAAATACCAGGAGCATTCGGTTTGTGATTACAGCGCAGCACTGACCTGGACGGAAACAGCGATCACATTTTTGTCCAAAAAAGGGTATCATTCATATCAGAACCGCAAACTTGCCAAAGAATTGATCAAAAGGAAAGACCGTCTTTCACAGAAAATAGAAAGGAAAAACGGCAATGTTCCAGAGAAAACTTGATGATAATGTAGTATATGTAGCAAACGGCACGCTGGATGGCGAGTCCGTTAAAATATTATTGGAATCTTTCGGCATTCCGGCGTATACCAATCAGCAGTCCGCAGGCATGACCTACGGCCTTACTGTGGGTCCCCTGGGTGAAGTGGATATTATGGTGCCTGATAAATACCTTGAACAGGCAAAAAAAGTGATTTCCGACATGGAAAATGGGTTGCTGGAACTTCCAGACAATTCTGATCCGGGAATTTCCGAAAACGACCCCGACGAAAACTGAACAAACCGGTTAATTGGTCTCGTTTGGTTTTAATCTCTCATAATCTTCTGGCGTATCCAAATCGGCTAGAATATTGGATTTTTTAACCAGATAATATTCAACATTGCCTTCATGGTTTTGAATAAAAGTCTTCATTGTATCTGGACTTTTTATGCCTTTTATTTCTGGGAAGAATATAGTAGGTACCAACCAGGGATGTCCGCGCCGCATTGAATAGCTGGGAATGATCAATTTATCCGGGAATTCATCGCTTTTTCCCATAATCCCGATCAAATCAATTGGATGAATATCAGGCTGATCTCCAAGTGCCACAAAAACACCATCACAACTCGATGAAATTTTCCTCAACCCTGTTTTTAAAGAGAGTGCCATTTCTCCATTGGCAAAATCAGGATTAAATACGGCCTCCACATCGTATTTTTTCACCTCTTCCTCCACCAGTTCTCGATACCCCCCTGTAACCACCACTATATGCTTAATGCCAGCACTTTGAAAGCTGCTGATTATTGTTCCGATCACTGTCTTTTTTTCCCAGGGTAGCACAATTTTGGAACGTGCCATCCGTTTTGATTGGCCGGCTGCTAAAATAATGCAGGCATAATTCCTATGCGAATTTGATTCATTATTCAAATAAACCTCTCCATCTATTGATCCACTGATGTGCAACATTGACTTCCATTAATTTCTGACCTGGTCCAAAAGGGTTCTAATTCCTGTAAAGTGAAAATCAGGATAGTAGTAATTATAAGAGACAGCGCTGAAAACAATGCTGTCTCTTATATAGGTTTTTAAGGATATTTTTAATTTCGAATCTATTTTTTTGCCGAGTCGATGGCATTGCTCACTCTTTCGGCTGTAAGCGGGAATTCATCAAATCTGATTCCCAGAGCGTCATAGATTGAAGAGGTAACTGCCGGAACAAAAGGAAGATAGGGCATTTCACCCATTCCTCTGGCGCCAAAAGGTCCTATCGGATCGGGAATTTCAAGAATAATCGATTCAACCTTATCTGGAACGTCCAAAACAGTCGGGATCAGGTAAGTAGAGAATTTGCTGGTAAAGGTGTGACCGTTTTTCTGGATAAAGTTTTCCAAAAGCGCATAACCGGTAGATTGCACGACAGCGCCCTCAATTTGACCTTCCACTTGTTGTCTGTTTATGGCAGTACCCACATCGTTGACACAAATCACCTTGGATAAACGAATTTCACCTGTTTCGATATCAATTTCAGATTCAACGGCTTCGGCTACATAACCATAAGCAAAGTTAGGTTCACTTCTGCCGGTTTCAGGGTCATAAGGAGTTGTTTTTGGAGGCCAATATTGGTAAGTAGCAATGGCTGGTCTCTCTTCGTTGTTCCATTTTTTCAGAGCTTCTGCAGCGGCTCCTCTGATAGCGTTTCCGCCCATGAAGGTCATCCGTGAAGCACTGACGCTTCCAGAATTGAGGGTCTCGGCAGTATCCGACGCGATCAGTTGAATCTTCTCTGGGGAAACGTTCAATGCTTTCGCTGCCATGATCACAAATGCGGTGTGTGACCCCTGTCCAACTTCAGCCCCTGCATGACGCAAGACCACTTTTTCGATCTCAGAGGCGCCGTATAGTTCAATCACAGCCCAACAGTTTTCTGGCGCTCCAAAAGAAAAACCCACATTTTTGTAACCGCAGGCAAACCCCAATCCGTGCGCCAGATTTCCAGATCGTAAATTTGTGCCTTTCGGTTTCTGCCAGCCAGCTTCAGTGCTGTGGGTCCAGCCGGCTTCTTGAGCACAAGTTTCTACTACTTCCTTAATGGTGACACCCTTTGGCAGCGGTGTCCCTACCGAAAGCAGGTCCCCTTCTCCTATTAAATTTCTTACCCGCAATTCTACAGGGTCAATATGAAGTGCCTCTGCCAATTTATCCATTTGGCTTTCGGCAGAAAAAGCTGCCTGTGGTCCGCCGAAACCTCTAAAGGCTCCGTTGGGAATATTATTTGTATAAATTGCCCGTGAATCAACCCTTACATTTGGGATCTTATAGGGCCCTGTGCATAACAAAGTGGCGTTGCCCAGGACTTTTCCAGAGGTGTAAACATAGGCGCCGCCATCTGCGTAAATATCCACATCAGCAGCGACGATCTTTCCCTCTTTGGTGGCTCCCCAACGAGAATGAATATGATAAGGATGACGTTTATGATGCCCAATGATGGATTCTTCGCGGCTCCAGATGATCTTAACCGGGCGGTTGATCCCCATCTCCCTCAATTTGTAGACAGCCAACCCTAAAATAATTTGCACAGACATATCTTCGCGGCCGCCAAAAGCACCACCGATGGCTGGATAGATCACTCGGACCTGGTCTTTTTCAAGATTGAGTGAATGCGCAATTTGTTCCTGGTCTTCGTGCGCCCACTGCCCACCCACAACGACTGTGACTCGACCAGATTCATCATAGTATGAAATACCCGCTTCAGGTTGTAAAAAAGCGTGTTCCTGAACTGGAGTATGGTAATCTCCCTCGATAATCACATCTGCCTGTTTAAAACCTTCCTCCATATTCCCTTTTCGGATTCGAAAATGTACAAATTCATTTGGACCCCGATCAGGATGAATAAGGACTGAGTCTGCTTTCATGGCTTCATGTACGTCAGTAACAACTGGCAAATCTTCATAATCCACTTTAATTAATTTTCGTGCATGATTAGCTATATCTTCGGTTTCTGCAATCACCAACGCGACATTATCGCCTTCAAAACGAACATGGTCAGCATCGGTTTTTTTCGAACCCAATCCACATAATACTGGTTGGTCAGTGACACCTAATCCATATTCGTTATTGGGAACATCTTTTGCAGTAAGTATCGTTACAACCCCTTGAAGCGATAAAGCTTCTTCCAGATGAATGGCTTTGATTATCGCATGTGGTCTACCGGCAAAAAGTACTTTCATATAAAGCTGACCTGGAAGATTGTAATCTCCCGGGTAAAGTGCTTTTCCACTTACTTTTGCATAAGCATCAATGCGGCTGATAGTAGATTGTGTTTTTTCCATTCAGTCTTACTCCAATGACGTTATTTGCGATTTACTTGATCCAAAGGAACATCATAAGGGCCATAACGGCTTGGACCAAAAAACCTGTTGACCAAAACCGTGATCACCAGGAGAATAATGTAAAGGCAGAAAACAAAAATTGCCGTATAAAATAATTTGACCAACAAAAATGGGTCAGGTAGATTGTTTACCATCAACTGCTGCGGAATTGTTACCCAGGGATAGCTGCTCTTATTCTTTATAAAGTAATCTGCAGCAACATAAGATACTACTGGAATGACAATCAATAGAATGCAGCCAATTCCCCGCCAAACCGGGTGAATTGGAGTTTTT
>Ga0182021_10002756_pt1 | contig 20579 bp, 25 predicted proteins | sample 612E3MmetaG_FD_120493 | JGI IMG/M metagenome (GOLD analysis project Ga0182021, IMG submission 120493) | Permafrost microbial communities from Stordalen Mire, Sweden - 612E3M metaG (Illumina Assembly) | ecosystem: Environmental > Terrestrial > Soil > Wetlands > Permafrost | place: Sweden... | reverse complement strand
TAATTTTATTGTTGTCGTCGATGATTATGAAATGAAGATCACCCACATAATCCGCGGCGAAGACCACATCTCCAACACTCCCAAGCAGGTTTTTATACAAGAAGCCCTGGGATTTGCGCGCCCGATATACGCGCATTTTGCCATGGTTTTGGGGCCGGACAAAAGCAAGCTTTCCAAACGCCACGGCGCCGTCGGCGTCAACGAATATTTAAAGGACGGTTATTTGCCCGAGGCGCTGATAAATTTTATGGCGTTCCTGGGTTGGAACCCGGGAGATGACAAGGAAATTTATTCCCTGGCCGAACTGGTCAATGATTTTTCGCTGGAAAAACTCCAGAAAGGGGGAGCGGTGTTCAATGCCAAGCGGCTGGATTATTTGAATGGCTATTACATCAGGTTGAAGCCCGTTGCCGAACTGGCCCGGTTGTGCGTGCCGTATTTGGCCAATGCCCAAATGATCGTTGTGACCGACGATCCGGAGATCTTCACCATCAAAGCCATGGGCGAGCGGATCAGTTTTGATTTTTTAAAAAAGATAATCCAAAACATCCAGCCGCGCCTGCGTAAACTTTCCGAGGTTGTCGAACTCTCCGGATATTTTTTCCAGGAGCGCTTGAATTACGATAAAACTTTGTTGAAATGGAAGGATGAAAGTTATGATGATGTGGTGAAAGCCCTGGGCGTGGCGGAAGCCATCATCAGCGGCCTGCCCGATGATGAATTCAACAAGAGCAACCTGGAGGCAAAGATCCTGGGCCAGGCCGAGGAATTTTCACTGTCCATTGGCAAGCCGGCCAAGGACCGCGGCTATCTTTTGTGGCCCTTGCGCGTCAGCCTTTGCGGGCAGAAAATGTCGATCGGGCCGTTTGAAATGGCCGATGTTTTTGGCAAGGCCAAGACCCTTCTGCGTATCCAGGAGGCAAAGGCCTTTGCCGGATCGGAACCCTATACCCAAAATCTATTATGAACTTAGCCGCAATGCTCGGAAGACTGGTTCTTTTTGCCGCGATCGTAATTGCCGGGATAATATTGATCTCGGACGGTTTTATGTCACGCGTCGACCTGGCGGCAAAGCGCGTTGAAAACTATGCCGGGGGAGTGCTGGGTTCCAACCAGCCGCGGATAAGCCGGGATTTTTCACAGCAGTTTGTCGAAACAAAATCCGAAGTGCTGGCATTATACGACAATCTATCCCACAATTTTTTTAACCGGGTCCGTGCCTGGATCGCCGACCGGCTAAAGCCGCCGGCCTCCAACCTATAGCCGGGGGAGGATCTTAGGCTTATTGACGCCACCCTACCGGGTGGTATTATTAATAATAAGATGATTTCGTTTAATGTGGGTTAAACGAAGCCTATAGTTGCGTTTTTTGCCGGTTCGGGCGTTAACCGATCGGAGCCGCATCTTATGCCCTTCCCCTGCCGGTTTTTTCATTTTTCCAAGAGGGGCTTATTTGTCCCCTTGTGATTAAATGTTTACATGTTTAAATGATCAAGTGATCTTATGATCCAATCCAACAAACCGATTATAAATCATATCCCCGATTTTATTGATTACTGCGATATAGAAAAAGGTTTGTCCAGCATTACCCAGAAAAATTACGCCCAGTATCTCAAAAAGTTCGTTTTTTGGATAAAAAGGTCAAATAAAGCCAAACTCCTGCCGCACCAGCTGACCGCCGACGATATTTGGGCCTATCGGGTCTATTTGTCGCGTTTAACGGGCGCCAGGGGCACCGAGTTGTCCAAAGCCACACAAAACTACTACCTGATAGCCCTGCGGGCCCTCCTGGGCTATTTTACGGCCAAGGATATTGAAGGCCTGCCGGCCGATAAGATAACTTTGCCCAAAGAAGGCCGCAAGGACAAAAAGGTCAAATTTTTGACCTTAGAACAGATCGAAAAACTCCTGCAGGCGCCCGACGTTGCCAAGCCCCAAGGCGTGCGCGACCGGGCGATTTTAGAAACCCTTTTTTCCACCGGCCTGCGGATCGCGGAACTTACGGCGTTAAACCGCGACCAATTTGCCGCCGTGACCAACAAAAAGGACCTGGAGCTGGGAATTATCGGCAAAGGCAAATGGCCGCGCACGGTTTATATCTCGGAGCGTGCCTTAGAGTGGATCAAAAAATATATCGAATTGCGCGACCCGATAGCAATAAAAGATACCAAGGCTTTGTTTATTCATTTTGACCCGGTGCAGGGCGATGAAAACCGCCTGACGGTGCGGGCCGTCGAATACCTGGTGAAACGCTACGCGGTCCTGGCCGGGATCCCAGTGTCGACGACGCCCCACACCTTGCGCCATTCGATGGCCACCGACCTGTTGTCGCAAGGCGTCGATCTGCGCGCCATCCAGGAATTTTTGGGCCATCGCAATATCATGACCACGCAGATCTACACCCACGTGACCAACAAGCGCTTGCGCGACATCCACCGCCAGTTCCACAGCGGCAGCAAAATGAAGAATTGAAATTTCGCCACAGGCAGCGAAATTTCATCCCGAGCGCCGCGAAGGATTACGATTGAAACAGATGAAAAACTTGACAAAAGAACTAATATTGTTTATTACATATTTAAAGCAATTTAAGTAATAAATATCATTGAATATTGGGAGGTATTGATGTGGGGCAAACAAAACTCTTTAGTCAAGAAGATGTGCCTTCGAAAGAGGTATTCTTGTATCAGTTCGAGGAGAGGTTGAAATATCTTGGCCTTTTCGTCAAGATGGAAGCGCTTGATAACCTGCGCCAATACGCCAGTGCACTTTACTGCGTTGTGGCAGACGGAAAGATATTGGATTTTGATAGATTGATGCCGGTAGTGCCCTTGGACCAGTTAAAATTTGGTACCCCGGTCAATCACGCACAGATCGATATGGATAAGTTGGTAAGTGAATCGACGTTTATCGGACCTTACTGGTTATTGGGTGCCAGATTTGAACCATTAAGATCGATTTGCAAAGACCAGGTTGGGAATTTCGTCGAGACGGTAATCGCCACTGTAATTTGGGGCTCGGAGAGGAATTATTACAAATTCCCACTGCCCGACCATCTCGACAAAAGCATGAACAATCTGGCGTTGGTCAGAAGGGATTTTATCGATGTCGAACTGTGCCGGACAGATATCACCGTCGGCAGAAGGCGTCTGGTTTATAAAAACCGGGTAGGATCACCGGATAACGAAAAACATCTGGTTTATAATTACCGGATTGGATCTGATCGCGCAATTAAGAGACAATGACTGTCTCGTTTTTTTTTACAATAAAACAAAAAGCTCCGGGATTGCCGGAGCTTTTCTAAAATTATTTGCTTGAGGTCGGGTTAATTTTGATCGGGACGAAGCGGATCGGGATTTCCAGCTGGTCGTCTTTGGCCGGGTCGCCCGAGGGGTTGTCCTTTTTTAGCAGCAGCGTGCCGGTTTCCGTTGACGGGATGGAGAATTCAAAACTGGCTTCAAAGGGGACGAAGTTGGTAGTTGTCCAGTCGGCGAAAGCTTTAGCAGCTCCCCTGCCAAGTTCGTTGTTGTTGGAGTCAAGCAACACTACCGGGAATTGTCCTTCAAAAAACCATGTGCCGCGCGCCTGGCCCATGACAGTTGTCGGGCTGGTGATCACCGAGCCGGGTGTGGGTTGGGTGGCTTGCACCAGGTCTTTTTTGGCAACGGCGTTGCCGATGTTTTCTGCGTAGGTTTTGCCGTCGACCGTGCATTTTCGCGGATAAGATGCTGTCGGCGTTTTCCCCGCGGCCAGACATTTGTCGAACTCGATCCCCTCCTGCTCCTGCCCCAGCTGGCTCTGGTCCTGGCCTTGGGATGGTGATGCGGGTTTTAAATATTTCAGACCAAAGATTGCCGCCCAAACCGCGGCCGCAACAATAATTAACAAAATAATTACCAATAATAATTTTTTCATGATTTGATTATACCACTTTGTGTAAAAAAAAGACTTCAAATTATATTTATAAGTCAGTGACTTTGGATTCGCGCCTAGAACGGCAAGCAATCTTTTCTGTCTTTAAGGGCCACGAATAACTCGTTAGTAAGTTCGCCGTCTTTCAAACTTAGTTTTTGAAGCGCTTCCACGGTGGCCCGGTTGCCGATAACCGGCGGCAGTATTTTGACAATGATCGCTCTGGTTTCGCTGTCTTGTGAATCCCTGTAAATCGTGGCCAGTACGGCGTGCTGGTAATTAGTAAGCAGTTCTTTTAGCTCACTTTCAGAATAAACCGTCATCGCGGCCTCCATAAACCATAAATATCGTTTTTGGTATGATCTGTCAATTATTATTGCTAGCATTCGATTTGTAAAATAAAAAAAGCCCCTGATTATTCGGAGCTGCCGGCTTTGTATTGTTCCAGCTTAGTTTGGCTTTTGCCGGGAGGATTACTTTCATGCTGTTCTTGGGAGATCAACTCCTGCTTTAGTCCCAGTAATTCTTGAGCCATCAAAAAGGCGGGTGGCACATGCTTCAGTACTTCGTCGACGGTGCTTGTTGTGGTAAGAGAGCCGGTAAAGCCGTTGTCTTTAATATTTCCGGCCAAAACGCTATCGATACCCTCAAGATCACCCATTTCCTTCGCAAACTCGATAGCCTTGATCATTTCCGCGGTTGACATAGGCGTTGTAAAGAGTTTTTCGGCGAGTTTTTCCCATTGCGGTGGTTTTTTTGTCTTGCCTAGGAGCTCGATTATCTGAGCGATTGTTAAAGTGCGGGAAATAAGTTCGTCCGTTGCCCTGTCCGTGGTTTCCTGGTCTCTGGCGGTATCGGCGATTTGGAGCAGATGGTCCGGGGTAAATTTGTTCCAGGGCATGTCCCTTTTTATCAAATCGTCGTATGATACGAACCCGATTACGTCACCGATGGTTATAAAATCGGTTCTAAACAATATTCTGGCAATTTCCAGCCAGAAATACATTTCCTGTTCCGTAGGTATCATAGGTTCCTCCTTGGCAGATAAGATATCAGGCCAAAAATTAAAAGTCAATGATAAATTCAATGATATGTTTTTTTAATAAACAATCGGCGGTAATATTCAAGAAGATTTTACTAATTTTTTGAGTGTTTGCGGCGATATAATGTCGTTTTTCGGCGGGCAATCGGAAATAAAAAAGCCCGATTATCGGCTCATATTATCAACAATTTCACAGTCATGGCTGTTCGCAGCATTTCTTGATAGGTGTGCTTGCCATGCCCCGGTAATGGGGTTGGCAATTGATTTTGAAAAATCCCGGTATATTATCTGCGAGTTTTTCGCGTTCTTTTTTCCCCAAAGGTTGTCACCGCTTTATTGATATCACGAATAGGCTCCGATTTCAATAATAGTGAATTTGCTTTTTTAAATAAAAAATCTCCAAGAATGATTTTGGAGTTTTGCGCGTTAATGGCTTATAAGCTGGGAGTTTGCTTCCCTAAAGCTTTCTTCGAGATTGCGATCCAATTCCGCGTACTTATCCTGCAATGCCCTCTCAAGAAGCGACCCTTTTTTTGAAAATTTTTCGACCAATGCTGCGTCGGCGCGGATAAAAAATTTGAACCGATTTTCGCGAACGCCGCTGGCCAGCAAGCCGTCACAAGCTTTAAGCATTTTTTCTTGATCTAAAAACTCAATGACCTTAATCACCAGTTTGGGTGACAACGGCATTTTACATAATTTCTCGGCCAGCTTTTGTTGCAGGAGTGGGATCTTTGTTTCTTTCATAAGATCAAGGATCGATTTTACTCCCATCCGCCTTGCCAGTAATTTGGCGGTCGCGATGTCGATTATTCTCTGGCTAGCCGTTTCTTCGATTATCAAGCAAAGCGTTGCCGGTTTAAATTTTTTCCAAGGTATATTTCCTTTTAAAAGGTCCTCGGCAAGCTCGTCTGTCAAAACCCCGTTGTCCAACAGTATTGTGCGGACCACCATTGTACCGTCTATGTCATTTCCGTCCATTTTGACCTCCAATTTTTGCCTTCTTATTGCCCTATTCCAGGTAAGATTATTAATCAGATACTATTATGTTTGGAAGAATTGTCAATCGCATCGTCCTCCTTGATTATGCCAATCAATTAGGCCTTGTATAAAAAAAGAAAGTTCAAAATTGAACTATGAATGTTTGGCTATGTCTTAATCTATAACGCTTCGCGAATCCACGTCTTTGTAGATCTGTGCCAACGGATTATGCCGGTCTTTACGCTGGATGTTGTCCCCTTGCGGCTGCGTTTCTTCCAGCGCTTTTAGGAAGTCGGATTTCTTCTTGTAGTTCTGGCTAAGCAGGAGGACTAGAGTATCGATGCTGATCTCCTGGTTTTCCAGCATGCGGGCCAGTTTTGCCAGCAAGCTGTCCCCCGCTTTTTTGTAGGTTTCGCCAAATAGCTTGGCGAAAGTATTTTGATTTTCCGGATGGTTAAGAAAGATACCCCTTAAAATCCTTAGTTCAGCCCTCCAATTACGGTCTCTGATACCCTTTGCTGGAAACAAATGGTTTAGATCGATATAATATTCGATCCATATCAGGACATATGTTTCATCGAGATTTTCGAAGGTTTCAACGATTTTTTCTCTGATTGCACCATCATTGCAGCGAATCGCCGCTCCGTAAAAATTCGAAAACCATACAGTATTTATCGGTACATCAAGCGCAAGCAATACAAGTAATTTGAACAAAGCTGTCTGCGGCCCAACTGCGATTCGCGGGTCTTTACAGCTTATTATATTCGTCAGCGCTTCGAAACCCGGTTTGTTTTCGCTTACGCTTATGGCTTTAATGGCCTTAAACGCCCTTATGGATACTATGCTTCGCCTGGGTGCCGTTACATGGAGAGCAACCAGATGTTCAATGCCTAAGCTGGCAATGATTTCCTCCAGGTCTTCATTGGTTAATAAAGAGCGGGTGCATGAGCTCACTATTCGTCCAAGTCCAAGTTTTTCTTCCAGCGCGTTGAGAATCTTACTGCTATTGCTACCACCATACAGTTTCATTTGTAAATCCTCCTGTCGAATTGTTAAAAATATACTAATTTTTTGATAAATTGTCAACAGGTTACGCGTTGGCTTTTATCTCGATCACGTCGCTGATAAATAAAAAAATCTACAGCAAGTGTCTGTAGGTTTAATTGGTTTAATCACCCATATCCATATAGCCCGGTTGTTCCCATTCGGGTTTCGAAAGTTGCTGTTTTAGAGGTTCGATGGCGCGTTGGACGAGTACGCCCAGAGGGTAGCCTTTGAATCGGCGTGCCGTTTCTTCCAAATTTTCAGGAGTGGCTCCATCGATTATCGGTATTTTGCCCAAAAGGATATGGGTTATCCTTGCGTCAATCGATGTCGTTTTTCGCTCAAAATCAACAGCGGTATCGACTTGGACCATAAAGCGGTAGAATTTTTCGATAGCATCTTGGTCAAAAACACTTATTCCTCGCGCACAGCCGGCCATGAAGGCGATCCATAGCCTCCTCGGCGCCCGCGCCTCTTCTAAGAGTTTTCGACACGGTTCCCACTGCGACTCGGGTATTTCTGATTCCGCTATTGATTCCACGTAACTTCCCTTTATCTCCCAAAGTTTTTCTGTTTGGAGCGCCAAATTTATAAGGTCCTTGATATCCAATGGTTTTCCGCCTGGGTTCCTATTGATTAACTCTACAATACTGAAACAACTCAAAGAAAAACCTCCAAAACTATAATACATTTTAAATCGAATAAGTCAACGAATTACGCGTTGGCTTTTATCTCGATTACGTCCCCGGATGACATAGAGCGATTAAGGCTTTGGCGCAGGAACATAATATTGCTAACATTCCAATATTTTCGTGAATGTGCGAATGTTTAGCGGATATGCGGTCTGAATTTAATAGCTATAGCTAGAAAATTAAGACAAAAATTTTTGTCTGGGTAATCTAATCTGGATCTTTTTTCTTCAAAATTGAATGTGGCGATTAAATAAAAAAAGAGGCAACCTAAAATGTGAATGTTGCGCTCTCGAAGGTTTTTGATCCCACTTTTTTGCCAGTCCGGTGCCTAGGCGTCAACCCGCGGTAGACCTTTCTGGCTTGCAAAGCCCGGAAGCGTTCAGCAATCATACTCTTCGCCTTCCTTGTTTAGCCGGATCGTGCCAGCGGACCGGTCGTCTGGTCAAGACAATGTTACGGGCTGTTTTTGAAAGCAAATGGCCGTCTAATGCCTCCTCGCATATTTCTTGCCAGTCCCTGTAGCTGAGAATTTTATTTGCTCGCATTACCAGCGATTTTTCCGCATCCACATTTTTGCCACTTACTAGTTTATCAACATGCAAAATATTTTCGACATTGCGTACCGCTAACGCCAGAGGGTTAAGCAACGATTTGTAGAGCTTGCAACGCGAATTCCGCAAATTTATCAAGACATTGAATATTCCGTCAAAGCCAAGATTTTTCTTTAAAACAACTTTTACTACCCTTCGCCTCAGCCGCCAATTGGCCGTGATCTGGTACAATACGCGCAGCGAATTATAATCCAAATTAATCAAGACCTCGTCGCTAAAGTATTTTAGGGGAATTAATTTGGAAAAAGCCTCTAAGCCTATACTTTTGGCGATATTAGCGCCCACGTCCTCTGTCGGATTCATTTCTTCTTCAAATCCACAAGGCATAATAAAACTCCTACCCCAAAAATAAGGGTAGGCTTAATTTACTATTTTGAAAATATTTGTCAACCAAAAATTACGCGTTGGCTTTGATCTCGATTACGTCGCCGTCTTGGACCACGTAGTCTTTGCCGACGGTGGCTAGCTTGGCCTGGGCGCGGGCTTCGGTGAAGCTGCCCGCGGCCAGCAGGTCTTGCCAGTTGACCACTTCGGCGCGGATAAAAGCGCGTTCAAAATCGGTGTGGATCACGCCACCGGCTTGCGGGGCGGTGCTCCCCTTCTTTAGCGTCCAGGCGCGGGTTTCGTCGGGCCCGGTAGTAAAAAATGTAATTAAATTCAATAATTCGTAGGATTTTTTGATCAGCTTATCCAGCCTCTGGTCGTTTGGCAGGTCAAATTCCTTTTTTTCCTCGTCAGTCAGTCCCTGGGCCTCGTTTTCTCCCAAAATGTCGATAATGATGTAATTCCAGCCGTTTTTTTTGAAAGTCTCCAATACCACCGGGTCGATTTCGGCTTCTTTGCCGTTTAAAACATAAAGCCGGGCCTTTGCGGTCAGCAACTGGAAGCTGTTGACGGTTTTTTTGTCGTCGGCACCAAAGTCCGCGTCGGCCAGGATCTTTCCCGCCTCCAGGAGCGGTTTTATTTTATTTAATACCTCGGTTTCCTTGATGGCCTCTTTTTTGCCGGCGCGCACGTCGCCCTGCAGGTTGTCCAGGCGCTTGGTTACGGTTTCTAAGTCCTTAAGCGCCAGTTCGGTATCCAAAATTTCTTTTTCTCCGATTGGGTCCACAACCTGCCGGGTGTTGATGATCTTGTCGTTTTTGAAAGCGCGCAAAATATACAAAATCGCGTCGGTTTCGCGGATATTTTGCAAAAATTTATTGCCCAAGCCCTCGCCGGTTGCCGCACCTTTGACCAGGCCGGCAATGTCGACAAATTCCACCGTGGTAAATATTTTTTTGGCCGATTTGGTCAGCTCGGCCAGCTTATCGACTCGGCTGTCAGCCACGGCCACCACGCCCACGTTGGGGTCGATGGTGCAAAACGGGTAATTGGCGCAATCCACCTGCTTGTTGGTTATGGCCGTAAATAAAGTCGATTTTCCCACATTGGGGAGGCCCACGATGCCTACATGCAATGACATAATAATTAGTTAATTAGTAACGAGTAACGAGTAACGAATAACGAATAATTTCCAATACCTTAAGCAGAAATTTTGGTTGTTGCCGTTTCTTTATCAAATTCCAGCGATTTGGCCTGGTTGGATTCTTTTATCAATTTAGTTTTCAGGTCCGAATACCTTCTTATCATTTCGCCATCGGAAATCATTATCTCGCCAACGAATTTGCCGGTCTTGTCGTAGTTGAATATCAGCAGGATCTTGTCGTCAAAAAGCCAAAAATCCTTGGGGTTAAAACCCAAAGTGGCAATTATCCCCTGGTACTCGTCTTTGCCCAAAAAATGCAATTTCTCGCCCAGCTTGCTGGAATATTTCTTCCACAGATCGATTTCAAACCTCACATATTCCGAAAACGGCTTGGGTGCCACGCGCACGCGCTGCACGCAGATCCCTTTTGTCTTGGCGCTTTTTAACAAGGCCTGCCATTTTTGCCAGACTTTGTCGCGGTCCAGGTTTAGCTCACCTTGTTTCCACTTCTCGATCGTTTCGGGCTCCCCCGTCACCTTGTATTCGGCCCGTCCCTGCAGGTGGAAAATGCTTTTTTTGGCGCTTCGCCAATTTTTGTCAAAATTATTCATACGCGTTTACTAGTAAAAGAAGCGCCAAACCGCGCTTTCCCAACTTAAGAGTAGCATTTACACCCAAAAAATCAATTGGATTGTAACAAAAATGGCCAAGGAGAGCTAGAGGACTAAATAATAATTCCGATCTCTCTAAGGTGTTGAACTGCCTCGGTGCGGATCTGCTCAATGGTCTTGCCGGGCATCAGCTCCGGATTCGTTGCTTTTGCGCGAGTGTTCTTGCGCCGGCGCTGGGCTGCCAGCTTAACAGGCGCGGTGTTTTTTAATTGGTTTTTGTTTTGGGTAATCGTATCCATGATATTTTCATTAATCCTGCCACTCGCCGGATTAAATTAAGATTAATATTTAAAAAAAATTGCCAGATACCAAATCGGCAAAGTTCAAATAACCTGGCATATTACCGGCGAATATGGTACCTCATTCTCGATAGCCATTATCTCAATGTCGGCGCTGCCGCAAGAGTTATAGCCGCGGTCCACAGCTTCCATGTCGGTCGGTTCATACAGATATATATGGCCAACGCTTACGATGAAAGTCGATTTCCCGGCGTCGTTAAACCTCTGCGGATCATAACCGGTCCGCCGCCAAGCCATGAAATCTTGGCTGGTTATATTGGCGGTTCCGAAATTTCTTACGACGCACGTTCCCATCGACGTGTAATCGGTGCCTTCGGCATAGTGATCCACCTTCACTACCTCAACGGTAGCAAAGCCGATGTGTGTAACAATGCTTCCCATGACGCACACAAGATGGGCGGCATATTTGCCATCGCCAAATGTCTTGTACTGCCCTTCGCTCAATCTCATGACCGAGGTTGGGTAAGCGCTGCTTATGCTGCTTGAGAGCACAATTAGCAGGATTGCCGTCAGCAACCAATTGCATATTCCCTTCATTTTCATTGACAATGCCTCCGCCCAGCAATATAATACCAAACCCCTATTTTGTCAAGGGTTCGGCCCCTGCCGATTACTGCCCTCAAAAAAGGCTAAGTCTTGTAACAAAAAAGCGCGGCTCCCGCGCGCGAGCCGGCCAAAGTTTTTTTAAATGGTACTAGCCGGTCAACCTTGGCAGATAATCTTTATATCCTTGACCAAAGGCGCTTTCGAGCTGCTTTTCTTACCTGCCGATAAAAATCATAACGCCAACGTACAAAACCGTAACAAACTATTCTGGTATTCTGCAGAATATCAGAATAGTTTCATAAATTCATGGAAACGGGTGCCGTAGGGTGAGAGACGGTGTTCCACCCGCAGGCCCCGGTGTTGTTTGTTGACCAGATCGGCTTGGACCAGTTTTTTGGTATGTTCCGAGATCGTCTTGAAATTTCCCTTTGTGGCTTTGGCCAGTTCGTCCAAGCTGATGCCGGGATGTTGGGCGATCAGAAGCAAAAGTTCGACCCGGCGATGGTTAGCAACGCCCTTGAAGTAACGTTCAAGCTGCTTTGGAGTTTTGGGGCCAGTTTTTTCCATAAAAAAGTAGGATTAAATTTATCTGTAAAAACTTCTGTTTGTAAAACATCCTACCACATACAACAAACTATTCCAATATTCTGCAGAATACCAGAATAGTTTTTAATGAGGGGATGTAAAGGTGGAGGTGGCGGTGGCGGTGGCGGAGGATTTAATACTTACGGTGGTACGTATTAAATCAGTCGGTCAGTCCGAGGACGACCAGGCCGTTTTTTTGATCTCTCTTTGGCCAAAATCGTCGAGGTTTAATTTAAGGACATAGCCAACAGTTTTTGTTATCGTCCGCCCGGTATATTCCCCAGTCCGAGGATCCCACTCCTCCAAAACCAAAGTATCCCCCTCTTTTACCGTAAAATCCGCCACCCGCAAGTCAAAAGTTTTCTTCTCGGCCCGCACCAGCTCAAACAATTCCGGCTAAGTTTTCTTTCTGATCAACGCCATGGTATTGGTTGCAAAAGCCCGCTTTGAGCGGGCTTTAAATCTAAGAATGCGATTATGCCGGAAACGGTTCAAGAATCCAGTTGCTGCCTTCTTTTCGCGCCTCAATGCATTTCTGGCTATCCTGTTTGACTTTTTGAGCGATCGCCATACTGTTCCGGTTGAACTCTTTGTCGCCTTTTACGGTGATCACAATACACGCTTTGTTGGGGATCTTTTTGAATTCGGCGGGATGTTTTGACAGATATTTGTCGAATTCCAAGGAAAGTTTGATATTCTTTTTGATGAATTGGTTGCTCATGGTTTTATTATTTTTTAGACTACGGCTTTAGCCGTGGAGCAAAAATAATGAGGATTCCGAAGGAAACATCCTTTGGTCGGCAGGCGTGGTTACCACGCCGGACGAAACCCCATTGAACGAATATAAATTGATTATAATTAGCAAGGATTAATTGTTCATTAGAAAATTTTCCTTGATCTCCCGGAATTTTTCTACTATATGCCGCTTTGCTTGGGTAAAGACTTCGTTTGAATCGCCTTCCCAATATATTTTGATTTTCTTCTTTTTCAAATAATATGTGTGTTTATGCGGCCTGTTTTTGTCGTGGCAATTATCTATTCTCATTATAGTACGCCAGCGCGAATCGACCAAACTGAAATATTCGACTATGAATTCCAATATATTTCCGCGATCTTCCGTGAATTTAACATGTAGCTTGTCTTTGTCGCTCAATGCCTGAGTGTAATCCGTCTTTTTCATAATAATCGCTTCGTAAAATTTGTGACATAAAACGCATTAATTAAATCCACGATTTTAAAAAAAAAGGAGTTAAACTCCCCTCGTGGATTAAACTAACATATTTTCCCAAAAAATCAATTATTCTTTTGCCCAAGCAATGATTTCGCCAAGATCGACTGGCGATTTGGGGTAAAAAATCGGCAAACCAATCTTTTTGACAAATTCAATCTCGGCTACGGCGCGTAGTGTCGTTATAAATTATTGTAATAATCAGATTCCTCCTTTGATATCGGGCCGAGGTTCCTTATTGCGTCAGTTCCGGCCGCATCCTGCCAAAGTTGTTCTTCGAAACACCCTTTAACAGATTTTTTGAAGTTCTTTGGATACTGGTTGAAATACACAAATTCTATCCCCGCTTTCTTCATTGCCGCCAAGCAGGGATCGCAACAATGGTCGTGCCCGATCAGATACATTATGCCGCCTTTCGTGTGGCCCTTGGCGTTCCTTATCGCGTCAAGCTCCGCATGTCCATCCTGTTTGCAAATCGTTTTGCATTTGGAATAATCATCGCCGGGCAGACGCGGGCATTTCTTCTGCGGGTTGCGGCACCAATCGCTCCCAACATAATATTTTCCATTTTTCTCGATTATCGCAATAACGTGCCTTTTGGCGCATTTTCGAGGATCAAGTAGCTCAATGATATTTGTTTCCGTTTTTTTGTGATGTAAAAAATCAACCATTTTATTTAAAGTTTTATCGAAATTTTTTTCGATCGAGTGTTCCCAGACCCGCAGCACATTCCAATTAATTTTTTTGTAATAGCGGTTGACTTCTTGATCCCTTTGTTTGTTTTTCCCAAGTTTATTTTGCCAAAACAGTTTTCTAGTTTTTGGCCACGTTCCGTGTATTTTGCAGCCATGCCAGAAGCAAGAATCTAAGAAAATGACAGTTTTATATTTCTTAAAAACTATATCTGGTTTGCCAAAAAATTGGGTTGAGTTTTTTCTATACCTGAAACCTTTGCGCCAAAGTGCCTTTCTGGTAACAATTTCGATTTTGGTATCCTTACCTCTGATCCGGCCCATTACCTCGCTCCTTTTCTTTTGGGAAAAGACATCAACCATAATTAAGCTACCTTGCCAACAGTGGATATGAAATCTTCTAGGGTAAGAATGGCAAGTGAATGAATCTTTGGGTATTCGCTTTGCAACTTGCGAGGCACTATAAGTGAGACCCCCGCCCGATGCATTTCATCGAGCTGATTCGAAGAGATTCCCGGTTGAAGCGTGAGTATATGTTTGTGCTGGACGCGCCTACCTTCATTGAGTACTTGGCGCCATCTATCCTTACAGGTTGTTTTTAAGCCGACAATAAAAAGTTTTTTCACAGGATAAGAAAGGTCAAGATAAGCTTTTTGATTTGGAATCACTATATCGGGACTCCCATCAATGGATGGTTGCATTTCGTGCGGAATTCCAGCCTCATTCAGAATAATATCAACGTGGTTTTCCAGCGATCGCCCTGCACGTGATTTGCGCCGATTCATAATACTGGCTGCAGTATGCAAAAAATCATCTACATTCTTAAAGGAACGGCTAATATCAGACTGGCACAATTGTTTTTCAACAACTTGGAATAACCGGTATTCGGTTGCGTAGTATTCAATAAGTTGATCATCAGGAGACAATTTGGAAAAATCTGCGAAACATTTTTCTAAAATATTTTTTGTTGTTTCTGAAAAAACCTGACCCGTAGGAAATTTATTAAATTGTTTTGCAAAATCCTGAAAACTTTTTTCCAAACACTCAGCCTTACTTTCAACTTGAGCCGCGCCGTTCCTGTAAATAGCCCAATGATCAAACGGTTGGACACCAAGCGAAACAAGTATCTCCTCGATGTCTTCATCGAAATTAAAAACATATCCGGAAAATTCCGAAGCACTTCTGGGAATAAGAATAAGCAAATCACCAACTCTATCCGACATAAGAAACGGAAAATCCTTGCCGAATCTTGTCAAACGATATTCAGATCGCGTTTCCTTGCCATACCAAGTTACCACTGACTCCGTTATCCGTCCGTCATGCCACTTAATTTTGACCGGGTGTTTTGAATTTGTTCCCTTCGCTGGAGCATCGGGTGTATACATTTTCCAAACTGTCTTTGGTAAATAAAAACCAGCTTGGTGTGATCCCGTTACGCCCGTATCATTGGGCGAAATGAATTTCAAAATGGCATTTCCATAATACAGTGCTTCGTTTATTGCTTTATCGCAAAAAGGAGAGGCCATGATTTTGAGTAAAACAGTTTTTTCTGTTTTTAATTTTTTTTATGATTCAATGATTTTTTTGACAACAACATTTTTACAACTTCCCGGCCGGTAGCCTCGACCGCCGGCACCACAACGGCATTGCCGAATTGCCTGTAAGCTTGCGTGTCGGATACGACAATCTTGTAATTTGCGGGAAAACCCATCAATCGCGCGCACTCTTGGGGCGTAAGACGTCGTGGCGGCTTGGTCGCGCCCTGCTCAATCAAAATCTCCGAACCATCTTTGTGATATCTCGCACTCAAAGTTCTCGTAATACCATTCGGGTCAGCTATGCCAAAACCAAAACCATTCCCCTTTTCCCTGTGACGTTTCGCATAATCCTGTAGATATTGCCATAGATGGGACGATAAAGTGTATTTTTCTTGGGGATTTTTTTCAAGAATATCTTTCAGTTTTGGTTTCCCGACTGGGTTATCGGGAAATTTAAAACCGGGATTTTCTCCAAAAACTTTTTTATCAAATCCAATGATAAATATGCGTTCCCGATGTTGTGGTACCCAGTGTGCGGCGTCGTGAATCTTATAGAAAATAGCATAATTTAACTCCTTAAGTTTATCGGTAATCACTTGCCATGTTTTACCATGGTCATGTGACTGTAAATTTTTGACATTCTCAAGAAATATAACTGGCGGTTTTTTGGCTGCAATTATTGCCGCAAGATAGAAAAAAAGATTGCCTTGTTTTTCATCCTTGAATCCATGAGCTCTTCCCAGACTGTTTTTCTTTGATACGCCAGCAAGTGAAAATGGTTGACATGGGAAACCGGCGGCAAGCAAATCATGATCTGGTATGTCAGCTGGATTTATCTTACGGATATCGCCGACCGGTGTTTCTCCAAACCAAGCTTTGTAGGTTATCTGAGCATATTTATCCCATTCGGAAGAAAAAACGCACTTGCCACCCAGTTTCTCAAATGCAAATCTGAACCCTCCGATACCCGCGAATAAATCAATGAACCTAAATTCTTCCTTGCCCGTGCTTACTGTTTTATTTGCGTCAATGCCCGAATAATTTACTTTATTTGCGTCAATAAGCAGATCGAAAAGTGAAGCTTGCTCGCCTTCTCCAATATATTCGATTTTATCAATCGTTAAATCGCTTAATTCCCCAAGAACGCTGCGACTTCCATTTTTTGCCACAATAATAAAATCTATCACATTTATACCCATTAATTTTCCCGCTTCTGCTATTCTTTTTGTAATTTGTTTATCTTTTTCGCTCGGAGTTGGATCGCCTGACGGATGGTTGTGAACGAGTATTACGCCGGAAGCGCGCAATTCTAATCCGACAGCAAAAATTTCGCGGGGATGAATTAAACTTTTATCAAGAATTCCAATCGATATGGTCTCTTTTTTTATTAAGCCGTTACGTGCATTTAGATAAAGACAAACAAGATGTTCCTGCTTTTTATTTTTTAGTTCGTCAACCAATTCTATCGCGTCTTGGGGTGATGTAATCAAATTGTCCGGAGCGGTTTGCTTATCGTATGCGCGTTTTGCCAAAACAAATGCAGATGCAATTTGTAAAGCCTTCGCCTGTCCAATTCCCGGAATCGTTTTTAATTCGTCGACCGTGACATTTATAAAATTATTACCGAATTTCCTGATTATTTTTTGAGCAAGCACTTTTACATTTGTTCCTTTAATACCACTGCCCAATAAAATAGCCAAAAGCTCGCTATCCGTTAATGCGTCTGAGCCTTTTTCCAAGAATTTTTCTCTTGGCCGGTCAAATTTAGGAATATCTTTTAATTTCCCCATGGTTTTGCTTGTTTTTCTAATCTAACCTTTTTATGCCTTTTTTTCAATCAAAAAGGCCTCGCGGCCTCTGACATTGATTTATTAGCTCTCTTATTGTTTAACACTAACTCGAGATTCGATAGTCGCGGATCACAACGCCGCCTTTGATCTTTTTTACTACTACCCTTTGGCGTTCGCGCCATCCCAATTCCTGGGCGATTTCTTTGGGGAGGGTTACTGACAGGCTTCCCCGGCCCACTTTCGTGATTTTGCGGATGTTTTTGTCTTTTAATTTCATATCCCTTGATTTATTACGTACCGCGGTAAGTACCAAAGTAAGTAAGAACAGTGCCCTTTGATTTAAAATACTCCAATTGGGGCAAAAATCAATAAAAAACAGCCTGTGGCTTTTGGCTGCAAAGATTCAGTATTTTTTCAGGGGTTTGAGCTGATCTTCACTCAGATAATAGATTTTTTGCGTGGCCTTTGCATCTGAAAGCCGAATGACGCGCTTGCCCCGGGGCACGTCTTTTCTTAGATCTTTGACGGTTATGATATTTATATCCGGATTTAGGGTAATTTCCTGATAATAATTGGAATTTGGCAGATGGCTAAATATTTTCATGTACCTATCGTCAATTTCCTTCCGGAACAGAGCCCTTCCCGCTTTTTTTAAAATCCCGGCAACGCAAACAGAAAAATCATACCGCTCTAGTCCATCTTTCCCGTATTTTTTCGTAAATTCCCCTAAAATCTGAATATCGAAATCGGATTTAGCCATTAAATTCACCTCACAACGTACCGCCTTCATTCTAGCGGGGCTCTCCATAAAGTCAATTCCAACCTTTCCAATAGCATCTTGGGCATTCCCAATATTCGTCTTTGCCGCAACTCAAAATCTTGCCAAAGTAATGACCGCCGCGGTAAGTGCGATCTTTGTATAGAATAACTTTGATTTTCTTTCCGCAAACAACGCAGATCTTTTCAATTCTTTTTGCGATTTCCTTTTTCATAGTCTTAGATTAGCCCCTTATCATTAAGACTGAAAAATTCGGAAATTGTTACAATGTTAATTAGCGATTGCCCCGGGAGTCATTGCCCTTTGATTTGAAATACTCTAATTGGGGCAAAAATCAATAAAAAAAGAGCAACCGGCTTGGTGCTTCTTATTCGATGAAAATTACCTCAGAGGTGGTCAGCAACGTTCTATCGCTGCTGCTTTTCAGTGTCATTGGGTATCCCAGGCGGACGCCATCCAGCTTGCAGCGGCCAAACGAGAGCGGATACACCCCGTGATTAACTCTGCGCATCCGTCCCTTACCAACAGCCGCGCCAAAGCCGAAGGTTAAATCCATCGTTGTCACTATGATAGGTTTGTCGGGAATTTTTCCCGTCCGGTAGTATTCGGGTACTGCCAACCCGAGGTACTCAAAAATTCTGACATACGAATTGCAGTTAGTTTCCGTCTCTCCGCAAAGAAGGTCGCCCATCTGGCTGGGACTCTGATGCTTCCAGACGCTTTCGTATTCTCTTTCGAGTGCTTCTAAGATCAGGGAGACGGACTTGTTATTCTTTTCGGCGTACAGCAAGAGGCCCAGCAAGGCCTTTTGGACCGGCAGACTAAATCCCTTGTCCAAAAAGGCCGCTATTAGTCCATATTCATCTGGAAAGTTACTTTGTAGCCAACCATACAAAGTGGGTATCGCGCAAATTCCCCCATATTTTGTTTATTCACCCTAACAAACCAATTCAAAAAATCAATAGCCGTAAAAAATTGATTTATCAGCTTTTCCAATGGTATTTTGGGCATTCCCAATATTCGTCTTTGCCGCAGTTCAAAAGCTTGCCGGAGCAGTGGCGTTGCGGTAGGTGCGGTCTTGAATACGGATACGATATTCGGAGATGAAGAATAAATAAAGGGAGCAAGATCAGTTGCGGCGGGTGTAAATGGCGCCGGGACTGTTCCTGCTCCTTGCCGCCTTGATCAAGGCGGGAAAATGGATCCGGAGGGTCAGCAAGCCGGTGCCGCCCCAGAATTTCTGGGGGGTGGCCAGGATGTTATCCTTCAGCAGGCCGCTGATCAGTTCCGCCTTATTCTCGCTGATGTGGAAACTGCGCCGGATGTTGGGCGCAACGATCACCAGCTTGTCCTCAACAACTTCGATCTTGATCGTTTTGGCTTCGTGATGCGCCTTCAGGCCGGCAAGGAAATTTATTTCCGCGGAATCGCCCTCCTCCGGAGAGATATCGATCCCCACGATGTTGTCTGGCTTGCGACCTAAATAATAAGGCTCTATTTGCATTTTTGAACCCCCATTTAATGTTAAATTATAAAACTACTATTTCGTTTGGATTATCACGAATTCAAAATCTTCTGTCAAGAAATTTATCGAAAACCCCAGTAGGCAAATGGAAGGCGATTCACAACCAAAAAAAGCGATATGCGGTTTTTTAAGCTGCGTGGAGACTTAACCTCCACGCAACCTCCACGCCTTTGAATAAAAAAATCAGCACCAGAGTTTCCGGGGCTGTTTTGAGTTGTGGCCAATGTGCAGCAAGTGACGGGCAAAGGATTTGATCTTGGCTTTTTGGGGGTCGGCCCAGAACTTTGGCCAGTAAATGCCGTTTAACTCGGCGATCCAATTGATCTCGACTGCCAACATAAATCCGATCTCCGCTATTGCCATGGCATACATCAGGTACAAATAGATCCGTATCTTGAAAGTTATATCCGGGATGACCGCTTCTCTTGCCACCCAGAACACGACTGCAGCCAATAATCCCACGGAAAGAATTGCCAGGAAGCACAGGATATTTGTGCTCAGAGTTTCCAGGTCATGGCCCAAAATAGCTTTGCACCCGCGATCTAGCCAGCTGATTTTTGCCTTGTAGCGGCAGTTCCAACCAGATTTCAGCCTGCTTAGCTGCTCTTTAGCCCGTTCCTTGATTCTATTCATCGCATCCACCCATACCTAAATACATTATAATGTTAGTTTCTGGCGTAAATATAAAACTATTTTGGTTTAAAATCAAATAACAACAATCTATTCTACCATTCGCGCGAATAGGAGAATAGACGGCTTAAGAGTAAAAAAAGACAAGGGTTGCTCTATTTGTTGAAGATAGGATTCCCTTGCTTGAATGCCCATTTGTGTTTGGCCGCCATTGCTTCCAATTCGGCTTTTTGCGCTTCCGAGAATTTATGCGGCGCTTGCGCCAGCAGCCACGACATGGCAAACGGCTTTGCCAATGCTCCCATACCGGCCAATTTTTTGGCCTGCCAGCATCCGGGTGGCAAAATATCGATCCATATCGGATTATTAAAGCAAAAATCGCGGATTAAGGGCAATTTTGCCTTGCGGAATTCGGCGAGCGCGACGACCGCGGTTTGAATATCGGTTTTTGCGGAGTGGCTAGGGAATGACACCTGGTAGTTGGCAGTAAACTGGTTGTTTTGTTTGTTGACTGCGCAACGCATATTTTTTGGCATGTTGCCGCAAAAAC
>Ga0182021_10002753_pt1 | contig 20583 bp, 20 predicted proteins | sample 612E3MmetaG_FD_120493 | JGI IMG/M metagenome (GOLD analysis project Ga0182021, IMG submission 120493) | Permafrost microbial communities from Stordalen Mire, Sweden - 612E3M metaG (Illumina Assembly) | ecosystem: Environmental > Terrestrial > Soil > Wetlands > Permafrost | place: Sweden... | reverse complement strand
CTCCTCCTCGCCTTCGAGCACGAAGGTCAGGTCGCAGGGCAGGGCGGTGCCGGTCTTGAAATAGGCTTCGACGGCCTTGAGATGGGCGAAATGCTGGCCCTTGTTGTCGGAGGAACCGCGGGCGATCAGCGTGCGCCCGCGGATGGTCGGTTTGAAGGGCGGCGACTCCCAGAGCTCGAACGGCTCCGGCGGTTGCACGTCATAGTGGCCGTAAACCAGAAAATGCGGGCGCCGCCCCGCCCGCTGGGGCGTGCGGGCGAGCACGACCGGATGGCCCGGCGTCGGACACAACTCGGCCTTGAGGCCGATCTGCCGGCAATGCTGCGTGAGCCACGCGGCGCAGGCGCGGAGGTCCCGCCGGTACTGCGGCTGCGCGGAAATGCTGGGGAAACGGAGGAGTTCGCACAGCTCGCGAATGAAGCGGGGCTGGTTGGCTTTGAGATATTGGAGGACGGCGTGCATGGGAATTACCGCCACGTTCTACGCTTCAGGGGGAGATGGCAAAACGAATAGCGCCGCGAGGTTTTCCGCGGCCGGCCGGGGGCGGGCCCGCCGCCGAATAAGGCTTGGCGAAGATGGCTTCCATGGTTCACCTGAAAGGATGGAAGTCATCATCCTCGGCTCGGGCACCTCGCAGGGCGTGCCGATGATCGCCTGCCAATGTCCCGTCTGCACCTCGACCGATCCGCGCAACCGGCGCACGCGCTGCAGCATCCACGTCGTGATGGACGGACTGCACATCCAGGTCGATGCGGCGCAGGAGTTCCGCGAGCAGTGCCTGCGCAACGACGTGGAACGGTTGGACCTTTTCATCCTCACCCACGGCCACGCCGATCACGTCGCGGGCATGGACGACCTGCGGCGCTTCTGCGACCTGCTCGGCGGCAGCGCGCTGACCATTTATTCAACCGACGAGGGCATGAGCCGCGTGATCGCGATGTTTCCCTATGCGATCATGGAACGGCCGGTGGTGCGCGGCTACCCGGCGTTCAAACTCCTGGAAATGCCGCCGGTACTCGAACTGGAACAGGGGACGATCCGCTCGACGCTGCTGCCGCACGGGGGGGTCAACGTGCTCGGACTGGTCTTTGAAGAGCGCAGCAGCGGCGCCAAGTTCGTCTATTACACGGATTGCAAGCGCGTACCCGCCGAGGCGCGGGAACTCGCCAGGGGCGCCCACGCCATCGTGCTCGACGGGCTGCGCCCCGAACCGCATCCCACGCACCTGAACATCGCCGAGGCCATTGAGATCGCCGGCGCCCTCGGCGCCCCGGTGGCCTACCTCACGCACCTCACGCATGCGATCGACCACGGACCCTTCGAGGCCACGCTGCCGCCCGGCATCCGCCTTGCTTACGACGGGTTGCGGTTGACGCTCCCGCCGCGCTGAGCGGCGTCACCGGCTCCGGCGCCCAGCGTCCCGGTCCGCACTTTACCATGAAGAAACTGCACCTCCTCCTCACTGTCATATTGATCGCCCCCGCCATCCTCTTGGCGGAACCGAAGAAGGACCGCCCCGACACCGATATCGAAAAGGCGATGGAAACGATGGCCGGCGCCTATCGCAAGCTGCGCCGGCAGATCACCGATCCCGCGCAGAACGCCGCCTCGCTCGAGCTGGTCGCCGCAATCAAGGCGGGAGCCACCGAGGCGCGGAAGTACACTCCGCTCAAGGCGGCCGACCTGCCCGAGGCGGATCGCGCGGCTTTCGTGGAGAATTTCCGGAAAAGGCTGGATGAATTTCTCGCCGCCGCAGGCAGACTCGAGGACGCCTTGAAAGCCGGCAACAACGAGCAGGCGTCCGCGCTGGTGGCCGAGCTCGGGAAAATCCAGAAGGCCGACCACAAGGAATACCGGCGACCCGAGAAGGACGACAAGAACTAGCCGGCGGTCGGGCCCGTGCCGCCAACGACCTGCCGGCCTACCGCAGCCGGCGGATTTCCGGCACCCGCCAGAGCAGGAACAGGCCATAGACCAGGGCGATGGTCCCGCCGAACGCGGCCCCGGCGGGAACGCCAAAGCTTTCCGCCACCGTTCCAGCGATGAGCGATCCGATGGGAAAGAAGCCGACGAACACCATCATGTACACGCTCATCACTCGTCCCCGCAGGCCGTCGGGGACGGTGCTCTGCACCAGCGTGTTGGCTGTCGCGTTCTGGGTCATGAAGCCCAGACCCGCGACGACCAGAAAGCCCATCGTCAGATGAAATGACCGCGACAGCGACACGGCGATCACCATCACCGGGAACAGCAGGTTGCCCATGGTCAACACCAGGCCCTTGCGCTGATAATTGCCGAGCGAAGCGATCACAAGGGCGCCGGAAAGCGCCCCGACGCCGACGGCGGTGCTCATGAAGCCGAACCCGACCGTCCCTGCGTGGAGCACATCCTGGGCGAGCGCCGGCAGGAGCGCGGTGTAGCCCATCGCAAACATGTTGGACACCGCCACGAGCGTGATCAGCGGCCGCAGGGCCGGGTGATGCCAGATGTAACCCACTCCTTCCCTCATCTGCCGGAACGCAGACTCGGTCGGAGCCGCGCCGACGTACGGCTCCACTTTCATCAGGAGCAGTCCGGCAATCACGGCCAGAAAACTGAAGCCGTTCAGCACGAAGCACCACGTCGTGCCGACTGCGGCCAGGGTCACGCCCGCCAGAGCGGGGCCGATGATCCGGGCCAAATTGAACATCGCCGAGTTCAGCGCGATGGCGTTCATCAGTTCCCGCCGGCCCACCATCTCCACTACGAACGCCTGCCGCGGCGGCGCATCGAAGGCATTCGCGGTACCAAGCAGGAACGCAAGGATCGCAACGTGCCACCACTGGATGGTGCCGAGAAACATGTCGGCCGCCAGAATGAAGGCGAGGGCCATCATGACCGTCTGGGTCATCAGCAGCAGCCGGCGCTTGGGCATGCGATCGGCCACGACCCCGGCCCAGAGGGAAAAGGCCAGCACCGGCACGCCAGAGCAAAACGCGACCACGCCCAGCTTGAAGGGCGAGTGGGTGAGTTCATAGACCAGCCACGCCTGGGCGACGTTTTGCATCCAGGTGCCGATCAGCGACACCAGCTGGCCGAAGAAAAAGAGCCGGTAGTTGCGATGCTGCAGGGACGCAAACGTGTGCGACAGCGAAAATCTGCGCTCCCGCCCGTCCCGATCCGGCGCATTCGCGGCGGCGGGAGGAGAGTTCGGAATCTTTGGAGCGTCATCCATTTGGCTGTGGGTGTCGGCGAAGCGGGCCTTGCGGTGGTAAAATACTTCCGGCCGGGCCTGGACTGGGACATCAGACGCCGGGTAACTCTGAATGTTACCGCGGCTGGCCGGCCGGACCGGCTGAGAACGGATATTCCCAACCGGGCAGGGCGGCGCTGGCAAGACTGGTTCGGGCGGGAGGCAAAGGCGGGCAATGCCAGCTTGGCGAATCAACCGTCCCAGTCCGGCACAGATCGGCATTTCATCGATGGGTCATGAGGGAATCGGGCTGTTTTTCATCGGGAAAAATACGCTTGCCTAAAGTCTACTGATTAAATCTAGATTAAGTCGGTAGACATTATGAAGCTCTCCAAAAAAGGCGAATATGCCCTCCGGGCGCTGATAGATCTAGGCATTGCCGCCGAGGTTGGCCGGTCGCTCGTGCAGGTCACGGAGCTCGCCGCCAACGAGCGGCTGCCTGTCAAGTTCCTCGAGCAAATCATGCAGCTGCTCAAGGAGGCGGGGCTCGTCGAAAGCCAGCGCGGTAAGTTTGGCGGTTATCGCCTTGCCCGGCCGGCCGGAAAAATCGCGGTCGGCCAGGTCGTGCGCTTGATCGACGGACCGCTCGCCCCCATCGGGTGCGTCAGCCAGACCGCCTACGAGAAATGCTCTTGCCCCGACGAGACGCACTGTGGCCTGCGCATGCTCATGCTCGATGTGCGCAATGCCATCACGAGCATCCTCGACCGTTACTCGCTGGCCGACGTGGTCGAGGTGACGCTCCGCAAGATGCGCCGCGACGGCGTGGCGCTGCCTTTCACCCAGCCGCTCCGCGCTCCGCGTCCGGCGGTTGAACGCCGGAAACCCGGCCGGTTGGTGGGCACCTCCGCCCGCCTGCAGCCCGTCGAAGGCCTCATCAACAATCTCCTGGGGGACTACGCCATATGAGTACGAACTCATCGATTTCCGCATCGCAGCCGGCGTGGGTGGCATTGGTCCGCGAAAAAGTGGAAAGCCTGCGCTTTGGCGTCGTCCAGATCATCGTGCACGACTGCAAGGTCACGCAGATTGAACGCACCGAGAAAACACGCCTCGATGCTCCTGGTTTTGGACGGGTGTCCCACCGTCAGCTTACCTGAACCTTCCGCCTACCGGCACCTGCCGGTGGCATTTTCCTTCCCCAACCGCTCAACCATGGCATGCCGACCAGACCACTGGAGACCATCTGCTGACCACCAACCTGGAACGTAGCTATGAAAAACTTCCTCCGAATCGTCCTCGCCAGCTCGGCGCTGCTTGCAGGGATCACCCGTCTGCACGCCGCCGATGACAGCGATGCTGAAATCAAAGCGCTCCGCGAGCAGATCCGGCTGCTCGACGAGCGGCTGCACCAACTCGAGCAGAGGCAGCAGTTCAAGGAGCAGGAGGCCGCCGCCGCGGCCATGGCGGCGCCCAAGATCGCCGTCACGGACAAGGGTGTCACGTTTGCCTCGGGCGACGGGGCCAACTCCCTCCGCATCGGCGGCCTCGTGCAGCTCGATTCCCGCCTGTTCTTCGGCGATGGCGGCGGGGTCTACAATAACACCTTTGTACTGCGGCGCGCGCGCCTCATCTCCGAGGGGACGTTCGGCCGGATCTACTCCTTCCAGTTAGTTTCCGAGTTCGGCGGCACGAGCGCGCCCAGCGTCCTCGATGGAAATCTTGGCGTCACGCTCAGCAAGGCCGTGCAGTTCAAGTTCGGCAAATTCAAGGCGCCCGTCGGCCTCGAATTGATCCAGTCCGATACGGCGACCTTCTTCGCCGAGCGCTCCCTCGTCACGAACCTCGTGCCGAACCGCGACCTCGGCGTGCAGGTCGGCGGCAGCTTCGCGGACGGCGCCTTCACCTACGCCGCCGGGATCCTCAACGGCGTGGCCGACGGCGCCAGCACGACCAACGTCGACTTCGATAACGACAAGGACGTCGTCGCTCGTGTGTTCGCCCAGCCGTTTAAGAATGCGAAGGACTCGACGTGGCAGGGCCTCAGCCTCGGAGTCGCCGCCAGCCTCGGCCGCGAGAAGGGCGCTTCCGCCGTCACGTCCGGCTACAAGACCGACGGGCAGCAGACGTTCTTCAAGTACAACAGCACGGTGGTCGCCGATGGGAGCATCTGGCGGGTTTCCCCCCAGGCCTACTATTCCAATGGTCCCTTTAGCACCCTCGGCGAGTACGTTGTTTCCACCGTCAACGCACGGCCCGTGACGACCGGCGCGAAGACGGCGTTGCAGAACCGGGCCTGGCAGCTGGCCGCCGGCTTGGTGCTCACCGGCGAGGACGCCGCCTTCACGGGCGTCACACCCCGGCAGCCGTTCAGCTGGGATGACGGCACGTGGGGCGCGTGGCAGATCGTCGCGCGTTACGCGAACCTCAAGCTCGACGGCAGCGTCTTTCCGCTCTTCGCCGCCCCGGCCACCAACGCCGGCGAGGCCACGTCCGCCGGCATCGGAGTGAACTGGTTTCTCAGCAAGACGGTCCGCACCTCGCTGGATTATTTCCAGACCCGCTTCAGCAACCCCGTGCCGTTGTCGTCCACCCAGATCCTGCGGCAGGATGAGCAGGCGCTCATCACGCGTTTCCAATTGTCATTCTGACCACCGGAATCCCCGCCCATGAAACTCTGCTTTTTCCTCCTGTGGCTGCTCGCCGCCGCCGCGGCGCATGCCGAAAAAATCGTGCTGCGCGTCGGCTACTTTCCCAACATCACCCACGCCCAGGGCGTGATCGGCAGCCAGACCACGCGCGTAGGCCACGGCTGGTTTGAACAGCGGCTGGGACCCGACGTCACGATCCAGTGGTTTGCCTTCAACGCGGGGCCCAGCGCGATGGAGGCGATCTTTGCCGGCTCCATCGACCTGACCTACGTCGGGCCGAATCCCGCGCTCAATGCCTACATCCGGTCGCGCGGCGACGAGATCCGCGTGCTGGCCGGCGCGGCCGAGGGCGGGGCGGCGCTGGTCGTGGCGGGCGACGGCCGCATCAAGACGCCGGCGGATTTTCGCGGGCGAAAACTCGCGACGCCGCAGTTTGGCAACACCCAGGACGTCGCTGCGCGCGCCTGGCTGAAGAAACAGGGCTTCAAAATCACGCAGACCGGCGGCGACGTGTTCATCCTGCCCACGGCCAACCCCGACCAGCTCGCGCTTTTCCAGACCGGCCGGATCGACGCCGTCTGGACCGTCGAACCGTGGGTGTCGCGGCTCGAGCAGGAGGCGGGCGGCAGGGTCTTCCTGGAGCAGCCCGACATCGTCACGACGCTGCTCGTGTCCAGCGTCCGCTTGCTGAAGGACCATCCGGAACTCGCCGGGAAATTCCGCGCGGCCCACGCCGAACTCACCGCCTGGATCGGCGACCACGGGGACGAGGCGCGTGCCCTCGTCCGCGCCGGCCTGAGCGCCGAGATGCGCCGGGAATTTTCCGCCAGCCTGGTCGCGAGCGCCTGGAAGCGCCTGCATTTCACCGCTGGCCTCCAACCGGCGCAAATCGAGGGCTTGGTCGCCGACGCGCAGAGCGCCGGCTTCCTCCGCGACGCCCTTCCCCTGGACCGTCTTTTTTCCGGAAAACCATGACCCTGCAACAGGAACTCGCCGTCACGCCTAGTGCCAAGCTGGCCGTCAAAGAAGTCTCGAAGACCTTCCGTACCGACCGCGGCAGCGTGCACGCCCTTGACCACGTCACCCTGAATGTCAGCGAGGGCGAGTTTGTCTGCCTGGTGGGGCCGAGCGGCTGCGGCAAGTCGACCCTGCTCAATATCATCGCGGGCCTGGAGACGCCCGATGCGGGCTGGGTGCTGACGGACGGCGAGCCGATTCGCGGCCCGGGACGCGATCGCATGATGATGTTGCAGGAGACGGCGCTGTTTCCCTGGCTCGACGTGTTCGACAACGTGATGTTTGGACTGAAGCTGAAGCCCGGCCTGTCGACGGCCGAGCGAAAAGAGGTGGCGGACTATTACCTGCGCCTCGTCGGGCTGGAGCGATTCATGCACGCATACATCCACGAGCTTTCCGGCGGCATGAAACAGCGCGTGGAGCTGGCGCGGGCGCTGGCGCCCAATCCGCGGGTGTTGCTGATGGACGAGCCCTTCGCATCGCTCGATGCGCTCACCCGCGAGCAGCTTTACGGCGACCTTCAGCAAATCTGGGAGGACCGCCGGAAAACCATCGTGTTCGTCACCCACAACGTCCGCGAGGCCGCCTGCCTGGGCGACCGCGTGGTGCTGTTCTCGCCGCACCCCGGGCGCATTCGCGAGGAATTCAAAATCGCGCTGCCGCGGCCCCGCGACATCAACAGCGTGGATCTCGCGGAACACGCCACGGAAATCATGCGCGCCCTCAAGGGGCATCTGCGCGCCACGGAGGTCCAGGAATGAAACGCATTGTCGTCGCCCTAGTGTTCTTTGCCGCGCTGATCGCGGCGTGGCAGTACGCTTTCACTGCCCGCATCTGGTCGCCGGTGCTGGTGCCGTCGCCCGGTTCGGTGGCGCTTTTTCTCTGGGACAACACGTTCAATCCCGGCACTGCCGGGGCGCCGAATCCCAACCAGTGGCAGCTATTCCTTGCCATCGGCATCACCCTGAAGCGGCTGCTGGCGGGATACTTGATCGGTCTGGCCGCAGGCCTCCCGCTGGGGCTGCTCACCGCGCGCTTCCGCCCGGTGCGCGACACACTTGGCGTGCTGGCGCTGGGCCTGCAGGGCCTGCCGAGCGTTTGCTGGGTGCCGCTGGCGCTGCTGTGGTTCGGCCAGACCGAAGGCGCGATGCTGTTCGTTGTCGTGATGGGCACTTTGTGGTCTGTGGTCCTTGCAACCGAGGCGGGTGTGCGTAACGTAAACCCCATCTATATCCGGGCGGCGCGCACCATGGGCTCACGCTGGCTGCACATCTGGCTGAAGGTCATCATGCCGGCCTCGCTCCCCTTCATCGTCAGCGGGATGAAGCAGGGCTGGGCCTTCGCGTGGCGCTCGCTCATGGCCGCCGAGATCTTCGTCACGATCCTGACCGGCTTCGGCCTGGGCCAGATGCTGCACTACGGCCGCGAACTCAACGCGATGGACCAGGTGATCGGCATCATGGTGGTGATTGTTGTCATCGGATTGCTCGCGGACAAAATCTTCTTTTCCCCCTGGGAAAACTTCCTGCACCGGCGCTGGGGCACCTCGAAGTAGATCCGGCCCGGCGGCGCGTTGCCGTCTTTCCTCCTTAACTCGCAACCAAAGCCCAAACTCAATCATCCCTGAATCCTATGGCCAAGATATATGACACCATCGTTGACACGATCGGCAACACGCCGCTCGTCCGTCTCCACCGCACCGCCCAGGCCCACGGCGCCCTCGCCGACGTGCTGCTGAAGCTCGAGTTCTTCAACCCGCTCAGCAGCGTGAAGGACCGCATCGGCGCGGCCATGATCGACGATGCGCTCAAGTCGGGGCGCATCAACCAGGACACCGTCCTGATCGAACCCACCAGCGGCAACACCGGCATTGCGCTGGCGTTCGTGGCCGCGGCGCGCGGGCTGAAGATCATCCTGACCATGCCCGAGACCATGAGCATGGAGCGCCGCAAGCTGCTCAAGATCCTCGGCGCGCGCCTGGTGCTGACCGAGGGCCCGAAGGGCATGAAGGGCGCCATTGCCAAGGCCGAGGAGCTGCAGAAGCAGATCCCCAACAGCGTCGTTCTCCAGCAATTCGCCAACCCGTCCAATCCCGAGATCCACCGCAAAACCACCGCCGAGGAGATCTGGCGCGATACCGACGGCAAGGTCGACATCATCGTATCGGGCGTTGGCACGGGCGGCACCATCACCGGAGTGGGCGAGGTGCTCAAGCCGCGGAAGGCCGGTCTCAAGATCGTGGCGGTGGAGCCCGACGCGTCGCCCGTGCTGTCGGGCGGTCAGCCTGGCCCGCATAAGCTACAGGGGCTTGGCGCCGGCTTCATCCCGCAGGTGCTCAACACCAAGATCTATGATGAGGTCATCCGGGTGAAGGAGGCCGATTCGGCTCCAATTTCGAAGCAGGTTAACCAGCAGGACGGCATTCCGATCGGCATTTCGTCCGGCGCCGCGGTCTGGGCCGCGCTGCAGCTCGCCAAGCGCCCTGAGAACAAGGGAAAGCAGATCGTCGTGATCGTGCCGTCGAGCAGCGAGCGCTATTTGTCCACGTGGCTGTTCGCGGACCTCAACACCGAGAGCGACTCAATCGAGGACCTCATCAAGAAATAATCCGCCGGCCGCACGGGGATCTTAGCCGGAACTATTCATCTGTAGGAAGCGCGCTTCGGCCTTCGCATGAAGCTACGGCCGACAGGTGCTCGCGACCTGTCCTCCGTCCTGTCCGCCATAGGCTTGGCCACGGCGGAAGGCCCGGCGGAGGAGGATGGCAGAAGAATGATCGCCCGTCCCTCGACCCCGCTCGGGACCCTGAGCTCGTCGAATGGGCAAGCGGGCTTCCTACATCATCCACTGAACGGCTTATGCTCCTCTGGCGGCGCCCGCGGTTCTTTTGCGTGGATCCGACTTAATAAGAGCCAAGTCAGTTCCGGGTCCCCAAGAGTTTGTTGGCCCGTGCACAACTATGTTCAAGCTTGAACATAGTTGTGCATGAGCTTGCGCGCAATTCGCGCTCGCGATGTGGCAAAGAAAAAGCCCGCCGTTTCGGGCGGGCTTGTGAATCCAAATGGAGCAGGTCTTACCTCATGGACCAGCGATTGAGCGCAATCAGATCCAGAAGTGACGGGCCGGGCATCGAGTCATTCGCACCGCCGTCATTTGCCGTGTCCGCAGTCGTCATCGTCCCGCTCCTTGGGGAGCTGGCGAATCTCGAAATGCGTTACGACTTCTCCCATGCTGCTGGTGGCCACATTATTCGCAGAGTCCATCTCCCAGTTGGTAACACCGTCGGAATAGACATTGTATTCAAGTCCCCCCGCATTGAACGAGAGTCCGAAGTAATCAAACCCTGCATTCTGTCCGTTTACAAAGACAAGGTTATCGAACAAGGCGACTAAAGTGGTGGCAGGGTTCGCGTTCGGATCAAGGGTGTCGATCAGGACCGTCCGCGGAGCCCACGGAGCGAGAAAATCGTACCCATGTTGCAAGCCAATGATCTTCACACCGTCTCTCTCCCCGGTGATGGCGATGATGGGATAACCGCCGGCATCAGAATAGAAATCGCCGGTCGTGATGATGGCGTTAACGCGATGGTGACCGTAGGTATACTTGAGCGACCAACGAACGGCAGCTTGGGACTGGCAGGCCAATCCGAAGGCAGCGAGGATTAACAGTGCGAGTGTCTTTTTCATGTGTCCTTTCATGTGGGATGGAGAACTGATTCTCTACGGGGGAGTGTGGTTGTTGGTAGCGGCGGGGTAGGGGTCGCCGTGACCAGATTGGGTTTCCACCGTGCTATAAAGAATTCGGAGGCGAAGGTTACACGGGGCGGCGAAGCCGCCGCCAAAGCGGGAAGGAGCGGGAAATTGGGAAAGCGGGAAAGCGTGGCGACCTTGGCGCCCTTTGCGTGAGGCAACCCTCTGGCATGGGCTGGTTCTCACACGGAGACGGACAAAGGGATGAAGGAGAACGATACCCTCTCCGTTCCCTGTTAAAAATCTGGGGTTGATATCGTTCTTCGTCGCGATGGCGGGCTTGCGTTGCGTCCTGGAAGCAGGCAGAAGTTACGCTTCCGTGGCGTCGAAACACCCATCGGCGGACGAGGCCGGGACCGCAGCGCGCGGCCCTGGTGGATTTGCAACCACGCACTGGAGCATGATCGTGCGGGCGGCGGAAACCGGGACACCCGAGGGCCGGGCCGCGCTGGAGGAACTCTGCCGGACCTACTGGTACCCGCTCTACTGGTTCGCTCGGCGGCGCGGGCTCGCGCCGGCTGACGCCGAGGATCTGACCCAGGGGTTTCTCGCCGACCTGCTCGCCAGGGGCGCGGTGGCGCAGGCCGATGCAGCGCGCGGGCGGTTCCGCACGTTCCTCCTTACCTCGTTTAGGAACTTCCATTCCTACCAGCGGGACCATGCTCAGGCCGCCAAGCGCGGCGGCGGGCAGGCGATCGTGTCGCTAGAAGCCATGCAGGCAGCCGAGGCGCGGTTCGGTACCGAACCCGCGACCACGGAATCGCCGGAAACGGCCTACGACCGGAAATGGGCGGTCAGCCTGATCGAAATAACCTTTGCGGAAATGAGGCGCGAATACGCGGCGATCGGCAAAGCGGCGTGGTTCGACGAACTCAAGGCCGCGCTTTGGGGCGGCCGGGGTGAAATCAGCTACGCCGAAATCGCCCGCCGGCTCGATTCGACCGAGGGCGCGGTCAAGGTGGCGGTGCACCGGCTGCGGCAGCGTTTCGGCGACCGATTCAGCGCCGAGGTGGCGAAGACCGTCATCGACCCGGCGGAGACCGACGATGAGATCCGCCACCTGCTCGCGGTCGTCAGCGTGTAACTTCGGCCGTGGATTTCTTTAAAGTACCAAGGGAGATCCTTCCCGCTCCATGATCGTTATGACGTGCCAGAGTTGCGGCGCCGCGCTGGACACAAGCACGGCCGATCCGCTGTGTCCGGCCTGCGTGTTTCGCGCGGTGTTGGAAACGATGCGCGATAAAACCGCGGCGGCGGGGCATTCGGTGCTTCCGCGGACGTTTGGCCCCTACGAGTTGGTGGAGGAGATCGGCCGGGGCGGCATGGGGGTGGTCTATGCGGCGCGGCAGCCGGCACTCGGCCGCACCGTGGCAATAAAACTTCTGCTGGCGGGTGCCTACGCAGGCGAAGTTGCCTTGCGCCGGTTTCAGTTGGAAGCCGCCGCGGCCGCCGGCCTGCAGCACCCGAACATCGTCGCGATCCACGACTACGGCGAGGTGGACGGCCAGCCATACTACGCGATGGATTTGGTGGCCGGCCGCAACCTGGCGGAGATTTGCGGCGGCCGGCCGTTGCCGGCCCGCCGCGCCTCGGAGATCCTGCGGTTGCTGGCCGGGGCGGTGCACTACGCGCACCAGCGCGGCGTCCTGCACCGCGACCTCAAGCCCTCCAATGTGATTGTTGACGAAGAGGACCGGCCGCGGATCACCGACTTCGGCCTGGCCAAAATGCTCGGCAGTACGGAAGGTGGAACGCTGACCGGCCAGATGCTCGGCTCTCCCAGTTACGCCGCAACTGAACAGGTGGCCGGCCGCGATGCGAAGATCACCGTGGCCAGTGATGTGTACGGCCTGGGCGCGCTTTTCTACCATCTGGTGACCGGGCGGGCTCCGTTCAATGCCGCGACCCCGGCCGACACTTTGCGGCTGGTACTCGAAACGGATCCGGTGCCACCCCGGCTGCTCAATCCCGCGTTGCCGCGCGACCTGGAAACCATCTGCCTCAAGTGTCTGGAGAAGGAACCGACCCGGCGTTACGCTTCGGCGGCGGAAGTGGCCGACGACGTGGAGCGCTTCCTCGCCGAGCGGCCAATCCGCGCGCGCCCGCCGAGTGCACTCTACCGGATGCGCAAGTTCGCGCGGCGCCACCGCACCAGTATGGCGGCGGCCGGCTTTGCCGTGCTCTCGCTGGTCGTCGGGCTGACGATTGCACTGGCAGGATATCGCCGCGCCGTCGTGCAGCGGCGCGCGGCCGATGCCGCTCGTGGCGAGGCCGGGCAGCTGGTCGCGCTCATGTCGCACGATTTAAAGCCGGTCGTCGAGGAACGGGGCGGGTTGCCGCAATTGCTGCAAATGACTGAGGCGACGGTCCACTATTACGAAACGCTGCCGCCCGAACTCCGCAACACCAAGACCGATCAAGGGCAGGCCGACGCCCTGGCCGCGCTGGGGCGCCTGCGGGGGCGCTCGCTGAACAATTTCAAGGGCGCCGAAGCAGCCCTGCGGGCAGCGCTGGCGTTGCGCGAGAAGATTGCGCGGGATAATCCCGATGATCCCGAGGCGGCTGCCGCGTGGTTGTCGGACGAATATGAACTGCCTGAGGTCATCGGCGAATCAAGCGCGACTATCTCCGAGGCACGCTGGGTGGCAATGGTCGGTCGCGGGCGGGAACTCCATCGGCGGTTTCCCGGCAGCCTCCGCGTAACGCAGTGCCTGGCGGATGTTCTGTCTGGGTACGTTGGTTTTATCTACCAACAACTCGGCAAGCCGCGCGAGACCGACGCCAGCTCCGCTGAGCGCGAAACACTGCTCGAGGAGGTGTTGGCCTTCCAGCCAAAGGACAAGATGCCTCCCGATCGCATCGGAAAGATCCTGAACGCTCTGGCCAGAGCTTCGGAAGCAGCTGGCGACGTTGGACATTCGGCGGCGCTGTCTGGGCAGGCGCTGGCCTATTGCTCCGACGCGTTGAAAGCGGATCCCGGGAACCTCAAGCTTCGCGAGCAAACGGCGGAAGCAGCAACAGTTGCGAGCCATCGCTGCCGTTCTTGGGAAGCGGTACGCGACGCAGAGCGCATAGCCCGCGAGCACTTTCGGGTGCTCATCGAACTAAGCCCCGATGATCAGGTGTACCGACTCAAATACGCCTCGGCGCATTTCATGGAGAGCTGGTACCTGTTGAATCGCGCTCCAGACCTGGAAACCTCGCGAAAGGCGTTTCGCGAATTCCTCGCCCTGCTTGAGCCAATCCTCGATCGGGGGGGGTATTATGACCAATGGCAGACGCTGAGCGTCCACACCCACCTGTTGCTCGGCGTCATCGCGGCGTGGTTGGCCGAACCAGCCGAAGCCCGGAAAGAAATCGAGCGGGCTCAACTGCGATTGGCTGGCTATTGCAATAGGATGCCCAAAGGGGCGTTTGGGCAGTGCATTGCGCGCGTCAATTTTCTTTTCATGAAGGCGTCTGTCCTCTACTGGCTGCGCGATTGGCCCGCGGTGGCGGAATCGGCGCGGGACAGCCTGGCGGAGATCGAAGCCGGGCTGAGGCAAGACCCGACCCATAGCGGACTGCTTCTCCGTCAGGCCGAGGCCGACGCCTTTCTCGGCATAGCAGCGCAACGCGAAGGACGGTCGGCCGAGGCTATCTCCCGGTTGCGGCCGGCCATCGGGATCGCGCGCGCAACTCCGCAGGTGTATTCCATCCTGGACCTGCACGGGTTTCTGGGAACGGCCCAGCGAGCCTTGATCAGGTCGCTCGTGCAGAACGGCGACAACGAAGAGGCCAGGCAGGTCTCTGAACAGCTCGTGCGATTTGAGTTCGAGGTCCCACATGTTTCGGAGTTGCCAGAGCAGGAAGCGGCAGCCGGGGCGCTGACGCTCGCCGCGAGCGTCAGCGATTCGGCGGAGGCGCTTCGGTGCATCGGACTTGCCGACCGCGCAAAGACCATGCTGACCAGTCCGGCACTCGTTGGTCGGCTCACGGTGGAGGGGAAAGAGGACCTGGCGACGATCGCTCGGCTGAAGGCTGCAGCTGCGGCGAATCTGGCGCCGGGAGCACTGGAAGGGATGGGGCGGCAACTCGACGCCGCGGCGGCGACCGATCCGGCAGCCAGCGAACGGTTCGCGCAGGCTGGCGAAGCCGCGTGGAATCTCCTACCGGTCTCGTCAGCGATCTCTTCGCCAGACGCGCGCGAGGCGGAACTCGGTGCGCGCGAAGACTATCGCGCGTTGATGGCACGGTTTCCCGAGAACGAAGCCTACCGCTTCCTCTTTGCGGAGACGCACCGGATGGAATGCTACGTGCACTTCGGCTGGGACGGCCAGATCGAGCCGGCGCGCGCAGCGTTCCGGACATACGATGGTTTGCTCGAGCCGTTCGTGGGTCGGAAGGGATACGACAGCGTGTTGCGGATGCGCCTGTTCAACAGCCTGCACCTGGCTCAGCTCGCCGCGTCGGTCGGCGACAAGGCCGACGCCGACGGCTGGCTCAAAGAGGCCGGGAAACGATTGGAAGCCTACCGCGATCACCTGCCAGAAGGGTCGCTGGACCGCGGCCTCGCTCTCATTCGATATCTGGAGGAGTCCGCGTGGAGTGCTTGGTGGTTGCGCGATTGGCCTGGGCTGGCGCGGCTGGCGCAGAAGGCGCTGGCGGAATGCGATGCCGCGCTGAAGGAGCAGCCGGCCAACGATGAACTGGTCAAGCACCGGGCGACGGCCGATGGTTTCGCCGCGTTGGCCCTGGCCGGCGCGGGCCAGAGCGCGGAGGCTGCGACGCGGTTGGAGGCGGCGAGAGACACTTTGAAGGCAACCCAGGATACCCCATCCCTCGCCGGCTCTTGTGATGGTGGCACGGTTATATGGACCATCGAGAATGCCTGGGTCGAAGCGCTGCGGAAGAAAGGCGACTTGGCGCAGGCCCGGAAATGGATGGATAATTTGCAGTATGCCTATGAGTGGTGGGTGCCGAGTTTTCCCGAATACTGGCGGGCCCAGAAACATCTGGCCATAGTCCGCATTCTTGCGGCGAGCTTCCTCGATTCCGCCAGTCCCTTTGAGGCCGCCAAACGGAAGGAACTCTTGGACCAAGCCGCCGCGACCCTTGCCCCCGACAAGTTCGCCGGCCGGCTGACGGTGGATGTGCAGGAGGCGTTGCAGGAGATCGAGCACCTCCGCGCCGCGACCGCCCAGCTGTAGCGGTGACACGCCGAGGAGAACAACTGCGCGCGCCGCCTTGCGACGTTACCAGGAGTTCCTTGGCCCGTGCACAACTATGTTCAAGGTTGAACATAGTTGTGCACGGGGACCCGAACCAGGGACGACTAATTCCTGGGTCGTTGGGTTTTCTGGACCCGGTTGCCAGGAAGCTGGACTCTGCCGGCTCGGCGATTCGGGCTCCTCCGTAGCGACTAGTAGCCTTTGAGGAGCGCGCCCGCAATCCAGTTGTAATCGCTGTTGGCCGGGCGCTCCGCGCTGAGCGCCCGAGCGTGAAAAACTGAGCTGACCGGCACTCCGCCCAGATTTCGCCCGCTGGGAAACAGGTCCCACACGACTTCCCCGATGCCAACCAGCTTGAACTTCACCAGGCGCTCCGCTCCACGCGACAAGCTAGGCGGAGGTCACGGCGTTCCGACTTCGGATCCCAGTGAGCCGATGTTCGATCTCCTCCAGCGGTACGCCTTTGGTCTCTGGAACCATCAGCTTCACCCAGAGGAGTTGCAGCATCATCATGCCGCAGAAGAACAGGAAGACGTAGCCTGGTGCGAAGGCTGTCACCATGCTCGGAAAGAACGTCGTGAGCAACGCGGCGAAAGTCCAGTGCGTGAGGCTGCCGAGCGCCTGGCCGTGCGCCCGGTGGCGGTTGGGGAAGATCTCCGAGATAAGCACCCAAATGACGGCGCCCTGTCCAACCGCATGCGCGGCAATGAAAGCAAAGATGCAGGCCGGCACGATGGAAAAATGCCCGGTGAAGAACGCCCACGACGTGAGTCCGAGCGAGAGGATGTAACCGAACGAGCCAAGATAGAGCAACGTGCGGCGGCCCAGCCGATCGATGAGCCACAAGCCGACGAAAGTGAAAAGGAGGTTCGTAACCCCGATGCCCACCGATTGGAGCATAGCGGCTTTGGGGCCGAGTCCGGTCAACTCGAAGATGCGGGGCGCGAAGTAAAGAACGGCATTGATGCCGGACAGTTGGTTGAAGAACGCGATGAAGCATGCGAGCAGGATGGGGATGCGGAGACGGCGGGTCCAAAAGCGTCCGGCTTCAACCGGCTCGTGGGAGAGGACCAGGATTTCGTCCGCCTCCGCTTCGATCTTTGACCGGGGGACATCTGGGGTGATGAGTTGCAGCACCTCGATGCCTGCCTCGCGGTCCCGCTTGCGGCCCAGCAGCCAGCGCGGGCTTTCGGGAAGACCCAGGCAAAGGGCGGAATAGATCACCGACGGAAACGCCGCGACCCCCAGCATCCAGCGCCAGGCATTTTCCCCAACGCCCCGCAACAGATAATTCGAGAGAAAGGCGATGATAATGCCAAAAACGATGTTGAACTGGAACAGCCCCGCCAGCCGTCCGCGATAAGCGGGAGGCGCGATCTCGGAAATGTAGAGCGGCGCAGCCACGGTGGAGACGCCGATGCCGAGGCCGCCAATGAAGCGCGCGGCAATGAACCATTCCACGTTCCCTGCGTAGCCACAGCCAACGGCTGAAATGACATAGAGGATTCCAATCGCGAACAGCGTCGGCTTTCGCCCGAGCCGGTCGGTCGGCCAGCTGCCGAGCAACGAGCCGACGACGGTGCCGTAAAGCGCCGAAGCCATCGCGAACCCGTGCAGGCCTGGGCTGAGTTTCCAGAGTGATTGAATCGTCTGCTCGGCTCCCGAAATCACCACCGTATCAAAGCCGAACAGAAATCCGGCGAGCGCCGCCGTTAATGACCACAAGTAGATGCGAGCTTTCATGGTGGAGCTCTGAGGCTGGGGAAGGGGATTCCGAAATCGGGACCTTGAGGGAATGCCAACCAAGGACCGGCTGATTTCAGGATTTCCCCGGGGCGGGCGCCCGGCTCGCCGGCTCAACTCACGGCAGCTTCATCACGTATGTGACGCTGGTGACCGCCCCGCTCTTGTCGGTCGTCACCAGGAACCCCATCTTCGCCTCGAAGAAATCGCCGCGCACAAACTTCCATTGCGGTCCAGCGTGCTTGAAGACCTTCGCCTTCTGGTCGCTGTTGCCGATGATGGGATAGACCGCGTCGAGGGCCGCCTGGAATACCCGGGCATCACTGTCGTTCTTAAGTCTGAAATCCGGCCGCAACATCTGCAGGATTTCGGGATGATCCCCGTCGGTGCCCGGCCGGCTGACGCTGACAAGTCGGTCATCCTGGCGCGCGACGACTACGGAGCTTTGGTTTGTCCCCCCTTGGCCGTCGTCGATGGAGACGTTCAGCGTGTAGAACGGTGTGGCGAAGACCTTGATGACAGCCGGATCGCTCACACGAACGGGGTCGATCTTGACCACGTCCGAAAAATGCTTCTCAAAAAACGCTTTGTCATCCGCGGGAAGGTCCCCGCCCCAGGCCCGGGTGGCCAGCATCCCCAAGACGAGGGCGCCGATGAGAACCGGCCGCCGTAACGTTGCATTGCGTCCGCAATTACCGGGGTAAGCGTGCGACATGGCGATTGCTGGCAGTGTTGCGACCGAAACCTGGACCGGGCAAGGGAAAACCTCTCGATCCTCGATGTTCCCCGAGATCCCGCGGGAGCCCGAATAAGGGGCAGACCTATTTTGGGGCGCGCAAAGGGCGGGAGCCGGCGGCGTGACTCCTCCGCATCCTCACGAACGCAGCTACGGGGAAAACCGGCAGCGCATCGACGAGGGGCCAAAATAAGCGATGGGCCGATTCCGGGGTTCTGGCTCATGCACAACGATGTTCAACCTTGAACATCATTGTGCATGAGCTCGCCCGGGAAAACAGTGCCTTGGGCCTGAAGAGGGGACGGGCCAATTCAAGTTCGTCGTCACTGGCCGCGTCCTCACGGACGCAGCTGCGGGGAAGAGCATGGGGCGTGACTCTCCGCGTCCCTACAGACGCAGCTGCAGAGGAGCCCTCCTCGTAACCAAGCTCGTGAGAATCTGGACTCCACGGGATCATTTCACAGAGGGAGAGAACTACCGAATCTCAAAGAGCTGGTTAAAAATGGATTTCCTGCCGGACTTTTCTTGACTGTGGGGGATAAAATGGGGAGAAATGGGTCATTCTGGGGCACGTAGCATATTCCCCTCCATGTCCTCCACTACCCGACCGCGTTACACCGGCCATTTCCGACATTCATTGGACGACAAGAATCGGCTGACGATTCCGTCGGGCTGGCGCGTTGCGCACACGGAGGAGGATGAGTTCGTCGCCCTGCCGCACCCCGACGGCTACATCGCCGTGCTGCCGCCGCCCGAAGTCGACCGGCTCTACGAAAAGGCCGCGGCGAAGAACCTGAGCGACAGCGAGGCCCAGGACGTCCTCACCCAGCTTTTTGCCCACGCGCAGACGCTGCGTTTCGACAAACAGGGCCGCATCGGCCTCACGCCGGACCTGCTCGCGCACGCCGGGATCGCCAAGGACGCCGTTCTCGCCGGTTCGCTGAGCAAGTTCGCCATCTGGAGCCCCGAGCGCTGGGACGTGAAGGGCCAGCGCATGGACAGCCAGACCTATCGCGACCTCATGCGGCGCGCCGGTATCTGAACCGTCTTTTCCTTTTTGCCATGAATAACACCCAGACCATCCGCACGACCAGCTTCAGCCTCTGGACCATGGGGCACCGGCGCTATTATTCGCCGATGATGCACGCCGCCGGGGGGGCGCCCGCCACCGACACGATGGTGACGCCGCGGGTGCGTCCGAACCTCGTGTTGCGCAGCGTGCGGGGGTCGGGCCTCGGCGGCGCCTCGGAAGCTCCGGCGTCCGGCGAGCACAACCGGCATTGAGTCCTTATGATCGCCTTAACGGTCATCGTTTGCGCAAGCGTCCTGCTGGCGGGCCTCATCGCCATGCTGGTCGCCGCAAGCAGCGCACCTCTGGGCTACGAGGACGGGCACGGCTTTTTTGAAGGAGTCGGGCATCGGCTTCCGGAGATTCCGATGACCGGCGAGATCACGTTCCTCGACCCGGAGGATCTCACGCTCATGGGCGATGACGACGGGCTGGGGTTTTTCGAGGATGTCGAGCCATGGCGTCAGGAGAGACCGGAGATGGCGGAACCGGTCCTGTCGGCCCATGGGGCCTCCTCACCTCTTCACGGTGTCCAATGACCTCCTATGTCTGGCGATGAACACGGGCCACCAGCCGGTGCTTTTGCACGAGGTGCTCGAATTCCTGGCTCCCCGTGCAGGCGGCCGGTATTTGGACTGCACCTTTGGCGGGGGAGGGCATAGCCGGGCGATCCTGGCGGTCGCGGCGGACACGCAGGTTGTAGCCCTTGACCGCGACCCGGCGGCGGCGGCGCGCGCGGTGGCGCTCCACGAGGAGTTTGCGGGGCGCTTCGCCCTCATCGACCGCGATTTCGGCCGGCTCGCGGACCTCGACCTCGGAGCCTTTGACGGCGCGATCTTCGACTTGGGCGTCTCGTCCTTCCAATTCGACGACGCTTCGCGCGGCTTTTCTTTCCGCCAGGACGCTCCGGCCGACATGCGGATGGATCCGCGCGGCGGCGTGCCCGCCTCGCAGTGGCTCGAGACCGCCACGTCCGAGATGCTCGCGCGCGCCATCCGCGATTTCGGCGAGGAGAAACACTGGCGCCGCATCGTTCGCGCACTGGAGTCCGCCCGGAAGACCGGGGCGCTTGGCCGGACGGGCAGCCTGGCCGGGCTGATCAGCGAGGCGATTCCGGCGCGGGACCGCCACGCGTCGACGATTCATCCCGCCACGCGCAGCTTCCAGGGCATCCGCATCGCGGTGAACGACGAGCTTGGAGCGTTGGAGCGGGCGCTGCCCGCCGCCTTCGCCCGG
>Ga0182021_10002752_pt1 | contig 20584 bp, 19 predicted proteins | sample 612E3MmetaG_FD_120493 | JGI IMG/M metagenome (GOLD analysis project Ga0182021, IMG submission 120493) | Permafrost microbial communities from Stordalen Mire, Sweden - 612E3M metaG (Illumina Assembly) | ecosystem: Environmental > Terrestrial > Soil > Wetlands > Permafrost | place: Sweden... | reverse complement strand
TTCGTGAGATCGTGATTCACGGTACCTATTCGGTACCTATTGAGAACTCCCGGTGTGCGCGATCGAGTAGGGAGCGGTTAGTGAAAACCTGAGCGTATCCGAGACCGATGCAGGACAAGATCAGGGCAAGATCGAATGGCGTGGTCCCTTTCCTGTCCTGCATAATCCACCAGTCGGGTAACTGTGGACGGGCCGCCAGCATTGCGGTTTGAAGGGCAAATAGGCCAACTACAAAGCCGAGGTGACGCCAAAGAAGGCGCGCAACCTGCGGTTCGACGGCGGGGCATGTGAACTTGTAGGGGGGAAGATCATGGCCCCCTCTAGTGCCCGTTCTGGCAAAGGTAAAGAACACCTCGAAAAGGGTGTAGGTGACTATTGACGCCGCTTGCAGTCCGTAGGGCCTACTTGCCAGGAGTAGGAACAGGGGTATGCTGCCCACGATCATGCACAGGAAGATAGTTGTCATCAGAGCGAAGCGCGGAAGCGAGAAGGTCCTATCCCGGCATGGATCAGAGAATGGCCACCGCTCCATCAAATGCGGTTGCGGTTCGAATGAAACAATCCGGTGGAGCGGAATGGCGCGGTGACTCCGATGGGTGTTCCGAGGAAGGGTCTCCGGAGAAATCACCTTGATAGAGAGCCGATCTCCGTCTTCGTTTAGCCCAACAACTTCCGCAGTAACCCGCTCGCCGCTTTCGAGCGCGAGGACACCGACCGTGCCCACGTCCGCCTTATCGAGCCATTCTGGAGCAAAGTACCGTTTTGCCTCATCGGACGTGAGGTTGCGCCGTGCGAGTTCCTCGTCGAGCGCCCGCTCGGCCTCCTCGGTGAAGCCGCCGTCCGCCCTAAGCTTCAAGAGCTCCTGGTCGGTGGCAGTCTTGTAGTAGGTGTGGAGTGCCTTTACGTCGGGCATGAAATTGGGAACTTCCTTTCTCACATGAGGTTGATTGTACCCGTGACTGAGGCGTGATCAAGACCAACTGGAGCCGCCTTGGGGAATGGGTACGAACGGGTACCGTGTATAGCGATCTCGCGATTGTGTCTAATTGCCCCAGGAATTGGAATGCTGCGCAAGCCCGACGCGACTCGCCTTGTCATCCACTTCACGTAGGCCACCTGTGTCAATGCGCTGGACTGCTCGTCGCTCTCGACTCCAACCTCCGCGGCCGCGTGCTATGATTTGGGATGTTGCGACACGGTTTCTAGCAGCTGGCAGCGGCACGAACGGGGGCGCGGGAACGGCGGGCACGGCGGCTCCGGCGCGGCCCCCTGCGGGCACGGAGGCGGCATCGCGATGACCTCGGCATTCGGCAAGCGCCCCGACTTCCTCCCCTTCTCCCGCCCGACGATTCGTCAGGTGGAGATCGATGAGGTCGTGGACACCCTGAAGTCGGGGTGGATCACGACCGGTCCGAAGGCGGAGAAGTTCGAGAAGGACTTTGCGGCCTACACGGGCTTTCCGCACGCCCTGGCGCTCTCGTCGGCCACCGCAGGCCAGCACATCGGTCTGATTGCGCTGGGCCTGAAGCCTGGTGACGAGGTGATCACGACGCCGATGACGTGGGCTTCGACGGTGAACATGATCGAGGTCGCTGGCGCGACGCCGGTGTACGTCGACATTCATCGTGAAACACTCCAGATCGACGAAAGGCAGCTCGAGGCCGCGGTCACGTCCCGCACGGTCGGCATCATCCCGGTACACTACGCCGGCGCGCCGGCCGACGTGGACGCGATCATGGCGGTCGCCGCCAGGCACGGCCTCTGGGTGTTCGAGGATGCGGCGCACGGCGTCGGCTGCCTCTACAAGGGCGTCCACGTCGGGTGCTTCGACCGACTCGGCGTGTTCTCGTTCCACCCGATCAAGAACATGACGACCGGCGAGGGCGGCGTCCTGGTCACGAAGGACGACGCGCTCGCGAAGAAGCTGCGGGCGCTCCGATTCCACGGCCTCGAGAAGCAGGCCTGGAACCGGTACGCCGAGGGCGGATCGCTGCAGGTCGAGATCGTCCTGCCCGGTTTCAAGTACAACTTCATGGACATGCAGGCCGCGCTGGGGATCCACCAGCTCGCCTCGGTTGGCGACTTCAACTCGCGCCGACGCCAGCTTTCGGCCCTCTACGACGAGCTTCTCGGCGCAGTTCCGGAGATCGAGCCGCTCGCCGTGCCTCCCTACGACCACTTCCACACCCGCCACCTCTACGTCGTCAAACTCCTCGACACTGCCCGCCTGACGCGGGACGACTTCATCGCGGAGCTCAAGGCGCGCAACGTCGGAACCGGGATCCACTTCCGTGCCGTCCACACGCAGCCGTACTACGCCTCCAAGTACCCGCGCTGGGTCGGCGCACTGCCGGTGGCGGAGTGGGTCTCCGAGCACCTGTGCTCGCTCCCGCTTTTCCCGCTCATGAGCGAGGACGACGTGCGCTACGTCGTGGGTGCCATCAAAGACACCCTTGCGCATGCAAAGGGCGCGGGCGCCCGCGCAGGCGACTGAGGGTCACATGCCCGAGCCCTTCCTGTCCGTCGTCATTCCGGTCTACAACGAGGAGGAGAACCTCCCCGAGCTGCTGCCGCGCCTCAAGGCGGCCCTGGACGCCATCGGGAGGAACTACGAAGTGGTGCTGATCAACGACGGCAGCCGCGACCGCTCGCTCGAGCTCCTCCGCGAGGCCGCCGTCCGCGACCCGCACATCGTCGTGATCGACTTCAACCGCAACTACGGCCAGCACTCGGCGGTGTTTGCAGGGTTCGACGAGGCCCGCGGCGAGATCATCGTCACGCTCGACGCCGACCTGCAGAACCCGCCCGAGGAGATCGGCAAGCTGGTCGCAAAGATGGAGGAGGGGTACGACGTCGTCGGCTCGGTGCGCATCAAGCGGAAGGACTCCTTCTTCCGCCGGATGGCTTCGCGGCTGGTCAACCGCGTGACCTCCATGGCGACCGGCGTCCACCTCTCCGACTACGGCTGCATGCTGCGCGCTTACCGCCGTGGTGTCGTCAAGACCCTGTGCCAGTCCAAGGAGATCTCCACGTTCATCCCGGTGCTGGCCGACATGTTCGCGGGCCGAGTCACCGAGGTGCCGGTCGCTCACGCCGAGCGTCTCAAGGGGCAGAGCAAGTACAGCCTCTGGAAGCTGGTGCGCCTCCAGTTCGACCTCATGACGAGCTTCTCGCTGTGGCCGCTGCGCTCGACTCTAGCGATCGGCATGACGATGGCGACGGCTTCGATGCTCGTCGCCGCCGTGCTGATCGTCGGGCGTATCGTCAAGGGTCACGAGTGGGCGGTCAGCGGGGTGTTCACGCTGTTCGCGGTGTTGTTCTTTTTCATCGGCGTCCTGCTGTTCGCCATCGGCCTGCTCGGCGAGTACGTGGGCCGGATCTACATGGAGGTCCGCCACCGCCCCCGCTACGTCATCCGCCAGGTCTTCGGCAGGGAGCGACGCCCATGAGCGGAGAAGTTAACAGTCGACAGTTAACAGTTGACAGTAGAGACGAGAAGACGCTCGCCAACTGCCTGGCGAGACTCTCTGCACTGCCATTGCTTCTGACTGTTGACTGTCAACTGTCAACTGTCGACTGGGTGGGCGGGCGGACTGTTAACTGTCAACTGTCAACTGTCGACCGGGTGGGCAGGCGTACTGTTAACTGTCAACTGTCAACTGTCAACTGGGTGGGCGGGCGGACTGTTAGCTGTCAGCTGTCAACTGTCGACCGGGTGGGCAGGCGGACTGTTAACTGTCAACTGTCAACTGTCAGCTGGGTGGGCGGGCGGACTGTTAACTGTCAGCTGTCAACTGTCGACCGGGTGGGCAGGCGGACTGTTAACTGTCAACTGTCAACTGTCAGCTGGGTGGGAGGGGGCCGGTGAGGGCCCTCGTCTTCGGCTACCACACCATGGGGTGCGTTGGCTTCGACGCGCTGCTCCGCCACGGCTTCGAGGTGGCCGCCGTGTTCACCCACGCCGACGACCCGCACGAGGATGTGTGGTGGGGGTCGCTCGCCGACCGCGCGGGCGCCCAGGGCATCCCGGTCCATCGCCCCGAAAAGGCCTACCTCAAGACCGACGCCTTCAGAGAGTTCGTCTCCTCGTACCACCCCGACTTCATCTTCTCCTTCTACTTCCGGTGGATGATCCCGACTCGCGCGCTTGCTCTTGCCCCTCGCGGCGCCTTCAACCTGCACGGGTCGCTCCTACCCCGCTACCGGGGTCGCGCCCCGGTCAACTGGGTGCTCGTCAACGGCGAGAAAGAGACGGGCGTGTCGCTCCACACCATGGTCGCGATGGCCGACGCCGGCGACCTCGTGGACCAGGAACGGGTCCCGATCGCCCTCGAGGAAACCGCGCTCACGCTGTACGGAAAGCTCGAGGCGGCGGCCGCGACCCTGCTCGACCGGGCCCTGCCTGCTTTGCGAGACGGCATCGCGCATTTGCGCCCGATGAACCTGGAAGAGGGCTCGTACTTCGGGGGGCGCACGCCAGAGGACGGCCGGTTCGAGTGGAACTGGAGCGCGGAACGGATCTACAACCTGGTGCGTGCCGTCACGCACCCTTACCCCGGCGCCTTCACAGCATGGCGCGACAAGAAACTCCTCGTCTGGTGGGCCCTCCCGATCCGGTCTTTCCCCGCCGCTCCTTCCGGAACCGTGCTCGCAGTGGACCTGGACGGCGTCACGGTGGCGGCCGGCGCCGGCGCCGGTGCCGTCCGCCTTGTCACCGTTCAGCTCGACGGCCAGCCCGAGCTTCCGGCGTGCTCGTTCGCTCTGGGCGCGGGAATCGCGCCGGGCGCGCGCCTCGGCGATCCACGACCTTCATCCGACCCGGGAACCCGGACCCCGGACCCCGCCTCTTCACGGAAACATGGAAACGGAGAAACACCATGAACATCCTCATCCTCGGCGTCAACGGCTTCATCGGCAACGCGCTCACGCGGCGCATCCTCGAGACCACCAACTGGCAGGTCCATGGCATGGACCTCTCGGCCTCGAAGCTCGAGCACTCGCTGCACCATGAGCGATTTCACTTCCTCGAAGGCGACATCACGATCAACAAGGAGTGGATCGAGTACCACGTCAAGACGAGCGACGCCGTGCTCCCGCTGGTCGCGATCGCCACGCCGGCGACGTACGTCAAGGAGCCGTTGCGGGTGTTCGAGCTGGACTTCGAGGAGAACCTCCGGGTGATCCGCCAGTGCGTGAAGTACCGCCGCCGGGTAGTGTTCCCTTCGACCTCGGAGGTCTACGGGATGTCCACCGACCCGGAGTTCGACGAGGACACCAGCCCTCTCGTGCTCGGGCCGATCAACAAGCCGCGCTGGATCTACTCCTGCTCGAAGCAACTCCTCGACCGCGTGATCGCCGCGTACGGGCAGCAGGAGGGGCTGCGCTACACGCTGTTCCGGCCCTTCAACTGGATCGGACCCAAGCTCGACGACATCGACGCCGCCAAGGAAGGCTCTTCCCGCGTGGTGACGCAGTTCATCATCAACCTCTTCCGCGGCGAGCCGATCCGCCTCGTGGACGGCGGCGAGCAGAAGCGCTGCTTCACCTGGGTCGAGGACGGCATCTCCGGGTTGATGGCGATCATCGCGGACGAGCGCGGCACCGCCAACGGCCAGATCTTCAACATCGGAAACCCGACCAACGAGTGCTCCGTGAAGGAGCTCGCCGAGAAGCTGGCGCGCCTGTACGAGGCGCGGCGCGGCGAAATCCCGAACTACACGCCCCCGCGCATCGAAGAGGTCAACTCGGCGACCTACTACGGCAAGGGGTACCAGGACATCCTCACCCGCAAGCCGTCGATCGCCAAGGCCAAGAAGCTGCTCGGCTGGTCGCCGAAGGTTTCCATGGACGAGGCGCTCGAGATGACGTTCGACGCGTTCCTGAAGGACTGGCTGGCGCAGTGATCGAGACTGGGCGCAGGGGAGACGAAACGCCGGCCTCTCTCGACGACCACGCTCTCTGCTCATGTCACGCCCAAGACAAAGGCCCTGGCCTGCTGTGCCCTGTGCCCTGCGCCCTGTGCCCTTCGGCCTCCGGTCCGCCCTGGCGCACCAAGGCGGATCAGCTGCGATGACCGGGATGGCCACCGGGAAGGTGTTGGGGCTTCGCATCGACGTGGACACGCACGACGGCATGAAGTCCGGCGTGCCGGTGTTGCTCGACGTTTTCCGCGAGTCGGGCGTCAAGGGCACGTTCTACCTCTCGATGGGCCCGGACAACTCCGGCAAGGCGATCTTCAACGTGCTCCGCCGCCCCGGCTTCCTCGGCAAGATGCGGCGCACCGGCGCCGCGCGGGTCTACGGCCTGCGCACCTTGCTCTCCGGGACCTTGCTGCCCGCGAGGATGATCGCCGTGGCGCTCCCGGACATCGCCCGGCGGATCGTGGCCGAGGGGCACGAGGCGGGCGTCCACGCGTGGGACCACAGGCGGTGGCAGGACAAGCTCCCGCGGTTGTCCGACAACGAGGTCGCGTCGCAGCTCGGCCGCGCGCGGCGGGCGTTCATCGAGATCTTCAAAGCGCCCCCGCGGACCTTTGCGGCCCCCGCATGGTTCGGCGACGAGCGCTCGCTCCAGATCGAGGAGTGGTACGAGCTCGAGTACGCCAGCGACTGCCGCGGCTCCGAGCCGTTCCTGCCGGTGATCGGGGGCAAGGCGCTCGCCACGCCGCAGGTCCCCGCGACGCTCCCGACCCTCGACGAAGCGCTGGGCGACACCCACACCGAGGCGCGCGCCTTCTTCGACTCGATGCTCGACGCCGCCACCTCCGCGGCCTGGCCGGTCCTCACCGTCCACGCCGAGCTCGAGGGCGGCCCCTACGCCGCCGACCTGCGCTGGTTTCTCGAACGGGCCCGCGAGCGCGGCACCCGTCCGGTGCCCCTGGGTGAGCTGCTCAAGGCCCGCCGCGCGACCGGCAACCCGCTCCCGCAGCGCGCGATGGGCTACGGCGCCGTCCCCGGCCGTCACGGCACCGTCTTCATGCCGCAGGGCTGATCGCCGTGGGCAGCGTGCTCGCCGCCGTCTACATTCTGACAGTCCTGCTGATCTTCTTCGCCCTCGGGCTGTTCCTGAAGCGCCACGTGCTCAACAGGCATCCGCTTCCGACCGCCGCCCAGCAGGCCGGGCTCTCCGCGATGGCGCTGTTCCAGACGCCCGAACAGCGCCAGGCCGTCAAGGAGCTCGAGTTCACGAAGAACGACTGGAGAGACGAGGCGGTTTCCGGAGAGGGGAGCTGCCCGCACCCCAGGAGCAGTGCCCCTCGCGGATGACACGGGCGGCCGCGCGACGGCCGCCCCGTGCGGTTCCGCCAGCGACCCGCCAACCGGGCCGCCTCAAGCGTGCCGCCCTGTCCGGTTCGCCGCTACGGCGAGACTTGGATCCAGGCGTCCAGGTCGTCGGTTTCGCTGAGCGGGTGAGCCACGCACCAGCGTGCGTTGGCAGCCACGATCCCGTCGCCGTCCTGAGCCAACTTCCCGAGGAGCGTGCGCGCTTCGCCCCGCATCTGCGCGCTCCCAACACCCGCGATGAGGCGGAGCGCCACGATGGCCTCGCAGCGGAAGCGGCGGTCGGGGCTCGACGCCGCCATCTCTTCGACTGCCTTGAGCGTGCGCGCGGGAAGGTCAAGTGCGTACCGCCCGGCGGCGTCCTTGTGCAGGTACGGCCTCGTCTCGACCGCCGTCACGCGGGCCCCCGACAGGTACTTCTGCGGCGGCGCCTCGGCCGCCGTGACCGCCGCCAGCAACGCCAGTTCGGTCTTGCCATCCTTGCGGGCGCGATCGTAGATCGCCTCGGCCCCGATCCGGATGCACGCCAGCCCGACGAGGTCGTTGATCAGCACCGCGTCCTCCTGGCGGAGCAGGCGGCCGAGCCGGATGACCCGGCGGAAATCGGCCATCGCGTCATCGAAGGTCGCCGCGTCCGTCCCGCGCGCGACCCACGAGCGCGCGAGGGTGAGCGCCAAGAGCAGGTTCGCGATCTGCGTCTCACCGCCCCGCATGGGGAAGATGTCCGGGTAGAACCGCATCACGGCCTGGTCGCACCACGGCGCGGCCTCCGCGAGGAACTGGTCGTTCGGCGGGAGGATCGGACCGAACGGATCCCGGTCCACGCGGCGCGCCATCATGGCCTGCCCCTCCGCGACTCGCGAGCCGTTCGGCTTCGCAAAGGCGGCGTACCACTGCGCGGCGTTACCGGTCCCCGTACCGAGCGGCGCCAGCATGTCGAGGTCAGTGACGAACCGCAGCGGCCACTTCTCCGCGTTCGGGCACGACCAGCACGGGATCGAGAGCTTCGAGAGGTCGCACGGGTGCGGCGGCGGGACGGTGGCCGCAGGCGCCGCCGGTGGAGCGAGAGCGGGCGAACCGGGGGAGCCGAGCAGAGCCGCGGCGAGCGCTCCGCTCAGGACCACGACGACGACGCCGGCTGTGATCACTCCGAGGCGGACCATACGGGTGCGTGGGTCGCTCATGATTTGTCCTCCGATCGTTGCAGCGGTTGCGTGGAATTCGGGACGCGGGGAGCAGTGGCGTTCCCGGATGCGGCGCCGATGGCGACGTATTCTGCCCGCAGGCGAGGTAGCGCCACGACGCCCTGCAACTCGTTGCCGCGCGCCGCGAGGCTGGACGCGACGGACGGCGCCCGGGCCAACCGGCTCGCGTGCGCGAAGGTGCGAACAGCGACGTTGGCGACAACGAGCGCGATGACCGCCCCCACCCACGCCAGCCGCAGAGGCCGGCTCTCCCACAGCGCGAGCCAACGGTCGGCGGCGGGCCGTGCCCACGCGGCCTGGGCGCAAGCCAGCGTGCGCCCGCGCAGCCGCTGCGGCGGCTCCGGGTCGCCGAGCGCCCGGATGAGACGGTTGACGTTGTCGTGAAGGTCGGTCATTTCGTGCTCCCGAGCAGCCCGCGAAGCGCATGGAGCGCGAGCCGGTAGCGGCTGGCGGCCGTGAACGTAGGTATCCCGAGGCAGCGCCCGATCTCGGCGTGGCTCATCCCGGCCGCGTCGTGGAGGTAGACGACCTCCCGCTGCTTGGCGGAGAGCCGGCCCAGCAGGGCCCAGGCTCGGCGCGCGTCCACCGCGCGCCCGTTGTCCACCGGCTCCGCCGCCAGGTCTGCGTGTTCCTCGATCGGCTCCGCGTGCCGGCGGGCGGCGCGCCGGACGGCGTCCACGGCCAACCGGTGGGTGACCGACAGCAGCCACCACCGCGGGTCTCGGACCTCGCCGAGGCGGTCGCGGCACTGGGCGATGCGGACGAACACCTCCTGAACGACGTCGGCGGCAAGTTCGCGGCTGCCGGTCCGCCAGAGCGCGAGCCCGTACAGCCGCCGGCTCGCCATGTCGTAGAGCGGCCCGAGCCTCTCGGGGTCACCGGCGGCCAGGTCGCGGAACAGATCCACCCAGCCTGACGCGTCGTCCCAGGCGCCGGTGCGCGCCTCCTCGGGCGTTCCCGGCAGCACTTCCGTCATCAGGGGGGCCACCGCCTCCATGCTAGGAGAGACGCACCGCCTCCGCCACCTTGTCACCGTCTCAGGGGCAGTTGACAGCTTCCGCCCGACCACCCACCCAGTTGACAGTGGACAGTCCCCGCCCGCCCAAGAAACACAGCCGGCAGAGGAAGCGCTGGGGGCTGTTAGCTTTGGACTTTGGACTTTGAACTTCGAACCCCGAGTTGTGAGCTTCTGACTGTCAACTGTCAACTGTCAACTGTCAGCTCTCTTCTTCGGCGGCCTTCTCGAGTTCCGCGATCCGCTTGCGCACCATCATCTCGGCCATGTCCGGGATGACCTCCCAGGCGATACGCTCGAGCAGCGGGGTTGCGAGATCCACGACGCGCTTGGCGATCTTCTCGACCTGCTCATCCGAGAGCTCGGCAGCCGCGGCAGGCGGCGGCACCAGCTCGGCCGCTCGCTTCGCGACGCGCTCGACGTGCTCGTCCGTCAGCAGCTCTGCCGCCGTCGGCGGCGCGGGCACCAGCTCGGCCGCACGCTTCGCGACGCGCTCGACGTGCTCGTCGGTCAGCAGCTCCGCCGCCGTCGGCGGTGCAAGCGGCGCCGGCACCAGCTCGGCCGCACGCCGCGCGATGCGCTCCACGTGCTCGTCCGTCAGCAGCTCTGCCGCCGTCGGCGGCGCAATCGGCGCGGGCACCAGCTCGGCCGCACGCTTCGCGACGCGCTCGACGTGCTCGTCCGTCAGCAGCTCTGCCGCCGTCGGCGGCGCGGGCACCAGCTCGGCCGCTCGCCGTGCGATGCGCTCCACGTGCTCATCGGTCAGTAGCTCCGCCGCCGTCGGCGGTGCAGGCGGCGCGGGCACCAGCTCGGCCGCACGCTTCGCGACGCGCTCGACGTGCTCGTCGGTGATCAGCTCCGCCGCCGTGGGTAGCGCCGGGGGTGGCGGCACCAATTCGGCCGCACGCCGCGCGATGCGCTCCACGTGCTCGTCCGTCAGCAGCTCGGCAGCGGTCGGAGGTGCCGGGGCCGCGGGCGGCGGCGGGATCAGCTCCTTGACACGCCGCATGACCTGTTCCACCACCTCCGTGGAAAGCGCGCCGATCGCGAGCGGTGCCGCAGCAGCAACAACCGACTCGACGGGAGCCGGGGCTGGGGCGGCGAGTTCGACCGCAGGCTTCGGGACGTTCGTCGGCCGGATCAGCAGGTGCTGTGTCGGCATCTCGTCGCCTACGGGCAGTGGTGGCAGCACCGGAGCGAACGTCGGCTCAGGAGCGGGCGCCGGCTCAGCAGCAAACAACTCATGCGCCGATTCTGGGTCCGTCTCTCTGACCGCGAACGGGTCAGCGGCGGCCGACATCACCCGCTCAGCCTTCGGCTGCTCAGGGGCGAACACCCGCGGCTCAACCGCGAGGTGTGGAACCTCCGGCGCAGGCGCCGGGGCCTCGACCGCGAACTTCGGAGCCTCCAGCGCGGGCGCTGGTTCCTCGAGGGCGAACGCATCGGCAATCGGAGCCGAGGGAAGAGCCTCGTCCCCGCCGAACGCGAACGACTGGGAAAGCGCCGAGACTGCCGTCGGTATCTCGGGCTCCACGAGCTCCGGCGGTGCTGCTCTACGCTTCGATGGGTGCGAGTCACCCAGCGAACTCGCGGTGAGCTCGATCCCGTCCTCCGGCATCGGAGATGGCGGCTGGATCTGCGCCGCGAGCTGGTCGAACCCCGCCGTGCTGAAGTCCAGCGAAGGCACGCCTTCGGGGATGCCTTGATCGTCGAGACCACCTGCCTCGCCGGGCATCGGGATCGCGGCCACAGACTGTGCTCGCCTGAGGAGATCCTCAACCACGTTGATCAGCTCTCGGGCCTCGAACGGCTTCGTCACGATGGCGTCGCATCCGGCCGCCAGCGCGCGATCGCGGTCGAAAGGTTCGAAGGTGCCGGTGAGGAGCACCACAGGGATATGCAGCGTGTTCGGGTCGCTCTTGAGCGTCTGGCAAACCTCGTAGCCGTTGATGTCAGGCATCACGACGTCGCACAGCACCACGTCGGGCTTGATCTCCGGCAGGCGCGCGAACAAGTCGCGACCGCTCCCGACAGCGACCACCTTGTGCTCGGTTTCGGCGAAGGTGAGCTCAACAACCTTCTGAATCGTGATGCTGTCATCGGCCAGCAGAAGGGTCCCACCCATGGTCACCTCGCCTCGGCTCTCTTCTCGCGTCCTTGGTACCACGAACAAGATGAACTGTCAACGACTTGGCGGGTTCTTCCGGCTTCGACGACCGGCTTTCCATCCTCGCCGATCCACACGACGGCGCCTGTCTCGAGCCATCCCGGCACGACGCGCGCCTCCCGTTGTCCCTGCTCGAACACCCACGGTCGGTGAAAGTGACCCCAGAGAACGACGTCGACGCCGGCGGCGAAGTGCTGCAGCGCGGCCGCCGTAAGCTCCGCGATCGGGAGCTCGCGACGGTATGTGAAGTTGGTCTCCCGCAGGCGCGACTCGGTCCCGAGCACGATGCGTTGTGCGACGCGTCTCGGCAGCAGCTGCGCCCAGAGCCGCGCAGGAGCGCTCTTGGAGAGGCCCCGCCAAAAACGGTACAAATGGTCGGCGCGGTTGACGAGGTCGCCGTGCTCGAGCAAGAACCGCCTGCCGCCCGCGACGAATGAGTGAACCGGCCCGGCGGCGTCGCGGAAGGGGTCGAGTTCCGGGGTGTCGAGAAAGAAGTCGCGGTTTCCCTCGACCAGAACCACCCTCGTCCCGTCGCGGCGGAGCGAGGCGAGTTCGTCGAGTCCGCGCCGCACCGTGTCGTCCCAAAATCGCGAAAACCCCACCAGTGCTCGGAACAGGTCGCCGAGGAAGACAACCTCATCCGCGCCACGACGGCGCACGGCGGCGATCGATGAGATGAACCTGTCGATGTCGCCGGAGCCCTGCCCGACGTGAAGATCCGCGAGAACGGCGCGCATCACGAGCCATGCTAGCATTTGCGTGTCCAGAGGTGGAATGTGCGAACAGGAAGCCCGGCCCGCCAGAACTCGCCCCGTCAAATGCCGTCGCAGCCGGACCGTAGGGTGCTGCTCACGGGCGCGCGCGGGTTCGTCGGACGCGAGGTGCGGCGTGAGCTCCTCGAAAATGGCTGGGAGGTCGTCGCGATCTCGCGCCACCTGCGCTCCGAGGAGGCTCGCCCCGGCGTGATCCAGGTTGCCGCCGATGTTGCCGAGGAGGGCTGGCAACGCTGGTGCGGCGGCTGTGCCGCGGCAATCCACCTTGTCGGGATCATCCGTGAGGTCCCTCGTGACGGCGTGACGTTCGAGCGCGCGCACAGGCTCACCACCGAACGCGTGATCTCGGTCTGCCGCGAGATCGGGATCAAGAGACTCGTGCATATGTCAGCGCTGGGGGCGCGTGCGAACGCCGCAACGGCGTACCACAGGACCAAGTGGCAGGGTGAGGAGGTCGTGAGAGATTCGGGCCTCGATTGGACGATTTTCCGCCCCTCCCTGATCTTCGGCCCCGGCGACGGCTTCACGAGCGCGCTCGCACCCGCGGTCAAGCGCTTCCCCGTCTTTCCGGTGTTCGGCGACGGAACCTACAAGATGCAACCGATTTCTGTCGCCGAGGTGGCGCACTGCTTCGTGGCCGCTCTCGATGATCCGGTCGCCATCGGACAGACGTACGAGCTGGGAGGCCCCGAGGCTCTGACCTACGACGAGGTGCTGCGCCGCATCGCCCACACCCTCGGCGTGCGCCGGACGCTCGTACACGTCCCGCTCGGTCTTGCTCGGTTCGTGGTTTCCGTGATCCAGCACTTTCCCGAGGCACCGATAACCCGCGACCAGCTCACGATGCTCCTCGAGGGTTCCACCTGCGACGTGGCGGCAGCGAGGCTGGCCTTTGACGTCCCGCACGTCCGGTTCGAAGGGCCGACCTGGCTCTCCAAGCGCTGACTACCGTTCGAAGGTTCGCACGTTCACAGGTTCCGTTGGCGAGGGAAGAGGAAAGACGAAAGGACGCCGGGAATCGTGTCTATCCTCTTCCGTCTCCCCTCTTCGTTCTTCCTCTCTTCGGCCCTTCCCGGTCTTCTTGGTTGTTGTCTTTGAACGTTCGAACGTGTGAACCCGCGAACGCCTTCTTCAGTCCTGCCAGGGCGAGCCGATCCGCGGTCCGGCCGCGCGCGCTGTGTCGGTCACGGTCGCCACGCTCACGCGGGCCTCCCGGGCAGCCGCCACACAGTCGTCGTGTTCGGGCTTGGCCGAGACGATCCGGCCGTCGAACGCCGCCACCTTCACGGGGATCGTGCCGTAGGGCGTGACCACCCCGACCGTCCCGCGGTTGAGCTCGGGGCGGGCGCAGTCGACGAGCCGGACTCCGAGCGTGATCCCCTCGCCGAAAATCGCCGCCGTGACGGCCCCGACGTCCGAGGGCTCTGCCAGGACACGCAACTCGGCTACCGGCCTCCCCTTGCGCCCGGTCCCGGCCAGGCACCATGCGTCGAGCGCACCGACCTCGCGCAGCCGTTCCAGGAGCGTTCCGAACATCTCGCCCGTGACGTCGTCCACCGTGGCCTCGACAAGCACCATGGGGCGGCCCGCAGGGCGCTGCTCCTTCTCTTCCAGCAGAAAAACCCGCAGGATATTCGGCAGCCCTTCGAAGACACGCGTCCCGAGGCCGACGCCGATCCCGAGTACCGTCCCGCCCGGACAAGGGCCGAAAGCCTCCGCAAGGGTCGCCAGGAGCGTCGCGCCGGTGGGTGTCGTCATCTCTCCCTCGGCGGCGTGAGAGGCGAGCGGGACGCTCCGAAGCAGGCGGGCTACGGCCGGAGGCGGCACGGGTAACATCCCGTGCGAGGTCTGCACGGTCCCGGAGCCGACCGGCACCGGGCCGCACGCGATGCGGTCCACCCCCAACAACTCAACGGCGGCGCAGGTGCCCACGATGTCAATCACGGCGTCCACGGCGGCGAGCTCGTGGAGGTGCGCCCTCTCGAGCGCTACCCCGTGCACCTCGGCCTCCGCCTCGAACAGGCGGCGAAACGCCGAAAGAGCGCGGCCGCGCACGCGGGCCGGCAGATCGGCGCGAGCGAGGAGATCCTCGACGTCGCGCAGGTGGCGCGCCGGGTTCGTCTCCTCGTCGACGTGCACGGTCACGCGAGTACCCGCGAATCCATGCGATCGGTCCCGAGCGCTCTCGAGGCGCCACCCTTTCAAACGGAGCCCGGCGAGGATCTCGTCCAGCCGATCGCGGGCGGCTCCGAGGTCGATCAGAGCGCCGAGGAGCATGTCGCCCGCAGCGCCCCCAAACGGGTCGATGTACAGCACCTTCGTCATTTCCACCCCCCCGAACCTCGCCCCACTGAGACCGCCCCCCGATGGGCGAGACGAATGAAGAGTGAAGAGTTAAGAGTTCAAAAGCAACTTCGCCTTGTGACCGAGCCATTCGGTTCCGATCGGCACCCTTCACTATGCTGTTTCGACCCCTGCCTTCCAACTCTTCACTTTTAACTCTCAACTCTGAACTCCGCCGCCATTAGGGCACTCAATCCGGCCAAGGAGGACACCCGCCAACCGCTGAAGCTGCGAGTCCGCTCAGACTAGAGGCGGCGGAAGGCGAAGCGATGCACCGGGCGGGCGTCCCGCGCGTATTTGACCTCGAAGTTCGTCGCCGGCAGGCCCTCGAACTCGGCGTCGGCCGCGGTGGGCTGAAGGGCCGACTCTGCGGCAAGCAGCTCGCCGATCAAGGATGCGTAGTCGGCGTGATCGGTCTTGACGCGCAGCAGCCCGTTCGGGGCGAGCACCTCGGCGACGCGCGCGACGTTTTCCGAGCGGAAGAAGCGCCTCTTGTGGTGGCGGTTCTTCGGCCAGGGATCGGGAAAGTACACGTGCACTGCGGTCACTGAGCCGGGAGCCAGACAGCGGAACAGGAGGTCCTCGGCCGTGGTGTGGACGAACCACACGTTGAGGATGCCGGCGCGCTCGGCGCGCGCGGCGGCCATCTCGAGGTACTTTCGGGCACGCTCCACGCCGATCAAACCGACGGCCGGGTGCGCGACCGCCCAGTGCAAGAGGAACTGGCCATTGCCGCTCCCGAGCTCCACCTCGAGCGGCACCGGCGAACCGAACAGCGCCTCCCCGTCGAGGGGGAGGCGCACCGCACCGAGGTCGAGCATTTGGCCGACCGCGCCCACCGTGCCGCTCAGCCCTCGGAGCGGTCGACGGCTCCCGGCTCCTCGTCGCCGAACACGACGCCAATCGAGCGCGCCGCCCGCACCAGCTGGCAGTCAGGATCGACGCGCTTGAGATGCCCGATGGCTTCTGCGAGCGGCACCGAAACGATCTCGTCGCTGCGCAGCGCCACCATGTTCCCGAAATGCCCGGTGACCGCCAGCCGCGTCGCCTCGACACCGCAGCGGGTGGCGAGGATTCGGTCCGTCGGCACCGGGATGCCGCCGCGCTGGATATGGCCGAGAACGGTCGCTCGCACCTCGTAGCCGCCCATCGTCTCGATCTCGCGGGCGATCTGGTACGAGATCCCGCCGAGGCGCTTCCACCCGGTCACCGCGTCCTCGCCGGCGAACACCTGCGCCCCTCCCACCGGCGCCGCGCCTTCAGCCACAACCACCAGGGAGAACGGCCGCCCGCGCCGCTCGCGCGCTCGGAACTTGGCGAGAAGTGCCTCGAACTTGAACGGGATCTCCGGGATGAGCACCACGTCGCCCCCGCCCGCCAGCCCGGCGTGGAGCGCGATCCACCCGGAGTCGCGGCCCATAACCTCGAGCAACATGACGCGGTGGTGGCTCTCGGCAGTTGTGTGGAGGCGGTCCAGCGCCGAGGTGGCGACCTCGAGGGCGGTCGCAAACCCGAATGTGTATTCGGTGGCGGAGAGGTCGTTGTCGATGGTCTTCGGGACACCCACGACGGGAATCCCAAACTCCCGCCAGAACCTCTCGGCGATCGAGAGCGAGCCGTCGCCCCCGATCACGATCAGGCAGTCGAGCCCGAGCTTGTCGAAGTTCTTCTTGGCGGTTGCGGACGCATCCACCAGTTCCTCGGCCCCGTCCGGCCGGCGGTACGCGTAGCGGAAGGGGTTGCCGCGGTTGCTCGTCCCCAGAATCGTGCCGCCTCGCACCAGGAGGCCCGAGACATCCGCGAGGCCGAGCTCGCGGGCCTTCATCTCCACGAGACCGATAAACCCATCTGAGATCCCCATTACGCTCACGCCGTGCTCGACCTTGCAGGCGCGGACGATGGCCCGGATCACGGCGTTCAAACCGGGGGCATCACCCCCGCCTGTCAGGACCCCGATACGTCGGACGGAAGTCATCGCTCTGCCTCCAGACCCATGTGCGCGAGCTCGATCCCTGCCTCGCGGGCGAACTCCTGGATGCGTTCGTCTCGGTAGAACTCGCCGTACAGCACGCGAACGATCCCCGCGTTGGCGATGAGCTTGAAGCAGTCCCAGCACGGCGACGCCGTGACGTAGATGTGCGCCTTGTCGATGCTCACGCCATAGCGCGCCGCCTGCAGGATCGCGTTGGCCTCGGCGTGGACCGTCCGGACGCAGTGGCCGTTGTCCATCAGACAGCCGATCTCGGTGCAGTGCTCCAGCCCCCGGATCGACCCGTTGTACCCGGTCGCGAGAATGGCTTTGTCCCGCACGACAATGGCCCCAACGCTCTTCCTGGGGCAGGTCGAGCGAGTCGCCGCCTGCACGGCGAGATTCATGAAGTAGCGGTCCCAGGACACCCTGCCCATCGCGCAAGTTTACCCGCACTTGCGGCCGAGCGCCCGCAGGACTGGTTTGAAGGTCCGACAAGAACCAGGAAAGGTCAAACGGAAGAAGTCATAGGGAAGACGAGAGACGCATGCAGCCGCGGGTCGCTGGCCGGCCGTTGTCACGACCGCGGTGCTCGCGAGACGGGCAGCCCGGCGGGCGGCCGCCACTTTCGTCGGCTGTGAGTGTCTCGTCGTCCCTCTGACGTCTTCCCTTTCACGTATGACCTTTTCCGCATTCATGTGGACTTTCGAACCTGCGAACGACCCGTTAGGCCGGAGCGTCCTCCAGCGTGCCCGCGGCACTCCAGCGCACGCGATGCGAAGGCCAGCGCTCGCCCAGGAACAGCGGCAACAGGTCCGAGAGCCGAACCGGCTCGCCGCTGGTGACAACGCGGACCGGCGTTCTGCCGCCGGCGGAGGCCGCCGAAACGACGCCCGGCGCGCCCTGCGAGAGCACGCGGCCGACCTGACGGGCGACGGCCGGTGCAGGATCGATGACCCGTACGTCAGGGCCCACGATCTGCTGGATCAGCGGGATCACGAACGGGTAGTGCGTGCAGCCGAGCACGACCGTGTCGATCCCCTTGGCAACCATCGGTTGGAGCGCGCCTTCGAGGATCGCCCGTGTCTCGGGCCCTTGGAGGTTCCCAGCCTCGATCTCCGCCACGAGCCCCGGGCAGGTGTGGGTGAGCAGCTCCACCCCGTTCGCGAAGCGCTCGACCACCGACGCGAACAGGGCCCCCTGGAACGTGGCCGGGGTGGCCAGCACGCCGACCTTGCCGGTCCGGGTCGTTTCTGCGGCGGGCTTCACCGCGGGTTCCATGCCGACGAACGGGACCTCCGGGAAGGTCTCGCGCAGGTGGTGCAGCGCGGCCGCCGACGCGGCGTTGCACGCCACGACGATCAGGCGCGCTCCGCGGGCGAGCAGGTACCGGGCGATCTCTTCGGAGAAAGCGCGCACATCGGCGAGCGGGCGTGGCCCGTACGGCACGTGCGCATGGTCGGCAACGTAGAGCGACAGGACGCCGGGCAGCTCGCGCCGAATCGCCCGCAGCACCGAAAGGCCGCCGACGCCGGAGTCGAACACCCCGACCGGGGCACCTGCCTCAGCCGATTCCCTCACGCCGTCTCATCCCTCCTGCCTGGACCATGGGGGCCCGGTGGATTCTAGCCCGGTTGCGCCGGTCGACGCTCAGGCGGCGAGGCTTGCGGCAGGCAGAGGAGCATGGGAGCAGAGGAGCAGAGGAGATCAGAAACAAGGGAATGGAACGCCAGCGTTCCTCGCTTCCTCTCCTCTGCCCCTCAGCTCCTCTGCTCCTCCGCTGCTGTCTAATGTGCGAACGGTCCGCCACGTCTCGCAAATCCGGCGGCCATGCGATAGAGTTGACCTCATCCGAAACCCCGGTCCGCCCGAGCCACGCGCTGAGCAGACCGGAGTGGGAATTGTGGAATGAGCCCTTTCGAACCGGCCACCCCACGCGCGCCCAAATCGTTCGCGGACCTGCGGGCCTTCCGCATCTTCCAGCATGTGCCCGATGCCAAGCTGGCGAAACTCGCCGCACTTGCCAGGGAGCAGATTGTGGGCGCCGGTCAGATCATCTACGACCAGGGCAGCACCGGCGAAGACTTCTTCGTGGTGCTCGCGGGTACGGTCGAAGGCCACCGGAGCACCCCGACGGGCCGCCAGCCGTTCACATGCATCCGCGTGGGGCAGATCTTCGGCGAAGTCTCCTTCCTCGACTCGAACCCCCGGGATGTCACCACCATTTCGGTCAGCAGCACGGCGTTGCTGTGCTTCAACGGCGCCAGGGTGCGCCGGGCCATCGCATCGGATCATGAGCTCGGGGCTTCACTGATGCGGGCGTTCTGGCACTCTCTCGCGGCGAAGATCCGGCAGGCCAATATGTTCCTGGGCAATCTGATGCCGCCGTCGCCGAACGAAACCGAGCCGCCGGTTGCCGCACACGGACACTCGGTCGACGTCAAGCCCCGCGCAAAGCTCGATCTCTTTGCGGAAGACGGCCTCTCCGCCGCGGAGCTGCGGCTGGTCGCCACGACCCTCCGCGCCGAGAGCTTCGAGGCTGGGGGGACCCTGTTCCTCGAAGGCGCAAACGGCGACTGTCTCTACATCGTCGTCGAGGGGAACGTTCGGATCTCCAGGCGCGTCTCCGGGCGGAGCGAGAGCGTCCTGGCCACCCTCGGCCGGGGCGAGGTCTTCGGCGAGATGGCGCTGGTGGACGACCAACTCCGCAGCGCCGACGCGTGCGCGGGACCGGACGGGGCGACGGTACTCGCCCTCAGTCGGCACGACCTGGACGAGGTCCTCCAGCGGCCTTCGGTGGCCGCCTCGCAGTTCCTCAATCTCGTCTGCCGGGTGCTCTCCCACCGCTTGCGGGAGATGGTCAACCTGCTCGCCGCCGGCCGGCACAGGACAGGCAGCTTCGTCTGAGGCAGCAGAGGAGCGTTCGAAGGTTCCTTTGAAGAGGCCAAAGGTGAAAGGTCAAAGGGAAAACGGGAAATACATGTAGCGGGCGGCCGCTACATGTACATGTGTCGATTGGCCATGTCTTGTCGTCCCTTTGACGTTTTCCCTTTCCCGTTCTACCCCTTACGCATTCACGGGAACCTGCGAACGGTCCTTAGCTCCCCTGCTCCTCCGCCCCTCCGCTCCTCTGCTCCTCAATTCCTCGGCTCGCTTACCCCGGCGTACCCTCGATCCCGGGCCGCGGCCGGCGCAGCAGCCACCACGCGCTCGCCGCAGCCGTGACGACGACCAACGTCCACCCCTGGAGGGCGTAGAATCCGCCGGGCTGCCCGATGAGCGGCGCGGCGACCGTGTAGACGCCGAGCCACGATGCGCCGAGGGCGTACGCCGCCGGGTTGGCGCCGAGCACGAACCGCACGAGCAGCGCCACCCCGACCAGGAGCACAGCCGCCTGCATCACCGCCGTCGCGACCTCGAGGCCGGTCGCGCCGAACCCCACCGGCAGCAGCGTCATCAGCAGCCCGGCTGCGACCGCCGCCTTGAGCCATGGCTTGTCGAGTCCTAGCCACAGATGGACCGTCACCCCGATCAGAGCGAGCGCGAGGAGCACAAACATCACCCCACCCTGCAGCCCCGCGACGGCGGGGATCGTGGTGGCCACCGATTCGGGGATTCCGACGGGAGCGTCCGAGAAGGCCCGCGGCAGCGCTCCTCGGGCAACGCCGATGAGTCCCTTGAACGTCAGCGCCCCTCCGACTACGGCGACGATGGCGGCGGCAGTGGGGCCGGCCACGAGACGGCGGGCCGCCGGGTTCGCCGCGCTGCGAGCGCCCGGGAAGCACGACGTCAATGCGCCCAGCACGAGGATCGCGAGCACACCTACGAAGAG
>Ga0182021_10002751_pt1 | contig 20585 bp, 17 predicted proteins | sample 612E3MmetaG_FD_120493 | JGI IMG/M metagenome (GOLD analysis project Ga0182021, IMG submission 120493) | Permafrost microbial communities from Stordalen Mire, Sweden - 612E3M metaG (Illumina Assembly) | ecosystem: Environmental > Terrestrial > Soil > Wetlands > Permafrost | place: Sweden... | reverse complement strand
TTACTTACTTAAGTTTTATGCAATTTCACAGATTTTTATTATCAAAGATTTTTAATGATCACAGGTTTCTGTTTTTTAATTCCTTCAAGACATTTTCAGTTATGGTCCTGACAAGTGCGGCCATATCAGAGTTTTCTCCATAGCTGTGGAGATTATTTCCCATACTGCTTGAACCCCATCCGGGATTTTCACGATAAAATTTAACCAATTCTTTCCCTTTCCCTGTTGAGCCCGCCTGTTTTAATTTTGCTATTATTTCATCTTTCATTTTGTCCCGCGCAGGTATCAGTATATCGCTTGGGTAGACGAATTCTTTTCCTTTTTCTTTCCTGATCTCATCTATTTTTTCAAAAAAAGCATATCTTATATCAGCAGCCCAGGCAGTAAAACTGATACCATCTGATATGCACTCTCTAATGACTTTTTCTGAAAGCCCGGAACATCCGTGCAGAGACAAGTGAATATTGACTTTACTGTTTATCTTTTTAAGCAATCCAAAATCTATTTCAGGCGCAGAATGGTAAAAGCCCGACTTTACGCCAATTGAAACAGCAAGACAATCCAAGCCTGTTTTCTCTACAAAATCTCTAGCCTGCTCGGGGTCTGTCAACCCGGCCTTATCATCGTCAGAAGCTTCTTCCCTGCCGGACTTGATTATGCCCAATTCCCCTTCCACAAAAACTCCATATCTACGAGCATATTGGACAACCTCCCTTGTAATCCTTATATTCTCTTCGTAGGAATACCTGGAAGCATCAACCATTAATCCACTGTAGCCTTTATTTATAATTGCCCTGCAGTTTTCCGCACTTTCTACATGGTCAGAGAACATGGCTGCAGGCATATCTGATTCGCTTCCCATTTTTTTTATAAGATATTCCAGGCAGGAAAGACATGTACTTTTCAGCTCCGGCTCGTAAATATCATAGACAATAGGTGAATCAGCAAGCTCTGAGGCCTGGGCGAGCGCTTCAATGCTTTCCAGGTTGGTAACAGCAAACCTGGAAATTGAATAATTATTCTGCCTGGCATGATCCATCATAAATTTTAGTGGTATAAACATAAATCCCTTTCTTAGATTTGAATGATTTTTAAACCCATTATACTTCCGAGGTCGAGAAGTTCATTTACTATATCAGCATGAATTACTGCAAAGTGCTGGGTGCTTCCGGATTTTATCACTTTGTCCAAAAACTCCAGAACCGGGACATCTGTTTTTATGCAGAAATGAGGAAATGCCGGCAATCTTTTATGCCCGCCAAGAGAATTGCCACGGCTTACAATCATCTGGATCTCTTCACCAACATCCAGCAGGTTTACCATAGTGACCCTGCCGGGAGCGCCTATCATTTCAAGAGTTGCGGAACCTGCATATTCAAAAGCGCTGTCCATATATTCTACATCTGGGACAATGTTTACGTCACCGTAAGAGGCCGCAAGCATCGGGTTATTCGGTCCCGGGTGCCCGGCATTTACTGTACCTTCGTTAGGATTAAAATTAAGTATCTCGGTAAATCCAGCCGGTTTTCCGGTAAAAAGATGCATAATATACATCGCCATCGTACATGCCACGTCTCCTTCAAACCCTATAATGGCGCCTTTACTGTTGTAGATTTCAGGATAAAGGCAGGGACGCAAGCCCACATTTTTGTGAAGCTCATCACATACGTCATTTAACGCCAGAGCGCTAAGGCCATACCTGAAGTACATATTAGAAAGCGCAAGTGATACTCTGCATGCCTGTAAAAAATCCCTTTCTTTAACATTGCCAGCCAGTTTAAAGCTTTTTATATTATATTGCATAAACTCACGGGCCTCTTCCTCTTTAATTTTGGCGGTCTCTTCTTTTAATTCAGCCAGTGTTAATATCTGCAGCAGCATACCGGTTTTTTTAAGCATCATGTATTCATCCATGCATGTCGATTTCATCTGGTCATTCCTGAATGGCAGCAGACCCATTATGGAATCCTTTAAAGTATTTTTCATCATTGCAGCTTTTGCAAAAGACACTATAGAAGATATAATGCTCGAATCACCTGCCTCGCCTATTACAAGTTTGAATTTTTTACCAAACCTCCTCAAACTGCCGGAGCCCTGAAGTGCGCCTACGATACCTGAATTGTGATACAACTCAAGTGCACTGTATTGTCCGGTCGTATAAAAACCACTCATATACTCCCAATAAAGTATCGGCACCTCTCCAATATTTTTAAGAATCTCAATCCATGCCAGGTCTTCTGCCCAGGTAAGATATACAACTATTACAAGGTCGACTTTTTCCTGCCTGAAGAGTTCCATTGCTTTCCTTGCAGACTCAATATCAAAGATTATTCCCGGATTTACCAGGCTTACCTTTCCTGAAAGTGAGCGCTCAATCTTGTTTATCTCCTGTTTTAAAAGTGAGCCAAGGTCACCAACGCTTCCGCCTTCTGCACCAATACCAAGGTCAATAAACCATTTGGCTTCAAATAAAAGCAGCCCGGCTTTTGGAATTTTATTGCTTAATGTCATTTACAGCTCCATCTAATGTCTTTTAAAAATTTTTTTAATCTATACTTTTATCCGACACATACCACAGGAATACAACACAATAACTTAAGATATTTTAAATAATTTAAAGCCACTTTTTCGTGAAAATGCTTATATTAAGCTCTTCATTATGGTCGGGACTGTTTGAATTTATTATTTAACCTCAATACCACCCATATTTAATCTCGCTGTCCCACATCTTTACAACCCTTTCCGGGTCGCAGGCCGGATGTATTTCGCTTGAACTTATAATATATCCTCCACCTTTTTTACCGCCTTCAAGTGCTGTTTTTACTGCTGCATCGATCTCATCCAGACCCCAACTGCTAAGCATCTGGGAATTATCAAGTCCGCCTATCATCATAAGACCGGGAAATTTATCCTTTATTTCTTTTGTGCTCATCGAAGCCATAGGTTCAACAGGATGTATCCCGTCTACTCCTGCACCTATCAACTCCGGAATAATTGCCCTAATATCTCCCTCGGAATGATAAAAGACCTTTATATTATGTTTGTGCCATGCATCAACATTTTGTCTTACAAATGGTATTAATTCTTTTTTTAAAAAATCTGGAGAAAAAATAAGGCCCTTGTTCCAGGCAATATCACAGTATGACAAAACAATTGGGGAAAGATTGTAATCTGCAATATCATTGATTCTTTTTTCTTCAAAATCTGCAATCGCCTGGAGCCATTTATGGATAAGTTCAGGATATTCCAGATATGCATAGGCAAAGAGTTCCCATCCGGCCCTGTTATACGCTACATCCAGGCCAATGGGGCTCTGTGCAATAAACAGAACAACATCCCCGAGTTTTTCCTGGAGTTTTTTAAACCTCTCTTTCGGATGTTCAAAACTTCCACCTTCACCAGCAGATGTGCCCCAAAGGTTTACCCAGCCTGCATAGTTGAATTCATCGCCAGGGTTATAAACCTGCAAATCATCGATATTCCTTAAGATATGCTCTTTAAGCCCTTTGGTGTCAGAGAAAGGTTTTTCAACCATCCAGCTGGTCCACCATTCATCCTTATATACAAAACCATCTTTTTCTTTCCTGATTCCTTCTTTTATTACCGACGGCACAGTTTCGCAGCAATCTACATTTTGAGAAAGTACCTTACATGCCAGGTCACTGTAATTATCGGCTGTGACTTTTTCACCGGTGCAATACTCCAGGACTTCAAAATTCTGGATAAAATCATTAATCGGCACCCTGTCAGCTTCCTTGTTATCAAGTATCAGCTCCAGCCTTTTTCTGGCTGACATTTTTTCCTTCGAAAAATCACGCATAAGCATCCCCTTTTCAAATAATAAAACAGATACCAATATTTTAAAAACCTATATTTGATAAATTTACCAAACTACTCTTTAAGCGACCCTGAAACAAGCCCCCTGATAAAGTATTTCTGGGCCAGAAAGTAAATCAATACCATTGGTATTGTAATTACAAACAATCCCATCATGGTAAGGGGCACATCAATATTGTATCTTGACTTAAATACAGTAATTCCGGTCATAAGAGTCTTGAAGTTATCTTTCTGCAGAAAGATAAGCGCAAGAAGCAACTCATTCCATACCCACAAAGCATTTATAACAATAAGAGTCATTATAGGCGGCATCGACATTGGGATTAAAATATTCTTTAAAATCCTTATAGAATTACAGCCGTCAATAGATGCGCTTTCAATTATTGAGTGTGGAACGCTCCTGAAGAAAGTAGTCAGCAAGTATATAGAGAATGGCAGCAATAACCCTGTATAAATCAGCACTATCCCCGTATATGAATTTGTCAGTTTTACCCGGGACATAAATATAAAAAGAGGGATAAGCATTATTACCGGAGGCACCATCATCAGCGATATTACAAATTTTAAAATACCTTCCCTCATCCTGAATCGATACCTTGACAGGGCGAATGCAGCAAGCAATGCAATTATCAGGGAAATTAACACACTTGTAACAGTAAGGATAATTGAATTTAAAAACCACCTTGAAAAATTCTCACCCAGAAAAACTTCTTTGAAGTTTTGCAGTGCAATTGCCTGGGGGAATCCAAACCTGTTATTTATATAATCGGCTTTTGACTTTAAGGCGGTATTTACCATAAAAAACACAGGGTAAATAGACAACGCTGCCAGAAGTACCATCATGATCTGCCTGCCTGCAAGGGCAAAATAATTTCTTTTCATTTTCATACAGCGGTTTCCTCCGTATTGTCTGACAGTATATTAGGTCCTATCATTTTATCTTTTAGTCCACTTCCTCTTTTCCAAATAACTTTGCATAAGCTATAATCATTGCAAGCATTATAAGAAAAAGTATTACCGAGGCTGCAGAACCCATACCCATATTACTATCCCTGAATGCAGTCGTATAGATATAAAATTCTGATACAATGGTAGAAGTGCCGGGACCTCCCCTGGTAAGTGTGAACACATAATTAAATATCCAGGCAAACATCGTAATGATAAGGATTACAGATAAAAATGATATGACATTCAAACATTGTGGAATTGTTATGTAAATGTGCTTTTTAAGCCATGAGGCACCGTCGATCTCCGCAGCTTCATACAACTCCTGGTTTACACTTAGAAGCCTTGCAAATATCATGATTATGGAAAAACCAAGCTCTTTCCACATGATTACAAACATCAGTGTCCACAACGAGTATTTAGAGGATCCAAACCAGTCATGTATTAAAAAACTAAGCCCCAATTTTTCAAGAAAAAAATTCAAGATTCCATTTAACTGGAATATATATCCAAATACAACACCTATAACGGGAATAGCCAAAATATAGGGTAAAAACAGGGTGAATCTGTAAAACTTCCATCCAGCCATTCTTTCATATAGCAAAACAGCAAAAAAAATGGCCAGCACCAGGATAAAAGGGACAGATAAAAGTAAAATAAAATTATTCTTAAGACCTGCAATAAACCTCGGGTCATTAAAAATGTTAACATAGTTTGTAAAACCGATATATTTAAAATTATTGCCGCTTATCCGCATGAAAGAATATTGAATAACTTTGACAAGCGGGAATAAGTAAATAAACCCTATGACCAGAGCGGCCGGCAGAAGAAATAAAGATATTTCCGTGAATTTTTGTCTGTTCCTCATTTTTTATTTCTAAATTTTTTTTATTTTTATTTCTTAATCTGAGTTCTCTTTTTACCAGTTTTTATATACAGGGAAAACCAGAAAGGTTTTCCCTGTATACCTATCAGATAGTTCAAAAATCCTAAAATATCACCAGAGTTTTATTCCCCAAAAACCTGCCCAAAGGAATCATACCAAGCTATCATTTGTTTTAGCCTGTCAGGTTCGGTATTTCTATAAAGTTTTGCAACATCATCCACACGCTTTGCAGCCACTTCGGGTGTCAGTTTTTCATCAATAAACTGCTGGGCAACAACATAATTGCCATCAGTATTTACTTTTACAGGCAAGTAATTTTCATTGTGGTAAAACCAATTACCTGCAGTTACCTGCTTAAGGGCCCATTTTTCCTGTTCGGTTTTCAGCAAACTCTGGTCAAACCTGTCATCGCAAGGAGGCGCACCTGATTCAAGATACATTGCTTTCAAGCGTTCAGCAGAATGCAGAAAAACAAGAAAGTCTGCGGCGACTTCTTTATTCTTGGACCATTTAGTTATTGCAAGAACCTGGGAGCTGACGTCTATCATATTAGGTTTTGTCCAGCCGTTTCCTGCTTCCTCGACAACCGGTGCAGACATAAGACCTACCTTATCAGCGCCCATGGTATTTATCCAGCTTACTGCTGAAGATAATACGCCGAAGCTGAAAGCGCCTTTACCGGCCATAAATTCCTCCATGCCCTGATAAAGCTGGATTGATTCGTAATCATTATTCAAATATCCTTTATCCCTGAGCATTCCATAATACTTCCACCAGGTAGCATATTTGGGATCCGTATAGCTCGCCTTGCCGATGGCAGGAGCCATGAAATCACGAGGTGACTTTCCACCCATCCACTGCCCTCCAAGCCATCCCTGCATCCATCCACCCTGGATACCTTCCTGATTTCCCAACTCGAATGGAGAATAGCCTGCTTTTTTTATAGCTTCGCTGTCAGTCATAAGTTCTGTCCAGGTTGCTGGAGGTTTTTCAGGATCAAGACCTGCTTTTGTAAAGATATCTTTGTTATAACCAAATACCATTGGAACCATATACCACGGAAGACCCCATATTTTGCCATCCATCATTTGTTCATTTTTTGTAAAAACATGGTTGAGCTCTTCTTTTGAAATATAATCAGAAATAGGTACTATGTACCCGTTCCATGCATCTTCTATAGTATAGATTCCGCCCCAGAAATACTGGATGTCCGGGCCCTGTCCTGCTGCGCCTGCGGCCCTGAAAGCCTCAACTAAAGATTCTGTGGACTGAAGAACAATATCAAAAGTCACATTCGGATGTGCTTTTGTATACATTTCAGTGCTTTCTTTCATGAAACCTTCAAGCCCTTTAGCTTCCTGTTCTCCCCACCACCAGATTACGAGTTTCACGGGTTCACCGGTTGTAGTTTCTGCTGCGGCTGCGGTGGTTGCTGCAGCTGCGGTAGTCTCTGCTGCAGCTGCTGTAGTCTCTGCTGCAGCTGCTGTAGTGGTTTCCGTTGTGGTAGTTTTACATCCGATCAGCGAAAAAGTGGCCACCATTGCTACAATCACTGCCACCACAATCAATAGCAATAAAAACTTTTTCATTTCTCCTCCTCCCAAATTCTTTCCTTAAATATTATAAGATATGAAACGATAATTTTTCTCACCTCCCTTTTATCATCTATAAAAAAATTTTTCAACACACCCTTTATATTATAGTATCTTTCAGCTTCTTCTAATAATTTTTATAGCAATTTAAAAAATCCAACATACTTATTTAATGTTTTGAAATTTATTTTTTTAATTCGGAAACCTGTTTGGTTTGCATGAGTCACGAATAATTAATGCTGGCTTTATGGTAATTTTTCTTGGCAAAATCCTTTCTTTAGGATTCTCGATTTTTCTTATAAGTCTTTCTGCAGATAATCTTCCAAGTTCATAATCCGGCTCGCTGACTGTTGTAAGCGGTACCCGTGATATTGATGAATATTTAATATCATCAAAACCTATTAATGATATATCTCTTGGTATTTCCAAACCCATGTCATAAACTGCTTTCATTGCTCCTAAAGCAATAAAATCATTAACTGCAATTATGGCTGTAAATCCGCTTTTTGATTCAATCATTTTTTTGACGCAAGCATAACCGTCCTCAAAGCTGATTAAAGGTTCGGAAAAATAGCTATTATCAAAAATGATTCTATGTTTTTTTAAAGTATCCCTGAAGCCTTTAACCCTGACGTCAACATCCAGGATTTTAGGGCCGACTAAATAAAATATTCTCTCGTGTCCCAAACTAATTAAATATTCTGCAGCCAAAACTTCAGCACCATAGCTGTCAAAATTTATACAGTCCAGGTCCGGAAAGCTTTCATATTCAACTTCAATCAGTACCAGCGGAATATTTTTTGATATTATTTTATCTATTGTTTTGTCCGGAACCTTTAAACTGGACAGGATAATTCCATCAATTTCTTTTGATACTAGTGCATTTATATATCTGTTGCAAATTTCTGAATTGTAATTCGTATTACAAAGCATCGTCGTATAATCTCTCATTTCCAAATAGTCAATGACACCTTTAGAAAGACTTGAGTAATACGGATTTTCAATATCTCCCAAAATTAAACCAATCGTCCTGGTTTTTTTTGATTTTAAATTTTTTGCAAAATAATCTGGTTCAAAATTCAGGTCATCAATAATCTTTAGTATTTTTTCTTTAGTGGAATTTTTCACGTATTTTTCATCATTTAAAACTCTTGAAACAGTTTTTAAAGAAAATCCACTTTCTACAGCAATATCTTTGATGGTGATTTTTGGCATTTTTACTATTGAACAATCAATATTATAATAAAAAAATAAGAATGACAATGATGTCTGACAACATTATCATATAATAAATTTTATGTCAAATGAACATTTTAACTCGATAAACTGGAAAAATTATTATATTGCGCCATTATCTGATTTATGCCACCCATGGTCTCTTTTGATAAATCTTCCATCTGGTAATTATCAATAATATCTCTGGTTTTTTTATTAAGCCTTTGTTTTAAATCCAAAGAACCTTCCTGCTTCCATCTGCTGAAATTATTCCTGTCAAATAAAGTTGGAAACCAGGCGGACTTGAAATTATTTAATGTATGCTCTTGACTAACATATTGGCCTCCCGGCCCTACTTCGTTAATCAATTTCCGGATTTCTTTATCGCTCCCGGTATCAACACCATTTATCAGTCTTTTAATGATCTCTATTACTTCATCTGACAATACAACCATTTCAATAGAGCCAAGAATACAGCTCTCGAGCTGGGCCAGCCCGTCTATCATATTAATTCCGGCTAAAGCTGACATTAGTGTATGCAAAGTCATTTCTATAGCAGCTTGTTCATCAATGACTTTTGAGTCAGACTGGCTTCCAAGACCAAACATCGGTATTTTATAATACTGGCAAACTGCTGCATATGCAGACATGGTCAGGTAATATTCCGGGGAACCGACGCTAAGGAGTCCATTGCTCATATTAAGCGGTATTCCGCAACCGCCGATTATAAATGGTGCTCCTTCTCTTTTAAGTTGTGACATTACAAGGCCCATTAAACTTTCAGCATTGCTTTGCACAATAGAACCATAGATACTCATCGGGCCGGTACCACCCAATGTATTGCAGGGAAAATATGCCACCGGTATTCCAATTTCGGCACTGTAAAGCAGTTTATCAACAGCATCTTTAGTATGTGTTAGAGGAGAAGTTGGCTCCGAAAACTGGATTATAAATGGTTTTTCAACCAAATTATCCATACTGCCAGAAAAAATGCTTGCAATTTCAATAACAGTCTTCAAATTCTTTTTGTTCCAGGTTATAAATGGTATTGGTTTAAGTGTATACTTAACAGTTGATATAAATTCATAAATGTCTGAAATCTCGTTGGCTACATTAGTCGCTGAACCCATAGGCATAACAAAATCTACATTCCCAAGGGATTCTGAAACTTTTGTATGCAGCTCAATATCTTCAACAGTAGTCATCCGTCGTTCTCCTGTAAAAACATCCAGGCTAAAAGGAGTTGTTGGCCCGGTCCCAAAGTAAATATTTTTATCTTCAAGCAGCATAGCCACTTTGCTGTTACGGTTAAATATCGTTATTTGTTTAGGAGCGGTAAGAATTGATTTTTCAACTAAATGTGGCGGCACCTTAACCAAGTTCCCGTTTATCTTACAGCCAGCCCTCTTTAACAGATTAAGCGCTTCTTCATTGAAAACATGGCTACCAGTATTTTTTAAAATATCCAGAGTCGCATAATGTATCCTGGTTATTTCATTTTCAGAAAGTGTTGAAAAAAAACTTTTCAATTATTCCTCTCCAATTATTAATTTCTTAATAATCTAAAACCTTTTCCCTGTTTTTTAGTAAATTATACTTTGAGTCAGCAAAAAGCATATTTATAAACTTGGCTGCAGCGCCTCTTGCAGCAATAAATTCATCAAGGCTGCTTTCCACTATTTTTACCCTGCTTGAAATGACTCCGAGCGCCCTTAACTGCACCGTCCTTTTTATTGCCTCAGTCATGATGTCACCTGAACCTGCGATACCGCCGCCAAGTACGACAAGCTCTGAACCAAAAAGATTTAAGGCAGCAGAAATAGCTATTCCTATATATTCTCCGGTCCTGTTGATTATATGATAAGCAAATTTATCACCCTGTTTTGCAGCCTCCGCAATCATCTCTACTGTCAGCTTTTCAAAATCACCCGCAATAATGGAATTAAGTGAAGTGATTATTCCACTTTCAATACCTTCCTGAGCACGCCTGATGATACCCGGACCGGATGCAATTGCTTCCAGGCAGCCCCTATTGCCGCAATTACATAGCGGGCCGTCTTCTGCAACCGTTATATGACCCAGTTCACCAGAAAGTCCTGTGCTGCTTCTATAGACCTTTCCATTTACATATATCCCTACGCCGATGCCCTTGCCCAGGCTGACAAACAAAAAATTCTCATAACCTTTTGCAGCGCCAAAATGTTTTTCTGCAATTGCCATGCACCTTACGCTGTCATCCACAAATACAGGCAAACCCATTTTAGCTTCCATAAAACTTTTAACCGGAAAATCATTTAAGCCTCCAATATTGGGGCAATAAATGCTTCTGCCTTCATTGTAATCAATTACACCGGATATGCTCATCCCGATACCAAAAAGAGTGGAGTCATCAATGTCTACATTGTTTTTGACTTGTGAAATCAATGCCGCCACTCTTTCAGTTAAAAGTGCGCCATCAGAGCTGAAATTATTTTTTTCTTTAAGCCGGTTCAGAACATTTCCCGCAATATCTGTAATTACAACCCTTATATTGTATCCTCCGACATCAACACCTATGATATGGCCAATTTTTTTGTCTATAATATAAAGCTTGGGTTTCCTTCCACCGCTTGAAAGATCCTCACCGGACAGGGCAATGACTTTGTCTAAAAAATAAAGCTCGTTTACCAACTTGGAGACAGTCGTCAGGTTAACATCAAGATTCTTCGCCAATCCAAGTTTGGTTGCGGGCCCATTATTATATATAATGTTTAATATCTGCAGCTTTAAATCTTTTGAAAAGCCTTGTTTATCAACTATAAACTGGCCCTGCTTATCCTTTAAAGGCCGATTTTCTTCATTCATTAATTTATCCAACTTTTTACTTTTTTAATTTCTCGATTGCCCTTTTATGAAAAGATCTTGCCATCTGCATGATTTCTTTATTTTGCTGCACAGATATTACCGGTTCTTTGTTTTCTGCAAGTATTTTGCTGGCAACCTCATTTGCCGCCTGCTGCATGGTTTTGCTCCCCAGGGCTTCCCAGGTGCTCCAGTTGTTCCTGTCCGTTATCTGCGGTATCCAGAAATTTTTCCTGACATATTCTGATGTTTCCTTAAAGGTCAGGAAGTGTGCACTTTTCGGGCCGACCTTTTTTAAAAGATTGACAGAAAGTGCCGCATCGTCAACTTCTATCCCTTTAAGCATTCTAAATGTCGCGCCCATTATTTCATTATCTATGACACACTGCTCATAGCTTGCTGTCAGCATCATTTCCATCATGCCAAAAGATAGATGGATAAAATTTGTTCCTGCCAGTGCGTTGCTTAAAACCTGCATTGCACGCTCATAACCTGCCTGGGCATCAGGCAATTTTGCATCTATGCCTGTTCCACCCTGGAAAGGCAGCCTGTAGTAGTGCGCAACCTGGGCAGTGGCGCAATGAAGCAGGTTTGTTTCCGGAGCTGCGCCCACATAACCTCCGGTTGACATGTCCATAAGCCCTGATGCTATGGAATAAATACAGGGAGCGCCCGGTTTGACAAGCTGGGCCAAAACTATTCCGGCAAGGACATTTGCATTCTGTTCCACAAGAGTCCCTGCAATTGGCGCAGGTGTGGTCCCACCAATCATTGAATCAACCTCAATATAGACCGTGATGTTATTCATTGCGCATTCCATTAAAACTTCGCTGTTTACTCTTTCGTGCTGCAAAGGGCTAACCATGCACACAACTTCGGTAAACATTGGATTTTGCCTTACTGCATCTTCACTTCCCTGCACAACGGCGGCCATCCTGATTTGGTCAAGAACACCATCTGCTCCGGTCTGTGACTGGGAATAATAATTTCTTGTGGTATAAGGGAAAGTCCCGGCGAAAAGCATCCTGTCAACCCCATACTCTTCAAGATCTGAAGGTATTACTATTGCATGCATTATGTGCAGATGTTCAAGCTTATCGAGAAGTGTTGTAAATTTGACAAGATCGTCAAATAGTGCCGGCCTATGGTTTCCTTCAAGGTCAAGTACGTTAAGCGCTGAAGAGCCTCCAATGGTATATACTCTCTCAGGGTCGACTTTGATGTCAGTAGCTTCACTTTTGCCATAAAGGGTAAACATCGAAGGGGCTGAAGATAAAGCCTTGTTAAGCAGATGTTCATCGATTTTCACAATACAGTTTTCAAAATCCACATTTGCGCCGTGGGCATGAAACATTTCAAGCGCCGGCCTGTACTCCATTTTTACACCTACTTCACTTAAAATCTCAAGTGTCGCATAATGGATCGCATCCAGGTCCTCATCCTTTAAAAATTTAAGCATTCCGCCTTTTAAACCTCTTATAGGCATTTTAAACCTCCGATATAATAATTAATAAAAAATTAAAAAATCAATTGCACACGAAATTTCATTTTCCCGGCCCAGCCTAATTTGCCTTACCGGATAGTGCTGCATCAGGTTTATGACATTTGGTTTTTCACTTTCCGCTTTGTTGCATCAAGCTTGCGATATCAGCCTTGCTGCATCAGCTTTACTGCATCAGCCTTTACACCATCAACCTTTCAGCAAGCCTTACGGCCGATACAGCATTGTCCGCATAACCATCCGCGCCGATCCTGTCAGCATGCTCCTGTGTTACCGGTGAACCGCCGACCATTACCTTGACCCCGGCCCTCAGGCCTTTAGCCTTAAGATCCTCTATGACTTTTGCCTGATATGGCATCGTAATAGGAAGAAGCGCTGACATTGCAAGTATATCCGCTTTCTCCTCTGTAACTTTTTTTATAAAGGCCTCAGAGTCAACATCCACCCCAAGGTCAAACACTTCGAAACCTTTTGCAGTGAGAAGTGATGCAACGATTGACTTGCCGATTTCATGGATATCTCCTTTTACGGTGCCTATAACAACTTTGCCGGATGATTTTCGCTCCCTTCCGCTTGCTTTTATTTCCTTCTCAAATAAAACAAGGGCATACTTCATTGCATTGGCGCTTCTCATCAAATCCGGAAGAAAATACTCTTTTTTGCCGAATTTTTCCCCCACAAGTTCTATAGCCGGAATAAGTGCGGTATTTATTGCCTCAAGGGGGTCAATATTTTCTGAAATAGCTCTGTTGGCTATTTCTTCTGTCAGATCAAAATCTCCGCTTAAAATATTCTCGTAGAGTGCTTTTTTTACTTCTTCTGATGTCATCTTTTCTCCTAAATAATAATAAATGCTATGATAATTAATAATAGACTAACTACAAATTGACCGGGTAATTCCTGTATTTTTCAACGGCCCTGTAAAATGCTTCTACATTTTCAAAAGGCACATCAAGCTGTATATTGTGTGTCGGCGCAAGCAAAAACCCGCCGCCAGGCGCACAAGCCTTTATTCTTTCCGCAACCTCTTTTTCAACATCAGCAGGGCTTCCGAAAGGCAGTGTCTGCTGGGTGCTGATTGTCCCCCACATCCCGATTCTTTTCCCATATTTCTTTTTTATTTCAGCGGGGTCCATTGATTCAGGCTGGATAGGATTCAAAAGGTCAACTCCTACTTCAATCAGGTCATCAATGATAGGTTCAATGAAACCGTCACTGTGAAATGCTATTTTTATATTCTTGTTCTTTTTCTTAAGCTCACCTATCATATACCCCATTTTGGGTTTGACCATTTCCTTAAACGTTGAAGGTGACATCAATAAGGTATGCTCTCCACCCAGGTCGTCAGCGAGCCATAAAAGGTCGGCTCCCCTTTCAATAAGTTTAAAACCAAGTTTCAAATGATATTCGACAGACATATCCATTATTTTATGTGCAATATCCTTGTTTGCCACAATATCTATCATGCTTTGTTCCATACCGCGGAGATATTTGAATGCTTCAAAGATTGAACAGTCAATAATTCCACAGATATAATATTGGCTTCCATAATTTTTTATAACTTCCTCAGCATAACCCATATCCTCATTATCAGGGTCCGGTGGGATGTAGGAGCTGATTTTATCATCGTCAGCAAGCGGGAATTCAACAATCTCAGTATAATATCCTGTACCATTAACAGTGCTGTAGGGTATTTTCCTCCATTTTATACCCCAATCATCAACATAGGTTTCGGATGGGGTATCCTTGTAATAACCTGTAGACATTCCATAAGTCAAAAGCAGCATATCGTGGCCGAATAGTATATCAAGCTCAGTCATGCCCTGATATTTTTCCACTGTTTTTCCCTTAATGCCCTCTATCTCTTTTGCATATTTTTTCCGCAGAATCTTGTCGACTTCAGGAACAAAAGTTGCCTGGAAGGGCACCTTGTCCGGTTGTTTATGCTCCATCGCTGTCTGCATTCTTTCCTTAGAAGTCATTGCCATCTTAATTAAACTCCCTTCCGGCTTTTAAAAAAGCCGATATATTTTCCACCGGTGTCCCGGGTGCAATCGGGCTTCCGTTTTGAAATATGAAATTTCCAAATTCTTTTGCTTGTCCCTGAAGAGCTACTTCTTTTTCAACAGAAGCGGCATTTCCCATAAGCAAAGTATTGACACTGTCAACATTACCAAAAATACATACCCTGTCTCCGATTTTTTCAATAATATCCAGAACATCAATCATATAGTTCTTTCTGCTTTCTTCTACTGCAAGCCCGGCAATCCCAATTTCCCTTAAATCATTTAGCAGGGGATTTATGTTACCCCAGAATGTCAGCAGCGGGAAAAGTCCGATATTCTTTATCTCCCTGAAAAATTCTTTGTGGACAGGTTTTAAGAATTCCCTGTATACTTTTGGAGAAACACTGTCTGCAGCCATATTGTCTTCAGATATAGCAAAACTATGCGCCCCAGCAATTTTAAAAGCTTTTACCCATTCAAGCTGAGCTTCATAACATTTTTCAATAAGGTATTTCATGCCTTCCGGCGAATCATGGAAAGCAATCAACCCTTCCTGGAATCCAACATATCCGGTGAACGGATCAATAATCTCACATATTTCAGAAGGAATATGGACATTTATAAAAGTTTTATCTCCGTATTTCTGTGATATTTCTCTTACATGGTCCGTGTAACCAAGTTTTATGATAAGATCATGGTCCATGAATACATATCTTTTAACAAAGTCGTCGATTTTACTTTTTTTAGACAAGTCCACCTTTGGCCTTTTTGCTTTCGACTCTAAAATATAATCAGAAAAGTCAACAACACTCTCTTTTGTGTCTGCAGACTCTACTGAAAAATACTTGTCTTCTCTTTTTAAGTCTGAGTATTTATCCTGGAAGATCAAGAAACTTTTCCCATTCTCTTTTATTAATATTGAATCTTGAAAATATCCTGGTGTACCGATTTGAAGATGAAACCAGTCAGGCTTAAAATAGTTGAAAAATTTTTCATATATCTTAGTAAGAGTATTTCCGGCACTGAAAACCAGCGATTTATAATCAATGCCCGAAAATTCATACTTATATAGTCCCCACCATTCAAGTGTAACTACATTTTCAGATACTTTTTCGAGCCGTAATGATTTTTCGATTTTTTCCCTAGGAGTCATTAAACCCTAAACCAGCTTTCTTCCAGCACTTATTAAGGCTTTTACATTCTCAGGAGGTGTTCCCGGAGTAATGGGGCTGCCATTGCATGTAATAAAATTACAATTTGAATTGTCAAACTGTTTTGAAACCTCTTTCTCCACATCATCAGGAGTCCTGTCATGCAAAAGGTAAATTGCGTCCAGGTTACCAAACATACAGACCCTGCCGCCTATCATTTCTTTTATCAGGGTCACGTCAAGATGAAAATTCTTTTTTGATTCTTCTACCATGAGCCCGCTTATATTTATTTCTGCAAGATCTTTTAGAATCGGGTTTACGTCGCCAGTAAAATATAAAATCGGGAAAAGCCCCATCTTTTTAACATCGGCAAAATAATCCCTGTGTATATCTTTTACAAATTTTCTGTATATTGCAGGATTTGCAACGTCTGGAGAAATATACGCTTCAGAGATTGCAAATCCATGAGCTCCTGCAGCTGCGAATGCTTTTGCCCATTCCAACTGCGCCTGGTAACATTGCTCCAGCAAATATCTTATCCCGTCCGGGAAGTCATGAAAAGCCAGCAGCCCATTCTCAAATCCGGTATATCCTGAAATCGGGTCGAATATTTCACAGATTGCTGAGGGTATATGGACATTAATAAATACTTCCGTCCCATATTTTTTTGAAATGATACTGACATGGTCAGCATAGCCAAGGCTGCTTATTTCATCGGCTGACATGTAAATATACCTTTTTATATACTCATCTATTTTATTTCTGCTTGAAAGATCCACTTTTGGTTTAAAACTGCGTGAACCTAAAAGGTAGTCTGGAAAATCCACTATCTCTTCATCTTCAGCGCTTTCTATAGAAAAATACCTGTCCTGTTTTTTTAGACTCTTAAATGGGGGATCGATTACAAGGAAATTTTTTCGGCCCCGTTTTATGATTTCTGAGTTTTTAAAATATATCGGGGTTCCAATGTGCAGATGAAACCAGTCCGGTTTAAATTCTTCATAGAAGTCAATATAAATATCTGAAAGTTTTTTCCCTTCCTGCCATGCCGCTTCCCTGAAATCAAGTCCGGCAGATTCATATTTATAAATGCCCCACCAGTGGGATGCTGAGGGATACCTTGCTGCTTTCTTAAGATTAAGAGCAGCGGTAAAAATTTCTTTTGAATTTTCTTTAGCTTCCATATTCTTTAAATATACTTCCCGTAACGCTTCCCGGCTTCCACCATTGCAAAAATATTCTCAAGCGGTGTATCACCTAAAACACCGTCTGCTGATGAAAGTGTAAAACCCCCGCCTTTTGCTGCAGAATTTATGCATTCAATAACCGCTTTTTCAACATCTTCAGGACTTCCATCCCTTAAAGGGAAAAAGGGATTAATATTGCCTTTGAGCGCGAGCCTGTCTCCAAATTCGGATTTGACTTCCTTTAAATCAAAATCCCCCATCGGATGCTGTTCCAGTGGGCAAACCATGTTTACTCCGGCATTTACAATGTCATCAAGCAGAATCCGACCTTTACCGTGAAGGTGGTAATGAAAAATCTTTCCATGTTTTGCCGCCATTTTGCCAACAGACTCAAGCAGGGGTATGTCCCACTTTTTAAACATCGCCGGGTTTATTGTATCAAGGCTGGCAGTACCGCAATTTACAAATATTGCATCAACGCTGGTATTTTTTATTGTTTCCTCAGCTGTGGCTGTAAGGTGTTCGATATATCTTTTTTGTAAAGGCAGGAAAAACCCGGGGTAATCATTTAAATCCAGGATTACCTGTACCGCGCCGCCTTCCCTGAAAGTTGTAAGAAATTCAAAAAAAGTATTTCCGACAATTCCTTCACAGATCCCATAATCGCCGGTCTGGTTAAAGGCCTGCTCAATGAACGTATAATCAAACTTTGAAGAATCATCAAAAAAGTATTCTTCTATTATCGGCCAGTCTTTTGAAAGATTTTTAACGGGCCTTTCAATGGGCCATAAGTCGTAATCAGGCACAGAATGTTTGATCTCATGCAGGCTGCCTTTGGAATTTTTGTAAACAGTCTCAGTAACTATGAGATCAGGGTTCTTAAAAACGGAATTTATATCAAGCATGCTTTTCTGCCTTTCTGAGATTCCGGGCTCAACAGGTATCCATGCTTCACAATCAAAGTATTGATATGCTTCAAGCTGTAATTGCCATAGGGGGATCTTTGAAAAACATGTGCCCCCTGCTTCCCAAAACGGCCTCCCGGAAACCTTAATTGGGATAACATCCCAAAGTTCAGGTGATACCGGCACCCTGTCGGGTTTGCCGTTTGCGAATGCTGTTGTTATTCTTTCTTTAGGAGTCATCAGCTTGTTGTTATAAAATGACTTTTTTTACGCCGAGCATGTCAGCAAGATATGAAAGCTCTTCTTTTACGTCGCCGTTTACAACCGCCCAATGATGGCTCGTGCCATTGGCGGAATTGGAATACAGGAAAGTTTTAAGGTCAGGCTCCAGCCTTATCTGGTAATGGGGGTAGCCATCAAATCTTGGCTCTCCCCCTAGAGATTCTCCGTTTAAGACCGTCATCTGGAAGTTGTCGAGTGTACAGATAAAATTAAGGATTGTGACTTTTCCAGGCTTGCCGATAAATTCCATCCACACTCCGCTTATATCTGATGTTGCATCCATAAGTTCAAAGTCAGGTGTTATCGTAACCCTGTTGTTATCTTGTGCAAGAAGATAGTTGGACGGGCCCGCATGGCCTGCCCCCACAGAATTTGATTCATAATCTAGATTAAATATCTCTGTAAACATTACCGGATTATTGGTCAATTTACGCAGAATGTACATGGCTGTCGTGCCTCCAAGATCGCCTTCATTGCCAACAACAACATCTGATTTTGCAATCTTTTCGGTATAAAGGCAGGGCCGCAGTCCCACCACTTCGTGAAGTTCAGGAATAAGGTCACTCAACGCTATTCCGTCAAGCTTATTATCAATTATTATTTTCTCAAAACCCAAAGATACCCTTGCAGAACGGCGTAAATTTTCCTGCGACACTCTTGAATCGATTTTAAACTTTTTATTTATTTCGGCTACAAAATCATCCACTTCTTTTTCCGCAATACTGTCTGAAGCTTTTTTCAACTGCAGGCAGGATATATATTCAACGACCGGGCCAATTTGTGAATAAAGCCTGAATTCATCAACATAGGTTGTTATCATCTGGAAATTCCTGTATGGAAGGATACCGAGCTTTACTTTTTTTAAATCTTTAAACACTTTTGCCGCTTTTGTTAGTTTGTTTATTTTTTTTACCGTTTCTTTGTCAAAATATCCGCCAAAAACATAAAAAGGTTTTACACCCATTTTGACAACGACATTAAGCCCCTGCACCGTTCCAACTATTCCTGAATTTCTAAACAAATCCATAATGCCGCTTCTTGCCGGGGAATTATTATACGGGGTCATGCCCCAGATTATGCAGGGCTTTATTTTCATAACATCTTTAAAAGCAAGCAGATACTCGTCTTCTGTCCATACAACACTGCAGAAGATCACTGCATCAAAATTGCCGGAAAGCAGGCATTCACTTACATTCCAGGCTTTCTCCATTGATGTAACAACCGGAAAATCTGTTACATCATTTTCCAGGGAAAGCAGATTTTTTATCTTTGAGGTATCTTCATTAAGGAACTGGGTAAACTTCTCTGCGCTCTCGCCTCCCCCAAGAACAACCTCTTCAAACCATCTTGCAGCAAAAAACACCAGCCCGATTTTTGGTTTTGGTTTATTATCCATACACCACCTTTAAAAATTTGAAATTTTTAACAATATTAAGTGATTGTAGTAAAAAGATTATTAAATATGATTTAATTATTTCAGACTTATTAAATATTGTCAAAAAATTTATAAATAAATCTGGTATTTATATTGTACTTTTTAAATTTAATTTAATAAGTACAAACAAAACCTAATTATGGGGCGATAAAAAAATACTTTATTGCCTTTGGAAATATGAATTTAAAAGTAATCGGTCTTTTCCCAAGGTGATTGCCGCAATTGGCCCTTTTAATGATTGCAGGTGCAGCAATTATTTAGATGCTGTTTATTATATACTGTCTATTATAGGTTTTTAGATTTAAATATAATCTCATGTCTGCATCTCTTTCCGGATAATAAATCTGATTTCAATTTTTCTCCAACATTATCGATTTCAGTGCTGCTGCAGTTTAAACATTTAACTTCATCTTTATTCTCCATTTTTTCTTCCCCGGCATTCCAGAAACTTCCACATTTTCGGCATCTGAACCTGTTGCCAAGCAGCCTGTAGTCTCCGCCCTCAATTCTTATTGCTTTTCCATTTACAATGGCATCGCTTATTTTTGAATGCGCGCTCCTTAAGAGTCTTGTAAATGTGGGCCGTGATATATTCATCTGCTCTGCTGCAGCCAGGTGTTTTAACTTTTCCAAATCGCCAAGACGAACAGCCTCATACTCATCAATAGTCAGATTTACAATGTTTAAATAAGGCATTGGAATGCCCTGGGGTTTAAAATAAACTGCTCCCGGCGGATACAGTACGTCTCTTTTTTTTCGTGTTTTCATATTAATTAATATATATTATAAATTCTCGGCCTTT
>Ga0182021_10002750_pt1 | contig 20590 bp, 16 predicted proteins | sample 612E3MmetaG_FD_120493 | JGI IMG/M metagenome (GOLD analysis project Ga0182021, IMG submission 120493) | Permafrost microbial communities from Stordalen Mire, Sweden - 612E3M metaG (Illumina Assembly) | ecosystem: Environmental > Terrestrial > Soil > Wetlands > Permafrost | place: Sweden... | reverse complement strand
TTTCCGTCTAACTGTTTGGCGCCGGAAGAATCAATTTCAATTGTCTGTTCAAAATTTTTATTTGGATTAGCCGCAATTTTTATTTCAGCGGGACCTAGCGCTAATGTGCTTTCCAAATACCCTGCAAAAACTACGAGTAATCCTTGTCCGGCAATCATTGCAACGCGGTAAAATGTGCTTCTTATTCCTACAAAAAAAGACTGCTGACTTTCGGAAAGAGCAAGCATATAAAAACCGTCGGCAGAAATATCATGTGTGGCGGAGCTGAATGCGATCAGCCAGAAAAATGCAAGCGTAAGTTGAAAAAAACCAGGCATCGGGATAGTGAATGCAACGCCAGCCATTCCTGCGCCGATAAGCAATTGCATTGAGTAGATCCAAAATCGTTTTGTCCTGAATAGATCAACAATCGGGCTCCACAACGGTTTGATCACCCACGGAAGGTAAAGCCAGCCCGTGTACAATGTAATTTCTGCATTAGAAATTCCAAGACGCTTATACATAATCACAGAAACTGCGATCACTATAATATAAGGCAAGCCTTCCGCAAAATATAGAGTGGGAATCCAGCTCCACGGATTTTTCTTTTTTTGTTTGTTCAGATCTTCGTTTGTCATTTTATGGAACTGAATTATAGATTGATCAAATTTATAAAAAGTTTGTTAGGAATCAGATTTTTTAGCTAATAAAATTGCGCCTATCTCCGGCGGAAAGACAGCCTGCTTGATGTTTACTTGGGGTAGGGTTTTCCGGATCTTGGTTTCTAAAAGCCGGGAGTAATAATTTTCGTTCGTTAATAAACTTCCCGAAAGACAAAGATCTAATTGATCAACATTCATTTTCTTTAGAATAACGGAAACGTGAAATAACAATTCATCTGATTCTTGATCGAGAATATTTCTGCATGTATCATCTCCTTCATCGGCGCAGTCTATAACAAGTTTTGCCGTAGAGGCTATATCAAAATTATCCATGTGTATTTTATTTATTAATTGATTCGAATCTTGAATGCCGTATTGCCCGCTGATCTTTTTTACAAGCGCTGTTTCCCCGTTTCTTCCGTCAAAATATTTTGCAACTGCCGTTAATCCTTTTCTGCCGATCGAATAACCGCTTCCTTCATCGCCGATAATTTTTCCAAACCCGCCAACGCGGAAAATTTCCCCGTTTTCTTTTTTTCCATAAATAATTGAACCCGTACCTGTAATAAGTATTGCCCCGGTTTTTCCTTTAAACGCTCCTTCTAAAGCAATTTCTGCATCGGTAAAAATTTTGATCTTCTGAACTATGTCTTTCGCAAAAGAAAATTTTTCTAAAATAGTTTTTTGCAGTCTCTCCTTATTTTCTACTCTTCCAACTCCAGCCAGTCCAATGCCGAGAGATTCGATTGACTTAAAGTTTATTTTTTCTCTTTCTGTAACGCTAACAACCAAACTGAACAAACATTCGGTTGATTTTTCAAAACCAACCGCTAAAGGATTGGCTGCTCTGCTCTCTTCGGTTTGTAATATTTTTAATAGATTATCCGTTAAGACACATTTTGTCTTTGTTCCACCACCGTCTATGCCTATGTAATATTTCATTTTCTTTTTGTGTGATTTTACGAATCTAAGATATTGAAAAATGATACAACACGAAAAGCTGAGGTGGATTTTTCGGTAAGCTTTTTTAAAAAGTAGGGACTCAACCTGCTTGCGGTAGGTAGGTATCTTGATCCCGACAGAAATAATATTTGTTCTGGTAAATCTTGGTATAATATAAAATGTTAGTTAGCCCAGTCTCAATTTAGAACTGAAAATAAATGAATGGCTGGATATCTGCTGATTTGAACTGTGCAATAAGCCATATTACGAGGGCGAGTAAAATAATTTTTCCGGTGAGAGGAAGTGTGTTTACTGATCTCTTAATTGCGGCTTCAACCTTAACCGGGAAGAAGTGAGAAACAAAACCGATAACGATCAATCCGAATATTAACGGCATCTTTTCTACAAATTGTAATGCAACTTCTCCATGGAAGAATTCGAAAATTTGAGAGAGCATATCTTTCGCAATTTGCAGATCGCTCAATCTAAAAAGCAGAAATGAAAATGCTATGAAGTGAAATGTGATTATGATCTGGAAGAATCTTAAAAATTTTGTGTTGTGAATTTTTAATGCTTTATAAAGTTTTTCTTTCGGCTTTTGTAAGAACAAAGCAATGGACATCAGAACGCCGAAGTATAATCCCCAAAGAATAAAATTCCATCCGGCACCGTGCCATAAACCGCATACAAAAAATGTAACAACAAGTGCAATCACATTGCCGAAATTTCTCCAGCTTCGTAATGAAATTTGTATCGGCTTGAAAAGATAATCGAGAAGCCATTTGGAAAGAGAAATGTGCCAGCGTCTCCAAAAATCCGCAATGCTTGTTGCTTTGAACGGTGAGTTGAAGTTATCCATAATCTTGAAACCGAGGAATAAAGAAATTCCGATTGCCAAATCAGTATAACCGGAAAAATCGCAGTAGAGACGGATCGCATAAGCATAGATCGCAAATAAATTTTCCACGCCGGTATATCGAAGAGGAAATTCAAAAATTCTTCCTATGAAATTATCTTCTAGATAACTGCTTAGAATAACCGTCTTAAGCAATCCCGAACAAATCAAGAATGTCGCTCTGCCGAGATCATCTTTAGAAATGAACGGCTCCTTATTTATTTGCGGAAGAAAATCAGCCGCACGGTCTATCGGTCCCATTAAAACATTCGGGAAGAACGAGAGATATAAAACGAAATCAAAAAAATTCCTTGTCGGCTTTAATGTGTCGTAATAGATATCAAAGATGTATGTAAGCGCTTTGAAAGTATAGAAAGAAATTCCAATCGGTAAAAATATTTGAAGCGGGCTGAACTCTGTTCCGCGTAAATCGCTTATAGCCTGCAATAAAAAATTTGTGTACTTGAAATAGCCGAGAAGAGCAATATTAAGAATAAGAGCGAGAACAAGAAGAATTCTTTTCTTGGGAAAATTTTCTATTGAAGCGATCCATCTTCCAAAAAAAAAGTTGATAACTGCCGAAACGAGTAGTATTGCTGTAAAATATCCTGCGGATAAATAATAGAAGTAAAAAGAAAAAATGATCAATGAGAGAACACGCGCCGGCTTGTTGTTCTTAACGAGATTATAAACAATGAGGAAAAAGAAAAATAGAATTAAGAAAAGACTTGTATTAAATAATAGCGGGTCGCCCGGTTTATACTTTAGAAGGTTCCAGACATATTCTATTTTAATATTAGACAGCACTATAAAATATTTCTCTGTAGAATGGATGTAATTGAAAATTTATTATTTCAGAAATTCCGTTCTCTGTTCCGCTGATTTCTTATAATGACTTTGTCATTTGCCAAGCTTTGCATTAAGAAGCTTCTGCAGATCGCCGACATTTTTTAGGCGAAGCACTTCATAGCTTTTGAATTTCACGCCGAATTTATTTTCAACGGCTACAATAATGTTAACATGATTCAATGAATCCCAGCCCGGAACTTCCGGCGCCATCGTCTCATCTTGAAGATCGAAATCATCAAGATCCAATTCGTTAAGAATTACTTTTTTTAGTTCTTGTGAGATCATTATCTGCTCCAAACTTGTTTGTCTTCGCGGCTTAAAATTCTTTCTTTATTTGCTTTTCTGCTCGGCTTGCCTGCAGAACTTTTTATCAGCCATCTTGACGGTACAAGATAAACTTTATGAATGTTAACATCTATAGACATTCCAGTTTTGAGTATAGCAATACGCAAATCATTTTTTTCTTTTTCACTTTCTGCTTTTGTCTCGGCAATAACTGCAATCTGCTCTGTGCCCATTTGTTCGTCTTCTTCACCAAAGGCAACTACACGACCCGGGTCAACGCCGTCAACCTGATTAACGGTATCTTCAATATCTTCGGGATAAATATTTTTTCCCGCTACAATAATTAGATCTTTTTTTCTTCCAATTACAAAAAATTCATCATTATATCTGAAGCCGTAATCACCCGAGAAGTACCAGCCGTTCTCAACAACCTCGGCGGTTTTTTCGGGATAGTTCCGGTAACCATCGAACATTGAAACAGATTTTACAGCAACCTCGCCTACAATTCCATCGGGCAGATCTTTTCTATTCTCATCAACAATACGCGCATCACATCCGTCGATAAGTCTTCCTGTAGAAACACATACGCGAACCACGGAATCTTTACCTGCAAGTTTCATTACTCCGTTTGATAATTCATTTCTATCAACGGTTAATTCTGGAATCGGTTTTCCGGGCTCGTGGACTGTTAAACTCAACGTTACTTCCGCCATTCCGTATAAGCAGGAAAGAGCAAGCGGGTTGAATCCGTGCTTCTTAAATTTTTCCGTAAACTTTTGATGACTATCATGCCGGATCGGTTCGGCGCCGTTGATCACAGCTCTTAAACTTTCAAGAGAGATTTCATTTAATTCATCATCATGAATTTTTTCTGCAAGAACATTGTACGCAAAGTTCGGCAGACATGTAACAGTAGCTTTCTCTTTTGTGATAGCTTCAAGTAAAAGTATCGGTGCAAGAACCCATTCAAAAGGATTGATATGTATGCTTGTGATTCCGTAAGCAAGCGGAATTTGAAAACATGCTATCAAACCGAAATCGTGATAGAGAGGAAGCCAGCTTACAAATTTATCTTTATCGGAAAGTTTTAATGCATTGCCTAGATTTTGTACGTGATTTAATATTGCACGGTGAGAAAGAACAACAGGTTTTTGCAAACCGGTTGTGCCCGATGAATGTTGCAACAAAATCGGATCAGTTTCTTTTATGGAAAGAGCGATCTTTTCAATCTCATCATCAAGTTTCTTGTCAACTTCATTTTTGTAATCCCATTCAAGAGGAAAGAAAACAGATTTGATTGTACTTCCCGGTTTTTCAATTAAAGGACGAATAATCGGATCGAGTTCGCGTTCCGTTAAAATATAATCCAGACCTGAACGCTGAGCCATTCCTTCCAATCCCTGGCGGAATTTATCCGGATGTAAACGCGGATTAGGATAAGCAAGAACTGCAGGCAAAGCCCCTGCCCGTGATATTCCAAGATACAACGGATAGAAGAAAGGATTGTGATGCATTACTATTGCGCAGACTTCTCCCGGTTTTATTCCGGCTTCTTTAACTCTTATGGAAAATTTTTTTGCGGTCTCAATTAAATTTTTGTAGGTCCAGCGTACCGGCTCTTCTCCGGCAACCCAATGAACAATTGCTTCTTTGTCCGGATTCCGTTCGGCATTTCTATTCCATCTTTGCCAGAGAGTTTTAGAATCATCCATCTGAAAGTTGCTCATATGCACTCATTTTATGACTATAAAAAGTTACCTATTTATATTGTTCTAAAAGTGCGTCTGTTAAAAGACCGGCAACTTTCGCAGCGCCGACATCATTGAAATGAATAAAATCCTTAAATGCCAATGGTGGATTTGCATTCACCCAGTTCGGCATTGAGTTTTCTCCACCCATTGCATCAAATAAACTCCAGATTGCAACATCGGCTTGTCGCGCAATATTTTTTTGTGTCTCGAGAAGTCTTAGAATAGTTGGATCAGTAACAAATCCGGATCCTTTCTTCATAGATTTATCATGAATTGATATCATCAAGAAACTTGTTTTTGGAAAAGCGGCTTTTAAATTGTTGATCACCTTTATCATTTCTCGTTCATACCAATTGTAATCAGCATTACGGGAGCCGGCAATATTCAAACCAAATTCAAGGATGATTAATTTATAATCTAAATATTTAGAAAAATCTTTTAGCATACTAGCTTGAAGCGAACCGATATCAACGCCCGTATTTCCGCGCAGAGGAAGATTATCAACATAAACTCCTGGTTCGTTTTCAAGAGTTACTCCATAAAAGTAAGCCTGATCAGCAATTGGAAATTCGATACGTATAGATTTTGCGCGTGATGCCGGCTTCAATGTTAATTCCTGAATCGGGCTTCCCGTTTTTAACGACACAGTTTGTTTGGCGCCGCCGTCAAAAGAATAACTGATGGTAGAATTTTTTGCATTGCTGTAATATAAATGAACAATGCTGAAATCTTTTAAATATCTTTTTGAACGCGTAGTTTCATATTGAACCCATGCATTGCCTTTTGGAATAGTAACTTCGCCGCTTATTCCCAAAGGAAGACCTTTTGGATTGCTTGTATAAAGTGCCGCAGATTCCCAATTACTTGAGAATGAATGTTTTGTAGTTTGTCTAAATGCAATGTCTTGTGAAGTAATACCAAGCCATCCCACACCGTTACCGCCGAATTTATTTTGCAATACTTCGCGAATATCTGATGTAACTAAATCCCCTTCAATTGCGGAATCACCAAAGTGCGCCACGCGAACGGTTTTTGTTTTAGAATTTTTGAGCGCATCAAAGAAATAACTCAGTTGTTTAACATTGCCGGTGATTGAAGTTTTTCCTCCTTGGATAACCATTGCGTCTGGGTAATCGGTTTTGTCCGGCTTGCTTTCGAAAAATGATATTGTTTCTACAAAAAGATTTGAGAAATCTAAAGATGCTTGAGTGATTCTTAATGATTCTTTTGCAGAATTATTTTTTTGTGAATTTAGTGATGACGGTTCGTTTAGATTTATATCTTTTATATCACTTAGGAAATCTACACTCTTCAATTTAAAATTGATTACGGGAATTTCGTAATCTAAGTTAATGAAGGAGATTGCGTAAAGAATTACAATTGTAACTCCAAGGATAATCAACGGTTGTCTAAATCTATTTTCGTTATTCATTCTTGCCTTTCTGAATTTTATAAACTTTATATTAATTATAATGACATTAATTTATTCATTATAAGATTTGTCTTTCCAATACCACCAATTCAATTTTTCCTTAACCAACCTTTTCTCCGATGTAAAATAAACAGCACAACGGAAAGCGTATAGTAAACAAGGGTCTTGTTTAACGCCGGCTAGCTTATTCGATCTATTATATAATGTTTGGGGATTTTTTCCTTTTAAGTCGGAAATTTTTCTGATTCCAATATTCCATAAATCAAGAGCAATTGATTTACCTATACCGGGAATTATTTGCAGCTCCTTTAAAGTTTTTGATTTATCTAAATTTTGTTGAAGCATAATATTTTTACAAATTATATTTCGATAAAATTTTTTCAATCTCACGTGCCCAAATCCTATATGCATCCGCTTTGAAATGAATTCCGTCCCATGTTAATTCCGGGCGGAGAAAGCCGTCTTTACCCGCTGTGGGAGAATTTATATCAATATAATCTAAATTATTTTTCCTGGCATAATCAGAAAGAAGTTTGTTAAGCTTATCAACTTCACGGTTCCTTCCAAAATTCGCTTCAGGTGTACCGCCGTATTCTTTACCGTATGTTTTAGAAGCATAAGTTGTTGACTGAATTACGGGGATTATTTTTTTTGATTTTAATGCGTTGATAATTCTAATGTATATTGAAAAAATATCTTCAACCGGAGTCCAGTTGTAAATATCATTCAACCCGCCCATAATAAAAACTATTTTCGGATTAAGTTTATAAATTGAACCGAGACGAGCTTCATAACCGTAGAGGACATCGCTTGTTATTCCTCGTTCTGCAACGTTTTGCCTCCCCAATAATTCATTCCAAGCCGCGCCGTGTGTTAAAGAATTACCGAACATAACAATATCTGCCTGACGGGATTTATAAAGATCATACATAGAATTTTGAAGCTGGTAGTTAGGATTAGTGCGGTACCGCAAAGTATCTTTAGTCGGCGGAGTTGTTTTTACGTTTTGTGCCAATATTGAACTTATAAACAAAAAAACCGCGGCAAATATTATTTTGTATATAGGGATTATTTTTTTCATTCTATAAATCCGTAAATTCTTAAAGTTAAATTACATGCAAGATAATGTTAATCGGTAAAAAATCAAAAATCCGTAATGAATTGTTACAATGCTGGAGTGATTATTCAACAATATAAATTACTTTTTGTCTTCCGGGCTGCCAATCTTCTTTTCGTGTTCCGAGATTTTAAATTTGAGATTTTTTTCCATAGCTATTAATTCGGAAATTTTTGAAGTAAACTCTTCTTTTTGTGTTTCAACATTCGCAGTTTCGGCTTTAAGATCACGAATTTCATTTCTCGTTTTAGAAATTTGTTCTTTCAACTCATCAAGCTCGCGAGAGCTTTGTGCAACCTCAAGACTTAACTTTTGTTTATTCTCATTTAATCCGGAAAAATTTTCACTTGTCTGATTAAGTAACTGTTTAATTTCTTTTTCCAGGGATTCCTTTTTGATTTCCAGAGAAGAAGATTCTGAGCGAAGCTGCTGCAGATTAATTTTTTGTTTATTCGTTTCGTCTTTTAGTTTTAGAACCTCTTCGTTTAATTCGGAAAATTCCTCTTTAAGATTCTTCATGAACTGTTCTGTTGCGGCCCGTTCTTTATGCAATACTTTTGTCATACCGCCATATTCGGCAATCTGAGAAGTTTTTTCAAGAAGAATTTTCTCCTTGCTGTTGAGTTCTTTTTCTTTATCTAAAATCTCCTGCCGTAGAGAGTTTAATTTATTTTTAGCGGTGTTAAGCTCCTCGGTAAATTTGAGAAGCACTTGCGAAAAATTATTTTCAACCGCAAGATGTGTTTCTTCTATCTCGAATTTACGTTTTTCAATCTCTTCGATTGCATTTTGTTTTATCCTAAGTAATTCAGAGAAATTTTCTTCTTCGTTTCTATAAAGCAATATCTTTTCCTGAATTTCATTTCTAACAACTTCATACTTATGAATTTCATCATAAAGAGAATTTCTTTTTTCCGATAAAGTACGTACTTCATCTTCCAATTTTTGAATATTCTCTTTTGCAAAATTGAATCTTAGATCAAATCCGTCATATTCTTTTTGTTTTACTCTAAGTTCTTCAGTAAGAGAATCTTTGTGGTTGGAATACTCGGAAAAAAGTTTTTCTTTTTCGGCAAGTTGTCCTACGATTGCTGAAAGTGATAATTCGAGACTCGATTTAATATCTTCGGATAAAGTTATTTTATCGTCTAATACTTGTATGGTTGCATTGCGTTTGGTTTCTTCAGTTCTTAGCTGAAAAATTCTCTCAATAAGTTCAGCCTCAATTTCTTTTTGCCGGGTTATAGATTCCTCAATGTTTCCGCCATATTGACCGATAATTCCGATAAGTTTTTCTTCTTCGAGACGCAACGATGTTACATTATGCTGAACTGAATTATATTCATTCAAGAGTTTTTCATAAGAAAATTTTAAATCGCTGCAATGTTTGTCAAGATTGTCAATCTCATCTTTGCGGGCATCTATTACGTTTGTAGTAAGAACCTCTGGCTGAGTCTTAGATTCAATCTCATTCTTAAATTTTTCGGTTTGCTTCTGGAGTTCGCTAAACTGTTTGCGTGCTTCGGCAAGTTTAATATCTAGTTCAACAAGATTCTGGTGTTTCTGAAGAACTGTATGGAGTGTATTCTTAAGTTCATCATTCTCTTCAACAAGTTTTTCTATTCCATTTTTTGTCTTAGATGAAAACAGACTCATCCTATAGTTACTCCCATGATTGGCTGGTTAGATTTATTATTGGTAAAGATAATAAACTTTGTGAAATGTATCTCTATTTTTATTAAAAGGCCGGCTTTTACATTATTAATCTTTTAGTAGGGAAACGTTTAATTACATTTATTTAATTATTCACTTATAATTTTTTCAAGGTAATCACGGTACAAAGATTTTGGTATGCTGTTTATTAGAGAACGAAAATCTTTTTTATTTATAAATCCTTTTTGATATGCGATCTCCTCAATACAAGCGACTTTCAATCCTTGTCTATCTTCAATAACTCCGAAAAAATTTGATGCTTTTAATAAAGCTTCCGGTGTGCCGGTATCTAACCAAGCAACACCGCGTCCAATCTTTTCAACGTGTAATTCACCGGCGTCTAAATATTTTTTGTTCACGTCGGTAATTTCAAGTTCGCCCCTTGAAGAAGGATTGAGATTTTTTGAAATACGAATAACTTTGTTATCGTAAACATAAAGCCCCGGAACAGCATAATTGGATCTAGGTGTCTTTGGCTTCTCTTCAATACTTATTGCTTTACCGCTATTATCAAATTCTACTATACCATATCGCTCTGGGTCATTTACCTGGTATGCAAAAATTGTTGCACCGTTCTTAAGCTGTTCAACCGAACGGTAGAAAAAATTTAAAGTTCCGTAAAAAATGTTGTCGCCAAGGATTAAAGAAACAGAATCTTTCCCGACGAATTTTTCTCCGATGATAAATGATTCTGCAATTCCATTTGGTGCAGATTGAATTGCATATTCAATTCTTAATCCGACATGAGAACCGTCACCGAAAAGTTTTTTGTAAAGAGGAATTGTTTCCTCGTTGGATATGATCAGAATTTCTTTTATTCCTGCAAGCATTAATATAGATAGAGGATAGTAGATTAAGGGCTTATCGTAAATAGTAACAAGTTGTTTACTGTAAACACGGGTTACGGGATACATCCGCGTACCGGAGCCGCCTGCTAAGATAATTCCTTTCATAAATTTTTCCGTTCTACTTTGTTCAATTTATAACTGTAATATAAGCCGTTTTGATTAATAATTCCTTTTCATCAGCAACAGAGAACTTATATTCTCCGGTTTTAGTAAATGTATATTTGAAAAAAACATCCTCCCAATCTGAATTTAGCTGATATTTTTTAGAAGCAACAAATTCATCGTAATCAATATTGTAATAACTTTTACGCATAATTGTTACGTGAATACGTTTTGTGTTTAATGGGCAGTTGCTTTTCAAGAATAAACAAACCAAACCGCCGTCCGATTTCAATGATACATTTCGCTTTGGATTGACCGGTATACCCGATAAAACATTTTCACAAAAAACAGCTTCAATGTTAATATAGTTATTAGTACTAATTGATTGATAGCTTGAAGTATCTTTATAATTACCGACAAAAATAGTTGTTGCGGCTAATCTGTTTTGGCTGGCATCGGTAAAATAAATTTCGAACTTTCCTTCTTTTGCAAATTTGAAATTGCATGCCAGCCAACTCTTATCCTTTTCAATCTTATAAATTTTATTAAATTGGTTTTGTTTTGATCCGTCAGCTGTTCTATCTATAAAAAGAAAGACACTACTGCCAGATATTTTTTTATTTCCGGTGTTAAGCAGAAAACAGATGGTTTGGTTAAGTGCAATATTTTTTGAGTAAATGATATTAATCGGCTCACCGGCTTGTGTGTATGCTGTGCAGATTGTTATATGCTGCGCAACGGACGTGTTTACAAGTAAAAATAAATTGAGGACTGTTATTGTAAGTTTCAAAATTATAAAGCAATGTTTGAACAAATTATTAATTGACCACAAAAATCCAATTGGGACAAAATTAAATTACAATTTTTTATTTTATTATTCTTAATGTATGCAAAACAGTATTTGAGATAAGATAATGTATGTATAAGCGGGACTGAATGAGTTGACAGATATCCAGCCGTTCATCTATTTTCAATTCTAGCCTAATACGAGATTATATCAATTTAACGTCTCATATTAGACCAAGCCAAAAGCAGTAATAATATTCTATTGTTTCAAAACAAAGCTTAATCAAAGATTTTATCCTTCGTTACTTTTTGCATAATTTTTGATAAATTGACTTGGGAAATAATGCCCGTGAATCAATAAACATGAATCCGTAGAGAGGATTATAGGTTTTTATAATTAACATAAATATGATTAAAGCTCGCATACAAATATCCATTCTCATTCTGATTTTGCTTACGCAAATTTCTTTTACTCAACAGCAAAAAGTTGATATTGATGTTTACAAGAACACAGCTCTCCTTCACATGAAAGCCGGGCGTTATGGCGAGGCTATAGATCAATTGAACAAATACATCACTTCCCTTCCTCAAGAATCGGAAGGTTACAATTTACGTGCAACATGTTTTGAGAAACGCCAACAGTATGAATATGGAAGATTGGATTACAGACGCGCTATTGCTATCGAGAAAAATGATGCAGCTAAGAGAGCTGAATATGAAAAAAATCTTCAGCGGCTTCTTGATATCTGGTATCCGATACTTAACAGAAAAATTGAAGGACATTTACGCGAGATTGCAATAGATCCGAATCAAGCTTTCAATTATCTCGAGATTGGAAAAACATATAAGCTGATGGAGATCTGGGATAAAGCAGAACAATGGTACGATGAATATTTGAAACGCGATGATAATGCTTCACCGGATGAAATAATCCGTTACACGGAAGTTCTTGCAAAAACCGGAAGCATTGTTAAGGGTGAAAGAATTCTTAAAAAATTTACCGACCGTTATCCGGGTGATTGGCGGTTATGGAGCCGTTACGGTTACTTTACAATGTGGCTTGGTAAATATCAAATTGCAAAAAAAGCATTTGAGACCGCCCTTGGTTTTAAACCGTTCTTTAAGGAAGCACAAGACGGACTCGATATGGCAACAAACAAAGCATACGTAACTCAAGAAAATCCACGCGCATTCGAAAAGGAATATCCCATCGATCGTTACTATCGTGTTCTAAGAAGAAATCCGAACGATCTTGATACACGTTTTAAATTGGTTGATGAACTTATCCAAGCAGAACGTCTTGAAGAAGCTTACCAGCAATTACAATTTATTGGTGTTACAAAACCGGAGGACACTAGATATAAAGAGAAGTGGGCATTCGTTACAGACACTCGGACAAAAACCTACAAAGAAAAATTAGATAACGCTAAACTTCAGCTTGCATCTAATCCATCCGATAAAGATGCTATTAAAATGGTAGCAGAGTATTACGAATATTTGGCTGAGTACGACAGCGCAATGGTAATGCTTGATAAATATTTCGAACAGAATCCGGAAGAAAAAGACGCATCACTACGTTTCAGATGGGCACGCATCTCTGCATGGAGCCGCGAGTTCGATAAAGCAATTGAAATTACCGACAAGCTGTTACAAGATTATCCGAACAATCTTGATTACCAACTTTTCCGTGCGCAGGTATCGGTTTGGATAAACCGCGATATTGATCTTGCTAAACAATATCTTGCCAATGTTTTAAAAGCAAAACCGGACAATGTTCAAGCACTTGTATCAACGGGTTCAATCAGATTAATCGAAAGAGATTTTGAAGCGGCACAAAAAGAAGCTGATAAAGCAAAAGAAATTGATGCCGCTAACGATGATGTAATCAAACTGCAGTCAAATATTGATTGGCAGAAAATGCGATATGAAGAAGAAAAACTTTATTCTATTCTTGAAGAAGGAAGACGTAAAGTAACTGCCGATGATTGTAAAGGTGCTCTTCCCTTCTATGAAGATTATTTAGCTAAAGCAGAACCGAACAATCAAATTCTTAGAGAATACGGCGATGTTCTCTTCTGTGCAAAAAATTATTCTAAAGCGCTTGATACATATAATCAAGTTCTCTCTGCCGGACCGAATTATGAGGCGCAATTGCAGCGCGCAAAACTATATTTTGCAATGACCGATACAGTTAATGCTATTCATGAGTTTAAGGATTTAGTAAAACAAGATTCATCCGATTATGATGCAAATATATCTCTTGGTGATTCTTATGCAAAGTTTGGCAAACCGGATTCCGCACGGATGGTTTATAATAACTTACTTGACTGGAAAGATATAGATTCCACAAAGATTTCTGCGATCAAACAAAAAAAAGGCTGGCTGCCTATTACCGGTATTGCATCAATATTCGAAACTTTTCCTAATTATGTCGGATTAAACCCCTCAATTTCCTATTACACAGATAATATGAGTTTTAAATTATATGGCGGCGGCGCAAGATTGGAGCTCGGTGTTACAAAATTTCTTTCATTAGGTATTTCATTTTTCCGCTATTCAATGAGGGCTAATTCGGCAAGTCTCAATCAAGATATTATCAGCAGATATTATTTTACCGGTGAACAGCTCTTTACAACTTTTAAGGGATTACTTCTTGTAAGATTTTCTGATAATCTTAGTTTGGGTGTTGGTTTAGGCACAAGTACAGCACAAGGAAAATTTACACGTGATGATAACGATATTTTCTTCCGATATGAAAAACGCGATACAATAGGAATAAATTTAACTTATCAAAATTCAGATGCTGCATTAATTCTTTATTCACCTTATTTAATTGATATACGTCAATATGCATCGTTATATAAATTCAATGCATATTATAGAAACAGAGAAGGACTAAAAATTTCCGGATTTTTTCAATACGTCAGTATTGATGACGGTAATGCCGGAAATGATTTTAATATTAGATTAGGAAAATATTTCTGGCCGGATTTCGCACTTGGTTATGAATATGCTTACTCAAATTACAGATACAAATCCGATTACTATTACTCGCCTCACAATTTTGAATCACATTGTATTTGGCTGGATAATGATCTCGATAAAAGAGAAAATCTAAGAGTTTCAATCGGCGGAAAGATCGGTATAGTTCCGCAAAGCACTCTAATAGCACTCGAAGGCCATATTGAAGCCGAATACACACCAATTAAAAGATTAATTCTTTCCGGAAAGATTAGCATAGGAAGTACTTCGCGCGATAATTCCAGCTACCGTTATTTCTCGGGTCAGCTTTCTGCTTATTGGTCAATATTTTAACCTTGCCCTTAATTCTCTTTTTTATGTTTTAACATGAACGCGGAGTAATCACTTAATGAAAAATTTTATTGTTCTTTTCATAGCCTGCATTTCAATTTCAATCAATGCGCAAGAAATAAAATTTTTAGGGGAAGCTAAACCGGGTGGAATTATTATCGGCGCTGGAGATAAAATTGTAAGTGCATTATTAAACGAAACAAAACTGCAGATTGACAAGAACGGAATTTTTCTTTTTGGTTTCGATAGAGACGCATCAGGGAAATATTTATTAAAAGTTAAATTTAAAAACAAAAAAGTTGAGAACTTTGAATACGATCTTGAAAAAAAACAATATGAAGAACAAAAACTTAGATTAGCAAATAAGTACGTTACCCCTCCCCTAAAATTAAAAAAAAGAATTCAACTTGAAGCTCAGCTGATGAAAACGGCGCGTACAAAGGTTGGGAAAGTTAAAGACGCATTATTTATGGAGGGATTTGTTTATCCGGTGGACAGTATTGATATTCGATCTACGTTTGGTCTTCAAAGAATATTAAACGGAAAACCAAGTAACGTTCATAATGGATTGGATTTCGGCGGAATTGAAGGAGATTCCATACGTGCAATTACAAATGGCATTGTTCGCATAGCCGGAAAGGATTTTTTCTATAACGGAAATTTTGTTCTGTTGGATCATGGACAAGGATTAACAAGCGTTTATCTGCACATGAGCAAAATAATTGCAAAAGAAAATCAGAAAGTAAAAAAAGGCGAAGTGATCGGTCTCATTGGTGAGACGGGGCGTGCCACTGGTCCGCATTTACATTTGGGTGTTCAGTGGTACAAAAAAAGAATTGATCCGATTAGTTTGTTGAAATTAAAATTTTAATTTCTGTTCACAGAAGTTGACGTAAATCATCAATAACTAGTGCGCTAAATGTTTCTAATTTTTCTTTGCTTTGATGACCGTTCGAACTTAAAATACAATCCGCACCTATCTCCGTTGCAACTTCATAATCATGTTCGGTATCGCCGATAAGAAGGATCTCCCCTATTCCGTTACCGAGCCGCTTCATTAAATTTTTCCCGAGATGAAGTTTACCGGCGGCATAGATATTATCTAAACCGACTATATGAGAAAAATATTTTGTTAAACCAAAGTGTTCCACCATTTCTTCAAGCGTATGCTGTGAATATGCAGATAGAATTGATTGCCCAATTCCGAGTTTATTTATTTTTTCCATAACATCTGCTACGCCGTCATAGGCAGTACATTCAAATTTCCGTCGTTCGTATTCGTCCATCCATCTTTTGCCGATAACCTCGAATGGTTCTTTCTCAAAATCAAAGCCAAGTGCTGAGTAATAATTTTTTACAGGAATTGTAAATACATTCTTGTATTCCTGCTTCGTAATCGTTTTAAGATTTTTTTCTTTCAGAAGCCAATTAATCAATTCTACGCAAAGATCTACATCGTCAATTATTGTCCCGTTCCAATCCCAAATTATGTGTTTGTATTTTTCAATTTTCATTAAACAAATTTATCTGAAAAACATCCTTCTGTAAAATAAAATCACCTTAATCTGCATAATATTATTAAAAATATTATTGCACAAAAACAAACTATTCAATACTTTTCAAACACTTGATGGTACATTCCTGCCGGTTATTTCCTTTATTCAAAGTTAGTCCATAACAATTTGATATAAATCTCTTTTACGCTTTCATAGGAGAATAAAAAATGTTAAGGACTAATTATTCACTCCAATTTTATATCACTCCTGTCAGATGTATTTTTATTTTTATATTCTTGCTTTATGCATCCAATATCTGTGCTCAAAAAACCAAGAATGAAATAACGAGTTCATCGGTATATAACAAGATTGCCTTCAGCCGACAAGAAAGCCAAAATGATTGGGATGTTTGGATTATGGATTTAGATGGAAATAACCAGACTCGCGTTATTAATAGCTCCGATAACGACAGCGATCCGCATTTTAAATTCGATGGTGCAAAAATTGTTTTCAGCCGATTTACACAAGGAGCACCCCCTACACAAGATATTTACACAATTGACCCCGATGGTACTAATCTTTCTAATCTAACATCTGATGTACAAAACGAGGTTTCAAGACCCAAATGGTCTTGGGATGGGACCAAGATTGTCTATTGTGCCTCTGTAGGAATTGACAACAAAGATATTTATACAATGAACGCAAATGGTTCTAACAAAACAGCGCTTGTAACCGGAAGTAACAACGAAGATTGGCCCAGCTTTTCTCCCGACGGATTGTTTATAGTATTTCAGCGGTACATCGGTTCTGTACAAAACCAAAAAACAAAAATATGCAGATTCAAAATTTCTGATGGAACAATAACTGAATTAACAGACGGTAATAATCTTGATGAAATGCCGTTCTATTCACCCGATGGTCTATATATTATTTTCAAACGGGGGACGACAAATCCTGAAATTTACAAACTAAAGCTAAGTGATATAACGTTAACTAATCTTACCAATAATTCTGTAATTGATGACGCTCCTATTTTTTCATACGACGGAACAAAGATTGCGTGGATACAATCATCAACCGGAATGAACTCGGCAGAAATATGGATTATGAACAGCGACGGAACTAATAAAACTCAGTTAACAAGCAATAGCGTTGCAGATTTCAACCCGACATTTTCTCCATTCACTCAATTAAGTGGCCCCGAAATTAACATCAAAGGTAATGACGTTGATATTACAAGCGGTGATACATCACCAAGCACAACAGATCATACTGATTTTGGCAATGCGCTGGTTAATGGAGGAACTGTTACAAGAACATTCACGATCGAAAATAAAGGAAATGAAAATTTAACGCTGAGCGGTAATCCTCTTGTTCAAATAACCGGAACTAATTCTTCCGATTTTTCTGTAACGACAAATCCATCTTCAACAATAATTGCCGGAGGTTCAACAACTTTTCAAATTACATTTGATCCGGGAAGTTCGGGAGTAAGAAGTGCAATTGTAAGTATAGCGAACAACGATACAGATGAAAATCCTTATGTATTTTCGATACAAGGCACCGGTACTGTACCCGCTCAACCAGTTTATGATAAAATTGTTTTCTGCCGTCAGATAAATTCCAGTTCTAACGAATGGAATATCTGCACAATGAATAATGATGGGAGTTCTATTACAACCCTAACAAGCGGATTTCAAGATCGAATGCCATATTTCAGCCCTTTAGGTTCTAAAATAGTCTTTTCCAGAATATCCTCAGGGCAATCAAATATTTATACAATGAATCCCGATGGGTCAAATCTAACAAATATAACAGGTAGTTACGCACAACTTTCCGGAATGAAAATGAGTCCTCGTTTCTCATGGGATGGGACAAAAATTTCTTTTGATCGGCAAGCTGGAATTGGTAGCACCGAGGTTTGGACGATTAATTCCGACGGAACAAATCCAACAAGAATAGTTGATGGAACATATGATAACCGCGGACCAAGTTTTTCTCCTGATGGTTTGTGGATTGTTTATTCAAAATATTTAACACAAACAACAGCCAAGGTATGCAAAGTACTTTTGAGCAGCGGAGTTGTAACCGAATTAACAGATGGAAACACGATGGATGAAATGCCGGTTTATTCTCCGAATGGACAATATATTATATATCAACATGAATGGAATATTTATCGAATACCATATAATCATAATCCGAATGACAACACGACTCTAGTTAATCTAACTAATGGGTGGGGAGGCAGTTCGGGTTATGAAAGTGATGCGCCAATGTATGCCTGGGAAGGTAATAAGATTGTATTTATGGCAACTAATGATCATTCGGGTAATCAACAGAACTGGTTGAATGGAATGGAAATTTGGAAGATGGATACCGATGGTTCTAGTAGAGTTCAAATTACCAGTAATAGTTTGCCGGATTTCGATCCTTCTTTTTCACCAGCCGGAACTGCACCTCAGCAAGTGCAGCTTGTATATCCGTCAAATAATCAAACTAATCTGCCAACCACAATTGAATTTTCATGGAATCAAATTATAAATGCTTCTTCATACAATCTTCAGATAAGCAGCGATCAAAATTTCGCAACTTTAATAATTAATGAGCTTCAAATAACGGAGACAAAAAAAATTGTCGGCACTCTTCAGAATAATCAAACTTACTGGTGGAAAGTAAGAGCTCATAATTCTGAAGGATGGGGTGCCTTCAGTGATACGTGGTCTTTCTCTACTCTTGTAACTTCGGTTGATGATGAAATTATTCCAGCTACAACTGAGTTGTTCCAAAACTATCCAAATCCATTCAATCCGGAAACAGTAATCAGTTATCAGCTTTCTGAAAATAGTTTTGTTCATATAAAAATTTACGATCCGCTTGGGAGAGAAATCGAAACACTTATGAACCAATTTCAATCAGCAGGCACTTACAAATTAATTTGGCGGCCAAAAGTTTTTTCGAGCGGAATTTACTTTTATAGATTAACAACGGAAAGTTATTCACTCGCCAAGAAACTAATAATGCTAAAATAATTTAGCAGGGAATTAAATGTACTATGTTTTAGTTAGAGAAATATCTTCCGGAAAAATTGTTGACAAAGTTGAGTTATCATTAAATCAAAATATTGCAGGTGAGCTTGCTCATCTTGCTCTTGCAACAAGAAAACAGTGTGAGAATAAATATCCTGCCGATAAATATTTCATTACCTACGAAGAAGCACCGGGCTATGATGAACTTCTTGCTAAGTTAGCGCTGACAGACTCATCACAGAATAAAAATCAAAATACATTTAAAATGCATGCTTCCGGATATTATTTAATGATTGTAAATGTTTCGGGTTTTGTACTCGGTGCAGCTCTTTTATTTCTACTTCTAGTAATCAGAGTTTTATATAATCCGTTTTTATTCATAGTTGGAATGATGCTAATCGGTTTTTATCTGCTATTTGATTATAAAAAATGGATGAAAAAAGGAATTCAACTGGTTGAAATTAATACCGAAGGAATAAACATATTCCGCGGTAGCGAAATGATACTTAGTAGAATAGACAAAAAACAAATTACCGGAATCAACGTATTTAAAAAAATTAAAAGAAGAATCGTAAATATTCTTCTCGGCGGTTATGCCGATTCATCTCTTCCGGGCGTTACACTTTTTTCGGGACCGAGAATAAGAATTACAGACGATGCTTTCAGCGAAGCAGAGTTTGGGATATTTATAGAAAAACTTAGAGAACTAAAACCAGATATATATTTCTAAAAAAGTGAGAGTGAAATCATGAAAGCGATTATCTTAATTTTTGTAGCGCTGATTATTCAAACGGTTTCATTGAAAGCTCAGACAGCAGATGAACTCTTCAAGAGCGGTGAAGAAAAACTTGATAAGTCAAACTATAAAGACGCTATTGAAGATTTTACAAAGTCTTTAAAACTGAAACCGGATGATCCAATTACCTATTATGAACGTGCTCTTTCCTATTCGTTTATGGGAAATCAAAAAAACGCAATGGCAGATATTACAAAAGCAATCAGTCTTAAATCAGACTACACAGAAGCATACACTATGCGAGCTAATTTTTACATGAACTCGAAAAAGTACAGCAAGGCAGTGGAAGACATATCAATGATTATCAAGCTCACTCCAGACGACCAATCTGCATATTTTTTACGAGGAATAGCCTATGGTTGGATGGGCAAATACCAAAAGGCAATAGAAGATTACTCAAAAGTTATAGACTTAAATCCGGATAATGCAGAAGCATATAATAGTCGCGGATTTAATTATGAAAGACTTGGTCTGCACGAAAAAGCAAAAAAAGATTTTGCTAAGTATAAAGAGTTGACAAATGATTAACAGGTGAAAAAATGTTAAAAAAAACTTATTCAATATTGATTTTTTTTTCTTAAGCAATTACACACGAA